>X40_Bactrian_Camel__coassemble_29_pt1 | contig 29480 bp, 23 predicted proteins | sample X40_Bactrian_Camel__metabat2_high_PE_006 | metagenome-assembled genome bin X40_Bactrian_Camel
GGCACATTGCCCGTTCCAGGTGGCATTCACTTCGTACCCACCTGGCACACCCAATCCTTGTCAGAGTGCGTTTTGAGGCACATTGCCCGTTCCAGGTGGCATTCACTTCGTACCCACCTGGCACACCCAATAGATTGCCGGGCTTCGCCCAGCAATGACGTTTCTGAAGAGAAAGATTGCCGGGCTTCGCCCAGCAATGACGGTAATTTTATCTCCCAGCAAAGACGGATAAGGACTCCTTAAGCTTGGTCCAGTAATCAGGGGTGTGGTTTATACCCTCTAATGAGAAGAAGCAAATGCCATTAGAACCGCCATCCTTAACATATTTAATGAACTCAGGAATTCTATCGGCAGGAACGTGGCCAACAAATAGACCTGAGCACAATTTTGCATCGTTGTTTGCTGCCTTTAGAGCTTCAACTCCCTCGCGAGTGGCAGTTTCAACCCACGGATCATCAAAATCATAGTATTTATGGTAAATCATAGGGAAGAGGTAGTCGAAGTTTCTGAAGTTTGCCCAATCTTGTCTTACAAGCTTTTTAGACTCTTCCGGCGATGCAAAAACAGCGGCAGATGCAACCTTTCCGCACTTTCTTATCTCTGCGGCAATATCACTTGCCATTTTTGACATCAAGTCCCAACGATACTGCATCCACTCCTGATTAGATGTAGGATCTTCAAGCTCGATAGGATCGATACCTGTCAATTGCTTAAAGTTCTCTCGACAAGTATCGCAGTAGCAGAAGTCCCAAAGTGGATATACTTTATCCTGTACAACACCTCTTGATTCGTGCAGACCATAAGGTAAAATAGCGTCCGGATATCTTATAAAATCTAAGTGGATACCTGTCAGACCATCTATTTCTGCCAACTCTCTTACTCTATCTTTCAGATACTCTGTAACCTCCGGATGTGATGGACAAAGCCATCTGTAATGTTCTCTATTATAGAGTTTTATATCAACACACGACTTTCCTTGTGCATTTACCTGATACCATTCAGGGTGTGCTTCGCGAAGAGTAATCTCTGTGCGATTTGTAGTCCAAATCCAAGCGTGAAGTTCAATATCATACTTTTTTGCAAATGTTGAAGCACGACTGATAATTTCAATGGCAGCATCGTCTCTGAAAGTAGTACTATCCAGAATTGATGGTTTTGCACCATGACATTCCATAATGATGGCATCAATGCCACACTCTTTAGATTTGCTGAAGTACTCTTCCATCTTTTCATCAGTCATCTTTAGTGAACCGCTGACCCAAGCCCAGACCTTCTCTTCAGAATTATTACTCTTCTCCTTGCAACTAGAAATGGAAATAAGTGTTGCAATTACAACAATAAATGTGAAAATTTTCTTAAACATAGCACCTGAATATTTGTTTCTCAAAGATAGGAATAATTCCTTATTTGTATTTCATCACTTTGTTGTATATTTGCCGAATAAATATAATTATTATGCAGAACTCTTTAATGTCAATATCTCCTATCGATGGAAGATATGCAAACAAAACAGATTTATTACAGAATTATTTCTCTGAATATGCATTAATCAAGTATAGAGTAAAAGTTGAGGTTGAGTATTTTATATCTCTTTGTGAGATTCCTTTGGCTCAGCTTGCAGATTTTGATTCAGCTCTATTTACTTCATTGAGAGATATTTATACCCATTTTTCGGTGGAAGATGCAGTTAGAATTAAAGATATTGAAAATATAACCAATCACGATGTTAAAGCTGTTGAGTATTTCATTAAAGAGAAATTTGATGCACTTGGTATATCTAAATATAAAGAGTTTATTCACTTTGGTCTGACCTCTCAAGATATCAATAATACATCTATTCCTCTAACTTTGATGGATGGAATACGTGAGGTGCTTACAAAGTATTTTGATGAGTTATATCTCTCCCTTTATGCAATGGCCGATAGATGGGCAGATGTTCCTATGTTGGCTCATACACATGGTCAACCGGCATCTCCAACCAGACTTGGGAAGGAGATAAAAGTTTTTGCAGTAAGAATGAGGGAGCAGTTGGATCAATTGGATAGGGCACCATATCCTGCAAAATTCGGAGGAGCTACAGGTAATTTCAATGCACATTTTGTGGCTTATCCGGAAATTGATTGGAATGAATTTGCAAAATCTTTCGTTGAAGGCAAGTTGGGTTTGAAGCGTTCTTATCCTACAACTCAGATTGAACATTACGATAATTTGGCTGCAATTTTTGATAATCTTAAAAGGTTGAATACCATATTGATAGATCTTTCGCGAGATATTTGGACTTATATTTCGATGGATTATTTTAAGCAGAAAATCAAAGAGGGAGAGGTTGGCTCATCGGCAATGCCTCATAAGGTAAATCCTATCGATTTTGAGAATGCTGAAGGCAATTTAGGTATAGCAAATGCAGTTTTGGATCATCTATCAGCCAAACTTCCAATTTCGAGAATGCAAAGAGACTTGACCGATTCAACAGTCTTAAGAAATATTGGAGTCCCTATTGCCCACACTCTTATTGCACTTAAATCTCTTCAAAAGGGACTTGCAAAATTGATTTTGAACGAGGATAGAATCAACCGTGATCTTGAGGATAATTGGGCCGTAGTTGCCGAAGGAATTCAAACAATTCTTAGAAGAGAGGGGTATCCAAATCCGTACGAAACATTAAAGCAATTGACTCGCACAAACGAAAAGATTAATGCTCAATCAATATCAAGATTTATTGATACGCTTAATGTCTCAGATAGTGTAAAAGAAGAGTTGCGTGCTATAACCCCACATACCTACGTGGGCGTTTAGATATCCGTCATTCCCGAACTTGGCACCCACACCGTCATTCCCGAGCTTGCCTCGGGAATCTGTTTTGTGTGTAATGGGTTGATGCACAATAGATTGCCGGGCTTCGCCCAGCAATGACGTTGATAATAAGGATATTATTAATCGATATTATTAGATCTGAAATCCATTTTGTAACGATGTAGTTTATACGTATCTAAGAAATTAATTGCTTTTATCATTCTACTTTGCCCTGTTTTTTCAAGAATTCTCTTTTTAACGCTTTTTACACCATCTATGCTCAAATATATTTTTTTTCTAAAATCAAACATTTCATCACAATTTTTTGATTTTAGAAAACTTTACATGACAAGATTAGATAATCGGCAATACGGAATTACAGAATACTGGATTGAACTGCTTTGAAGTACTTCTCAAGATGTGCGAGTGGCTCATAAGATGAGAGTTATGCAGTAGCATAAAGAATTAGATTGTTGACGGTTTAGAGAGTGAGGCGAACAAAGGTCTCTTTAATCTAAAAAAGAGTGATTAATCAGTTATAAAACTTTTTAATCACTCTCTTTGTAAAGACATTCCAATAAAAGAAATGAACTCTATAGTTTGCGTTTGATCTCTACAATTTGATAAGCTTCAATAATATCTCCAACTTTAATATCGTTGTAGTTCGCAATATTCAAACCGCAATCATATCCGGCCATAACCTCTTTAACATCATCTTTGAAGCGTTTTAGTGAGCCAAGTTCGCCGGTGAAGATAACGATTCCGTCGCGGATAACTCTTACTTTGGCATTGCGGTTCAACTTACCATCCTTAACCATACAACCACCAATTGTTCCAAATTTAGAAATTTTGAAGGTTTCACGAACTTCTGCAGTTGCTGTAACCTCTTCTTTCTCTTCAGGAGCAAGCATACCCTCAATACCACTCTTCACCTCATTGATTGCATCATAGATTACGGAATACAAACGAATTTCAATCTCCTCTTTCTCTGCGTTTTTGCGAGCTTCTGCTGATGGCCTTACTTGGAAACCAATAATGATGGCATTTGAAGCTGCCGCCAAAAGTACATCAGACTCTGAAATCGCTCCGACAGCTTTGTGAATAACATTAACGTGAATCTCTTCTGTCGATAGTTTGATAAGTGAGTCAGAAAGTGCCTCAACAGATCCATCAACGTCACCTTTGATGATGATGTTAAGTTCTTGGAAGTTTCCAATTGCAATACGACGTCCAATCTCTTCAAGGGTAATGTGTTTTTGTGTTCTAAGTCCTTGAATTCTAATTAGTTGCTCGCGTTTATTTGCAACATCTCTTGCCTCTTTTTCATCTTCCATTACATTGAATGTCTCACCGGCAGTAGGTGCACCATTCAATCCAAGAACAGATACCGGAGTTGCAGGACCTACAGCCTCCATCTTCTGTCCACGTTCATTATACATAGCTTTCACTCTACCGGTGTAACTACCTGAGAGCATAATATCACCAACGTGAAGTGTACCGCCTTGAACCAAAATTGTCGCAAGATATCCACGTCCTTTGTCAAGAGAGGATTCGATAACTGTTCCGACAGCTCTCTTGTTAGGATTTGCCTTAAGTTCAAGAAGGTCTGCCTCCAAAAGTACCTTTTCAAGAAGTTTATCGATATTGATACCCTTCTTTGCAGATATCTCCTGACATTGGTAATTACCACCCCAATCTTCAACAAGTATGTTCATATTTGCAAGTTGCTCTTTGATTTTATCAGGGTTAGCACCCGGCTTGTCAATTTTGTTGATGGCAAAAATCATAGGCACACCTGCTGCTTGAGCGTGACTGATTGCCTCAATAGTTTGAGGCATAATAGCGTCGTCAGCTGCGACGATGATAATAGCAAGGTCTGTAATCTTGGCTCCGCGGGCACGCATTGCTGTAAATGCTTCGTGACCAGGAGTATCCAAGAAGGTAATGTGTCTTCCATTTGGAAGAGTAACGTTGTAAGCACCAATGTGTTGAGTGATACCACCCGCCTCACCGGCAATAACATTTGTCCTTCTGATATTATCAAGAAGAGATGTTTTACCGTGGTCAACGTGTCCCATTACTGTAACGATTGGTGGGCGTTCTACAAGGTCTTCGTTCTTGTCCTCCTCTTCATTTATTGCATCATGAAGTTCCGCTGTAACAAATTCAATCTTATAACCGAACTCTTCAGCAACTAACACAAGTGCCTCAGCATCAAGTCGTTGGTTTATAGAAACCATTAGACCAAGATTCATACACGCCTCAATTACTTTTGTCACAGGAGTATTGCCCATCAAGATTGCAAGTTCATTAACTGTAACAAACTCAGTAACTTTAATAATATTGCTGGTTGCCTCTTGTTGTTGAATCTCCTCTTGTATCTTTTGTGAGATTGAATCTCTCTTTTCACGACGGTGCTTAGATCCCTTAGTCTTACCCTTATTCTCGGTCATACGAGCATAAGTCTCTTTAATTTGCTTTTGGATAGCATCTTCATCGACCTCTACGTGAGCACCTTTGAAAGGTTTATTCTCCTTTTTGTGATTATTGTTTTTGTGTCGATTATCTTTATTGTCGCGATTATCTTTGTGGTTGTGGTGATTTGTCTCCTCAATATTGATCTTTTTATCGCCTCCCTTCTTGATGCGATCTCTCTTTTTCTTGTTGCTATTGCTGTTGTTGCCATTCTGATTGTTAGACTCATTTTTAGGAGTATCTTTCTCCTTATTGCTCTTTTTGTCAAATTGGCTTAAGTCAATTTTGCCCACCTGTTTGATACCTGCAAGTTGTGTAACTTGTGGAGCTATATGTTCAACAGTTGAACTCTCTTTAGGTTGAGCCACTGGCTTAACAGTTGGAGTATTAGCAGGTTTTTCAACTTTAGGTTCCTCTTTTACAGGTTTTTCAACCGGTTTAGTTACCTCTTTTTTGTTGCTGTTTAGATCAATTTTACCTAATATTTTGATGCCACCACTAACATTGTTTACAGTTGTCTCTTTTCCGGGAGTTTTAACTGGCTGAGTTTCACTGTCGCCAACTTTATGTTCTGTGGATAGAGAGTCAGTTTTTATTATGATCTCTTTTTCAAGTTCTTCATTCTCTTTCTCCTTTTCCTTCTCCTTCATTTTGCCTTTTTCAGTAATCTCTTTTACTGTAATAGCAACTTTGCCTGCTTCTGCTTTGGTAATTTGGTCTTTGCTAAACTCTTTAACCACAAGCTCATAGGCATGGCTATCCAAAATTGCTGTAGGAGAATCTTCTACCTCAACACCTTTCTTTCTCAAGAATTCAATAAGGGTATCTTTTCCAATATTGAAATCTCGTATTACTTTATTTACTCTTACTCTTTGTCCTGACATAATTTACTCCCGTTTTAATTAATATTATTCAAATTCTGAACGTAAAATTCGTTGAACCTCTTCAACTGTTTCTGTCTCTAAATCAGCACGTTTAACAACCTCTTCTACAGAGAGTGCCAACACACTTTTAGCAGTGTCGCAGCCGATTTTTTGTAGTGCCTCGATGATCCATCCTTCGATTTCGTCATCAAATTCAGAAAGCATAACATCATCTTCAAGTTCAGATTCGTCAGCTTCTCTATAAACGTCAAGTTCATAACCTGCCAACATACCTGTAAGTTTGATATTGCTACCACCCTTACCGATTGCCAAAGGAACTTCGCTTGCCTTCAAATAGACGCTCACGTGTTTTGTATCTTCAAAAATCTTAACTGAAGAGATTTTTGCAGGGCTTAATGCTCTTTGGATAAGCAATTGAACATTTGATGTCCAGTTGATAATGTCGATATTCTCATTTCTAAGCTCGCGAACGATACCGTGAATACGAGAACCTTTAGCTCCGACACAAGCTCCTACAGGGTCGATTCTATCATCGTATGACTCTACTGCCACTTTTGCTCTCTCTCCAGGAATTCTCACAACCTTTTTGATTGTAATCAAACCATCAAAAATTTCAGGAACTTCTTGTTCGAAAAGACGTGCAAGGAAAGTGTTGGAAGTTCTTGATAATGTGATAATTGGATTATTGTTTCTCATTTCAACTTTTTCCACAACCGCCTTAACGGTATCTCCTTTTTTGAAAAAGTCGCTTGGGATTTGCTCAGTTTTTGGAAGAACAAGTTCATTGCGGTCTTCGTCCATAACCAACATCTCTCTTTTCCATACCTGATAAACCTCACCAACAATAATCTCTCCGATTTTTGCCTTATACTTATTGAAAAGATTTGCCTTTTCAATATCCATAATACGGCTTGAAAGATTTTGTCTAAGGTTCAAGATACCTCTTCTTCCGAAACTTGCAAGTTCCACAGATTCGGCATACTCTTCTCCAACCTCGTAAGAGTCGTCAATCTTTCTTACCTCTTCGATTGAAATCTCGCTGTTAGGGTCTGTAACCTCGCTAACCACTGTGCGGTTTCGCCAGATTTCAAAGTCACCCTTATCGATGTTGATGATGATGTCGAAATTCTTGTCATCACCATACATTTTAGCCAACTGAGAGCGAAATACATCCTCTAAAACGCTCATCATTGTTGGTCTGTCAATGTTTTTTAAGTTTTTAAATTCAGCAAATGTGTTGACTAAATTAATGCCTTCCATTTTTTTTATATCTATTTAAAATTAATAACAGGTTTTGTTGATTTAATATCACTCATTGGGAAGATTTCTGTGTGTTCCACTTTAACCTTCTTCTTCTTACCCTCCACACTCTCCATTTTTGAGTATGTAAGAGTAATCTCGTCGGCTGAAGCATCAGTCAGAATCGCTTTTAACTTAATTCCCCCTTTGATTAAGACCTCTACCTCTTGTCCAATGAACTTGCGATATTGTCTTAAAACTTTGAATGGTGTGCTAAGCCCTGCCGAACCCACAGTCAAAGAGAAGTCTTCTTTCTCTCTATCTAATTGAGATTCAATATGTCTGCTTAGTTTTACGCAATGGTCAAGGTTGATATCTTCGTTATCTGACTCAATTATAACTTCAATGTCATTATCCGAAGAAACCTTAACATCCACCAAGAAGAAGTTACTTCCCTCAAAGTGTTGATTTACAATCTGTTCTATTTCTTTTTTGTTAATCATAATCTTGAATTAATGCACAAAAAAGAGGACTCGCGTCCTCTTCCACTTCTCATTCCGACTGCAAAGATAAATACAATAATTTATAAATCAAAATATTAGACAGATATATCATTTTTTAGATACTTTTGCGGTGGAATAAAATTTGTAGTAAAAAAGTGATTATATTGCATGATTAAATGATTTGTGATGGGAATAAAAGCACAAGATTTAGCACTACGTCTGTCGGGCACTGTAGAAGGTGATCCTAATGTGGAGGTGTCTCGCGTTGCTCGTATTGAGAGGGGAGAGAGTGGTGCAATCAGTTTTCTGGCAAACCTAAAATATGAACATTTTCTGTATAGTTGTAAATCATCAATCATATTATTGAATAGGGATTATCAACTGTTGCAACCTATTGATACTACGATAATTAGAGTAGATGATGCCTATCAAGCAATTGCTACGGTTCTATCTATTATTCAAGAGTCGAAGAAAAGTAAAAAGAGGGCAAATGGATGGTGTTATCCTCGTCCGTTATCCTCAAAGGTTGGTAGAGGAACATCTATCGGTAAAGGAACTGTTATATCTAAGAATGTTAAGGTAGGTCAGAATTGTTACATCTATCCTCAAGTATATTTGGGAAGGGGAGTTAAAGTGGGCAATAACTGCACTATCTATCCGGGTGTAAAGATTTACGAGGGATGTGTGGTTGGAGATAATTGTATTATCCACGCCAATAGTGTAATAGGGGCCGATGGATTTGGTTTTGCACCTATGGAAGATGGGTCGTATAAAAAAATTCCGCAAACGGGAAATGTTGTAATTGAGAATGATGTGGAGATTGGAGCGAACTGTTCGATAGATCGTGCAACAATGGGTTCTACAATTATTCATCAAGGGGTTAAGATTGATAATTTGTGTCAAGTTGCTCATAATGTGGAGATTGGCTCGCATACAGTAGTTGCAGCTCTCTCCGGTTTTGCCGGCTCTTCAAAGATTGGAAAGTATTGCCAATTTGGAGGCCAGTCCGGAGTTGTAGGGCATCTTGAGGTGGCAGATCATACAACGCTTGCTGCAAAAAGTGGTATTGTAAAGAGTGTTAAGAGAGAGGGTGAAGTCTTGATGGGTTACCCTGCCATAGATCATCGTCACTATCTTAAATCTTATGTAATTTTCAAGCAAAATGGTTCAAAATAAATCTAATAAGGAGACTACTCTTAAGGGAGAGATTCTATTCTCGGGTAAGGGATTGCATAGCGGAAAGGTTGCCAATTTGAGGTTGCTACCGGCTCCTGCAGGTACAGGTGTTGTCTTTATAAGAACAGATATCGCCCCTGATGCAAAAGTGGCTGCAGTTGCAAGCAATGTCTCTTTTACTCGAAGAAGCACAACATTGCAATCTGGTGATATTCAGGTAATTACAAGTGAACACCTCCTTTCTGCTCTATATGCTTTGAAGATTGATAATGTAGTAGTTGAGATAGATAATATTGAGGTTCCGATTTTGGATGGAAGTTCGGCTCCATTTGTTGAGGCAATAATGGGGGTAGGAGTTGAGTATCTCGATAAAGAGCGAGAATATATTGTTATAGATGAGGAAATTATCTACTCCAAAGAGGGCGAGGACTGGTGGATAAAAGCTATACCATCCGACCATTTTGAACTTGATGTTACCATAGATTTTAATTCCAAAGTGCTTGGGGTGCAAAATGCAATCTATAATGACAGTGTTGATTACGCCAAGGAGATATCATTTTGTAAGACTTTCTGCTTTCTTCACGAAATTGAGCCACTTCTGAAGATGGGCTTAATCAAAGGTGGAGATTTACAAAATGCACTTGTGATTGCTGAGAATGAATTATCTGTTGAGGAGATAGAGAGTTATAAAAAGATGTTTAATCTGGAGCACCTCTCTCGCTCTGAAGATGGTTTCTTAAGCCATTCCACCTTGATTTATGATAATGAGTGTGCAAGACATAAACTTTTGGACCTTATAGGGGATATTGCTTTGGTCGGAAAACAGATTAAGGGTAGGATAATTGCTTATAAATCAGGACATAAGATTAATACAGAATTTGCAGAGATAATTAGAAACAAATATAGAAATGAATAACAGTATTATTAGTAGTGAAGCAAAAATAGGTCAGAATGTGAAAATAGGCCCATTCTGCTATATCGAGGAAGATGTTGAGATTGGAGAGGGAACTATTATTGAACCCAATGTGACTATCTATAAACACGTGAAAATCGGCAAAAATTGTCATATTTTTCCAGGTGCGGTAATTGGTGCAGTCCCTCAGGATTTGAAGTTTGATGGTGAGGTTTCCTATGTGGAAATCGGTGACAATACAACAATCAGAGAGTGTGCTACAATCAATCGTGGAACAGCAAGTAGTGGGAAGAGTCTTACAAAAGTCGGTAATAATGTGTTAGTGATGTCTTATGTGCATATTGCTCACGACTGTGTTGTTGGAGATAACTGTATATTGGTAAGTTATGTAGGGTTGGCAGGAGAAACTGAGGTCGATGACTGGGCTACCATCGGAGGAGGAGCTGTCGTTCATCAATTTAGTAAAATAGGGGCACACGCAATGATCGGTGGAGCAAGTGCTGTAACCAAAGATGTCCCTCCTTATGCTCTGGCTGCAGGAAATAACTTCAGTTATGAGGGAGTAAATGTTGTGGGATTGCGTCGTCGTGGTTTTTCTGTGGATGAAATAGAGGGCATCCGCTCTATTTATCGAATTATTTATCAATCTGACTTGAATACTACGGCCGCTTGTAATAAAATCGAGGCGGAGTTCCCTGATACACCATATAAACGTGTAATATTGGATTTTATTAAGAATTCAAAGAGAGGTATTGTAAAACATTCAAGATAGTTTGCGATGGCACTTTTCGAGAAGGTAGTTCTTACTACGGCGTATATGCCTCCTGTTGAGTATTTTGCACTCATTAAGGAGGCAGAAAAGTGTTATATTGAGGCGTGTGAATATTATCAGAAACAATCTTATAGAACACGTACAAAAATCTATGCAACTGATGGGCTTGGCTCTCTGCAAATTCCCATCTTGAAAGGGGAGAGCCATAAACAGCCAATCAGAGATATAAAAATCGATTACTCTAAACCCTGGCTGATTCAGCACAAAAGGGCGATTGTCTCAGCCTATAACTCATCTCCTTTTTTTGAGTATTATCAGGATGATATATTCTCGATACTTGACAAGAGAGAGAAGTTTCTTTTCGACCTGAATCTGAATCTTATCAATAAGTTTATTGAATTGATAGGTCTGCCAAATAATATAATGCTTACGGATGAATATGTAAAATCTTATGAATCAGGCGATTACAGAGATATTATACATCCAAAGAGAGAAAATTCCATCTTAATAGAGCTAAAAAAAGAGAAGACCTATTATCAAGTCTTCTCTCATAAATTTGGTTTTATTAAAAATCTATCTATCCTTGACCTTCTATGTGCCGAAGGTCCTGACAGTTTCTCTTATCTTTAAGCTTTAGAATTTCCAACCTAATGTAAGCAGGAATTTATTCTTGTTGTGAATAACATTTCCTTCAGGAGCCATAATTCCGTCATAGCTGTCGTATAGTTGGAAGAACTCTTTGTAAGGATTGATCTTTTGTGTGTAGGCAAAATCCAGACTGCAACTATTTGTCAATTTATATCCAAATCCAAGTGAGAATGATTCCTTGTTTGAAATCATGCCGATTTCGGCATCTGTACTATAGTTGTATCCACCACGAAGAGCAAATCTGTTAAGGTTTACCTCGACGCCGGCTCTGAAATTGTGAGCTGCCTGGAAATTATCTCTTATATATTTATTCTCTTCTGAGAATGCTCCACGGTCACTTTTGCTTCCTTCCATAGATATTGAAGAGTAGTTAATATTCTCATAATCAACACTAAACAAAGCAAAATTGCCAAGTGTGTAAGCAACACCCAATCCCCATCTCAATGGAGTTGACACACTATAATTGTAGTATCCTTCAGGTGAATAAGCTTGGTAACTGTTGCCATTATTAAACGAAGAATTCATATCCATTGTCCAATAGTCTGAAAGATCATACCAGGTAGGTGTTGTAAATGTAGCACCAATTCTCAAACCAGCTATAGGTGTGACGATAGCTCCCAGTTTCATACTTACACCCGATCCACTTGTTCTCTGGTTGTAGATTTGGTCAAAACTACTAAATCCCTCTTGAAAATCGTTTGACGATACCGAATGTTCAGAATATGACTCATAAATATCATAATTGAGAACGTGAGAAGTAAAGTTTGCACCCAAATAGATCATATCATTGATATTAGTACCTAAACTGAATGTGACATCTGTTACTCCACCACTTACATTTCTGATGAAATCTTGATTAAGCGGACCTCCGATAACAATACTTCCATCGTCTGTAATGTTCTCAGTTGCAGCAATATAATCCTGATCTGAATCAGGTAATGTAGCCAAAAGGAACGTATCCCATGCAAGAATTGAGTTCCAAGGTATTCCCATTGAATATGGATCTAATGATAAATCTTCAAAATTTCTTACATCTATACCACCTGTCTTAAATGCCTGAGAAGCCAACCAGCTACTCTCACTTGTAGTGCCTGATGCACCCATATTTGAGGTGAAGTCATAGCTTCTATTAACAGTAATACCGAAATTTATGCTCATAACACCTGAGTAGTTGCCGGTATTCATATTAAATACAAAGCCCAGATTTGATAGTTTCATATCATTTGCTTTGTAGTCGTAAAGGTCTGTTAAATAACTACTACTTGATGATGTGTGTATAAGTGAAGGTGTAAATGCAAATGCAGAGTGTCTGAATACAGCTACAGAAGCGGGATTGATTGAAATAGCTCCCATATCTCCACCTAATGCGGTGAAAGCATTTCCCATGGCAACACTTCTCGCTGAACCCTCATATTCAAATTGTGAGAAGTTCAAAGCGTCATATGCCGATTGGGCAGATGATGCGAAGCTAAATGTAAATAGCAGCGCGATAATTGTAATATTTCTAATATGTCTCATAATTAATATTTTTTTCTCTTTTTTTTATCTTCTTCCACCACTACCGCCGGAACTGCGTGAGCTTGAGGAAGAGCTTGAACTACCGGAGTATGAACCTCTTGAAGAACTTGAGCTACCGGAGTATGAACCTCTTGAAGAGCTGGAACTTCTTGAGTATGAGCTACTTGAAGAGTTAGAAGATGAACTTCTTGAGTAACTTGAATTACTGCGTGATCTGCTGGTTGATGTGCCACTCGATTTAATAGTAGTCGAGTTATCTCTTGATGTGCCTGATGTAGAGTAACTGCCTCTTCTTGAGGTAGAAGTTGTGGCTCTTACCCCTGAATTTCCACTTGAAGATCCTCTTCTATAAGAGGTCGATGAGTATCCCTCACGAGAGTCTGTGCGTCTGCCAGTAGAGGTGCTTCCGCTAACGGCAACATCTCTTCTGCCACTTGTAGAGTTGACTCTTCTGTAAGATGCCTCTTCTCCTCTCTTGCCATAGATGAAGTTGTTATTGTTGATACCCCAATCAGGTTTGTGTCCCGGACCTCCGGGATGAGGGTGATACCCCGGATAGTGAGGATAGAATCCTCCATGCCACCAATTATGATACCAAGGGTCGTACCAACCATAGTAACCACCAAAGCCCCAATACCAATCATAGTACCAAGGGTCATACCAGCCATAGTAACCACCTACATACCAAGGATTTCCCCAGCCATACAGCCAAGAGTTGTAACCATAATATGAATGATATCTATATGTGCCCCACCAAGGGTTGTACCAAGCATAATCCCAAGTATCGAATGTAATATTGATTGTGTAGTCGGGATCTTCAAATTTGCGAATCCTCTCTTCGTATGAGATTCCATCTTCGTAAATAAGATATTGTTCCCCCGGCTTGTAATCAATATTTACAACACCGTCTTCGTCAAAATATAGGGTGTCAGTGGTTGTATTACGATTATATTTAGAGTAGTGCAAGCGGTCTAACTCCTCTTGAGCGGCCAATCTTGCACTCTGTTTCTCTTTATTAGGTCGATAATAGATACCATCTTCGTATGAGGATGATAGTTGGTTAGTTGAACCACATCCTGATAGCAGGAGTGACACTAAAAATAGAGCATAAATCATTTTGTTCTTCATAAAAAATCCTCCTGTAAAAAATTTTATATAATTTTGCATTTCATATTATTCACAAAAGTACAAAAAATATACCAATAGATAACACAAAATGGCAAAAGAGGTTACTAATAGAGAGGAAAATTATTCACAGTGGTATAATAATCTTGTTGTAAAAGCAGATTTGGCAGAGAATTCCGCTGTAAGAGGTTGTATGGTAATTAAACCATACGGATATGCAATATGGGAGAAAATGCAGGATAAACTTGACTCAATGTTCAAGGAGACAGGTCACCAAAATGCCTATTTTCCACTATTCATACCAAAATCTTTTTTAAGTAGAGAGGCAGAACACGTTGAGGGTTTTGCTAAAGAGTGTGCGGTTGTTACACACCACAGATTAATGAATGATCCAAACGGAAGTGGTGTTGTAGTGGATCCTGCTGCTAAGTTGGAGGAGGAGTTGATAGTTCGTCCTACATCTGAAACAATTATTTGGAATACTTATAAGGGATGGATTAAATCCTGGAGAGATCTTCCTCTTTTGATTAATCAATGGGCAAATGTTGTAAGATGGGAGATGCGTACAAGACTATTCTTGCGTACTGCCGAATTCTTGTGGCAGGAGGGACATACAGCTCACGCAACTGCTCAAGAGGCAATTGAAGAGACACAAAGAATGGTTGAGGTATATGCAAAATTTGCTCGTGAAACATTGGCTTTGCCTGTAGTTGTAGGTCATAAGTCTGAAGCTGAGAGATTTGCAGGAGCTGTAGATACACTTTGTATTGAGGCGATGATGCAGGATGGAAAGGCGTTACAAGCAGGTACATCGCACTTTTTGGGACAAAACTTCGCCAAAGCTTTTGATGTACAGTTTGCAAATAAAGAGGGTAAATTAGAGTACGTTTGGGCAACATCGTGGGGCGTTTCAACTCGTTTGATGGGTGCTTTGATTATGGCTCACAGTGATGATAATGGACTTATTTTGCCACCAAAACTTGCTCCAATTCAGGTTGTAATGGTTCCTATCTATAAAGGTGATGAGCAGAGAGATGCCATTTTGAACAGAATGGATGAACTTAAGAGTGAATTGACAGCTCTTGGCGTTACAGTTAAAATTGATGATAGAGATAATCTTCGTCCGGGATTTAAGTTTGCCGAGTGGGAGTTGAAGGGTGTGCCTGTTCGTATTGCAATAGGTCCTCGTGATTTGGAAAATGGAGTTGTGGAACTTGCCAGAAGAGATACTTTGACAAAAGAGTCTGTTGCTCAAGAGGGTTTGGCTGAGTTTGTTAAGGGATTGATGGATACAATTCAGGAAAACATCTATGCAAAGGCATTGAAGTTCCGTGACGATAATACTCGTAAAGTGGATAGTTGGGAAGAGTTCAAAGAGGAGATAGAGAAGGGTGGTTTCCTATTGTGTCATTGGGATGGTACAAAAGAGACAGAAGAGAGAATCAAAGAGGAGACCAAAGCTACAATCAGATGTATCCCAACCGACTCTTTTGTAATAGAAGAGGAGGGAACTTGTATCTATTCAGGTAAACCATCAAAACAAAGAGTTATTTTTGCAAGAGCATATTAGTATGAGTAAGTTGTTGAAAATCAGTTTGTTGGCATTGTTTTGCCTCTTACCTTTTGCGTCGTATTCACAGATTATTACTCAAAGTGAAGAAAAAAAGAGAGATCTTGATGCTTCGCAGGAGTTGTGTGTTGCAATTGTAGATAAGTTGGAAAAAGTGCCTGTTGTTGAATATACAGCCCCTGTAAAGCCAAAATATTGGAAAAAGGGGACAACAACACAAATTGGTTTTTCGCAAGTCTCTCTTACTCAATGGGCTGCCGGTGGTAATGGATCTGTGGCACTTAATACCTATCTCAACTCATTTGCCAATTATAAGAGAAATGGAATGATTTGGGAGAACAGATTGCAGTTGGGTTATGGCTTTATCCAGTCATTCACCGAAAATGGCTACAAAAAGAGTGATGATAAGATAATTTTGGACAGTAAGTGGGGTTATGAGGCAATAAAAAACCTCTACCTCTCTGCTGTAGCCAATTTCAATACGCAATTTGCTCCCGGTTATAAAAATTCGAATATCGTTTCTCGTTTCTTTGCCCCTGCATATTTTACACTCGGTCTCGGTATCGATTATAAATCAGGAAGTTGGCTCTCAATAAATATGGCACCTCTAACAGGTAAACTTGTTATGGTAGAGGATCCTACTTTGAGATCTCTTTATGGCAACAAAGAGGACCAGTTTACAAAAGCAGAGTTCGGTGCGCAGGTGAAGATTGATAATAAATTCAATATCAAGAAGTTCTCAATGGGCTCAACGCTCACACTCTTCTCGGACTATTTGGATAAACCACAGAATCTTGTTGTCAACTGGGATGTTTCCCTTTCAGGAAAGCTTTCGAAGTATATCTCATTGACAGTCAGAACTAACCTGATTTACGATGACGATATTAAGTTTTTGGATAAGTTAGATAGTGCAGGAAATCCTGTTCTTGATGGTGATGGTAATCCTGTCAAAATTCCGGGAGTTCAATTTAAGGAGGTTGTAAGTCTCTCATTCTCATACTCTTTCGGTGATGCTAAGTAGAATCTTACTACCGGATGATGCACAACAGAAGAGTATTCTTTTAGCTGTGAGCGGCGGTATTGATTCGATGTCGTTGGCACACATTTTTGCTACTAACAATCTTTGTAAAAGAATAGCCATAGCTACTGTCAATTTCTCATTAAGAGGAGAGGATAGTGATGGTGATTTTTCTTTTGTGAAGAACTGGGCATCAGAGAGAGGGATTGAGTGTTTCTCAAAAACTTTTGATACAAAAGAGTATGCTCTTGATAATTCGATATCGACGCAGATGGCTGCCCGAGAGTTGAGGTATGGCTGGTTTGAGGAGGTGGCAAGGGAGAATGGATTTGATTATATTGCCGTAGCTCATAATTTGAATGATAGCATAGAGACACTCTTTATAAATCTTTTAAGAGGGGCCGGTTTGAGGGGTATTACAGGTATCCAATACTCTAATGGTTTGATTATCAGACCGTTATTAAATATTTCGCGTGAAGATATTACCCGTTATGCAGAGCATCATTCTATAAAATATCGCGAGGATAAGACCAATAGTGAGTCTCACTATGTCAGAAATCGAATCCGCAATGAGGTTTTCCCACACTTTAAGGAGATAAATCCATCTTTTTTAGAGACAATCAATAGAGATATTTCATTTTTCTCGCAGGCGGAGTCAATATTATCGGATCTATTCAAAGCGAAAGAGGGGTGGCTCTATTGGGAAGAAGATGGTGTGGGCTATATCTCTATAGAGAAACTGAAAGAGGAATCTGAACCTGAGTTCTGGCTTCACAGAATTTTGGAGAGGTATGGCTTTAACAGCACTCTTATCTCTAAAATATCAGACTTGACAGAGGCACAGGCGGGGAAGAGGTTTGTCTCTCAGTCACACACCATAATCCGAGATAGAGATTTTTTCAAAATATACATAAATAATTCATTATCAGATAGTTGTAATTGTAAAATATCTGTTGATGTAGTCTCCCGAGATCAACTTGTATCGCTTGTGCCACCTGAGGGTAAACTCTATGTCGATGCCGATAAGGTAACACTCCCTTTGGAATCGCGTGAGTGGCAACAATCTGACAGATTCAGACCCTTAGGAATGAGAGGTAGTAAAAAATTGAGCGACTTTTTTGTGGATATGAAACTTGATTTGGTGCAAAAAAGCCGTGTAAGAGTTGTTACCACAAATAAAAATGGCACTACGCAGATTGTTTGCGTAGCACCATTTAGAATTGATGACTCTTTCAAAATTGATAGTAAAACTACCAGAGTCGCTATTATTTCGTTAGAATAGGTAGATATAAGGCACTCTTGCCATTACTCCGGTCTCCTTATTCAAAAGCATTCTTTCGTAAGTCTCCTTGAAGATTGAAACAGGGCCTTGAACATTATTATTAGAAGAGCCGCTCAAACCCTCCATCAATTTTTCCATCTGACTCTTTGGTGTTGGATACTCAACGATGCGGTAATCTGTAAGAGCAGCTACATTTGCAGTGTAGTTAAGTGCTTCATAAATACCACCTCTCTCGTCTGCAAGACCATTTTGAAGAGCATCAGCACCGGCCCATACTCTACCTTGAGCCAATTCGTCAACTCTCTCTACACTCATACCTCTGCCATCAGCAACGATTTGTGTAAAGTCAGTATATATCTTCTCTACTTGCGATTGCATATATGCTACCTCAGCATTGTCCAAAGGACGGCTCATACCCATCATATCTGCGTGTTTGTTTGATTTGATCGACACAGAGTTGATACCCAACTTGTTTTTCATAATCTTTTGAGTGTTAGGAATCATAGAGAATACTCCAATCGAGCCGGTCAAAGTTGTGTTATTTGTGAAGATTTTATCACAACCGGCACTAATCCAATAACCACCTGAAGCTGCATAGCCACCATAACTTACAATGATAGGTTTAACCTCGTTCAATAGAGTCAATTCGTTGCGGATAATCTCGGCTGCGTGAGCACTACCACCCGGAGAGTTAACTCTGAATAGAACGGCCTTGATTGTTGAATCTTTTCTGATATCTGAAATCATCTTTGCATATCTTGCGGATGATATATTTTCGCTATCATTACCCATTACAATCTCACCATTGGCATATAGAATGGCAATTTTATCTTTAACTTTGAAGTTCTGTTTGATTTTTGCCGAAGCATAGTTGGAAAGAGATACCATCTTAACATCTTCAATTTTTGAAGCATCGGCAAGTGTGCAGATATAATCTTCAACCTCGTTTTGTTGCATCAACTCATCTACAAGATTGTATTCTTTCATATCTTCTGCATCTTCAATCTCCAAATTGTCAACCCATTTGTTGAAATCTTCAACACTGATCTCTCTTGATTGAGCAATCTCGCTTGACCAAGTCTCCCAAATAGCATCAATCATCTCTTGATTTTGCTCTCTGTTTGCAGGGCTTATGTTGTTGTTGATATACATTTCACCGGCTGATTTGTATTTACCGTGGCGGATAAGTTGAACTTCAACACCCAATTTGTCAAGGAAATCCTTCAAGAATACCATATTTGTACCTAAACCAAGGATTGTTGAAGAGCCATACTCATTCATAATAACCTTGTCGGCAACAGATGCAAGGTAGTAACCAGGACTCGAGTAGTTGTTTGCGTATGCTATAATAGCTTTGCCCGAACTTTGAAAACGAACAAGTGCTGCTCTTAATTCCTCAAGTGTGGAAATTGATTCGATATTCACATTATCACAATTCATATACACGAATTTGATTGATGGATCTGTAGCAGCAATCTCCAGTGATTTGATTACTTTTAAGATTCCAATACTCTTGCCAGATGATCCGGGAGAGGTAAACATTGCGAGTGGATTCTCACTATCCTGTTCTGAGATCATCTCTGCAAAATCAATTTTCAGAACAGAATTGGGAGCTACACTTACCTTTGGACTCTCTTGTGATGTCAAAGAAGAGGATAAACTTCCAATAATAGAGAAGAAAATAAATACTACAACGCAAAGAGCCACCAAAGTGCCTAAAAACGCTGCGCAAGTTGTTTTGAAAAATTTACTCATAATTTTATTATTTTTAATATACACTTACAGGTATTTGTGGGGGCATTTTAGAAATGCTACCCCAAATTAATATTTTGCAAATATAGTTATAATTTCTAACTTTGTGCTATGAGGTTAAAAACGCGCATAATCACCATCCCGTTTGTGATATTGGTCTATCTGATGGCCTTTTTAGGCATCGGTATTCACACTTGTTCGGCAAGTGGTACGCAAGATCTCATACTTCTTGTCGGAGATGTCTCGTGTGAGGAGATTCATAATCACTCTCACTGCTCCGATAATACTGACTGCGAAGGGCATCATCACGATGAAAATTGCTGTAAGACAACTATTTATGAGGTTTCTGATGAGCAAACCGCAGAAGTTCAGATAGTTCTCTCTGCACCTTTCCCGATGACTCTTCTAAACATATTTCAACAAGTTGATTTGACTCTTTCTGCATTTTCAGAGTCTGTTATATCTGAGTATATTACTCCACCTCTGACGACGCACTCTCTCGATTTGTCGTCGCTTTCTATTTTTAGAATCTAAGATATTTGTCGAATATAATTCGGCAATGTCACTAATTGTGCGCTCAATATTTGAGTTTGCAGTTGTCATTGCATGTTTTCACATTCCTTTATTATTATAAGATAAATATCTATAACTAATTGATAATTAGCAATTTATATATGAAAAAAACTCTATTATTAATTTTCTTTACAATTCTTTCGTTTAATTTATTTTCTCAGAATATACCCGGAGCAGTATATGAGGAAGTTAATTCTAAGAGAGTGCCACTCCCTTTTTCTCAGGTTTTCTGGATTGAAAAGGGAACTTTAGTTGAGGCAGATGCCGATGGTAAGTTCTCAATAAATCTTCAGGGAGCAAAAGAGGCAACATTGGTGGCAACCTACATTGGGTATAATAAAGACACACTATACTATAATGGCGGGATTGACTTCATTGAGTTTATTTTGACAGGAGATAATACTCTTACAGATGCTGTGGTTGTTGGCAGACAGGCGGGAAACTATCTTTCAAAGATGCCACCCGTTAAAACAGAGGTGATTACAGCAGCGGGTATCTGCAAATTGGCCTGTTGTAACCTTGCAGAGAGTTTTGAAAATTCAGCAAGTGTAACTGTGGGATATTCAGATGCAATAACCGGCTCTAAGCAGATCAAACTGTTGGGATTGTCTGGAATTTATACACAAATGCAGGATGAGAATAGGCCTGTTATGCGTGGTTTAACCTCTCCATTCGGACTTTCGTATGTGCCGGGACAGTGGCTGGAAAGTATTCAAATTGCCAAAGGGCCATCATCAGTTCTTAATGGAAATGAGGCAATTACAGGACAAATTAACATGGAATATAAGAAACCGACAGATGAAAAGCCATTCTTTTTGAATCTCTTCGGCTCTTCTCATAGTCAAGTTGAGGGTAATGTTATCTCATCCCTTCAGCTTAATCCTAAATGGAGTACAATTATTTTAGGTCACTACTCTAAAAAATTGGATTCACACGATAATAATAATGATGGTTTTAGAGATGAACCATTGGCTCAGCAGGTTAATTTTGCCAACAGATGGCTTTATGCAGATCCAAGTGGTCTCCAAGTAAAATTCGGCTTTCAATTAGTTAAGGACGACCGAGAGGGTGGTGAGATGGATTTTAAGAAAGGAAATTACGATAAGTGGGGCTCAGTGATTGATAATCAGCTATTTAACGCCTATACAAAGATAGGTGTTCCATTGAATGATGAGCAAACTCAGAGTCTTGCACTCTTCTTGGATTATTCAGACTATATGAGTAATTCATCTTACGGAATCCGTAATTATAAGGGCTCTCAACAATCATTTTTTGCAAACTTTATGTACCAAAACATGTCAAGTGAAAATCATCACTACACATTGGGACTTACAGCAAAGCGAGATGATGTCTCTGAGGGTGTAGATTATATCTCATCAAATGCTCCGCTTCCTCTTCTGAATTTTGCTCGTTTGGAGAATGTAGCCGGTATTTTTGGTGAATACACTTACTTGAATGGAGAGAAAATCTCTTTGGTAACAGGTCTGAGGGCAGAGTATAGTTCATTATATGGCTTTATGATTGCACCAAGATTAAATTTCAAATATACATTTACAGAAGATTTGATTATGAGATTGTCGGGAGGTAGAGGAATGCGTACTCCAAGTATTATTGCAGATAATATCGGCATACTCTCTTCAAATTATAAATTTGATGTAAAAGATGAAGATTGGGGTGTAGAAGATGCATGGACAGTTGGAGGAAACTTAACAGGTTATCTCCACATCGGTGATGGTGATAACTCATATTTGAGTTTCGACTATTTCTATACAAATTTCCAGAATCAGGTGATTGTGGATCAAGATCTTCTACAATACAATATCTCAATCTATAATCTTGATGGTCAGGCATATACGCATACATATCAACTTGATTTTTCTGTAGATCCTATAGAGAGATTTAATGTAACTGCAACAATGAGATATACCGATGCAAAGGTTACTCTTGAGGGAAGAGGCCTCGTAGAACGCCCTATGACAAGTAAATATAAGGCAGTCTTGAATCTACAGTATGCCTTGCCTATGAATAAGTGGATTTTTGACTTTACTGCTCAATTGAATGGTCCGATGAAGTTGTTGTCATTTATGGAGTCTCCAAATGGTACAGACTATTCTCCTGCTTATCCTATGCTATTTGCACAGGTAACCAAAAAGTTCAGAAACTTTGATATCTATGTAGGTGGCGAGAACTTAACAAATTATACACAGAAAAATGCTATAGTTAATGCTGATAATCCATTTGACAAGGGCTTTAATGCCTCTTTGGTGTGGGGCCCGTTAAGTGGAATCAAAGTTTATGCAGGTATTAGATTAACAATATGGAAATAATTAATAATCAAATAGTTACAATTATGAAAAAGATTTTTACAATTCTATTGTCAATGCTTTTGGTAGCATCTGTTTCTTTTAATGCAAATGCACAAAAAAAACAAAAAGCAAATATTAAAGAGGTGACATTCCTAACAAGTATAGACTGTGCCTCTTGTGCTAAAAAATTGGAAGCACTTTTACCGTACGAAAGAGGAGTAAAAGATTTGAAAATTTCTGTTGAGACTGCAACAGTTTGGTTTAAGTATGATGAGAATAAAACTACCAAAGAGAAACTTGCCGAAGCAATCATTAAAGAGGGCTTTACTGCCAAAGAGGTAGTCATAGAGGAGAAGAAAGAGTCGGAAAATAAATAATTTTTGATATTGCGACCATATTTTATAACTTGCAGAATTAACTAAAATTTATTGATATGCGAAGATTTTTTATCGTTTCACTTTGTCTTTTGTTTTCATTGAGTCTTGGCGCTCAAACTTGGGTTAGAGTCAATCAAGTGGGTTTCTTGCCTAAGGATGTTAAGAACGCTGTTCTAATCTCGACAGATGAGGTTGGAGGTGATTTTGAAATTTATGATGCATTGACCGATGAGGTCGTGTTCAGAGGTAAGGGAGAATCTGTTGGGGCTTCAAAATGGGCTCTTAAGTCGGGTTATAGACTCAATTTCTCATCTTTGGAGAGAGAGGGTGGATATTACATTAAAAGTAATGGAGTTAAATCTGTTACATTTAGAATTGCACCTGATGTTTATGATGGCATTGCCGATTATCTCTTGATATATATGAGACAACAAAGATGTGGCGATAATCCATACCTTGATGATCAGTGTCACCAACACGATGGCTATATAGTGGATCATCCAACCAGAAGTGGAGAAAAAATCGATGTTACAGGCGGATGGCACGATGCAACAGACTATTTGCAATATACAACTACTTCAGCAACAACTATTTACCACATGTTGTTCGCATACGAAAATGCTGCTGATAAATCTGTATTCAAAGATTTGTATGATGCAACAGGCCGTCCGGGAGCAAATGGAATTCCTGACATCCTTGATGAGGCAAAATGGGGTTTGGACTGGTTGGTGAAGATGAATCCATCTCATCGTGAAATGTACAACCAAATTGCAGATGACAGAGACCATGCAGGTTTCCGTCTTCCTACAGAAGATGTAGTAGATTATGGTTGGGGCCCTGGTACAGGCCGTCCTGTTTACTATGTTACAGGTAAAAGACAAGGTTTAGGAAAGCATATCAATAGAACAACAGGTGTTTCATCAACAGCGGGTAAATTCTCATCGACATTTGCATTGGGTGCAGAGGTTTTGAAGGATTATTACCCTGAGTTCTGTGATATGATTAAGATTAAAGCAGAACAGGCATACGAGTTTGCTGTTGAACAACCGGGTAATACACAGACAGCTTGTGTGGTATCTCGTTATTTCTACGAAGAGGATTCATATACAGATGATATAGAATTGGCTGCATCGACATTCTATAACTACTCAAATCAGCCACAATGGGCAAAAGAGGCAGATTACTGGGGAGAACTTGAACCTGTATCTCCTTGGATGGAACTTGGCAGAGGACGCCACTATCAATTCTATCCATTTATCAATCTTGGTCACTACTATTTGGCAAAATCCGATGATGAAAATCTATCAAAGAAGTACACCGAGTATATGAGACAAGGCCTTCAACACCTGAAAGATAGAGCAGTTGGCGATCCATTTATGCACGGTGTCCCTTATATCTGGTGTTCAAATAACTTGACAAGTGCTGCTGTTACACAAGCACATCTATATCGCACAATCTCAGGTGATGACTCTTTCTTGGAGATGGAAGCTGCTCTTCGTGACTGGCTTCTTGGTTGTAACCCTTGGGGAACATCTATGATTTGTGGTTTCCCTGAAGCATCTATTTATGACACTCCAATTGAGCCACACTCATCTTATACAGTTAAATGGGGTGTAAATACATACGGAGGTTTAGTAGATGGTCCTGTTTATAGAACGGTTTTCCTTGAAAGAGCAGGATTTGCATTGACAAAACCGGATTCATTCCAGACATTGAATAATGGTATTGCTGTGTATCACGATGATATCGGAGATTATTCAAGTAATGAGCCGACAATGGATGGTACAGCCGGTTTGACATACTATTTTGGTCAGCTTGAAGCGGCAGGCAAAGCTCAGAAAGCAATCAATGTTGAGGAGGATGAAAAGGGTGCTATTGTGAGAGTTGAGCCGGAGAAGAAGAATATCTACCTGTCATTTACTGCAGATTATTCATTTAATGGAGGTGAGCATATTCTTAAGGTGTTAAACAAACATAAAATCAAAGGTAACTTCTTCTTTACAGGTAACTTCCTTCGTTTGGAGGAGCAAAAGGAGATGATTCAGAGAATTATTGATGAGAAGCACTATGTAGGTGGTCACTCAGACAATCACCTTCTATATGCAACCTGGGGCGATGCAAAACCTCTTGTAAGTGTGGATAGTCTTATCACTGATTATAGGTTGAATATGAACGAGTTAGCAAAATTTGGCGTTAAAGCGGAAGATGCGAGCTGGTATATTCCACCTTACGAATATTATACAGCAGATAATGTTGATGTCCTTAAATCATTGGGTGTCAATGTGATGAATTACACTCCAGGAACAGCTACACCTGCTGATTATACTACTCCAAGGTCAAAGAATTATAAATCAAGTCAAGAGTTGATAGATGCTCTTTATAAGTATGAAAAAGAGAACAACTTGAATGGTGCAGTTATTCTTATCCATCCGGGTATCAGTAAGGAGCGTACTGACAGACTTTATGAAAGATTGGACGAGATTATCAAATATCTTAAGAAGAAAGGATATTCTTTCAAATCTCTAAACGAATTATAGTATAAAAGTGTACGAAATTTTAGAAAAAAGGGAGCTTAATCCGTTGATAACATTGATGGATGTATATGCTCCAAGAGTTGCTGCGGCAGCCGAGCCGGGACAATTTCTGATAGTTATTCCCGATGAAAAAGGGGAGAGAATACCTCTTACTATATGCGATTATGATTCGCAAAAAGGGGTGGTAACAATTGTAACCCAAAAGGTTGGTTTGTCGAGCAAAAAAATATGTAATAAATCCAAAGGGGAATCTTTCGACCAGGTGGTAGGGCCACTTGGTCACCCTTCGGAGTTTATCCATTTAAGCGAAGAGGAACTTAAAGGGAAGAGATTCCTGTTTGTAGCCGGTGGGTTAGGAACTGCACCTGTATATCCTCAAGCTAAATGGCTTCACAATCGCGGATGCCAAGTCGATGTAATTATTGGGGCAAAGAGTGCGGAACTACTCATTTTTGAGAATGAGATGCAAAGTGTGTGCGACAATCTTTATATAACCACAGATGATGGCTCTGCCGGTGCTAAAGGTCTTGTTACCGATATGATTCATAAACTTTTAGCAGAAGGAAAAGAGTATGATTCTGCAGTAGCCATTGGCCCTATGATTATGATGAAGTTTGTAACATTGGCTATGAAGCAGTACAACATCCCATTGATAGTAAGCTTGAATACTTTAATGGTGGATGGTACCGGAATGTGTGGCGCTTGCAGAGTTACAGTAGGTGGAAAAGTGAGGTTTGCCTGTGTTGAGGGGCCTGAGTTTGATGCCTATCAAGTAGATTTCGACGAGGCATTAAACAGACAGAGAATGTACTCGGCCATTGAGAGAGAAGCTGATCATAAATGTAATCTAAGAGGTTGATTATGAGCAAGATACCAAGAGTTCAAGTTAGAGAACAAGATCCAAAAGTTAGAGCGACAAATTTTGATGAGGTCTCTTATGGTTACAACCCGGAAGAGGCACTTCTTGAGGCATCAAGGTGTTTGAATTGTAAAAAACCTCTATGTGTTCAGGGTTGCCCTGTCAATATTAATATTCCTGCCTTTATAGCAAAGGTTGCAGATGGTGAATTTGCCGAAGCTGCAAGGATTATCTCCGAAGATAGTTCTCTTCCTGCAGTTTGTGGTCGTGTCTGTCCACAAGAGACTCAATGCGAGGGAAAGTGTATCCTTGGAGTGAAATTTGAGCCGGTTGCAATTGGAAAACTGGAGAGATTTGTTGCAGATTGGTCTGCTGAAAATGGTATTCAATTTACAGAAAAATCGGCTTCCAATTCACATAAAGTTGCAATAGTCGGAAGTGGACCTTCAGGTTTGGCTTGCGCCTCAGATTTGGCAAAATGGGGATATGATGTGACAATTTTTGAGGCCCTGCATCGTCCTGGCGGAGTTTTAGAGTATGGTATTCCGGAATTCAGACTTCCAAAAGAGAGAGTGGTGGCAAGGGAGATAGATAACCTTAAAAATCTGGGTGTAACAATAGAGACAAATGTGGTTATAGGAAGGACTCTTTCTGTGGATCAACTATTTGATAATGAGGGATTTGAAGCACTTTTTATTGGTTCCGGAGCCGGTCTTCCAAAATTTATGGGAATTCCTGGAGAGAACTTGAATGGAGTGGTTTCCGCAAATGAATTTCTTACCAGAAATAACTTGATGAAGGCATTCAGATCCGATTATGATACCCCTATTTATGTAGGTAAGAGGGTAGCTGTTGTAGGTGGAGGAAATGTGGCAATGGATGCAGCCCGTACTGCATTGAGATTGGGAGCAGATGTAACCATTGTCTATCGAAGGACAGAAAAGGAACTTCCAGCTCGTGTGGAGGAGGTGCATCACGCTCGCGAAGAGGGAGTTAAATTTGAAATGTTGACTAATCCTGTCGAGGTGGTATCCAATGGCGAGGGCTGGGTTAAGGGTTTAACCTGTATTAAAATGGAGTTGGGTGAGCCGGATTCGAGTGGCAGACGTCGTCCTGTGCCTGTAGAGGGATCGGATTTCTTCATTGAAGCGGATGTCGTAATTATGTCTCTTGGAACATCACCTAATCCACTAATATCATCAACTACTCCCGGACTTGATATAGATAAGAGAGGGTGTATTGTGGCTGATGAATCAGGTATAACATCGCGCGAAGGTGTTTTTGCCGGAGGCGATATAGTAACGGGAGCTGCTACTGTAATTCTCGCAATGGGAGCGGGACGTAAGGCAGCAAAAGCAATAGATGAATATATTAAAAGTAAAGAATAATGGCACAAAAACCTTCAATTCCAAAAGGAACAAGAGATTTTTCACCTGTTGAAATGGCGGGTAGAAATTATATTTTTGACACAATAAAATCTGTTTTTAAGCTCTTTGGATATGCTCCTATTGAGACTCCGGCTATGGAGAATTTATCAACTTTGTTGGGTAAATATGGCGATGAAGGAGATAAACTTCTTTTCAAAGTGTTGAATTCAGGAGATGCATTTTCTAAAGTGGATATGTCTCAGTATCAACAAGATACAGAGGATGGTGTTAAAATAAACAGTAATTCTTTATCTCTGAAAGTTTGCGAAAAGGGACTTCGTTACGACTTGACAGTGCCTTTTGCAAGGTTTGTTGTGCAACATCAGAACGAGATAGCTCTACCATTCAAGAGGTATCAGATTCAGCCGGTTTGGAGAGCAGACAGGCCTCAAAAGGGAAGATATAGAGAGTTTTATCAATGTGATGTGGATGTGGTTGGCAGTAGAAGTCTTATCAACGAGTTGGAACTTGTTCAAATGGTTGATATGGTTTTTTCTCGCTTTGATATCAATGTTGCAATCAAGATTAACAATAGAAAAATCCTTTCAGGACTTGCAGAGGTGGCAAAATGCCCTGACAAGTTGATTGATATAACAGTGGCAATTGACAAAATTGATAAAATTGGATTGGAAGCTGTTAAATCTGAGCTGAGAGAAAAGGGACTTTCTGAAGAGGCGATTGCTGTAATTGAGCCGGTATTGACTCTTTCAGGAAGCAATGCGGAGAAGATTGCTGTGATTCGTGCCTTGATGACAGAGAGCGAAATCGGTACCAAGGGAGTTGATGAGTTGGAGGAACTATTCAATTTAATTGAGAGTGTTGGTGTCTCTCAACCGGTAGAAATTGACCTCTCTTTAGCTCGTGGCTTAAATTATTATACAGGAGCAATTTTTGAAGTTAAAGCACTCGATTACCAAATAGGTAGCATCTGTGGTGGCGGTCGTTATGATGATTTAACAGGCATATTCGGTCTTCCAAACACATCAGGCGTGGGTATATCATTTGGTGCCGACCGTATTTATGATGTTCTAAAGGGGTTGGATAAATTCCCTAAAGATGCAATAACAACAACTCAGGTACTCTTTACCAATATGGGTAGTTCTGAAAGTTCATTTGCATTAAAAGTGATGAAAACTCTTCGCGAAGCTGGAATTTCCTGCGAAATTTATGCTGATGGAGGAAAACTTCGCAAACAATTTGAATATGCAGACAAACGAGGCATCCAATACCTTGCAATTATAGGTGAGAGTGAGGTAGAGGGTGGTTTTGTAACTCTTAAAGATTTGAATTCAGGAGAGCAAAAACAACTCTCCGCAGATGATATTGTAGCCCTTTTGAATAAATAATTTTGTTTTTTCAAAAAAAAGTACATACCTTTGCACTCCACATCGCGGAGTAGAGCAGTTGGTAGCTCGTCGGGCTCATAACCCGGAGGTCGGAGGTTCGAGTCCTTCCTCCGCTACTAAGAGAAAGCAGATCGAAAGGTCTGCTTTTTTTGTTTTGTGGGTTGTTACAAAATGTCGGTAATGCCACTTCTTTCCTGTGCAATCAATTCTTCACGTCTTTGCTGGCGAAGCCGGCAATCTTCTCAACTCAAACGTCATTGCCGGCGTGAGCCCGGCAATCTATAACAGATTCCCGAGGCAAGCTCGGGAATGACGATGATGAAACGTCATTGCTGGGCGTGAGCCCGGCAATCTATAACAGATTCCCGAGGCAAGCTCGGGAATGACGAT
>X40_Bactrian_Camel__coassemble_30_pt1 | contig 29288 bp, 26 predicted proteins | sample X40_Bactrian_Camel__metabat2_high_PE_006 | metagenome-assembled genome bin X40_Bactrian_Camel
AAAAACGGACTGAACTCTCATTCAGTCCGTTTCGGGTGGAAGATGGGACTCGAACTGTGGCTGAGGACAGCCACTCAATTCACCTGCTAACGCAGGACTATATACGTGGGTTCGAGTCCAAATTTTCTGCACAAAAAAAACGGACTGAACTCTCATTCAGTCCGTTTCGGGTGGAAGATGGGACTCGAACCCACGACCCTCGGAACCACAATCCGATGCTCTAACCAACTGAGCTACGTCCACCATAAAATCCGCTTTTTGCGGAGTGCAAAGATATATATTTTTTATTAACCACAAAAATTTTTATTCAAATTCTCTTTCAAAATTTCTATTTTTTATTATATTTGTTTTTTCATAAACGAAACTATATTAAAACAGATAGAAATGGCTCGCGAAATTAAATTTTCTCTACTTTACAGAGATATGTGGCAATCATCAGGAAAATATGTTCCTATGGTTCACCAGTTAAAACAAATTGCTCCGGTTATTATCGATATGGGCTGCTTTGACCGTGTTGAAACTAACGGAGGTGCTTTTGAACAGGTCAATCTTCTTTTCGGTGAAAATCCTAACAAAGCCGTTAGAGAGTGGACAGCTCCTTTCAACAAAGTCGGTATTCAGACACACATGCTTGAAAGAGGTCTTAACGCATTGAGAATGAATCCTGTACCTGAAGATGTAAGAGCTTTGATGTACAAAGTCAAAGCAAAACAAGGCACAAACATTTCACGTTCATTCTGCGGTTTGAACGACCATAGAAACCTTAGAGGCTCTGTAGAACTTGCTAAAAAGGGAGGTATGATCTCTCAAGTTGCATTGAGTATCACCTACTCTCCTGTTCACACAGTTGAATACTATATGGGAATCGTTGACAAGGTTGTTGAATATGGTTGTGACGAAATCTGTTTGAAGGATATGGCCGGTATCGGTCGCCCTGCTTTTTTGGGTAGATTGGTTAAAGCAATTAAAGATAAACATCCACAAATCATCGTTCAATATCACGGTCACTCAGGTCCGGGCTTTTCAGTTGCTTCAATGTTAGAAGTTGCTCGTGCCGGAGCTGAATATATCGATGTTGCAATGGAACCACTCTCTTGGGGTAAAATTCACCCGGATGTGATTACTATTCAAGCTATGTTGAAAGATGCAGGTTTCTTGGTAAAAGATATCAATATGGATGCATACATGGAGGCAAGAAGACTTACTCAAACCTTCATTGATGACTATTTGGGATACTTTATTGAGCCAGACAACTACAAATCATCTTCACTTCTTGTAGGTTGCGGACTTCCAGGTGGTATGATGGGTTCAATGATGGCTGACCTTAAGGGTTTCCACGGTGCTATCAATATGTCGCTTAGAAATCAAGGCAAGAAAGAGTTGAGTATCAATGAGTTAGTGGTTATGTTATTCCAAGAGGTTGAATATGTATGGCCTCGCTTAGGTTATCCACCATTGGTAACTCCATTCAGCCAATATGTTAAGAATACAGCACTGATGAACTTGATGCACATTCTTAAGGGAGAACCTCGTTGGACAACTATCGATAAAGATACTATGAATATGATTCTTGGTAAGACAGGTACACTTCCTGGCCCACTTGCTCCAGAAATCGTTGAGATAGTTAAACAAAAAGGATTGGAATTCTACACAGGAAATCCTCAAGATGCATTCCCTAACGAACTTCCTAAGTTCATCGAAGAGATGAAGAAAGAGGGTTGGGATCGCGGTCAAGATGATGAAGAGTTGTTCGAATTTGCAATGCACGAAAGACAATATCGCGACTACAAGAGCGGTGTTGCCAAGAAGCGTTTTGAACAAGAACTTGAAGCAGCAAAAGCTAAAGCAGGTGCTCCTATCATCGTGACTCGTCCTGTTGTTGAAATGCCTAAGTTCGATGTTGAGAAATTTGTTGCAGAACATCCAAATGCTAAACCAATTCAATCTACAGTTAAAGGTCAGGTATTCTGGAGATACGATGTGGCAGATGATTCTAAAGCTCCAAACATCGGCGAAACTGTTAAAGAGGGCTCAACAATTTGTCACGTTCAAGCTTATTATGGTATGGAAGAGATTCCGAGCAACTTCAGCGGTAAGATTATCGCAATTTGCACTAAACATGGCGACAAAGTAGAAAAGGGTGAAATCCTTGCATTTGTAGAGTAATCCGATTACTTTTAGATTAAAATAGGCGGTCCAAAAAAGTCCGCCTATTTTTTTATGTACTCCCAAGCAGAATCGAACTGCTACTGTAAGAACCGGAATCTTACGTTCTATCCATTAAACTATGGGAGCAAAAAGTGAATTTTTTTCAATTACAAAGATATAAAATTTTACTTTATTTAAATAAAGTGTACATTTGCAGTTTGTTATATATTGCGTTGATATGCATTATAACAAAACCTACTAAAAACTAAACACTTTTTTTGGAAATGAAAGCCTACATTTTCCCCGGACAAGGTTCGCAGGTTGTCGGCATGGGAAAGGAGTTATATGACTCTAATTCCAAAGCCAGAGAACTCTTCGAATTCGCAAATGAAATATTAGGATATCGAATATCCGATATGATGTTCCATGGTTCGGAGGATGAGTTGAAGGAGACCAAACACACACAGGTGGCTATATACGTTCACTCTGTGATTCAAGCACTTACAATGGAAGATTTCCACCCGCAGATGGTTGCAGGGCACTCATTGGGAGAGTTTTCTGCATTAGCCGCAACAGGAGCTCTTACCTTTGAAGATGGTTTGAAACTGGTCTCCAAGAGAGCATTAGCAATGCAAGAGGCGTGCGATAATACTCCGGGCACTATGGCTGCAATTTTGAAATTAGATGCCTCAATTGTCGAGAAAGTATGCAACGAGACAGAGGGCATTGTTATTGCAGCAAACTATAACTCTCCAGAACAGATTATAATTTCCGGAGAGGTAGATGCGGTTGAATCAGCAATGATCCGATGCAAAGAGTCGGGTGCAATCAGAACCACATTACTCAAAGTTGGTGGTGCATTTCACTCACCTTTGATGGAGCCGGCAAGGGTAGTTTTAGCAGAAGCAATTGAACAAACCAAGATTGCCTCCCCTATTTGCTCAATTTACCAAAATGTTGATGCTCAACCACATACATCAGTTGATGAAATAAAAGATAATCTTCTGATACAATTGACAAACCCTGTAAAATGGATGCAAAGTATCAGAATGATGAAGATTGACGGAGCCACCGAGTTCTACGAAATAGGACCGGGACAAGTTTTAACAGGATTAATTAAGAGAATAAATATTTAACAAATAACATTATGGCTAAAGAAAAGAAACAAATTACCTGTGATGGCAATTACGCTGCTGCTCATGTTGCATACATGTTCAGTGAGCACGCAGCGATTTATCCAATCACCCCATCCTCTACAATGGCTGAATATGTAGATGAATGGGCTGCATTTGGCAAAAAGAACATGTTTGGTGAAGTTGTAAAGGTAACTGAAATGCAAAGCGAAGGTGGTGCTGCAGGTGCAGTTCACGGATCTCTTCAAGCCGGTGCATTAACAACTACATTTACTGCTTCTCAAGGATTGTTGCTAATGATTCCTAATATGTACAAAATTGCCGGAGAGCTTCTTCCTGCAGTTTTCCATGTATCGGCTCGTACATTGGCAGCTCAAGCACTTTCAATTTTTGGTGACCACCAAGATGTTATGTCTGCAAGACAAACCGGCTTCTCACTTTTAGCATCTGCAAGTGTTCAAGAGGCAATGGATATAGCTGCGGTAGCTCACCTATCTGCAATTAAGGCAAGCGTTCCATTTATTCACTTCTTCGATGGTTTCAGAACATCTCACGAAATTCAAAAAATTGAACTTCTTGATAGCGAAGATCTATACAAAATGGTTAGCCACAAGGCACTTGCTCAATTCCGCGAACGTGCTTTGAATCCAAATTCTCCTGTAACAAGAGGTACCGCACAAAACCCTGACGTATATTTCCAAGCTCGCGAGGCATCTAACAGATATTACGATGCTGTTCCTGATATCGTTGCAAGATATATGGGCGAAATTGGTGAATTGACAGGTCGTCACTACCTTCCATTTGATTATTATGGTGCTGCTGATGCTGAAAACATCATTATCGCTATGGGTTCTGTTACTGAAACTATCTGCGATACTGTTGATCACCTTATCGAAAAGGGAGAGAAAGTAGGTGTTGTTATAGTTCGTCTATACAGACCTTTCTCTGCTAAATATTTCTTCAGAGTTCTTCCTAAGAGCGTTAAGAGAATTGCTGTTTTGGATAGAACAAAAGAGCCGGGAGCACTTGGAGAGCCACTTTATATGGATGTCAAGACTATCGTAACTGAAATGGGAGAAAATGCTCCACTTGTTATCGGTGGTCGCTATGGTCTATCTTCGAAAGACACAAGTCCTGCACAAATCATCGCTGTTTATGACAATTTGAAACTTAAAACTCCAAAGAACGACTTTACAATCGGTATCGTTGATGACGTTACATTCAAGTCACTTCCTATCAAAGAGGAGATTTCTTTAGCCAAAAAGGGTACTTATGAGTGTAAATTCTATGGTTTAGGTTCAGATGGTACAGTAGGTGCCAATAAAAATACCATCAAAATTATTGGTGACCATACTCCAAAATATTGTCAAGGTTATTTTGACTACGACTCAAAGAAATCGGGTGGTTATACCTGCTCTCACTTGAGATTTGGAGATACTCCTATCCACGCACCATATTTGGTATCAACTCCTGATTTCGTGGCTTGTCACGTATTCTCATATCTAACTAAATATGACGTACTTAGAGGTATCAAACAAGGTGGAACTCTATTGTTGAACAGTCTTTGGGATACAGAGGAGACTCTTAACAGAATTCCTGATTTCGTTAAGAAACAAATTGCTGAAAAAGAGGTTAAACTCTACATCATCAATGCCACTAAGATTGCTTCTGAAATTGGTTTGGGTGGTAGAACAAACACTATCCTTCAATCTGCATTCTTCAAAATCACAGGTATTATTCCTTACGAAGAGGCCGTTGGTTATATGAAGAAAGCTATTGACAAATCATACGGTAAGAAGGGTGAACATATTGTTAATATGAACTACGCTGCTGTTGATCGTGGTGCCGAGTATAGCGAAGTTGCTATCCCTGCATCTTGGAAAGAGGCAACAGGAAAATTCGTTCACGCAAACTTTGACCGTCTTGCTCCAGAATGGGTACGCCATACTGCAGACATCGTTAATGCTCAATGTGGCAATGACCTTCCTGTAAGCACATTCGCAGGTGAATATGTTGATGGTACTATTCCAAGTGGTACAGCAGCTTACGAAAAGAGAGGTGCTGCTGTTAAAGTTCCTGAATGGAATGCTGACAACTGTATCCAATGTAACCAATGTGCATTTGTTTGTCCTCACGCTGCAATCCGTCCATTCCTAATGACTGAAGAAGAGGGTGCTAAAGCTCCGGAAGGAATTAAGAGAGTTAAAGGTAATGCTGCATTCAAAGAGTACACATTCACAATGCAGGTATCTCCTATGGATTGTACAGGTTGCGGTAACTGTGCTGATGTCTGCCCTGCTAAAGAGAAAGCTTTGGTAATGGTTCCACTTGACACACAAGTTAAAGAACAAGCTAACTTTGATTATCTACACTCAAATGTAGGTTACAAAGATACTGTGGCTCCTAAAACTCAAAATGTAAAGAATTCTCAATTTGCACAACCATTGTTTGAGTTCTCAGGTGCTTGTGCCGGTTGCGGTGAAACACCTTATATTAAAGCAATTACACAACTATTTGGTGATAGAATGATGGTTGCAAATGCAACAGGTTGTTCTTCAATCTACAGTGCTTCATTCCCATCATCACCTTATTGTAAAGATAAAAATGGTCACGGTCCTGCTTGGGCTAACTCACTATTCGAAGATAATGCTGAGTTTGGTTTAGGTATGCGACTTGGATCTGAAAGAGTTCGTGAGACTGTTGCAAACCTTATGAGAGAGGGTCTTGAATGTGCATCTTGCTCATCAGAAATCAAAGAACAATTTGCTAAATGGTTGGGAGACAGTGCAAATGCAGCTGTAACAAGAGAAGTTGCTGATGCTCTTATCCCAATGATGGAAGAGTGCAAGTGCGATATTTGCAAGAAACTTCTTGAAATCAAGAACTTTATCCCTGCACGTTCACAATGGATTATCGGAGGTGACGGTTGGTCATACGATATCGGATATGGTGGACTTGACCACGTTTTGGCATCAGGCGAAAATGTAAATGTTTTGGTACTTGATACTGAGGTTTACTCAAATACAGGTGGACAATCATCTAAATCAACTCCTGCAGGTGCTGTTGCTAAATTTGCAACTTCAGGTAAGAGAGTTCGCAAGAAAGATTTAGGTATGATGGCAATGAGTTATGGATATGTTTATGTTGCTCAAGTTGCTATGGGTGCAAGTCAAGCTCAATTCTTGAATGTACTTAAAGAGGCAGAAGCATACGACGGACCATCTCTAATTATTGCATACGCACCTTGTATCAACCACGGTTTGAAAGCTGGTATGGGTATGAGCCAAAAAGAGGAAAAATTGGCTGTAGAATGTGGTTACTGGCATCTTTACAGATTCAACCCTACTCTTGTAGAAGAGGGCAAAAATCCATTCTCACTTGATAGCAAAGAGCCGGATTGGAGCAAATTCCAAGACTTCCTAAAAGGTGAAGTTCGTTACTCATCTCTTATGAAGACATTCCCGGAAGTTTCTGCTGAACTATTTGGCAAAACTCAAGAGTATGCTCAAGCTCGCTATGAATCTTACAAGAGATTGGCAGGTAAATAATCTGCTTTGAATCCTGATAAAAGGGCTGACTAACATTTAGATTAGTCGGCCTTTTTTATTTATCATTTTTTTATTCTCTCTTTTTTACATAACTTGCATCTATGAATGAGATAATCTCGATAATTATCTGTACCTACAACAGGGATAAATATATCTATCGCTCTCTCGAGTTGATAGCTGAAAATCATTTCCCAACGGATGATTATGAGATTATTCTTATTAACAATAAAAGTACTGATAATACTGAAAATGAGTGCTTTAGATTCAGAACAAATTTTCCTGAAATTCCATTCAAATATTTCGTAGAAGAGCAGCAAGGGCTATCCTATGCCAGAAACAGGGGCATCGCAGAGGCGACAGGCGATATTCTTGTTTTTCTTGATGATGACTCGTTTGTTAAGAACAACTATCTCTCCAACTTAAAGGCAAACCTTACCAAATATAGCGATTGTATGGCTTTCGGTGGTAAAATTTTACCGCTGTATGAGAGTGGGAAAGAGCCGGAATGGATGTGCAAATGGCTATTCTCTTTGGTCTCGGCAATCGATCTTGGCGATAGTGTTCAACTATTTAGCGGAAAGAAATTCCCAATTGGAGCAAATATGGGTTTCCGCCGGGATTGTATTGAGAAATGTGGCACTTTTAATGTAAAATTGGGAAGATGTGCAAAGAATCTGATAGGAGGAGAGGAAAAAGATCTGTTTGAAAGAATTTTTCAGCAAAAAATGGCTGTATATTACTTCCCTGATGTGGAAATAGAGCATGTTATCCCTGAAAATCGCACTACAATAGAGTATATCAAACGTGTTGGCGAAGGCATCGGGCGTAGCGAAAAACTGCGTTGTAAAAGCTCTTCACTTCCACCGTCATTGCCGCGATTGCGTCGCAATCTATCGAGCATCTGTAATGTAAAATATATCAAGCGACTACTTCTTGAGTGTGTAAAATGGGGCGGATCATTGGTAATCTGGCTGCAATATATGTTACAAGGCAGAAGAGTTGCCGCCAACACTATTATCATTTTCCGTTGGTTTGTAACAAAGGGACTTTTGAAAAGGCAATCACCCGAATCAATTTGATCCCCAGTACTCCTCAACAAATTCAAGTTGCTGTTTTGTTATTTCCGGCGGATAATTTCCAAATAGTTCAGCACATTTAACATTCAGATTATCAACACTTTGCTGCAACCCCTCCTGAACAGAGAGTTGTGTTTTATCATTTTCACCACAGTAGAGTCTATTGCCTGATGGAGCAAAAAAGAGCGGTCTGTTCATCGATATTGCATATCCTAAATTTGTCCCAATACTATCAAGAATAACAACATCACCAAGCCAGATAATATCCTTTAATCTCCTCAAGAACTTTGGATCGTTTCGATGACCGGCTGTAACTACTTTATACCCTCTCTCTAAATAATAATTTACCTCCTCCTTTGCCGAAATAATATCCCACCAATAAACACAGCATAAAATAGTGTCATACTCCGAACGAATCTTCTCAACTTCATCACACAACTTGACAACATTGCGATTGATGGCAGATTTCTCTATTGAGTGAGTTGGAAAAATAAGCAAAGTGCGTCCTAACTCTTTTTTAATATGTGCAAGTTTCTCCATAGAGTAAAAATGAGAGACACCTTTAATGTATGCTCCAACAGACTCTACTTTTGCTGGCAGGTTATTGGTTTTCAAGTATTTACGAAGGACATCAGCCCTTCTTTCGCTCATCGTATAAACTCGCTTTAATCCTCTGCGTGAAATATAACCCATCAGTGGTGCAGATTCCGGATTATCAGAGAAGCAGACGCCGTGTTCCAGATAATCTGTAAGAAAATTAAATCTTCTACCTCTCAATTTTGCCACTGCCTTATACTGTCCGTATAGAAATACACTTTTGAAACCCTCGGGAGCTTGATAGTTGGGCAAAGCTAACTTGTCATAGTGAAAATAGTCAACCTTTCTGCATTTAATTGTATAGTAATAATAATTAAATGAAGATGTAATTAACTTACAAATTGTTGATAATAAACACTTTAGACTCATTATTCTATATCTTCGAGCGATAATCTATCGCCAAATTTCATATCACGATTGAATTTCTTTCCTAAAATATCCTTGTAATATTTTGTGTGTAGTCCGTGACAAGGTCTTACAGAACGGATATTCTCATCACTTATGATATCACCCTTTTTGACATCTGCCGATATATAGAGAGAACGTGAGTGTGTACGATTATTCAGTTTAAACTCGGTCATTGAATAATCGACTTCTCCCATAGCCAATTCAGCATCTCTGATCAATCTCACCATCTCTGTAAACTCCTTCTCATTCATAGAAAAAGCAGAATCCGGACCTCCTATAGATCTGTCAATAATAAAGTGTTTTTCTATCATTGTAGCCCCCTGCGAGACAGCCAAAATAGCTGAAAGTGACCCCATCGTATGATCCGACAAACCTGACTTAACGCCAAATCTTCGTGCCAAATCTGATATCATTACCAAGTTGGCCCGAGATAGCGGCGCAGGGTATGAAGATGTACACTTTAACAGCGTAATATCCTGATTAGCAACACTTTTACAAGTGTTAATAGCCAACTCAATATCATCGATAGTTGCTATACCTGTAGATATGACCATTGGTTTACCTTTAGATGCTGCATACTCTATAAGTGGAATATCTGTAATCTCAAATGATGCGATTTTATATATAGGATTTCCTAAACTCTCCAAAAAATCTACTGCACTACGATCGAATGGAGTCGAAAAAGGAATCAATCCCTCTTCACGAGCCACTCTAAATAACTCTTCGTGCCATTCCCAAGGAGTATATGCCTCCTGATAGAGGTCGTGAAGATACTTTCCATCCCACAAAGTGCCTTGTGATATCTTAAAATCATCATTTCGGCAATTGAGCGTAATGGTATCTGCGGTATATGTCTGGAACTTTATTGCATCAGCCCCGGCCCTCTTTGCTGCCTTTATTGTCTCTATCGCAGTATGCAGACTTCCTGCATGGTTGGCAGACATTTCTGCGATAATCATCATTGGCATGTTGCTACTTTGATTTTAATATATTAACTATTGAGGCGAACGACTTCATTTCTGCAATTTCTTCAGGACTAAACGTACACCCAAATTCTATTTCAATCTCTACAACCAATATCAAATGATTCATTGAATCCCATTGCGGGCAACTCTCTTGTGATATAGTATTATCGATTGACTCTAACTTAAATACTCTTTTAAGTATCGCTAACAATTGTTCTTCCATATTAATCAATTACTTTACAAAAATCAAATTCCTTTATCTCTGTTATGCTCAAATCCAAACTATATTCTTTAAGCAAATTATTATGATATATACAACTAAATCCAATGGTATCGTAAAAATTTGCCACCTGACCATTTTTTTGTGATTGCTCATAAGAAGCCGTCACCCTTTCTACTCCTCTTTCTTTTAATTTGTTTAAAATATAATTTATAAAAACTTTCTCAATATTCTTACCAAGGATCCTGCAACTTAAGAGATAGTTACTAAATCTTGGTATTACCGATTGATAATCTATAAATATTGCTCCGGTAATACCATTATCACCAAATTTATCCTTTACAGACAAACAATATATTTCCCACCCATTATCTAATAATAGTTTTATATCTTCCTCTGTGTAACGCTTTGTCGTTAAATTAAATTGATTCGTTTTTTGAGTCATTTGAGCTATTCGAGGTATAGTTAAATTATTCGCATCCATAACCTTTATCTCAATTTCTAAACTCTTTAGATAATCTTCAAATTTGGCAAACTTACTCTTCGCTTTTACTCGCAGCATATTTGCATTATACTGCTCAACCTTTTTTCTATCCTCATCGGTCAAAGAATAAACTTGAAAGAAATGTTTAACAATATACTTATAAAAAACAGGCAATTCGTATGGATTTGCCGGATAATCAGGCACCTCCACCATTGGCAGTAACTGTTTAACTAATTCCCTCTCTGTCGGATTATCGTCGATAAAAACTATTGAATCCAAACCAATATTTAGTTCATTTGCTATTTCAATAATATTATCTGCTTTATTATTCCAATTGATTCTATATGACGCTAAATTGCTGGCATTCAACAAAATAAAAGGATTCTTTTCCCACGCTTCCTCAACATCTGACAAATTATTCTTGCTACATAGCGACAGGATTACTCCCTCTTTAGAAAGCTCTAATAAACCTTGTTGAAAAAAAGAATATGCATTACCCGGGTAATCCCCACCTATTTTTATCCCTTCATATCCATCCTCACCTAAAATGCCTCCCCACAACGTGTTATCTAAATCCAATACTAAACACTTTTTCCTATTAAAATTGACTTGACTTATTTTTCTTGTAAACCACGATTGAAAGTCCTTAACTAAACGTGGATTCAACGGCATTTGTGAAAGGAAGTAGAATCTCCAATCTACCAAATCTCTTTGAGGGTACTCGTCAATGAATTCTGAGAAATCAACATATTTAATATTAGGGTGTGTTGATGCAAGTTGGAATAATCTATCGTTATACTCACTGATCGAGGCAGATAAATTGCAATCTAATGTAACGCGTGAGAGAGAGTAAATATCTTTTAAAGTAAAGATGTAAAAAGGTTTATTACTTGGTATATTAGCAAGAAGCAACTCTAATCTTGATATATATGAATCTACCTCACTTCTCAACTCATCAATATTGGCATTGTATGGGATTATATAAAACCACACCAATATATCACACTCAGGATCAAGAACAGAGATATCACCATATCCCGAAAAAAAGCTATCTAAATTCGAGAAAAATGGCTCTACGGTTGAATTTCTATATACAAAAACCTTCATATTACTCCTCGACTAACTCTATTAGTCCAACATCTTTATTAAATAAAAAACATATTTTCTTACCTTGAAATGCGATTGCCGAGACCGGATGAGATAGTGTAACAAACCTTTTTCTTCTTAATTTCAAAATTGAGTCATCTAAATTTTCTGTTGTATAACAGAGATGATATGGAGTAACTCCACTTTTACTTAAAATATTACAGACAGGTGATTTGTCATCTATTGGCTCTAATAATTCAATCGTAGGCATACCCTGCTTGGACAAAAAGGATATTCTTATATTTTGAATTGGGTCAATTACCGGCTCAGTCATACTATAACCTGCCTGTAAATAATAACTTGAAGTATTTTCAATTTTATTTACAGCAATCCCTATATGTTGAAATTTTAGTTCTTCTAACATTCTTGATTATCTCTTAAATATTTAACAAATACTCTAATATCGTTTTTATTGGAAAAGTCTCTAATAAAATCATCCCTATAAAGAGTCCACGATATAAAATCAACAATCTCACCATCTATATCCCGAGTAATAGTCTTGCCAAAGACAGCTCCTAAATATCTATCAAGGAGTATGGCATTTTTATTTTCAGGATGGATTCCTCCCACAATCAAGTCGCACCCAACAATATTAAACGCAAAGCAAAAGTTAGCGTAAGCAAAATCCAATCCTAAACCACTATTTAACACATCTGGAACCATATAAAACCCCAATTCAGCACTTTTTTCATTGAAATCGATACTTGTAAGATTTACAACACCCATTGGCTTCATATTTTTATATACCAACCAATAAGAGACATCATTACGCCTTTCTAAAGACTGAATAAAATTAATATGACTTTGATATGAAATAATGTGCGGGTTGTACATATATTTTCTTATAGCAGAATGATTGCGCCACTCGAAAACTTGCTTAATCTCTGCTGACGTAAGGTTTACAAAATTTTTATAAATGTATCCATTACAACTATATTCGATACTCTTATCTATGTGCATACTCAACAAATAAATTAATATAATTTGACCTTACATTCGTAAAATTTTTGTTTTTTCCCTCAATGCGGAAAGGTTTTATATTCTCAGATGTCACGCTCATCAAATCCCCGATAGGGTTTATCAGATTTTGCTCAGCGAAAACATTATAAGTATCTATTTGATTATCAACATAATAGCCACCAAATATTTTGCATCCCATTGCAAGTGCCTCTATACAAATACCACTTGTTGGTAAAATTGCATATTCGCTACGTTGCATAAGTGTAGCCATCTCCCTTGCCGATAAATTCTTATAGATATCTACCTTTTTATTTGACGATAGCGAGTCGTAATGTTTATAAGCATCACCTATAACAACAGAAATTCTACAAACCCCATCCTTCTCGCTCAATAGTTTGGCAAATTTTTCGGTTAAATTGTAATAATCGCTGCCCCCAAAGGCAATAAACCAATGTCCTGCTTCCTTTTTACTTAAATCTATGGGATCTAAGAAAGGTCTTCGAAGCAGAGCCCAATCCAGCCCCAAACAGAGTTTAGTATATGGTTCCACACTAAAACATGAAGCGTCAAGCGGAGTATGATTTATCACAACATCTGCAAGGTAATGCTTGTCGTGAATATCATCTATACATACTAATTTACAACCCTTTGCCTTTATAAGTTGCTGATATTCAGTAGAAAAGAAATAGTTATCCAAGACCACTGTTTCATCTCCGGAAATCATCTCAAGGAAGAGATCAAAGCGAGAATCATCTGATGGAAGTGAGACTAATTTGCAAACCTTTGCCACCTCTTCCTGCTGATACTTTGTTGGAGACATTGTAAAGAAGGTACAATCGAAATCATCTTTTAACATATCTGCAAGTGCCAAACTACGCACAAAATGGCCATAACCAATATGTGCGGCGGCATCTGCTCGGAAAAAGATTTTGCGCTTCATTACAAGTTGTGTATCAGTTTATATTTCAATTCCGCTAATTTCCAATCAGTTTCAGTATCAAGATCCTGCACCTCCAATTCAGACAAAATCACAGCTGCACAATGCTCTCCCCAAAAAGTCTTATCCTCCATATATCTTTGAGTTTTAGCAATATAAAACTGTCCGGCATCGTGGTATATCGGCTCTAAATCCTGAGATCTGCTATTAAGATGTTGGGGTGCTACCATTGAGACACGACCATCAATAATTCTCAAAGATCTCTGCACAGGATATGAATAACGTACTGCTGTGAAAACAGACTCAATATCACCTGCAATCATCTTTAATGCCTCCTGAAGTCGCTCTGATGTAACAAAAGGGGCTGTCGGATATAGACAACAGAATGTGTCAAAATGTTCACCTCTCAAAGAGTACTCATTTATTACCTCAATCAATACATCTGCAGTAGTTGCATAATCATTAGATGTTGCGGCACTTCTCAAAAATGGGACATTCGCACCATATTCACGTGCTATTTGAGCAATCTCCATATCATCGGTAGAGACCATAACTTCATCAAAAAGTCCTGAATTTATGGCTGCCTCTATAGAATATGCAATTATTGGCCTACCCATAAATTCTTTAATATTCTTTCTTGGAATACGCTTACTGCCCCCTCTGGCTGGTATTATTGCTAAACTTTTCATAGTGTCCGCTATTTCTTCACAAACTCCAAAACCTTTTCAATTACATATTGTTGCTCTTCATCCGTCAATGATGGGAACATCGGCAGACTCAAACAATGTTGGTAATAATTCTCTACGACAGGGCAATCACCCTCTTTAGAGCCAAGAGATTTGTAATATGGCAGCAAATGAACAGGGATATAGTGTACTTGTGCGTATATCTTATTCTCTCTCAAGTAGTTATAAAGGCCCAATCTATCTTCTACCTGGATAACATACAGATGATAAGCGTGATATATTCCATCTGCAACTTTAGGAGTTTTTATTGCATCAATACCGGCAAATGCACTATCGTATCGAGCAGCAATCTCATTTCGCCTAATCAAACTTTGATCAAGTTTCATAAGTTGTGAAAGGCCTAATGCAGCTTGAATATCACTCAAACGATAGTTGTAACCAAGTTCTTGCATCTCGTAGTACCAACCTCCTGGATTCTGGCTCATCAATTCAACATCCTTGGTGATACCATGAGTCCTATATAGAGAGATCTTTTTGAAGAGTTCGGGATTATTTGTTGTAATCATTCCTCCCTCACCTGTGGCAATATGCTTTACCGGATGAAATGAAAAGCAGGTTAAATCGGCAAAAACACCATTACCGGAGAACTGTTTTTTACCATCCGAATCCACAAAATATGCACCCGGTGCGTGACAAGCATCTTCTATTATCCAAAGTCCATAGTCATCGGCAATCTTCCTAAGTTCTTGACTATGAATGGGATAACCAGCAAAATCAACGGGAATTATCCCTTTGTAAAAACCAATTGGGGCATCCTCAAGCATCTTTCTTAATTTGTTCAAATCCATCAGATAATTCTCACTATCTATATCGCAGAAATGAACATTTCCTCCGCAATATTTTATACAATTGGCAGAGGCAGCAAAGGTCAATGGTGTAACTATTACATTTGTTTGTGAATCAACTCCCAAGGCCATTGCGCACAAATGAAGAGCTGCAGTGCCATTTGATACAGCCACTGCATATTCTGCACCTATCGCCTTGGCAAATTCTCTCTCGAATTCTGCCACCTTTGGCCCTTGTGTCAGATAATCAGATTTCAGCGTATCTACAACGGCCTGAATATCTTCATCGGTAATAGATTGCCTGCCGTATGAAATTGGTTTCATATCTAAACTGTAAAATTTGGATCTACAAACTCAACGATTTTCTCTCTGATACTTTCAACACTCTCCCACTGGTCATTTGAATCAGAACTATAGTGGAAACCTTCAGGCACCATTACAGCATTGTGATGTTTGATATACTCATCCTTTTGATGTTTGAACGAAACAGATGGCAAGATTGCATAATACTCTCCCAAATCGATAGTATTGAGTGCATCAGTTGCAGTAATCATCTCTTCGTGAAGCTTCTCACCAGGACGGATACCTATCTCTATCTGCTTGATATTCGGAGCAATAGCGGTTGCCACATCTCCAATTTTATATGATGGGATTTTTGGAATAAATATTTCACCACCAAGATGATGACCTATTGCAAACATCACTAAATCGACACCTGCTTCAAGTGATATATTGAATCTTGTCATTCTCATATCGGTAATAGGAATTTCTGTTGCACCTTGATCTCTCTTTGAAATAAAGAAAGGAATCACTGAGCCCCTTGAACCCATTACATTTCCATATCTTACAACAGAAAATTTGATATTTTTTGATCCACTGATATTATTTGCAGCAACAAAAAGTTTATCCGAGCATAGTTTAGTTGCACCATATAGGTTGATTGGAGCGCAGGCCTTATCTGTTGATAGAGCCACAACGTGCTGAACACCAGACTTTAAGGCAGCATTGATGACATTTTCAGCACCTCCGATATTTGTCTTTATACATTCATCAGGATTATACTCTGCTGTATCCACCTGTTTGATTGCGGCCGCGTGAATAATTACATCGATACCTTCACAGGCACGAAGCAATCTCTCTCCATCTCTAACATCGCCAATAAAAAATCTTAACTGCGGATATTTATCTTTAGGGTATTGTTGCATCATATTGTATTGCTTCAACTCCCCACGGGAGTAGATAACAATACGCTTAACTTGAGGGTATCTCTCAAGAATTGTCTTTACAAACATTTTACCGAAAGAACCTGTACCTCCGGTAATCAGTACTGATTTATGATTTAGCATAACTATTTATTTTTCACAAAAATAACAAAAAGAATGATTGAAAAAGAAATAGTTAGCGCTATTTTGAAGAGTTTATACCAGACCTTCGGGTATTTGTAATTTAAGAATTCGCTTGCGGGGTTTGAAGTCAATTATCAGATCATCGTGGAGAGGAATAATAATATCTCTACCATCTTCTGACTTTACTACCAAGCACGGATTGTTTGGGATATCGTAATAACCGGAGATTGCACCCACATATTCGTTATCCTGATTGTGTAGCTTGAAGCCAACAAGTGCCTCAAGATCATACTCTCCACCTTCAATTTGGGCATCGTCATCACACTCGTAACCATCTGACATTGAATTATTTAGATAGATTTCACGACCAACAATCTCCTCTGCTTGAGCAAATGTATCTATATCTTCGAATTTTACAAGATATTTTGAAGAGCCCTTTTGTTCGATTTTTTCAATAAAAAAAGGAACCGGAAGTTCATCAAAATTGATGAATACCGGTTCACTTGTACTAATATCTTTTGACAAATTTCCGGTGACAGATATAATCACCTCACCTTGCGTGCCATAGGATTTTAATACCTTAATTGCCACAATACTAAGCTTCTGGAGTTTCAGCAGGTGCAGCTTCTTCAGCAGCAGCGGCAGCAGCTTCAGCTTCAGCGCGAGCAGCAGCTTCAGCAGCTTCTCTCTCTTCAGCTTTTCTCTTAGCGATAGCTTCAGCTCTTTCAGAGTTAACTTTTGCCTCTTCAGCTAAAGCATTTTTCTTAGACTCAGCAGCATTCTTAGCGATGCTTTGTTTCTTTGAAGATACTTTTGCATCTTTCTCTAATTTCCAAGCTTGCCATTTAGCGTCAGCTTGTTCTTGAGTAAGAGCACCCTTCTTAACACCACCTTGAAGGTGTTTTTTAAGAAGAACTCCTTCGTAAGAAAGAATACGACGAGTAGTGTCGGTAGGTTGTGCACCTTTGTTCAACCAATCAAGTGCCTTGTCACCATCAAGAACGATAGTAGCAGGATTTGTGTTTGGATTGTAATAACCGATTTGCTCAATGTAACGACCATCGCGAGGTGCGCGTGAGTCAGCTACCACGATGTGAAAGAATGCATAATTTTTCTTTCCGTGGCGTGATAAACGAATTTTAACAGCCATTTTGACTAATTTTTAAAAGTTAATAACTACATAACTTCCTTATCTTCACGAGAAAAGGCCTGCAAATATACAACTAATTTTTTGCACACAAAATTTTTTCTTCAGAAACTCATCTTTCATATTTAATAATTATGTTATGGCTCTGTAATTTTGACGATGATTAGGATAATAACTATATTTGTAGGTTATAATGATTATAAATATGAAAAAAATAACTGCGGTAATCCCTATCAGGAAGGGCTCCCAGAGGGTAAAAAATAAGAATTTAAGAAATTTCGGCACAGAAGATTCGCCCATCTCTCTATTGGAACTGAAGATTGCTACTTTGAAAAAGGTTTCACTAATTGATGAAATAGTGATCAATACAGACTCTGAGGAGGCAATCGAAATTGCAAAAAGAGAGGGCATCAAATATCACAGAAGAGAGGATTATTATGCCTCGTCAGCTTGCTCCGGCAGTGATTTCTTTGAGCATCTCGGCAAGACCACAGATACCGATATTTTTATCTACTCTCCGGTAACTTCACCATTTGTAAGTGTCGAGAGTTACGAAAAATGTATTAAACTCTTCCTGGAAGGAAAAGATTTAGATTGCGTCTCCACCGTATCGAAAGTCAAAGAGTTTCTTTGGTTGGATGGCAAGGCGATTAATTATGATCCGAAAAATGCACCAAATTCACAGAATCTACCTGATGTGGTTGCACTTAATTTTGGAGTTACAGTAGTATCAAAAGAGAATTTAATAAAAAACAAAAACATTATCGGACATAATCCAAAATTCGTGGAAACATCTGATATTGAGGGGATTGATATAGACACTGAGTTGGATTTCTTCACAGCTCAGCAGATTTATAAAAAATTAAAAGAGGGAGAAAGTTTATTATAATATTGTAATTGTACAAAATGAAGTCAGACTTTAATTCAATATTCAAAAAGGGATTACCCTACATTTGTGCAGTAGCTATTTTTATAATTATTGCATTTGTTTATTGCAAACCGGTGCTTCAAGGGAAAGTAGTGTCACAAAGCGACAGATACCTATGGGAAGGAACGGCAAATGAAATCAATCAGTATTACGAGGAGACCGGAGAAATTGCCTATTGGACGAACTCTATCTTCGGCGGTATGCCTACCTACCAGATAAATGCGACATCAAGAGCGGCCTTTTATATGGCACCATTAAGAGATTTGGGACATCTCTTTTTTGGATCTGTAATAGGAATGTTGATTGGCTATCTTTTGGGATTCTTTATCTTAATGAGGAGTTTCAATATAAATAAGTGGCTATCTATTGTTGGATCTATTGCAATTACCTTTTCATCATATTTCTTTATAATAATTGCAGCCGGACACAATAGTAAAGTATTGGCATTAGGGTATTTAGCACCGGTCATAGCGGGATTTGTACTACTATTCAGGAAGAAATACCTATGGGGAATTATTTTGACATTGGTTTATTCTGCGATCGGCATTATTTACCACCCACAAATGACATATTACATCTTCCTAATGCTTGGATTGTTTGGTATTGCAGAGGTGTTTATTCATATTAAAGAGAAGAGAATTAAAGACTTGTTTATAGCTCTTGCTCTCTTTGTAATCTGTGTTGTAATTGGTGCAGGTACCAAGTATAGTGCACTCTCCGGCAATCTCGAATATATGAGCGAGACCATTCGCGGAGGTCATTCAGACTTAGAGCAAGTATCTGAAAATGATAACAAAGGATTAGACCTTGAATATGCAACTCAATGGAGCTATGGTATAAATGAGACAATGACTCTTTTGATTCCAAACTTTATGGGAGGTAGCTCATCGTACAAATTGGGAGAGGATTCTCACATCTACAAGACTATGGTCGAAGCCGGAGTAAACAGACGAGATGCCAAATCTATTGCTGAAAGCGCACCTACCTATTGGGGTGAACAACCTTTTACATCAGGACCTGTATATGTCGGGGCTATTGTCTGTCTTCTATTTATTATGGGTTTAATGCTGGTTAAGGGGCCATACAAATGGGCTATTCTAATAGCAACACTATTCTCAATCATGCTCTCTTGGGGTAAAAATTTTATGCCTCTGACTGAATTTTTCTTTAATTATTTTCCTCTATACAACAAATTCAGAGCTGTATCTTCGGCACTTGTTGTCGCTGAAATCGCTATGCCTTTGTTAGGATTTCTTGCCATTAAAGAGATAATGGATAAGAGAGTTACCAAAGAGGAAATATTTAAGGCACTTAAGGTTTCAACAATTATTACAGGAGGGTTATGCCTTATTGTTGCTCTATTTGGGCCAATGTTCTTATCCTTTACATCCTCTTACGATGTTCACACTCTACAGCAGATGCCAAACTGGTTTATCTCTGCCCTATTGGAAGATAGAGAAGCAATGTTGCGTGGCGATGCTTTCAGATCATTGATTTTCATACTGCTTGGAGCAACTGCAATCTGGCTCTTTACAACAGAAAAGATCAAGTTCAAACTATTTGTTCCGATTTTAGGAATTCTTATACTATCTGATATGTTTGTTGTTGATAAAAGATTCTTCAATGATGATAATTTTGTAAGCACAAGTAAAGATAGAGAGTATTTCGCTATCCAGCCATACGAGAAGGAGATACTCAAAGACGATGATCTATATTTTAGAGTATTTAATACTACATCAAACACATTTAATGACTCACGCACATCTTACAGACTTCATTCAATAGGAGGGTATCACGCTGCCAAATTAAGAAGATATCAGGACCTCATCGATGAACACCTCTCAAAAATGAATATCAACGTATGCAACATGTTGAATACCAAATACTTGATAGTGATGGGCGATGATGGTATTCCTCACGCACAATATAATCCGAATCATTTAGGAAATGGCTGGTTTGTAGATGAAGTTCATATTGTTAATAGTGCCAGAGAGGAGTCTGATGCATTAAACATTATAGATTTACGTCACGAAGCTGTAACAGACTCTACTTTTGCAAAATATATTGAGAATGAGAGTACCCCGCACGATAGTAGTGCAAATATTGTATTGACCAAATACTCTCTGGTCGAACTTGAATATAAAACCGCATCATCAGTGGCAAAAACTGCAGTTTTTTCCGACATCTACTATCCTCACGGATGGAAAGCATATATTGATGGAGAATTTGTTGAGCATTTCCGAGTTAATTATCTGCTAAGGGGACTAAACATTCCGGCAGGTGAACATACAGTTCGTTTTGAATTTATTCCTGATTCAGTTATCAAAAAAGACAATATATCCATTGTAATGGTATTTATTGTTTATAGTTTGGTAGCTGCTATTGCTATTTATTCAATTATCAGAAGTTTAAGAAAGAAGAGACAGTAAAATGGGAATTGTAGTAAGACAAAGTATAAAGGGGACTATTGCCAGTTATTTTGGTGTCGCAATAGGATTTATTACGACATTCTTTATACTGACTAGACTTCTTACTGCCGAAGAGATTGGCCTGACACGTGTCTTTATCGAGGCAGCCACTCTCTTTGCAGGTCTTGCACAACTTGGCACCAATGCCTCTGTAATGAGGTTCTACCCACATTTCAAGAACGAAGAGAGTAAAGATCACGGCTTCTTTTTCTGGTCAATAGCTGTTCCATTCATTGGTTTTGTGATTTTCGCAATACTCTATTTGATATTCAGGGTTCCTATTGAAAATCTCTTTTCAGAGAAATCGCCACTCTTTGTAGATTACTACTATTTGGTAATTCCAATGGCCCTCTGTATGCTATACACAGCCGTTTTTGAGGTGAATTCCAATGTGCTGCAGAGAATAGTTATACCAAGGTTTATTCGTGAAGTTGGGATTAGAGTTTTACTTCTCGGGGTATATCTGCTATATGGCTTCAAGATCATCTCTATCGATGGACTAATGGTGGGCCTTTGTTGTACATACGCCATTGCCACATTATTGAATATCTTGTACTTACTCAAACTTAAAAGAGTTTCCTTCAAGCCGGACTTCAAGTTCATAAGCAAGTCACTCAAACGTGAGTATATGCTATACACGCTATTTCTTGTTGTCTCCGCCTTAGGATGTGCTATCACTCCAAGTATCAATACATTTTTCGTAAGTGCCAAACTTGGATTGGCAGCAACAGGTGTCTTTACAATAGCAACTTTTGTAGCTTCAGTCATAGAAATACCATATAGATCTTTAGGTTCCATCACTCAGCCGCTTCTTGCACAAGCAATGAAAGAGAGGAATATTGACGAGGCCAACAATCTTACCAAGAAGGTATCACTACATCAGTTTATAGTAGGAGCATTTATTTTCTTGATTATTTGGATGAATATTGATCTTTTCTTTGAGCTTCTTCCAAATGGGGAGCAATACTCTGTAGCAAAAACTGTCGTTCTTTTTCTCTCCCTTTCAAGATTGATTAACTCATCATTCAATATCTCCACATCGGCATTAAGTTACTCAAAGCACTACTATTTTTCATTACCTCTTTACTTTATTTTAACTGCAGTATCAATTATTTTGAATAATAAATTGATTCCTATCTGGGGAATTGATGGAGCCGCTATTGCTACACTTGTTGCCTATATAGTGTACTATATTCTGCTATTGATTATTGCCTATTTTACCACAAAGACTAATCCTTTCTCAAAAAGATTATTGATATCAATCATTTTAATTTGTATTCTATTCTATATCAATAGCTTATGGATTAAACATATTACACCTCACATAATGTCTTTAGAGATTAATCAGTTATTATTATCCTTTATTGAAGGTATTCTCCGTAGTGGCATTATCGTTGGGTTAGGGGTTGTAATTATTTATAAATCAAAGATTTCTGCCGAAATCAACGGTATTATCGATCGAGTAATCAGTATGCTCAGGTAGAGCAATATCCGCCACTGCCGGGGGATAACATCATCACGTCATTGCTGGCGAAGCGCACTATCTATAACCACCTCCAATGAATACTCTGCTTCACTCTTTGGAACAAAGTTCGATTCCCACAAACCATCCTCTACCTTATTGAAGGTATATATTGTTAAAAACACCAAAATGCTTCCATTTTCTTCAAAAAAAATCCGGTCTCGTAATGAAACCAGATTTTTTACATCTATTTTGTTTCCAAAAACTCTATAAATCCCTCAACATCAAGATTATATCCCCGAGTGGCTATTGGCTCTTCATCTGGGCCTAAAATTGCATAGAATGGCTGAGCATTTACATTGAACTTTCTTCTTGCAAATTCAGAATTGATTTTTCCCAAAGTTTTAAGAACCTTTCCATCATCAAGAGTAACCCAATCTTCCTTATCTACAACCTTTTTGTCATCGGCATATAGTGCTACGATAACAAATTTTTCTCGCAATAGATTAAGCACTCTCGGATCTGACCAAACTCTCATCTCCATCTCACGACAATTAACACAACCATGGCCTGTAAAATCAACAAACAGCGGTTTACCTACCTTCTTAGAGTATGCCAAGGCCTCATCATAATCAAAGAAACCTACAAGATTGTGTGGAAGATGTAAAAATTCACTATATTTTGGTTTTACAATCTCTCCGTTATCCTGTGCCACAACAGGAGCCGGATTGTTGGTTATAACAAACTCCTGCGTAGTAATTGGAGGCAAATATCCGGATAGTGCTTTAAGTGGAGCACCCCACATTCCTGGTATCATATAGACAACAAAGGCGAATGAAATAATTGCACCGAATAATCTTTTAACAGATATATGATCTGAAGGAGTATCATGGGCAAATCTCAGTTTTCCTAATAGGTAAAGACCTAATAATGAGAATATTACTATCCATATTGCCAAATAAATCTCTCTATTCAAAAGACCCCAGTGATAAGTTTGGTCAGCCACACTCAAGAATTTCATACCAAGAGCTAATTCAACAAAACCGAGCACTACCTTAACTGTATTAAGCCATCCTCCAGACTTCGGTAGGTTTTTCAACAGAGATGGCACAAATGCAAATAGTGTAAATGGCAATGCAAAAGCTATGGAGAATGCAAGCATTGTAATAATTGGCTCCCAAATCTCTCCGCTTGTAGATTTAATCAAAACTGTACCGACAATTGGACCGGTGCAAGAGAACGAGACCAAAACCAATGTCAATGCCATAAAGAATACACCTGCCAATCCCCCTTTGTCACTATTTTTGTCAGAACTATTTACAAGTTTTGATGGGAGAACTATTTCAAATGCTCCAAAGAACGAAGCGGCAAAGACCATAAAGACAAGGAAGAATATTATATTTGGCAACCAATGTGTTGATAACCAATTAAATATATCGGCAGTAATGGCATTCCCACCCACCAGATATGTGATTAGAATAATAAGTGCAATAGGTAGAGTATATAGGCCTACTATTGACAATCCATAGAATGCAGCCAAGAAACGGCCTCTTCTTTTTGACTTATTTTGTCCACTTTTCAAAAAGAATGAGACAGTCATTGGCACCATTGGGAAAACACAAGGTGTAGCCAAAGCAACAAAACCCCAAAGAATGGCTTCAAGAATTACTGCCCACAACGAACTCTTCTTCTTTGGAGTCGTCATTGAAGCATCTTGTTTTACAACTTTCTGATTATCAACAGATTGCACCACAGCAGGATTCTTCTCTCCAGCTAATGTAATTTTCAAAAGTTCCTCCTCCGGAGGGATACAAGAGCCGTGATTGCAAGCTTGCCACTCTACTGTTACTTTTATTATAGTCTCATATTCTGATACTCTTTTTATCTTTTGTGCAACTATAACAGGGGAATCGCAAGTCCCTATCTCCATTGCAAATGCCTCATCATATCCCCTTTTAACCTGAGATTTTATGTATGGTTCCCCTATCAACTCATACTCTTCCGATAAATCAAAAGTGAGTGCAGTTGGATTGGGACCTCCCGGATAAGGACCAAGATCGTAGATATGCCAAGATGGCTCTATCTCTGCTGTTAATACAATTTCGTATTGATTATCCCCCAAATCGTTTGAAGATATACTCCAAGATACCGGCTGTGTTATTTGAGCACTTAATGAGAGTAATGATGCCAAAAAGAGAGTCAGCATCAAACAGATTTTTTTGAGATTCATTATTTTCTTATTTAAAATTGTTAATTATTTCTTTTGTTTTTGACACTTTCTCGTCCAATAACTCCTTAGTTGAGGCCTCACAGAGAAATCTAAGGTAAGGTTCTGTATTTGAAGGCCTTACATTAAACCACCAATCGTTAAATTCCACCCTGTATCCATCAAAATCGAAAGATGCCGTTGGTTGTTCCTGTGATGTGAAATAGTCGCGAACTGCATCCATTGCCTCTTTTTTGGCTTCAATCTTAAAATTGATTTCGCCTGAATTTTGATACTTTTCAATTCTTGAAATCTGTTGCGATAGCGACAGACCTTGATTTTTCAACTTCGCAATTACATTCAGTATTAACAAAGATGCCAAAATTCCACTATCAGAATAGTAGAAATCTCTAAAATAATAGTGTCCGGCCAATTCTCCTCCGAAAACGCCATTCAATTCACGTAATTTATGTGCTGCAAATGCCCTTCCAACTCTCCAAGTGTGCATCTCTGCTCCCATTGGAGTAAGATATTCTCCGACAGCTTTAGAACTTCTAATATCTTGAAGTACAGCACCTTTCTCGCCTTTTTCTTCAAGAAAATAGTGTCCTAACAACGCAATCATCAAATCAGGAGATATAAATCTTCCATTCTCGTCAATAAACATAACCCTGTCGGCATCCCCATCATATATTACACCAACATCACAGCCATTCTCGAGAACCAATTTTTTAAGATCTTCCCTATTCTTCTCAACAAGAGGATTTGGCTCGTGATTAGGAAAATTACCATCCATTTTGTCAAAGATATAGAGCGGTTGATCTCCAAAGATATCTTTAACAAACAGAGCTGCCATTCCATTGGATAAATCCATTCCAATCTTCAGATTTGAATAATCCTCTTTATATCCATTAAGGAATGTGAGGTAATCATCTCTTTTGTCAAATTTGATAACCTTGCCCTTTTCTTTCTCTATCTTCATCTGACGTCCCTCTTCTATCCACCTCTTAATCTCTCCCAAACCGGTATCCAAACCAACAGGCAAAGCATTGGAACGTGAAACCTTCATGCCATTATACTCTTTGGCATTGTGCGACGCTGTAATTTGAATTGAAGCATCAAAGCCATACCTCGCAGTGGCGAAATAGACCATTGGAGTAGTTGATAAACCTAAATCATAAACATCGGCACCAGCATCAGTAACTCCCTCTACAACAGCATCATAAATCTCATCTGAAGATAGCCTTACATCTCTTCCGAGAAGTACCTTATCCGCTTTTAATAATTCAGGTAAAAAGAATCCTATTTTATAGGCGGTGTATTTATCAAAATCAACATTGTAAATACCCCTGATGTCGTATGCGTGGAATGCTCCCATAATATCTATTTTTTATCTGTTTTTACTCTATAATGTGTCCTTACACAACCTTTAGAAATACCATATAACTTCTTGGCAATCATCTTTTTACGAATTTGAGAAGCTCTATCCGTAAAGACAATTCCGTCTAAATGATCTAATTCGTGCTGCACCATTCTGGCTGCAAACTCTTCGAAAAGTTCCTCCTGTTCGTTGAAATTTTCGTCAATGTAACGAACTTTCAAACTTGCCGGGCGAGTAATATCTGCATCTACATTAGGAATACTTAAACAACCCTCTCCATACTCGGAAGTCTCTTCACTTTCCCAAACAACTTCAGGATTGATCAGTGTCCTTGTAAAATCCTTAAGGTTAGGAAATCTATCCACAAGATCTCTTCCATCAACTATCACAATTCGCTGAGAAACACCAACTTGAGGTGCTGCCAGACCACAGCCGTCAGCATTCAACATTGTCTCTTTCATATTGCTGACCAATTGAAGAATTTCCTCTTTCTTGTCAAGGTCGGCATTTTCTGCTTTTGCTCTTAAAACTTGAGAGCCATATAAATAAATTGGTAAAATCATATTCTATCTTTCAAAATCTTTTCTATCCAAATAGGTCTGCAAAATAAGAGCCGCACTCACTTTATCCACTGCCGATTTATCTCTTCTGTCCATCTTTTTCACTCCGCTATCAATCAGAGAACGATGTGCTAAAACTGACGTAAAACGTTCATCTTCAAGTGTAACGGGAATATTTGGAAAGTGCTTTTGCAACTGTTTAAGAAAACTATCCACATCCTTTGCAGCTTCCGAAGGTTTATTATTCATATTCATCGGATAACCCACTACAAATCTCTCTACTTCCACATTTTGAGAGTATGTTTTGAGATAATCTATTATCTTTGCAGATGGAACAGTTTCAAGAGCCGACGCAAAAATCCTTAACGGATCGCTAACCGCCAATCCGACACGTTTTCTCCCATAATCTATTCCAATTATCCTAAAGTCCATTTTGCAAATTTAATTATTTATATGTCAAAAATACAAAATTCATCTAATATTAAAAAGAGTAAAAGCTCCAAAATGAAGCTTGTTATATTGGATGAACATCACAAAGAACTTTTTTCAATAAAGGGTAATCGCAATAAGTTTCTAACTATAATTGTATCAAGTTTTGTGCTTTTCGGCATAGTTCTATACTGTCTTATTGCCCTTACACCAATAAGAAATATCATCCCGGGATATCCTGATAGTAATAGTCGAATGATGGCTATTCAAAATAGTCTGACAATAGATTCTCTCAAAAACGAAATCAAAATGTGGGAGATGCAAGTGTTTAATATTCAGCGTATTGCAAGAGGCGAAACACCACTCAGCATTGATAGTCTGATAACACAAAAGAGTGGAAAAACAAACACAAGCGAAAATGTCTCCATATCTGCCAAAGATGACTCTCTCCTACGAGAGGAGATTCGCAAGCAGGAGCAATTTTCAATTTCAATCAACAACAAAAAAATTGAGCAAATTGAGGGGCTTCACTTTTTCAAACCCATACAAGGCGTTATTACAGAGCCATTTAACCAATCCATCGGTCACCCTTATATCGACATCGCAGCACCGAAAGGAAGTATTATATACTCTATTCTGGATGGCACTGTGATTACAGCAGATTGGAATGATCAGACCGGCTATACTATTCAAATTCAACACGATAACAACTTGATTTCAATCTATAAACACGCAGAAAGAGTGCTGAAAAGTACCGGTGATAAGATTGAAGCAGGCACACCTATAGCGATTGTTGGAAACACAGGTAAATTATCCACCGGTGAGCATCTTCATTTTGAACTTTGGCATGGTGGAGAGGCCATTGACCCAACTCAGTACATTAACTTCTAAAAACATGGATAAGATAAAGGTCGCCATCTTAGGATCTACCGGCTCTATCGGCATACAAACCCTTGATGTTATTGAGAGACATTCAGATCTGTTTGAAGTCGAACTACTTACAGCAAATAACAGTACAGATTTACTCATTGAACAGGCCATCAAATTTGAACCTAATAATGTAGTTATCTGCAACCATTCCAATTACAAAAAAGTAGCAGACTCCCTTAGCAATCATCCTGTTAAAGTCTTTGCCGGCATCGACTCCGTTTGCGATTTGGTTAAGGGCGACAATGTAGATATTGTTGTTGCCGCTATGGTTGGATTTAGTGGATTAAAACCAACATTGGCTGCATTAAGTGCAGGTAAAAACATTGCTTTGGCCAATAAAGAGACTCTTGTAGCCGCCGGAGCAATTGTTAAAGAGGCAGCTCTGAAAAACAGTTGTGCCATACTCCCCGTCGATTCTGAACACTCAGCAATTTTCCAAGCAATTCAAGGAGAGAGATCCAATATTGAAAAACTCCTTCTCACAGCATCAGGAGGGCCATTTCTAAACTCTACAATAGATGAAATAAAATCGGCTTCGCTTAGCGAGGCACTAAACCACCCTCGTTGGAAGATGGGAGCTAAAGTCACTATTGATTCAGCTTCGATGATGAATAAAGGATTTGAGATGATTGAGGCAAAATGGCTGTTTGACATCACTCCCGATAAGATAGAAATTGTTGTGCATCCCGAATCTATCATTCACTCTATGGTACAATTTGAAGATGGCTCGGTAATGGCTCAGCTTAGCAACCCGGATATGCGACTTCCTATCCAATACGCATTAAGTTATCCATATCGATTGCCATTGAACACTAAACGTTTAGACTTCGCCAAAATAGGTGCATTACACTTCCAAAGTCCTGATTTTCAAAAGTTTCCGTGCTTAAGAATTGCTTATGAATCTATAGGAAAAGGTGGAAACACCCCTTGTGCAATGAATGCCGCCAACGAAGTTGCTGTTCAGGCACTCAGAGATGGAGAAATTGCATTCTGGCAGATTCCATTATTGATAGAAAAATGTCTGGAAAAGTGCTCTTTTATTCCAAATCCGACATTAGATGACATTTATAGCACAGATTTTGAAGCAAAAAATATTTCTCAAGAATTAGTTAAAAATATAAATAAATGGTAGTATTACTAAAAATAGTGCAAGTGATTCTTGCCTTATCAATTCTCGTTTTAGTCCACGAATTTGGACATTTTAACTTTGCCAAATTATTTAAGATTAAGGTTGAAAAATTTTATCTCTTCTTCGACGCGGCTTTTGCACTTTACAGA
>X40_Bactrian_Camel__coassemble_35_pt1 | contig 28193 bp, 18 predicted proteins | sample X40_Bactrian_Camel__metabat2_high_PE_006 | metagenome-assembled genome bin X40_Bactrian_Camel
ATATTAGTCATTTTTGTTAAAAAATAAAATAATTATCAAACAAAGCTGTCGTTTAGATTATTTATTATATTTGTAAATTGTATAAAAATGCGAATATTTATTTATAATTATCAATAGTATGAAAATCAATAATTTTTTTTTTTTTTTATCTGTTATGCTATCTATGGTCCTCGTTTTTACGGCTTGTCCGTCAGAGGAGCCAATCTACCTTGAACCATCAGTAACAATTGAAGGTTCGACAACTTTGTCTTTTGGACAAGATGGTGGTAGCCAGTCTGTTACAATAAAAGCTAATCGAAATTGGTCGGCTGAAATTATTGCTGATGATCCATCGTGGATTCAAATATCTCCATCGTCAGGAACTTGTGACGACATTGAAGTTTCTGCATCGGTTCAGATAGTAACTTTGGCAAACTCAGGAAGAGATAGAGAGGCCACTATAACATTTACCGCAAGTACTGCTTCGGCTACGATTAAGGTTAAGCAAACAGGATCTTTGGCCCCAATCGAGGCAACCCCAATCAGTGAGATTTGGGCAAAATCAGATGAGGGTAAAGATGTTATTTTAACAGAAGAGACCTACATCAGAGGTAGAGTCGTATCTATCGTAGATGAAACAATTGGTAGTAGTCTGAATAATAAATCTATGGCTATCCAGGATGGAATCGGCAAGAAGAGTGGTATTATCGTACGCTTTGCCAATGCAGACTACAATGTTTTTGAATTGGGCGCTGAAGTTGAGGTGGATATGACCGGTGGTAAGTTGAATTACTACAATGGAACTCTACAAGCAACTCCACTCGAGGATACTAAAATTATTAAAACAACTGCAGAAGTAGAGCCATTAGAACCAATCACTGTAACAACCGAAGAGGTGGCTACAAATGATTACCAATCAATGTATATCCAGCTTGAAATGGCACAAGTGGTTAGCAGTCAGTTAAATAAGAAATTCGAAGACAATAAAGGTAATACCAATATTGAAACCTCTGATGGTGGTTCGATTGTGTTGTATGTAGGTAGCTATGCTGCTTTCAAAGGCGAGACAGTTCCATCGGGAGCAGGTGTGTTGAAGGGCTTGGCCGGAGTTTATGGCTCTACTTACCAAATTCAACCACAATGTGCAGATGATTATGCAGGTATGACAGGTACTCGTTTTGAGGTAGAGGTTGAAGGCCCGGATATGGGTAATGCCACATTAAAGAGCATCTCTGAAATTTGGGCTATGGGCGAGACAACAATCAGCGATGAAATCAAAATCAAAGGTGTAGTTGTTTCAAATGGTGATGAAGAGACAGGTAGCAGTATCAATAATAAATCTATTGCTATTCAAGATGGTACATCAAAGAGTAGTGGTATTATTATTCGCGTTGCAGATGCTTCAAATAATACATTTGCAACAGGTGATGAGGTTGAGGTATTATTAACAGGAGCAAAAACTTCTATCTATCAAGGAACATTCCAACTTCAACCAAAAGAGGATAGTTACATTGTTAAAACCGATAAGGCAAATGCTCCATTGGACCCAATCTCAGTTACTATAGAGCAGATTTTGAACGATGATTATCAATCTATGTATGTTCAACTTGAAGAGGTGCAAGTAGTTGATGATCAGTTAAGTAAGACAATGTCTGGAAGCATCAATGTGGAAGATAAAGCAGGTAATCGTGTTGTAATGTACACAGGAACTTATGCTGCATTCAAAGATGAAAAAGTTCCACAAGGTGCTGGTGCGTTAAGAGGTTTGGCCGGAGTTTATGGCTCAAACTATCAAATTCAACCACAAAGAGTTGAAGATTACGCCGATATGACAGGTGCAAGATTTACTGTAGGTGGTGATGTCGATATTAAAGATGCAACACTCTCTTCGATTGCCGATGTATGGAAAAGAGGTGAACAATCTAAAGTTACAAGCAATATCAAAATCAAAGGTGTTGTAGTATCTAATCCTGACACTGAAACAGGTAGTAGCATTAACAATAAATCTATTGCTATTCAAGATGGTACAGGCGAGCAAAGCGGTATTATAATCCGTGTATCTGATGCTGCTAACAATACATTTGCAACCGGTGATGAAATAGAGGTTTATCTATATGGTGCATCACTTTCGTTGTATAACGGTACTTATCAGGCACAACCTCAAAGCGATAGTTACATCGTTAAGACCGATAAAGCAAATTCTCCACTGGATCCTATTACTGTTACAATGGCACAACTAAAAGGCGACAAGTATCAGTCAATGTATGTGCAAGTAGCTGATGTTCAAGTAGATGACGCAGATCTTAGCAAGAAGATGGCTGGTAGCATCAAGATTGTCAACAAAGCAGGAGAATCTGTTGTAATGTACACAGGTAACTACGCAGCTTTCAAAGATGAAAATGTACCTCAGGGTTCAGGTACATTGAAAGGTTTGGCAGGTGTATATAGCTCAAATTATCAAATTCAACCACAAAGAGTATCAGACTATTCAGGACTTACAGGTGAGAGATTTGCTGTAGAAGGCGGTGGAAATGAGGGTGGCAACGAAGGTGACGATGGTAATAGCGAAGGCGACGGAACTTATACCAGCAACGTTGGAATGGTTAAGACTGATGGCGATGTAAGCTGTTATGATAAGAATGATAGCAATAACGCTGCAATTGCAGTAATTGATGGTAAAGAGTACGATGCAATCAAACTTGGAACAACTAAGCAAGGTGGTTATTGGACAACTCCTGTACTACCTAAAACAGGCGATGTGACAATCACATTCTATGCAGTAGCTTGGAAAAACAATGGTTGTACAATGGATATAACTGTTAATAATGGAGGTAAAATCGAGGGAGAATCGAGCAAAACCATCAATTTAGAGGGAAATAATGGAGCAACAGGTAACCCTCCATATACCATTACATTCGATCAGTCAAAGAATTTCTATACTTTGAAATTGACAGGCGTTACAGATAAAACAACTTTGAAGTTCTCTACAGAAAGTTCAAAGAAGAGAGCAATTATTGTTGGTCTAAATGCAAAGTAATCCGATGAAAGTTATAAGAAAGATTGCATTTTTTTCTCTATTTGCCATCCTGCTAATCTCTTGTAGAGAGGATGACCCGATAAAAATTGAAAATATTGCAGAACTCGATAGTGAAACAGTCTCGTATGATAATACGGGACAGTTTCTCACTATTAAATCGGGAGAGAATTGGTCGATTTCATTTTACTATGACGATGGCGTTTCTCAATGGTGTAGTGCTACACAAACATTTGGCTCAGGGGATGCTGCAGTCGGATTGAACTATGCCAAGAATAGTAAACAGGAGGAGAGAAGTGTTACAATTACTATCTACTTTGGGGAAGATATCGTAGAGAGAAAACTCACTCAGGGTGCTGCTCCGGAGCCAAAACCGGAAGTGCCTGAATTTGATAATGATCCATTCCAGACATCCTGGATGGAGCTGGCATCGTTGTCTGATAAAGATTCAATGATGTTTGTTACTCACTATACAACAGTTCTGGGTAAGAATGCAAGAAATTACTCAATGATGTATGATTTGAAGAATAAGTATGCTCATTGGGTTGCTTATCCTCTTACAAAAGACTATGCAGAGAAAAATGTCAAGAGAACTGATGCTTGGGAATATGATCCAAAGATTCCAAAGGATTGTCAGCCAACACTTTACAAGGGTTGGGGTGTAAATGGATATGATAGAGGTCACCAAGTACCTTCTGCAGATAGACTAAATTGTTATAATAGTAATGCAGCTACTTTCTATTTTACAAATATGACCGCACAGAATTCAAACCTAAATCAAGGTGTTTGGATGAAGTTGGAGGATATAATCAGAGATAGAATGTTACCACGCTGCGATACACTTTATGTTGTAACAGGTGCTGTTCACGAGACAGAGAGTGATAAGAATACATCATATATCAAGGGCAATTATGGTGAATTGACAGCTATTCCAAAGGGTTTTTACAAAGTCCTATTGAAATTCAATAAGCCGGATTCATACTCTGCGATAGGTTTTTGGTATGATAACAAAGCTTATGGAAGTATCGAACCTAATGCAAATCACGCTCAAACGGTAGATGAAATAGAGAAGCGTACCGGCTATGACTTCTTTACCAATTTACCAAAAGAAATTCAAGATAAAATTGAGGCAGAATTGAAGCCTACAGAATGGTTAAAGTAATGAAAATGAGATATTTAGTTATAGGTTTACTCCTCTCTTCGGTACTATTTTCTGCAACAGCACAAAATGTGGAAAAAGAGACAAAGTACACCATTATGTATTACAACCTTGAGAACCTCTTTGATACAGAAAATGATCCTGCAATCAATGATGAGGAGTTCCTGCCTGACGGTACAAAAAAGTGGACAGAGCAGAAGTATCAAAAGAAGTTGGCCAATATGTCAAAGGTAATTTATAGTATAGCATCTGCACAGAAAGCTTATCCAACTGTTATCGGGGTGTCTGAGATAGAAAATCGCAGAGTTGTTGAGGATCTTATCTCTCAAGAGTCACTCCTTATGGGAAATTATCAGATTATCCATTATGATTCTCCGGATTTGCGTGGTATTGATGTAGCTCTTATTTACAGACCTGATCAATTCAGTTATGAAGGTAGTGAATCTTTCAAGTTGGTTGTACCTGAAAGACCGGACTTCTTAACAAGAGATATTCTTGCAGCTTGGGGCAAAATAGATGGTGAACTATTTTGCTTTTACGTAACACACCTGCCATCAAGAAGAGGTGGACAATATGGCTCTGCATACTTGAGAAATGCCGGTGCTGCATCTATTAAGAATCATGCAGATTCAATGAAGGTTCTCTATCCGGATATTAAGATTGTGATAATGGGTGATATGAATGATAATCCTACAGATCCATCTCTATACGAGGTGCTCGGTGCATCTGTCGAGGAGCCATCAGAAGTGGCTGAGGGAGCATTTTTCAACCCATATCTAAAAATGTATCGTCAGGGATATGGCACAACTGCCTATCAGGATGAGTGGAGTATCTTTGATAATATGATAGTAAGCGAATCTCTAATCAATAAAGGGGATTTGAAACTCCTTCCATCAGTGACAAGCGATAAGTATTATGGTAATATTTTCAAACGTCCGTTTATGGTCCAAAAGAGGGGACAATACAAAAATTATCCGTTAAGAACATTCTCAAGCAATAATTTTATGAATGGATTTAGCGACCACTATCCGGTATTTATAATGATTGGTAAATAATTATTAAGATGAAAAAATATCTATTAACACTTTTTCTTACAATTTTCACAGCAGCATCTCTTTTTGCACAAGATGGAGGTGTAAAGGGTAAGATTGTAAACAGAGTAGGCAGAACTCCTATTAAAGATGCCAAGATTACTCTTTATGCAGACAAAGAGTATGTAAAGTATAGTGCCGAAGATGGTTCTTTCCTAATTGAAGGCATCTCTGATGGAATGTATAAAATGACCATAGAGGTTGCTTATTTCCTTGATAATCAACTAAATGTAAAGGTTGAGGGTGGTATTAAAGACCTATTTTCAATAACAATGGCTCCCGAAATGGTAACTTACGAAGACTTAGACGACTCAGCGTTTGCTGAATTTGTTACCGATGATGAAAGTGGCTATCAGGATGTTCCGTCAATCTTATCTTCTACACAAGATGCTTATGATAATATTGCCGGCTATAAGTTCAGTGCAATGAGATTTAAGAATCGTGGATATGAATCTGCGACATCCGAAATCTACCTGAATGGCATCAAGTTGAACGATGCAATGAGTGGTTATACTCCATACTCATTGTGGAGTGGTCTGAATGAGGCAACAAGAAGCAAAGAGAATACAACAGGTATCGTTGCCGCAGAGTATGGTATCGGTGGTTTCAATGGTACAACAAACATTGATTCAAGACCATCGTCAGTCCGTAAAGGATGGAGATTCAGTGCTTTGACAAATAGCGGACAATATCGTTGGAGATTGATGGCAACCTATTCATCAGGTAAAATGGATAATGGTTGGTCTTATGCCATTTCCGCTTCAACACGTCAAGGTGGAAACGATTATGTCAAAGGTGTTTATTATAACTCATTCTCATACTATGCAGGTGTTGAGAAGAATATAAATGATGTACATAATTTCAGTTTGATATTTATGGGTGCGCCTGTTGAGAGAGGTGCTCAAAACTCATCTACACAAGAGGTTTACGACCTTTTAGGTGATAACTATTACAATTCAAACTGGGGTTATCAGAATGGCAAAATACGCAATGCAAGAGTTAGAAATAATCACGAACCATTGACAGTATTTAACTATGATTTTACACCTAATGATGATTTGAAAATTTCTGCTGCCCTATCTTATAGATTTGGTAGAAATGGTTATTCTGCATTGGATTGGTATGATGCACAAGACCCTCGTCCGGATTATTATAGAAACTTGCCAAGTTATTTCCCTGATGATGAATTAAAGGCAGCATACGCAAGAGAGGGTTGGCTGTCGAATCCACAAATCAGCCATATCAATTGGGATGCTTTATATAATGTAAACTACTTGAACGAAGAGGGAAGATCTAAGTATATCATTGAAGAACGCCATACAGATCAGAACGATGTAAATTTCAATCTACAAGCAACTTACAATATTAATGCTTTCTTAAAATTGAATGGTGGATATACTTTCCGTTGGAATCAGACAGAGTATTATAAGATAGTTAAAGATCTTTTGGGCGGTAACTATTGGTTAAATGTTGACCAATTTGCAGAACGTGATTATGGCTCAGGAGATGCTATACAAAACGACCTTTTACACCCTGACCGTCAGGTTAAAGAGGGAGAAAAGTACGGATATGACTACTATGCACATCTTCGTAACCATAGAATTTGGGCAAAACTTGGATTTAATTGGCAAAAATTTGAAGGATTTGTTGCTGCAGAGGGTGGATACTCTACTTTCTGGAGAGAGGGTCTATATAAGAAAGGTCTATTCCCTGACAACTCTTATGGAGATTCTGAACATCAACAATTCTTTACATACTCGGCAAAGGGTGGTTTGATTTACAAATTGGGAGGTAAGCACATTATCAGTGGTAATGTGGGTTACTTCACAAATGCACCATATTTCCAAGAGGCATTTGTATCTCCTCGTACAAGAAATACTATCGTCCCTAATTTAGAGACGGAAAAAATATTCAGTGCCGATTTGAATTATTCAATCAGAGTTGGTAATCTAAACCTCAGATTATCAGGATTTTACACAAAAATCAATGATCAGACAGACTTGATTAGTTTCTATGATGATTTGAATCGTACATATACCAACTTCTCTATGTGGAATATAGACCAAGTGAATTATGGAATCGAATTTGGTGCTAAAATTCCTATCTATCAAGGTTTGTCAATTCAAACAGCTGCAAGTATTGGAGAGTACCATTATACGTCAGATCCTTATGTGATCCAGACTGTCGATAATAGTGAAAAGGTAATTCTGGATGGAGAGAGAGTGTATTGGAATGGATTTAAGGTGGGCTCAACACCACAGACTGCGGTTAGCGTTGGTTTGAATTACAGATCTGATGATTATCTGTTTGCAGGTATCGACCTTAACTTCTTTGACAGAACTTATATGGATCTAAATCCTTTATACAGAACAGATTACGCACTTATAGGTCGTGATACTCCTGAAGCGATTTCCGAGATGAGATCTCAAGAGAGATTTAAGTCGGCATTTGTTCTGAATGCAAATATCGGTAAGTCGTGGTATATATTCGGAAACTATAACATTGGTTTCAGTTTTGATATTAAAAACATCTTGAACAGAAGAGATATTAAGACAGGTGGTTATGAGCAGATGCGTCTGAAAGCTGTAGAAGATGGAAATGGGGATGTTATCTACTATAATCGTTTCGATTCTAAATATTTCTATATGTTTGGAACAAATTATATGTTAAATATTTATTTCAGATTCTAAGGAGGAGTGGTTATGAAAAAGATATTATCTATACTATCTATAATGATTTTTATGGTCTCTTGTGTCGAATTTGAGGCACCTGAGAAATACACTCCTGTTACAATGGAGGCCAATACTACAATCAAGGCCTTGAAAGCGATGTATTCTACAGGTCCTACAAAGATATTAGACGATGTTATTATATCAGGAGTTGTAAACAGCAGTGATAAAGATGGTAATATTTACAGAACTCTATATATCCAGGATGAAACAGGTGGATTAGAGGTAAAAATCGGTAAAACAGGACTTTATAATACTTACAAAGAGGGTATGACTCTATACATCAAAGCAAAGGATTTGGTTTTGGGTGCTTATGGCGGTGTTGTAGGTCTGGGTGCTGCCTCTACAGAGGATAAATATGAAACCTCATATCTTGATGTTCAGCATTTAATTGATACTCATATCTTTAAGGGTGAAGTTGGCCAAAAGATTGAGCCAAAAGTTCTAACAAGCAGTTCAGATGTTAAAGATGCTCTTTTAGGAACATTGGTAACTCTTCAGGGTGCAACATACTCTGGTGGAGATAATGTTACAATAGGTGGAGTTCCGACTCCTTTGACAACTTGGGCAGTTTCCTCTTCAAGAAATGATGGAAATGCACTTTCCGGCAATCAAAATTTCTCATTTGGTGGCACAAAAATCGTTGTCAGATCAAGTGGATACTCAAAATTTGCTGACGAAGAGGTTGGCATGCAAAATGGTGGAAAGGCAAATCTGACAGGAATATTGACTAAATATTATAGCACTTATCAGTTGGTATTGTTGTCGCTTGATGGAGTTGAAGTATTGTAATGTTTAATTTTGTAAAGTATATATTAGGCGGGAAGGGTAAGTCGAAAGGTGTTGATAATCAAAAGATTAACACTCAGTACATTATGTTCTATAACCTTGACAATCTATACGATACCGTTGATGATCCCAAGACAAATGATGATGAATATACTCCCGCAGGAGCCAAAAGGTGGACAAAGGGCAGATATTATCAGAAGTTGTCAAATTTGGCAGATGTAATAGCAGCTGTGGCTGCCGATAAGAAGATGTTCCCTGCTTTGATTGGAGTTTCTGAGGTTGAGAATAAGACGGTTTTGAAAGATCTTGTATCACAAAATCAGATTTCAAAGGCGAACTATTCATATATTCATTATGAGTCTGGCGATCAACGAGGTGTAGATGTTGGATTACTTTATCGCCCGGATGTCTTTATGGTTGAGGAGAGTACTCACATCAAACTTAAACTCAGAAGTGGGCGTGAGTATCTCGGCCGTGATGTCTTGGTGGTCAGAGGTAGGATCGAGAATGTAATGTATTGTATCTATGTCTGTCATCTAACATCAAGACGTGCAGGAGTCGAGTGTTCTGCAGGTTTTAGACGTGCAGGAACTGAAACAATCCGAGATCACGCAGCTGAGATGCGTCAGAAATATCCATTTATCAAGGTTATCGTAATGGGGGATATGAATGATAATCCTTGCGATGAATCATTGGCTGAATTGCTTGGAGCGAAACGTTCAATTCAAGAGTCTGTTGGTGGTTACTTCAATCCATTTTGGCAACTTTATGATATGGGATATGGCTCATCAATGCACGGACACCATTGGATGATGTTCGACAACATTATCGTTGATGACAGTATCCTTTTTTCAAAAGTGGGAGACTTGACCTTAAAAAAGATTGGAAAATATTATGGAGAGGTATTTAATCGTCCATTTATGCTTCAGTCTGGAAAAGAGCCGAAACGTACTTACATAGGTGATAAATATAAAAATGGTTATAGCGACCATTTGCCGGTATTAATTAAATTGGAATCAAATTTTTAATAAAATGAGTCAAATTAAAGATATAAATCTTTGGGAATCAGGAAATAGAAAGATTGAATGGGTAAAACAGAATATGCCGATTCTTCGTTCCATTGAGGCGGAATTTGCAGAAGAAAGACCATTTGAAGGATTAAAAGTGGCACTGTCAGTGCATTTAGAGGCCAAAACTGCATATTTGTGTAAAGTGTTGGCAACAGGTGGTGCTGAAATGTATGTGACAGGAAGTAATGTCTTATCAACTCAGGATGATGTTGCGGCAGCTCTTGTAAAGGCGGGATTGAATGTTTTTGCCTGGTATAACGCCTCTGACGAGGAGTATCATCAACATTTAAGAGCAGTAATCGAGATTGGACCAAATATTATCATCGATGATGGCGGTGATTTGGTAAATCTTATTCATAAAGAGTTCCCACAACTTATTCCAAATGTAATTGGTGGTTGCGAGGAGACAACTACAGGCATAAACAGACTTATTGCAATGGCAAAAGTTGATGAGTTGAAATTCCCTATGATGATGGTTAATAATGCAAATTGCAAATATCTTTTTGACAACAGATATGGTACAGGTCAATCAGTTTGGGATGGAATAAACCGTACTACAAACCTGATTGTTGCAGGAAAAGATGTCGTTGTGGCAGGTTATGGCTGGTGTGGAAAGGGAATCTCAATGAGAGCCAAAGCTTTGGGTGCCAATGTGATAGTAACAGAGGTTAATCCTATCAAAGCAATGGAGGCAGTAATGGATGGCTTTAAGGTTATGCCAATGGATTGTGCTGCGGAACTTGGAGATATTTTCGTAACAGCAACAGGTTGTGATGGTGTAATTACCGGAGAACATTTCTCAAAAATGAAAAATGGTGCAATTTGCTGTAATGCAGGACATTTTGATTGCGAAGTAGATGTAAATTACCTCCGTAAGAATGCAAAAGAGAGTTTTGAAGCCAGAAACAATATTATGGGTTACAAACTTGCTGATGATAGAATTGTCTATATTCTTGGCGAGGGACGTCTTGTAAACCTTGCTTGTGGTGATGGACACCCTGCAGAGATTATGGATATGAGTTTTGCAATTCAAGCACTTAGCGCACGTTATTTGGCAAAATTGAAAGGCAAATTACCGGCAACTGTAATAATGGTTCCGGAAGAGATTGACGAAGATGTGGCGAAACGTAAGTTGGCCTCTTGGGGAATATCAATAGACACTCTTACACCTGAGCAGCAACGCTATCTAAATAGCTTCTAATCAATGTGTTATAAAAATAAAAGAGGTGTCCGTCTCAATGTCGGGCACCTCTTTTGTCTTGGTATAAATTTATTAATTTACGCGTAATATTTCGCCATTATCTTCTGCGATTGCCTTTAACCATTTCTCCGGATAGGCAGGATGGCCAGGGGATGCAGGAATATCCTTGTCGTGTCCATTATTCTTAAATGAGCCATCTTCGTTTTGGTGTTTTACATTACCATCCATAAATTTAACAAGAACAAAATTCTCAAGTTCTTGCCAATCGCTGAACATCTTTTGAGCGCTATTTACACTATATTCGGTCAATAATTTAATTGCCTTCTTCTCTTTACCCGATTTAACAAGTTTTTGTGCCTCTTTGTCGATATCCAATATCTCTTTCATACAGGTAGTTTCATGTTTTTTTGCTGCCTCTTGAAGCACAGGGGCAACTCTGTCGTACATCAGATATGCAAAGTGAGTTACTCTGTTAAACAACCAGAATGCAGATGTAGGGGAGTATTTCATCATAGTACCATTACCCTCTCTGAAACATTCGGGAATTTCTGTAGTGTTAGTGTAAATAGGTGTTAGACAAGAAGTTGCAGCATCATCAACGCCAAACCATAAGATACCACCCACAGTGTCGTCAAGCCAATTTCGTGCCTGTCCTAACATCCAATAACCTGTCTGTTGAGTAGCCAATGCTCTTTCGTGAGTATATCTCTTTCCCTCATATTCAAATCCCATTGGACGCCAGCGATATGGAAGGGCGTGAGGGCCTGCTCCGATATCTGTTGTCATATCCATAGGAGTATTCTCATAGTGGTCTCTCATTACATTGGCAACTTCGTGAACATCAACTTTTTGTGCAGGTTTAATGTATAGAGGCATCTTGTTGGCAGCGTTTTTGCCCATTGCAAAATCCAAATATTCATTGGCTGCTCTACTATGTGAGCCGGAAGCATCTTCCCAATCAAAACGACCTTTACCAAGAATGTTAAAGGCGGCCCAAACTCTTGCCTCACAACCTCTTAGACCTGAAAAATCTGCAGGGCAATATGTGTCACAGAAACTAAATTCTGAATCTTCACCATCAAAAAGACCGGCTTTGCGTGCAAAAGAGATTACATCCTTAGAATATAGACAGTTCTCAGGATCGTTCATATCAAATTTATCGATACGGCTTTGATTTGCGTGAGCAGAGATATATCCATCAGGAATACGGATTGCTACCCATACAGTACCCTTTTCTTCTCCCTTACCTACCATCTCCATAATCCACGCCTCATTCTTGTCTGCAATAGAGAATGATTCTCCACCTGATGCATATCCGTAAGTTTGAGTCAATTCATCCATAATCTTTATCGCTTCGCGAGCTGTTTTTGCTCTTTGAAGTGTAACCCATATCAACGAACCATAATCAATAATACCATTAGGATTAGGGAGTTGTTGAAGTCCACCAAAAGTTGTCTCAGTGATGATAAGTTGGTGTTCATTCATATTTCCAACTGTTTGATAGGTTTTGGAAACTTGAGGAATTTCTCCAAGATATTTTCCTGTATCCCATTCATAAATTTTCATCATTGTTCCTTTTGGATAACTTTGGGCAGGGCGATAATAGATCTCTCCATAGAGTTGATGAGAGTCTGCAGAGTAGGTCACCATAACAGATCCATCTTTCGACGCCCCGGGAGTTACAATAACATTAGAACAAGCAAACAAATCGCTATTGACAATAAAAAGGGTTGCCAACAGGAGGAAGATTGAGGATAATCTTTTCATATTTATACAGTTTTAATTAATAAATTCTTTTCCCTACGACAAATATAACGAATAAATCTTACCTTTGCATTAAATAAAACGGAGTTAGTATGAAACGTATATTTGCTATATTGATATTATTATCATTAACATTCTCATTCCAGGCATTCGCACAAGAAGATGAAAAACCTGATCCTGAACAAATTGCATTAGATGAAGTTGCTCGTCTTGCAGATGTTTACAGATTAAATGATTATCAGATTTTTATTCTTGATTCCATTTTGCTTTACAATATCCCCGCAATGTATCAAGAACTTGACAATGTACAAAGACTTGGTGCAGAGAATTGGCGTTCATACCAATTGATTCAAGATAAATGGTCTGCAAGAACCGATAGTGCATACCAATTGCTATTCACAGAAGAGCAGTGGGAAAGGTATATGAAACGCGAAGGTAAAAGGTTGAAAAAGGCGCGTGATAAACGTCTGAAAGAGTTTAACTCAGCCAAAACGAGAAGGTAGTTGATTATTCAACTTCAGGGTTTTCTCCCTCACCTTCACCCTCTCCCTCTTCCGGTTTTTCCTCCTCAACAATGGTAGAGTCGCATAGCTGACGCAAGATAAGGTTTCTTGCGATGGTTTCGGTGCGTATTGTCAGAATAGTGTCACGTGGCTCCGGTTTCTCATTCTCCCAAGCAACAAGCATTATAGTATCAGAAGAGTGTCCTGTGTTTGGATTCATATAAATCCATTCCGGAAAAGTGTTTTGGTACCAAAGTGCATTACAATCCACGTATATATTGATAGTGTCGGTTTTATAGTCAAAATAGATAGTATCCCCCACTTCTGAGTGAATAGTCAGATGTGGGAAGAATGGGCGTTCGCAGTTTGTTGAGAGAACACCAATAAACATCAGTATAATGACAGACTTGAAAATACCTTTTATTTTCATAATTTCTTACTACTACAATTCTCGTGCAAATTTATTAAAGGCCGATAAATAATCAAAAGTTTGTAACAAAGAATTAAATTATTAAGAGCAGATATAAATTATTAAAATGTATATTTGTGATTATAATACTAAATTCGGATTGCTATGGACTTATTAAAAAAGAATTGGGCAAAGCACCTGCTTCAGTGGGGCGTGCTCATAATTATTATTCTCTTTATTACCAATGCGTTTGGTAACAAGACGGCAGATCCGGAGGCATATTGCCCATTTGGTGGATTGCAAACATTGGCGACCTATTTTACAGCCGGCTCAATGGCTTGCAGTATGACAACTACCCAGATAATGATGGGAGTTGTTCTTGCGGTTGGTGCTATACTACTTGGAAAATTGTTTTGCGGGTATCTATGCCCTCTGGGGTTAATTAATGAAATGTTCTTCAGACTTCGCAGATCGTTGAAAATCAAGAAGATAAAGATTGCGAATGGCTCTATTCCAGACAAGTTTTTACGCATTGTAAAGTATCTCCTTCTCTTTGTTATTTTCTATACAACAATTTCGTCAAGTGAACTTTTTTGTAAGAATTTTGATCCATACTATGCCCTGGCTACAGGTTTCAAAGGTGAGATTACTGTATGGATGACAATTATATCAGTATCAGTTCTCTTTTTGGGTTCACTCTTTGTCGATATGTTCTGGTGTAAATACATCTGTCCGTTGGGTGCCATAAGTAATATTTTCAGGTATATCTTTATGGTCATCGGTGTATCGCTTCTATTTGTGATATTGTCACTATTGGGCTTGGATATTTCGTGGGTGGTAATTTTGATAATTGTTACACTTTTGGGATACTTTCTTGAGATTCTTATGCCAAGAACAAAGTTTGCACCTATTCTCCATATTTCGAGAGATGAAATTAAGTGTAACAAATGTAATGTATGTGAGAAAAAGTGCCCTTATCATATAGACTTGACAAAGGATATTGTAAATAAGAGTGTTGATTGTACCCTTTGTGGAGCATGTGTATCTGCTTGTAAGACAGGAGCTTTGACCTTCAACGGTAAAAAGGGAATTATGAGGTATGTACCGGCATTGGTTACGATTGTGCTCTTCTTTGTTGCTATCGAGTTGGGAAATAGGACAGAGTTACCAACGATAGATGTAAAATGGAACGAAAATGTGGTGGCAACAGACTCTTTGAAATCATTTAGAGTTGAGGGCTTGACTTCTGTAAAATGTTATGGAAGTTCTATGGCATTGAAGGCACAACTTCAAAAGGTAAGAGGCGTATATGGTGTGAAAACCTTTGTTAAACACCACCATGTGGATGTTTTCTACGATCCGGCACAAACAACCGAAGATATAGTTCGTAGAGCAATGTACACACCGGTATCTTTTAGAATTAACTCTCCTGCGGCTGATGTTAAAGAGGTGAAGTGTATTACATTACGTACAGAGAAGATGTATGACAAAATGGATGTAAATTACTTTGGAATGCAGTTGAGACAACGGGATTCTCTTTATTATGGTCTTGAAAGTGAGTATGATTGTCCATTAATAATAAGACTCTATATGGATCCATCAAAAGAGGTTTCAGAGAGAGAACTTAAAGAGATAGTTGAGACAAAGATACTTGCAATACCTTTGGCAAATGGCGGTGTCAATGAGATTAAATGTGATTATGAATTTGTAAGAGTAGAGCCGGGTGATACTTTGATTCCAATTCGTCCATATCTGGAGAAGATTTTCAAGGGTTTCAAAGCAGAATACAATAAGAAAATAGAGATGTATGAAGGCAAACGAGAGGCGATTTATGAGATTGCAAATCAAAATTATGAAAAGCCAATCTACCTGAGAAATATGCCTTTCTTGAGCAATCATCTCTCTAAAATTGATGGTGTGATGGGTGTATATCTCGTTCTGAATGAGGATAATATGCCTTCTATACAGATTAAATATTCTCCGGATGTAATCTCAGAGGAGGAGATTTGGAAAAGTATCACAATGCCTGAATGGACAATCACATACAAGGATACAACCAAAATTGAGAATGCAAAGATTGTATTCAAAGAAGAAGGAGTTGTTAAATCATTGTAAATCAATTTATTATGAAATCAAAAGTAACATTTATGGTAATAATGCTCGTATTATTACCACTGAAACTGATGGCAGATGAGGGGATGTGGCCGGTTTGGATGATAGACAAAGCTCTTGAACAAAGAATGGCTGACAAAGGGTGTGAATTATCTGCAAATGTTATCTACGATGAGAATCATGTTTCATTGTCCGACGCAATAGTTTCACTTGATTTTGGTTGCACAGGTAGTGTGATTTCTCCGGAAGGATTGATGATTACCAATCACCACTGTGCCTACTCTGATATTCATGCGTTAAGTTCAGATGAAAATAACTACCTGAAAGATGGTTTCTGGGCTATGAACCGTTCAGAAGAGGTTCCTATAAAAGGAAAGGGTGCCTGGTTTTTGAAAAAAGTCATTGATATTACCGATGAATATAAGCAAGTAGTTGATTCTCTGCTAAATAGAAATAAGGTAGCGGGAGGTAGAAAGGTTTCACATATATTGGAAAGCAGGTACAAAAAACTCTATCCATACGAGGTTTCGCTGACAACTCTGTGGAGAGGAAAGAGGTGCTATATGGCATTCTACGATCTATACAAGGATCTTCGTTTGGTAGCCGCTCCTCCATCATCAATTGCTGCCTTTGGCGGCGAGGTTGATAATTGGGAGTGGCCACAACATAAGGGAGACTTTGCAATTTATCGTATCTATTGTGCACCGGATGGAACACCGGCAGAGTACTCTGAAGAGAATGTCCCAATGAGATCTAAATCTTTTCTGAAAATCTCTTCTGCAGGTATTGAAGAGGGCGATTATACAATGACAATGGGTTATCCATATTCTATTGATAGATATGCCTCATCATTTTCTGTAAACCGAGCAGAAAAATTTAAGAATCCCGTAACAGCACAGGTTGGTGGAGGACAAATTGAAATAATCAGAAAATGGATGGAGGCCGATGAGCAAATACGTCTGAAATACTCTGATTACTACTTTTCATTAACTAATACTCACGAATGTATGGAGGGTGAGGCAGCTTGTTATACAAGGTTTAATGTTTCCGAAGAGAAGAGAACTTTGGAGAGAGAGTTGGTAGAGTGGATGGCGAGCAAGAGCGACGACTACCTGGAATCCATTACCGATAATGCAACTTCCGGCTATCCTAAACGAGAAATCCTTGCCAAGATGTCTGCAATTTACAATGCAACAGATTCTTTGGAGATGCAGAAGAGTTATTATCAACAGTCACTCTTCAGATGTGCAAGAATTCTTTTTCTTGCTCACAGAGTCAATTCTCTTAAACCAAGACGCAATGCAAATCAGGATATCGGAGCCTTCAAAGCTATTGATAATAAGGAGTTTAAGAGGCGTTGCGATATGTTGTGGGACGAGATTGATATTCGTGTCGAGAGAGAGCTTCTGGAGTATGGTTTGAATGAATTTTATTCAAATGTGTCACCTGAGTTTTGGGGGGATTATCTTACAGAGTGCTATAAAATTTATGATGGAGATGTTGCCGCCTTTATAGATAGTTTTTGGGATACTTCGTTTATGACCGACAGAGAGAGATTTTATAGTTTTATTGCTGAAAGTCATTACCTTGAAGACTTTACTAATGAGCCGATTTATCAAATAGTCAACTCCACCTCTGTTGTACTGTTTAATAGATTGATTAGTGAGATCGAGGGTGATAATTCAATCAGCAAATATGAGAAGGATTATACTCATCTGCTCTATGAAATGAGGCGAGAGCGTGGCGACATGCAATATCCGGATGCAAATGCAACAATGCGTTTGAGTTATGGAAATATTACTCCGCTATATCCAAATGATGGAGTTAAAACATTGTCGCAGAGCACATTCCGAGGTTTGATAGAGAAAAATTCATCAACCAATTATGATTATGACCTTGATGAAAAGATGGAGAGATTGCTTGCCAAAGGAGATTGGGGACCTTATGGCTCGGATGGTAATTTATACCTGAATTTTATCACGAACAATGATATTACAGGAGGAAATTCCGGCTCTCCTGTGCTGAATGGTAGGGGAGAGTTGATAGGCCTCGCTTTTGATGGCAATAAAGAGTCTCTCTCGTCGAACACCCATTTCCACCCGACAATGAACAAGTGTGTTTGTGTAGATATTCGATATGTTCTTTGGATATTGGATTACTATGCAGATATGGATTATATCCTGACTGAAATTCACGATGTGAACAGGTGTGAATAGCGTGTAAGATATTGAGTATCAATAATCTGCAAAGCCAAGAGTTGCCACACTGACCTTTATGTCTCTTTGCCGATATATTGCCGTCAGGGCAGATAGAATGGTTGAGCCGGTTGTTAAAACATCATCTACAAGGAGTATATGTTTCAACTCCCTATTATTGAGAGTGTCGGAGCATAACTCCTTGTTTGATTTAACTATTTGACAAGATGAAGAGTGGCGATTGATATCATCAGAAATCCTCTTTACAACTTTGAAAACCCCACGCACATTCTCTACTCTTTCTCTGTCGCTCAAATGTGTTTGTGTTGTAGTATATCGAGTGCGTACCAGAATATTTTTCAAGACCGGAATATCCCCCATTTTTTGAGAGATCCCTTTTGCAATAACTTCAGATTGATTGTATCCTCGTTTCCAATGCTTGTAAAAGTGTAGGGGTATAGGAATAATTGCATCAAATCCGGGGAAATTTTCATCGTTTGCAATGTACTCTCCCAACCATTTTGCAAGTTCAAGTCCTACTCTTGTATCTCCCTGATACTTAAATGAATGGATAAGATTTTTATAGTCTGAATCGTGAGTGTAGAAAAATAAAGAGTAGAAGTTTTCTATTGCACAATTCTCCAACAGGCGAGTAAGTCCGGGATTATTATGCCAACTCCAGAAATAGGTGAGAGGGAACTCTTCGAAACAGCTTTTACAAAGTACATTCTCCCCTTTAGAAAGCTCTCTCCCACAAGCATAGCAATATTCAGGGAACAGTAACTCCCTAAGTGCCTTAAAATATCTTTCGCCACAACTCTCCATCACAATATTTTTGGCAAAATTAGTAGCTAAAAAGAGAAGTTGAATGTCCCAATCGTACATTTTTGTATATTTGCGATTATGTTAGATTTTTTACAAATATCAGTTGCCGATATTATCGACATTATATTAGTGGCTCTCTTGATTTTCTATGTATTCAAGGTCTTGAGAGGTACTGCTGCTATGAGTATTTTTACAGGTGTATTGATACTCTATCTTATCTGGATATTGGTTAGTGCATTTAATATGCAATTGACCTCTGCCATTATGGGACAGGTACTTGGAGTCGGATTGATAGCTCTGGTGATTATTTTCCAACCGGAATTGCGACGCTTTCTTTTCCATCTTGGATCAAGATATAATATTGGAACTAAAGGAAAGGAGTTTTTCGATAAGATTTTGCATATTGACTCAAAGCAAAATATCTCTACCGCTACAATAGAGGAGCTTACAGGTGCTTGCAGGAGAATGTCTGAGAGCAAAACAGGTGCATTGATTGTACTCAGAAGAAGTTCTGCACTTGAAGAAATAATCGAAACGGGAGATAAAATAAATGCAGACATCAACAGAAGATTGATTGAAAATATCTTCTTCAAAAACTCTCCATTGCACGATGGTGCATTGATTATTACCAGAGAGAAGATGATTGCAGCACGTTGCACACTCCCATTGACAGATACTCCGGATCTTCCGGCTGATTTAGGTATGCGACATAGAGCGGCCATAGGCGTAACAGAGACTACAGATGCCGATGCAATTGTCGTTTCGGAAGAGACAGGCAATATCTCATTTGTTAAGAGTGGAAAGGTAAAAGTGATGGGAAGTATTACAGAACTACACCTTGCAATTAAGGATAGTTTCGAAAATATGTCATAGATTTCGCATGAGGGGAATTGAGGGAAAAATAGGATTTGACAAGGTTAAGGAGCAAATACTTGCAAAAATCTCCACAAAAATGGCGGCAGAGATTCTTCAGAATGAGTCTCCGCTATACACAAGTGAAGAGATTTTGGAAAAACTTAATCTTACGGATGAGATGCGTCTTATCTGTATGTTCGAGGACTCTTTTCCATCACAAGGTTTTGTGGATACAAGATCTTTTCTTCTTCCATTAAATGTTCCCTCCACCTATATAGATCTACCTTCATTAAAAATATTAAGTCAATCGCTTGATACCCTTAAAAAGATTATCAATTTTTTTAAGAATTCTGAAGAACAACTATATCCGACACTTAGGAAACTCTCAAAAAACATTGAATATTTCCCTGAGATTTCAAGAAGAATAGATCAAATCCTCGATAGATTTGGCGAGGTTAGAGATACGGCAAGTCCTGATTTACAACAAATTAGGAGGTCTTTAAGAGAGAAAGATGGTGTTATTGCAAAGAGAATTGCCTCTATCCTGAAAAATGCACAATCAGAAGGAATCGTCGATGAAGATGCTACTGTATCAATGCGAGATGGTCGTGTTCTGATACCTGTTGCAGTGGCCAATAAAAAGAAACTCTCCGGCCTTGTTTATGATGAGTCGGCAAGTGGAAAGACTGCATTTGTAGAGCCAATGGAGGTGGTAGAACTCAACAATCAGGTTCGAGAACTTAAGTTTAGAGAACAGAGGGAGATTTTGAGAATTCTTTTGGAGTTTACAGATTTTCTCCGCCCATATCTTCCTGAGCTGATTTCGGCTGCAGATTATATCGGAATGATAGATTTTATCAGGGCGAAGGCACTTGTGGCGTTGGATATGAAGGCGGGATTGCCAATTATTTCGCAAGAGAATACAATGCATCTGCGAAAAGCACGACATCCTCTTTTGGAGAGAACTCTGAACAGAGAGAATAAGGAGATAGTGCCATTAACACTTTCATTGGATCCAAAGAAGCATATTCTTTTGATTTCCGGTCCGAATGCCGGTGGTAAATCTGTCTGTCTTAAAACCGTAGGCCTCCTTCAATATATGTTTCAGTGGGGAATGTTAATCCCTACCTCGGAGATTTCCGAGATGATGATTTTTGATAATATCTTTATCGATATTGGTGATAATCAATCAATTGAGAATGATTTAAGTACCTATTCGTCGCACTTGGCGAATATGAAATATATGCTTGAATCTGCTACAGAGAACTCACTTGTTCTAATTGATGAGTTTGGTAGTGGGACAGAGCCGACTGCAGGTGGAGCAATTGCTGAGTCTGTACTCAGAGAGTTGGAGGAGAGAGGTGTTTATGGAGTTATCACCACACACTATACCAATTTGAAACTCTGTGCAAACAGTAGTACAGGCATAGTAAATGGCGCTATGCAATTTGATGTTAAGAATATAAGACCTCTTTTTGTACTCGAAATTGGATTGCCGGGTAATTCATTTGCCTTTGAATTGGCAAGGAAAATGGGATTGCCGGAGAGGATTATTCATAATGCAGAGGAGTTTGCAGGAAGTGAGTTTGTAGATATCGAAAGGCAGTTGCGTAAAATCGCTAAAAACAGACGTCAATTAGATGAAAAATTGGCAAAGATTCGCACTACTGATAAGACACTCGAGAATATAACAGATAAGTATCAGAAAGAATTGAGCGAGATTAAAGCGTTGAAAAAGAGCGTTTTAGATCAAGCAAAAGCAGAGGCGAAAGAGATTCTTGCACAAGCAAATCAGAAGATAGAAAATACTATCAGGGAGATTCGTGAGACGCAGGCAGAAAAGGAGAGAACAAAGATATTGCGCAAAGAGCTTCAAGGTTTCAAGGAGTCTATTTTGTCAGAGAGCAGCGATGAGGGAGATAGAAGAATAGAGGCAAAAATTGAGCAGATTACAGCACGTAAGGAGCGAGAACAGAAGCGTAAGGCCAAAAGGAGCGGTGTAAACCCGGTAGTGGCACCAAAAGAAGAGGCACCTACGCAAAGAGCTTTGCAAGTTGGTGATAAAGTGAAGGTTAAGGGTAGTGATCTTGTTGGTGAAGTAACCAAAATCAGTGCTAAACGTGTCTCGGTTTCCGTTGGCAATATTATCAGTACAATGGCTCTCAATAAAGTGGAGCTGATATCAAATAATCAGTATAAGGAGTTGTCAAGACCTGTTCGCACACAGAGCAATTATAATGCTTATTCTATGAGTGACAGGAAGTTAAACTTCAAGCCGACTATTGATATCAGAGGAGAACGCCTTGGAGATGCTTTGGAGATTGTAACCAGATTTATTGACGATGCAATGATGGTAAGGGTTTCTGAGGTAAAAATCCTGCACGGAAAGGGAAATGGAATTCTCCGCGAAGAGATAAGAAAATATATTAAGACAATGCCCGGCGTCAGCTCTTTCAGAGACGAAGCAATAGAGCTTGGCGGAGCAGGTATTACAGTTGTCGATTTGGATATTTAATAATTATATTATGAAAAAAATACTACTATTTGTTGTTGCAACTATTTTATTATCAACATCTTGTACATCTTCAGAGGATCGTGCTATAGATGTTGCAGACAAATTCCTGAGCTCATATTTTTCATCTGATTATGAGAGTGTATCGACACTCTGTTCAGATGAACTGGCATCATTTTTACTTCCTGCTTTACAAGAAGTAGAGGCCGATTCAACTATTCTTACAATTGTTAAAGAGTTGTCTAAGAATGTGAATTATAATATTTTACAGGCAGATACAAAGAGTGAGAAGGGTAAAGCATTTGTATCTTACGAGGTAATATTGCCCGAGAGTACAGCCCCAATAAAAAAGAGTCTTCGACTTGTGAAAGACTCTAATGGATGGCTTGTAGATAGTTTGAATTAATTATTTTTTATCTACAAAAATCCACTCCTTTTTCTCATCTGTTGATGAATTGGGAGTGGATTTATATTTTGTTATATTCCTAAGAATTGGCGAATCTCATCAACTGCATCCAACTTCTCCCAACCGAAAAATTGGATAGGTTTTGTAACCTTCTTGCCATTTCTAACTAATTCTACATCAGCGACATACGGCTCTCTTCCGAAGTGTCCGTAAGCAGCGGTAGGGCTATAAATAGGATTTTTAAGACCAAACTTTTCGATGATGGCAGCCGGTCTTAGATCAAATAATTTATCAACAGCTTTGGCTATTTCACCATCAGAAAGATTAACCTTTGAAGATCCATAGGTATTAACAAAAATACTTACAGGTTTTGCAACACCGATGGCATAAGAGAGTTGTACCAGAATCTCATCAGCAACACCTGCTGCAACCATATTTTTGGCAATATATCTTGCTGCGTATGCAGCTGAACGATCTACCTTGCTTGGGTCTTTTCCGGAGAAAGCTCCACCACCGTGAGCACCTTTACCACCATAAGTATCGACAATAATTTTTCTTCCGGTCAAACCTGTATCTCCGTGTGGACCTCCAATTACAAATTTTCCTGTAGGATTTACGTGAAGAATGTAATCGCTATTAAAGAGAGCGGCACTATCTTTATCAAGTTTAGAGATAATTCTTGGTATTAGAATATCTTTAATATCCTGTTTGATAATGGATTGCATCTTCTCTTCGTCGTTATCAAACTCATCGTGCTGAGTAGATATTACGATAGTGTGAATTCTTGCAGGGCTATTATCATCATTGTATTCAATTGTAAATTGGCTCTTTGCATCGGGACGAAGATAGGTCATCTCCTTGCCCTCTCTGCGAATTGCTGCCAACTCGATCAATGCTAAGTGAGATAAATATAGAGGTAGAGGCATGTATGCAGAGGTCTCTTTGCAAGCATATCCGAACATCATTCCCTGGTCTCCGGCACCTTGCTCCCCTGTGCCTTGTTCCTCTTGAACAACGCCTCTGTTGATGTCGCGAGATTGTTCGTGGATGGCAGAAATTACACCGCACGAGTTGGAATCAAACATATACTCACCCTTGGTGTATCCGATTTTTGCGATTGTCTCTCTTGTTGTTTTCTGTATATCAACGTAGGCATCTTCGCTTCTTACTTCACCGCCAATAATGGCTAAACCTGTGCTTACAAATGTTTCACAAGCAACTTTTGCACACTCGTCTTGACGTAGAAATTCATCAAGGATAGCATCCGAAATCTGATCTGCTACTTTGTCAGGATGTCCTTCCGACACCGATTCTGAGGTAAATAAATATGACATAATTAAATCTGTATAAAAAAAATCAAACCTTCGGGGAGGAAGATTTGACGTTCTAAATAAATACTATCTAAATATTTTGGGGTTTTTAGCATTTTTTTCTGTGGTTGCAAGCAGTCAAATCTCTCCACAATCGGGCGGCAAAATAAGTTATAAATATTTAAATATGCAAAAAAAATTTCAAAAAATTACAACTATAAATTTATCTTTAACAAAGGGTTTTTTATTTTTCGTATATTCTTAAATTATATTACATTTGTATTGCGAAAAAAATTTACAAACTATTAAAATTCACTATGAAACAAACATTTAGAAAATTTGCTTTTTTGGCAGTGGGTATGTTTGTTGCACTGGCTTCATTTGCACAGGTGACAACTTCATCCCTTAGTGGTCGTATCATAGATGAGACCGGAGAAACAGTTATTGGTGCAGCTGTTGTTGCAACTCACCAACCATCCGGTACTGTTTATGGAGTGATTACTAACCAAGATGGCCGTTATACCATTCAAGGTATGCGTGTCGGTGGTCCTTACAGCGTGGAAATCTCTTGTTTAGGTTATCAAACACAGATTCACAGCGATGTAGTTCTTCAACTTGGTGAACCTTACAGCATCAATGCAACTCTTAAAGATGATGCAGAACTTCTAAGCGAAGCTGTTGTTATTGCACAATCTGCTTCTAAGTTCGCTGGAGAGAAAACAGGTGCTGCAACAAACATCTCAAGTTCTCAAATGCAATCTATGCCTACAGTGAGCAGAAGCATCACTGATATCGCTAAACTTTCTCCTTATGGCGGTAATGGTATGAGTTTTGCCGGTGGCGATGGCCGTTCGTCTAACTTCACAATCGACGGTGCAAACTTCAACAACAACTTCGGTCTTTCATCAAGTCTTCCAGGTGGTGGTAACCCTGTATCTCTTGAGGCAATCGAAGAGGTTCAAGTTGTGATTGCTCCTTACGATGTTCGCCAAACAAACTTTATCGGTGGTGGTGTGAATGCTGTTACTAAGTCAGGTACTAATGAATTCAAAGGTACTGCTTATGCTTATCACCGTAATGAGTTTATGCGTGGTAATACAAACTACAAAGGCGAAGAGTTAGGTAATCGTACAAAAGATCGTATCACTACTTACGGTTTCACTTTAGGTGGTCCAATCGTTAAGAATAAGTTGTTCTTCTTCGTGAACTTCGAGCAATCACAAATGCCTACGGAAGTTAACCGTTGGAGAGCATCTGAAGATGGAGAAGCAAATCCAGATCAATATATTTCTCGTACAAAAATCTCTGATTTAGAGAAAGTTAAGAAACATTTGATGGATAAATACGGTTATGACGCAGGTTCATATACAAACTATCCTGCAGCAGAAACAAATACAAAACTTCTTGCTCGTTTAGACTGGAACATCAACGATCAACACCGTCTTGCTCTACGTTACAACTACACTTTGAATCAAGGTTGGAACTCAACAAATGGTTCATCATCTAACTGTATCAGAAGAGCATCTGCAAGCCGTCTATCTCAATATGGTATGGCATTCGCAAATTCAATCTACTCAATGGATAATAAAGTTAATTCATTGTCAGTTGACTTGAACAGCCGTTTCTCAAATGACCTTTCTAACCAATTGCTTATCACAGTTTCAAAACTTGACGATATTCGTGGTTCATCATCTGAACCATTCCCATTCATCGACATCCTTGATGCCAATGATTATGCTTCTGGTTCGATTATGCCTTATATCTCAGCAGGTTATGAATTGTTTACTTGGAATAACGGTGTTCACAACACAGTTGTCAATGCAAAAGACGACATCACTTATTTCTCTGGTAATCACAAGATTACAGCTGGTATCAGCTACGAATATCAAATGGCTGACAACTCTTATATGAGAAATGGTACAGGTTACTATCGTTATGCAAGTCTTGATGACTTCCTAAATCAAGCTGCTCCTGAAACTGTAGCAATTACTTACGGTTACGATGGTGAAACTTCACCTGCAGCGAGAGTTCGTTTCCACCAAATCGGTGCTTATGGACAAGATGAATGGAATGCAACTGACAGATTCAAATTGACTTACGGTATCAGATTGGATGCGTTAGCTTTTGATAATCAAGATGTTATGACAAATAATGCCATTAAAGCAATTAACTATAATGGCAAGACTATTGACACAGGTAAATGGCCAAGCACTAAGTTGCAAGTTTCTCCAAGAGTTGGTTTCACTTGGGATGTTCTTGGTGACAAATCTTTGAAGGTTCGTGGTGGTTCAGGTCTATTCTCAGGCCGTCTTCCATTGGTATTCTTCACAAATATGCCAACTAACTCAGGTATGGTTCAAAATGTTGCAGCAATCTCAACATCTGCTTCAGGCGAACCTCACGAATTGCTTAAAGAATTTGCAGGTGCTATGATTACCGATGTTAATGAACTAGTGGCAAAACTTAATAAGTTGGATCCTGCCAAGTATCCTCTAACAATTTCTCCTGATAAGGGTGTTGCTCCATCATCAATTCAAGCGGTGGATCCTTCATTCAGAATGCCTCAAGTATGGAAATCATCAATCGCTGTTGATTATGCATTCCCAACTTCATTCCCATTCAGTGTTACAGGTGAATTTACATTCAACAAGACAATCAATGGTGTGATGCTTCAAGACTGGAACCTTAAAGATCCTTCAGGATTCAGCCGTTTCACAGGTGTTGACAATCGTCACGTATATCCAGAAAATTACACATACACATCTACTTCAGCATACGTTTTAACCAACACAAACAAAGGTTACGGACATACATCAAATATCTCTGTGAACATCAAACCTATGGATAGATTAAGCGTTATCGCTTCTTATACTCATACAGTTCAAAAAGAGGTTTCCGGTATGCCTGGTTCAAATGCTGAATCTGCATTTACATATCTTCCAACTATTGAAGGTCCAAACTATTGCGGTGTTCACAACTCACAATATGTAACTCCTGATCGTGCATTCGTTTCTTTGACTTATGATGACAAAGGCGACAATCACTACTCAATCTTCTACGAAGCTTGGAGAGGTGGTGCAAACGAAAGTTATATGTACACTCAAGACCTTAATGGTGATGGATATGCTTATGACTTGATCTATATCCCTAACGATGCTTCTGAAGTTAAATGGGCTTCTCCAGAGGATGCTAAAAACTTCTTTGCTTTCGTTGAACAAGATAAATATTTGAGCACACACAAAGGACAATATGCTGAAGCATACAGTGTTTATTCTCCTTGGACACACAGAGTTGACCTACGTTATGCACACGATTTCGTTGTGATGGCAGGTGGTAAGAAGAATGTTCTTCAACTTAACATTGACTTCAAGAATGTTCTTAATGTATTCAACCCATCTTGGGGTGTTGCTAAATATATGAACTCTGCAATCAATGAAGGTCGTATCCTTTCTATAAAAGAGATCGACAATTCAGGTGCTCCTGTATTCAAATCTAATGTTGATGGTAATACTCCTACTTGGACTCCAACATCAGGCACAGGTCAATGCTGGTATTTCCAAGTTGGTATCAAATATATGTTTAACTAATAAAGATTAAGTGAATATGAAAATAAAATATTTATTGACATCTATTTTGGCTTGCTTGACTCTATTAGTTGGATGTAAGCCGGAAGAACTACCATCTTTATCAAAAGTATCTGCTGAACCAACACTATTTACAATTGGTTTGGAAGGTGGATCTCAGGTAGTAAATGTTAATGCTACAGATAAATGGACTATCACAGATATCCCTGAATGGTTAACTGTAAATCCTACATCTGGTAATGCTGGTGCAACTAAGGTTACTGTATCTGCTGAACCAACTACAAGTTTGAAAATTCTTGAAGCAGTCTTAAATCTAAAATGTGGTAATGAAACACAAATGATTACTGTTTCTCAGCTTGCATTTATCCCTGATTACCCAATTTTCGAAGGCGGTAAATATTGGATTACTTTCCCACTTGAAGGTGGTAAATACATTGCAGCAAAACCTGTAACAGGTTCCTCTTATGGCTACCTATACACTTCGGACTGCGACACAGATGACGCTGGAAATATTATTTCGAAAGCTGATTATCTATTTACATTCACTCCGGTAGAAGGTGGTGGTTTCACAATGCAAGATGCTGCCGGACAATACTACTACATGCACGGCTCTTATGATAGCTTCAATGTACAAGAGACTCTTCCTGAGGCAGGTGGTATTTGGGA
>X40_Bactrian_Camel__coassemble_38_pt1 | contig 27503 bp, 19 predicted proteins | sample X40_Bactrian_Camel__metabat2_high_PE_006 | metagenome-assembled genome bin X40_Bactrian_Camel
ATAACTGTTCCACTTGTCGGGATGGTTGATTTAGCTATTGCAGGACACATTTCCGATGCCGCGGCAATTGGAGGTATTGCCATTGGAACAATGCTATTTGATCTCCTCTATTGGAATTTTGGATTCTTGAGAGTTGGCACAGGTGGAATGACGGCTCAGGCGTATGGAAAGAGGGATTTCAAGGAGGCAATCTCCATCTTCACTCAGGGAATTGCAACCGCATTAGGGGCGGCTCTTTTATTATGGCTCATACAGATAATCTTTATAGAGGGCTCTTTTGCCATCATTGAGTGTTCTGCCGATGTAGAGAGTTTTGCCAGAAGATATTTCTTTATCAGAATATGGGCAGCACCTGCAACTCTATCGCTTATGGTATTCAAGGGGTGGTTTATAGGGATGCAAAACACAATCTTCCCAATGATTCTTGATATAACCATAAATGTGGTTAATATGTTATGCAGCTACCTTCTGGCTGTCAATTTCTCAATGGGAATAATTGGAGTGGCCTGGGGAACTCTGATTGCACAAATTACAGGTCTTCTTCTTGCAATTATCTTATTTATAATAGGATACAGGAAATTTTTTTACCACTTTGCCATCAAAGAGAGTCTCCGTTTGGATAAAATCAAGAGGATGTTCTCTATAAACAGCAAACTATTTGTCCGCTCTCTGTGTTTTATGGCTGTTTACATTGGATTTACCTCATTATCAGCCAAATACGGAGACGAAGCCCTTGCTGTAAGCTCCATTATGATGAAATTAATGATGATTTTCTCATACTTTATTGATGGATTTGCATACGCCGGAGAGGCATTGACAGGAAAATTCATAGGAGAAAAGAATATTAAACAACTCCGACTATGTATAAAACAACTCTTTGTGTGGGCATCACTTATTGGGGTTGCTTTCACATTTATCTATTGGTTCTGGGGTAATGATATGTTTGCCCTTATGACCTCGGACGAGAGAGTTCTTACAACTGCACAAGAGTTTGTACCTTGGCTTATAATAATGCCTTTTATAAGTTGTGCCGCATTTACTTGGGATGGTATTTATATAGGAGCAACAGCCGCGAAAGAGGTTCGCGACTGTATGATTTGGGCTGCAGTAGCATTTGTTGTTTGCTATCTGCTGCTAAAAAATGTACTCGGAATTCACGCACTTTATGTAGGATATTTTGCTCACCTGCTTGTGCGTACACTATATCTATCTTTCTCTACAAGAGTTCTCTACAGAATTAAATAGGGAAATCACTCTTCCAGCTATCCAAGGCCTTATCAAGTTGAGTATCATATCTTAATTCTGAGAATATCGATGCCTCTCTGAAATAGTATTTTGTTAAGATTTCCATCTCAATGATTGGCAACAACTGATCTTTCGCCATCATCAAAGCATCCTCTTTCGATAGATTCAACTTATCCGACAAAGCGTCGAATTCTGCCTTAAAACTATCATACATTCCCTCCTCTTTGGCATTTTTCAACAATTTATCCATCTCTACTTGCGAAACACTTCTTGCATCAAACTCTCGAGCGGCAGCAAATTTTACAAACTCATTGTACTCATCATCAGACAACACGAATTCCTGAGCAGGTGCAATTGTTGGATTTTTCTTATAATAATCCATAGCATAATCCCCTACGATGTTATTGTAAACAACTGAAAATGAGACTCTTCCATAAACAATATTATCAATCTCAATATCAGGAGTTATTCCACCTCCATCTTTAACGATTCTGCCATTTTTGGTTGTAAACTCATTTGTTAAAGAATCCGGTATATTGCCAACACTGCCATCCTCGTTGCGATGAGAGTAATCGATTGCCTGAACACATCTTCCGGATGGGGTATAGTATTTGGCTGTGGTATATTTTAATGTTCCATCAAAAGGCATTGGCACCACAGATTGCACAAGTCCCTTTCCAAAGGATCTTTTACCAACCACAAAACCTCTATCCAAATCCTGAATAGCTCCGGCAACAATCTCTGACGCTGAAGCAGAGCCGGAGTTGATCATTACCATAACAGGCACTAAGGTATCTACAGGGTGTGTTGTTGTATAATACTCTTTATTGGAACCTTCGATTTTACCTTTCGAAGAGATTACCAAAGTACCCTTTGGAACAAATAGAGATACAATCTCTACAGCTTCTGCCAATGATCCACCGCCATTATCTCTCAAGTCCAAAAGCACTCTCTTTGCTCCCTCCTTCTTCAAATCGACAAAAGCATTTCTCACCTCCTTTGCAGTGCCTGTGATAAATCCGGAAAGTTTGATGTAACCAATTGAATCTCTGAGAATTCCGGCGTAATCAAGACTTGATACTCTAATTCTTTCGCGCACAACATCTATCGTAATTGTATCACCACTTCTCATTTTGGCCACCTTGAAGAGCACGGAACTTCCTGGAACACCCTTCATTCTCGAAGTACTCTCTGCACTTGTCTCCCCGATAACACTTTTATTATCTATTTCAATAATGTGATCTCCGGGAACAAGTCCATATTTTGCTGCGGGAGAATCTTTGTATGGCTCGGTAATAATCACCGGACCATCGACGGCTTTCTGCACTACTGCCCCAATTCCGCCATAAGTACCATTCATCAAAAGTTCCATATCCTCCTCATTCTCTTCAGGCACATAAATAGTGTAAGGATCTAATTTTGAGAGCATTGAGTTAATTCCATGCAGGATAAGTTCGTCGGTTTGAACGCTATCTACATAGGAACGCTGCAACTCTTTCAAAATTGAAAATTGAACATTCAGATTTTTTCCGGTCTTAAAAGAATCAGACTGAGCTGAAAGGGGAAATGCCATTGAGGCACACAACATTAGTGTAATAATATATTTAATTCTTCTCATAATCATTTTTTATCAATACAAAGGTAACTATTATATCTCTTTTTATATCTTTGCGCGAAAAATATTTGACAATGGATATAATTTTTGCAACCGGCAATAATAATAAACTAATCGAGGCACAAAAACATTTAGGCGACAACTTCAAATTGATAACACCTGCCGATTTGGGTTTTGTTGACGATATCCCCGAAACTTGTCCCACAATCAGAGAAAATGCAATTCAAAAGGCACAGTTTATTTGGGATAAATTCCACAAAAACTGCTTTGCAGATGACACAGGGCTTGAAATTGATGCTCTAAATGGAGCACCGGGTGTCTATTCGGCTCGCTATTCAGGCGAACCTAAAGACCCTCGTTGCAATGTTGCTTTGGTCCTTGAACAGTTGAAAAACACTCCCGACAATGAACGTACTGCTCGCTTCAGATGTGCCATTGCACTAATTATCGATGGCAATCTCCACCTTTTTGAAGGAATCTGCGAAGGCGTAATTACTCGTAAATGTAGTGGAGTAGAGGGTTTTGGCTATGACCCAATCTTTATCCCTGATGGTTTTGACAAGACCATGGCCCAAATGACTCTTGAAGAGAAAAATCTCATTTCTCACAGAGGAAAAGCATTGACACTCCTAAACAACTTCCTTCAAAAATAAGATGTCCGAGATTGTCCATTCAAAAGCAATATTCCTTCACGCCACCAAGACGGGCGAAAGCTCCCTTGTGTTGCATACCATTGACAGGAATTTTGGAAGACAATCTCTATATCTTCGCAACGCAAAAAAGAGCAAAAACAGTGCCGCCCTATCCTATTTTTTTAGTTTGAATATAATCAACACAATTATTTCAGCACCGAAAAAGGGTAGCATGTATTATTTGAAAGAGTTTGACAGCGACGTCAAACTGCACTCTATCAGAAGCGATATTTACAAAAGTTCTATTGCTATGTATATTAGCGAACTATTATATCGCACATACCAAGAGGAGAGCGGTGATTCTCAGTTTTTTGATTGGTTATACCAAGAGATTGTTACATTGGATTCGCTTGAGAGTAATTTCGCTAATTTTCATCTTATTTTCACGCTTGAGTATTGCAAAAAACTGGGGTTTGCCCCTTTAAACAATTACTCTTCAGAGAATTGCATATTCGATGTAGCCAAAGCACAATTTATATCTGAAAAAGAGTCTTTAATAAATTCAAATAATTTGCACTTTTCCAAAGCAAATTCACTACTTTTGCACGAAATGTGTAGCAACAATTTTTTAGAAAATTTAGCTACACCGCTTTGTGGCTTTGAAAGATACAATTTTACAACAGATTTGATTAAGTATATTGGATTTCATTTAGAGTACAACCTTAATATAAAGTCTTTATCTGTACTCCACGAAGTCTTAAGTAATTGATATGACACTACTTACAAGAGCATACTTGATATATGCTTCCCAAATGTTGAGGGGATTGGACGAAGTTCGAAAGAACCCTATGGGCAAGCAAGAGATTCTATTTAACCACTTGATAAGAAGTGGAAAGAATACTGCATTCGGAAAGGATCACAATTTTGACAGCATCAAATCCATTGAGGACTATCAGAGATTAGTCCCTATACGTGAGTATAATGACATTCAACCATATATCGACAGATGTAGAATGGGCGAGAAGAATGTGTTGTGGAATGATGATATCCTCTATTATGCGGTAAGTTCAGGCACAAGTTCTGATAAGAGAAAATTTATTCCAATTACAACAGAGAGCTTGAAGCGATGTCACTTCAGTGGTTTCCAAAAGATGTTGGCAACCTATTTGAACAACAATCCTAAGAGTAGATTGTATGATGGCAAATCTCTTACTTTCGGTGGAACTATATCTCAAATTGATTCAAATCAATTCTGGAGTGGCGACCTTTCGGGCATTTTGACAAAAGAGGCACCACTAATTACCAACTTGAAGAGAATTCCATCTAAAAAAGTTGCTCTGATTCCAGATTTTAACGAGAAAATTGATGCAATTGTAAAAACTTGCAGCAAAGAGGATGTTACAAACTTTGCAGGCACACCATCTTGGTTACTGATGAAGATAAAAAAAATTGTAGCATACAACAATGTTCAATATTTGACTGATATTTGGCCAAACCTAGAGTTGTTTATGCATGGTGGAATCAGCTTTAATCCATATAGAGAGCAGTTTAAGGCACTTATTCCATCTCCTAATATGCACTATTTGGAGAATTACAACGCATCAGAAGGCTATTTTGCATTCCAAGATGATTTCAACGATCCATCTATGCTTATGACTGCGGACAATGGTGTATTCTTTGAGTTCCAAACTTTAGGATTAGGAGGCAAAGAGAAGAAAATATACACTATGGCAAATGTTGAACTTGATGTGCCTTATGCTGTTATAATATCCTCAGTTACAGGACTTTGGAGATATAATATAGGTGATGTTATCAAATTTACATCACTATATCCACACAAAATCGTATTTGAAGGTAGAACTCAGTTGTTTATTAATGCTTTTGGCGAGGAGTTAATGATTGGCAATGCAGAAAAAGCTCTCTCTGAGTGCTGTAAAAAGCATAATGCCATTGTATCGGAATTCACAGTTGCTCCAATCTTTATGCAAGATGGCAAAAAGGGATCGCACCATTGGGTAATTGAATTTGCAAAGGCACCGGAGGATGTAGAGAAATTTGCAGATACTTTGGACGAGGAGATTTGTCAAGTTAATAGCGATTACGAGGCAAAACGCACCCACACCTACACAATGGATAGATTACGACTCACATCTGTTCCTAAGGGTACATTCTTGAAATGGATGGATAGTCGTGGCAAACTTGGTGGACAAAATAAAGTCCCACGCTTAGCGCAGGACTCAAAATTCGTTGATTCTATAATTGAATCTTTGTAACAAAATCGTAGTGTAATTTATACTTGCGGAAGAACTCCAACAATTCGACTGTTGGTTTCACTTGGTGCTTTTTCGAGAAGAAATCAGCACATAGTCCGCTTTTATTATCCTTAACTCTGAGGACAAGAAGTGCTCCACCTTTGCTCTTCTTGATTTCTCGTTTCAACTCCTTTCTGAAGGTTGCATCAATCTTCTCCACAGGAAGGTCTATCACCACCTCTTTAACAAATTCATCTATTGCATTTGCCAAAAGAATCATTCCCTTTACCCTCAATTCAAATTCGGGTTTTTTATCGGGATCGCTATCTTTTGCCATATATCTTGCTTGAGATGAGCACTTTATGAAAACTGTCTGCTGAGGTGTAAGATATTGCAAGAAATTTTCATAATCCTTTCCAAAGAGAGCAAACTTAAATGATCCGGAGAAATCCTCTATTTCAAACTTTGCAAAGAGCTTGTTATTTTTAGTGGTGCCTCTCTGAACATCTACGATAAGTCCCATTAGATAGAAATCTCTATTTTGATATTTAGATTCACTATTCAAAACCTTATCGATAGAATCCAAAGTTGAAAGCGGTGTTGCCTTAATTGCTTCAAACTCAACACTAAACTTATCCAAAGGATGAGATGACAGATACATTCCCACAAGTTCCTTCTCTTTCTTCAAAAGTTCGATATTGTTTACATCAACTTTTGGAGGATATTGTGGTCTTGTCGGTTTGACCTCTTCCATATCACCAAAGAGAGACATTGTTGAACTGAATGAGTGATTTTGAATCTTCACTCCATACTTCAAAAGGGCTTCAAGAAATATCTCTTCCGATGATACCTTTACAAAATATTGTTCCCTATTCAACTCCGCGAAACTATCAAAGGCACCTGCATAAATAAGATTCTCCATAATCTTTCTATTGATTTTAGCACCTTGACACCTTTCGACGAAATCATAAACATCTTTGAATGGTCCATCTGCTTCGCGTATCGAGATAATTGCATCAACAATACCTGAACCAACTCCCTTGACACCGCCTAAACCGAAACGGATATTTCCCCTTGTGTTTACGGTAAAGTTTGTTAAACTCTCATTGATATCTGGACCTAACACCTTGATACCCATCTTTTTACACTCTGCCATAATCTTTGTAATCTCTTTAATGTCATTGAGATTACAACTTAAGTTGGCTGCAAGGAATTCAGCAGGATAGTGTGCCTTCAAATAACCGGTCTGATAACCCACCCAAGCATAACAAGTGGCGTGAGATTTATTAAAAGCATACTCGGCAAACTTCTTCCAATCTCCCCAAATCTTGTTAAGAATATCTTCTGGATGACCATTTGCAACTCCACCTTTAATGAATATCTCATATAGTTTCTCCATTACGGCAATCTGCTTCTTACCCATCGCCTTACGAAGGGTATCAGCTTGTCCCGGAGTGAAACCTGCAAGTCTCTGAGAAAGAAGCATCACTTGCTCCTGATAGACTGTAATACCGTATGTATCGTGCAGAGTATCAGCCATTTGTGGCAAATCATACTCTATCGCTTTCTTTCCATTCTTTCTATCAACAAAATCAGGGATATAAGCCATCGGACCCGGCCTGTAAAGGGCATTCATCGCTATCAAATCCTCAAATCGTGTAGGATTTAGAGCCCTGAGCCATTTACTCATACCATCCGATTCAAACTGGAAAACAGATATTGTATCACCCCTACTGAATAGTTGATATGTCTCTTCGTCGTCAATAGGAATAGTATCGATATTCAAATCTACCCCTTTGGACTTTTTAATATTATTTAATGTCTCTTTAATAATTGTAAGGGTCCTCAACCCCAAAAAGTCCATTTTCAAGAGACCTATCGATTCTATCAGAGAGCCCTCATATTGAGATACCCAGATCTCCTCTCCGGAATCCTTATCTTTTGCTGTACTGATTGGGACAAGGTTGGTAAGATCTTCTCTACCAATAAGAACAGCACAAGCGTGAACTCCCACCTGACGAATATTTCCTTCAAGCTCTGATGCATATTTGATGGTATCTGACAATAATTCGTCATCACTCTCCAATGCATTTTTGAAGTCATCAATATACTTGATACAATTCTTAATGGTTCCCTTTACCTCATTCTTCTTGCTTGGGTCTTTAGGGTCCGGCTCATCTGTCACAATGCTTCCGGGTACCATTTTAGCATAAGCATCTGTAATATTGAGCGGTAAACACTCTACCCTTCCCACATCCCGGATAGCTGACTTGGCAGCCATTGTTCCAAATGTAATTACGTGAGAGACGTGATCCTTACCATATTTATCCTCAACATATCTGTAAACCTTATATCTTCCGTCATCATCAAAATCAACATCGATATCAGGCATTGATATACGGTCGGGATTCAAGAATCTCTCAAACAGTAAGTCATATTTTAATGGGTCTATATCGGTGATAGTCAAGCAGTAAGCCACAACAGATCCCGCCGCTGAACCTCTACCCGGCCCTACAATAACTCCCATATCTCTTGCCGCACAGATATAATCCTGAACAATCAGGAAATAGTCTGGGAAACCCATCTTTTTAATTGTTTCCAGCTCGAAATCGATTCTCTCCAGGCAGGCCTTTGTTGGAGTTCCGTATCTCCTCTTTGCCCCTTCAAGCGTCAAGTGTCTCAGATAAACATCCGAATCTTCAAACTCTTCAGGAATCGGGAAGTGTGGCATAATAGGTGGAGAATCAATACTATATTTCTCTACCTTATCCACAATTTCCATTGTATTTGAGATTACCTCAGGATGGTCAGAGAATAGTTCCATCATCTCTTCTGTAGATTTAAGATACTCTTGCTGCGAATATCTTAATCTGTTCGGACTATTATAATCTGCACCCATAGTCACACATATCAACCTATCGTGTGCAGGGGCATCTGACTCATCTACAAAGTGGACATCATTTGTTGCAATTACCTTTATATTGTGCTTTTTAGCAAACTCAAAAAGGTAATTGTTTACCTTCTCCTGTTTAGCAAAAAGTGTTTGATCTGAAAGTGGATTTGTGGTTTTATGACGCTGTACTTCAAGATAAAAGTCGTCTCCAAAGAGATTCTTATACCAAAGAATAACCTCCTCTGCCTCATCTATCATATCTCCGAGTATCAACTTAGGTATCTCTCCTGCAATACAAGCCGAAGCACAAATCAACCCCTCGTGATACTGCTCCAATAGTTCTCTATCAATTCGTGGGCGATAGTGGAAACCCTCTATATAGGCATACGAGGCAAGTTTTACCAACGACTTATACCCCTCCTGATTCTTCGCCAAAAGGATTAAGTGGCGGGAACTCTGATCTTCCTTACCCTTTCTAACCTTTCTTCCATCAACTGCGACATAAACCTCACAACCAACAATAGGTTTTACCTCCGGAAATTTTGCTGATGTGTTAAGAAACTCCTTAACACCAAACATATTTCCGTGATCGGTAATTGCTATTGCCTTCTGTCCATACTCTTTGGCACGTGCAAAAAGAGAGGATATCGGAGCTGCTCCATCAAGAATGGAGTATTGGGTGTGTACGTGTAAATGTGCAAAATCCATTTCCCAAATCTTTTGACAAAGAGGTTCTTAAACTAACGCTTTTCCTGTCATTTCAGAAGGTTGTTCAATTCCCATCAATTTAAGAATTGTAGGGGCGATGTCTGCCAAAACTCCATTTTGAACCTCCTTGATATCATCATCTACAACAATAAATTGAACGAGATTCAATGAGTGTGCTGTATTTGGAGAACCATCTTCGTTTACTGCATTATCAGCATTTCCGTGGTCTGCAGTAATAAGAACTGTATAACCATTCTTTTTAGCCGCCTCAACAACTTTTCCAACGCAGCCATCTACTGTCTTAACTGCCTCACAGATAGCAGAATAGACACCTGTATGACCCACCATATCACCATTCGCATAGTTAAGGATAACAACATCGTTGCGTTGAGTATCAAGAGCTTCGATAAGTTTTTCGGTAACCTCCGGAGCACTCATTTCAGGTTGTAAATCGTATGTTGCAACCTTTGGAGAATTAACCAAAATCCTATCCTCGTTCTCGAAAGTAGCTTCACGACCACCTGAGAAGAAGAATGTTACGTGTGCATATTTCTCTGTCTCAGCAATTCTCAACTGTTTTTTGCCTGCTGTTGCCACAACCTCTCCTAAAGTTTTTTCTACATTTTCTTTATTAAACAAGATGTGAAGACCTGTAAACTTATCATCGTAAGGAGTTAAGCAACAATAATATAGAGGAATTGTATGCATACCTTCTTCAGGCATATCCTGTTGAGTCAAGACTGCTGTAATTTCACGTGCTCTATCGTTTCTGAAATTAAAGAATACCACTGCATCGCCCTCTTTGATAGTACCAACAGAGGTACCTGAAGCATCTACAATAGTGATTGGTTTGATAAATTCATCGGTTACGCCCTCATCATACGACTTTTGAACAGCATCTACCGCAGATGTTGCTTTTTCGCCTACTCCATTAACAATCAGGTCATAACCCAATTTAACTCTATCCCATCTTTTATCTCTATCCATCGCATAATAACGACCTACAACTGAGGCAATTTTACCTGTTGATTCAGCCATTTTTGATTCGATCTCTTCGATAAAACCTTTTCCGCTCTTTGGATCTGTATCTCTACCATCCATAAAGCAATGAACAAAGACATCGTTAAGATTTTTAGCATTTGCAACTGCTAAAAATTCATATAGGTGTTCCAATGAACTATGAACACCACCATCAGAGCACAAACCCATAAAATGAAGACTCTTTCCACTTTTCTGAACATAGTCATAAAGAGCTGCAATCTCCTGATTATCAAGCAGTGCGTGATTTCTACAAGCAATATTTATCTTAACAAGATCTTGATATACGATTCGTCCTGCTCCAATATTCAAGTGGCCAACCTCAGAGTTTCCCATCTGTCCTTCAGGCAAACCAACATCCTCTCCGGAAGCACTTAAAAGTGAGTGTGGATATTGTGCTTTGATTTTGTCCAATTCAGGTGTTCCTGTTGTATAAATCGCATTGCTTTTATCCTTTTTACCCTCGCCCCATCCATCAAGAATCATTAATAGTACTCTTTTATCCATAATTGTTATAATTTTTATTAAATTTGTTACGAAAATATTAATTGTGCAAAGTTACTAATATTGATTGAATAGACAATTATGAGTAAAGCAAAAAACAGATTATCAGCTGCGAGAAAAAGTAGGAATGCCACACCAAGAAGAAGGGCATTTGAGACAACCGGAAAGGTTAATATGTTGAAAGAGGGAGCTGCTTTTGTTGATATAGAGGGCTCTGATGATGATGTCTATATTCCATCGAAGAAGTTGAAAGGTGCTCTTCATGGCGATATCGTAAAAATTGTTGTTCGAAGAGAAAAAACACTATCCAAGAGTGCTGAAGGTGAGGTAATTGAGGTTTTAGAGAGATCAAAAACTCCTCACGTGGGAGTGTTGCAAATCAGAGGTAACGATGCCTGGGTAATAATCGAAAGCAGGATTATGCCTTATGATATTTTTATTCCACTTGAAGATGAAAATTCTCTTCCAACAATAGGAGGAATGAAGGCAGAGAATGGATTGAAAGTTGCGGCGGTAGTCACTGAGTGGCCAAGGAAGTCATACTATCCTATCGGTAAGATTGTTGATGTTTTGGGTGAACCGGGAGAGAACGAGACCGAAATGCACGCAATCCTTGCACAATTCGATCTTCCTTACAGATTTGATGATGCAGTTAGTAATGCTGCCAATGAGATTTCTGATGTTATTGAGCAGAAAGAGATTGACAAGAGAAGGGATTATAGAGGAGTCACTACCTTTACAATAGACCCATCTGATGCAAAAGATTTTGATGATGCACTCTCTGTTCAACAACTTGAAAATGGAAATTGGGAGATTGGTGTTCACATAGCCGATGTTACACACTATGTAAAACCTAACTCTATTGTTGATAAAGAGGCATATTACAGAGCGACCTCTGTCTATTTGGTTGATAGAACCGTCCCAATGCTCCCTGAAAATCTATCAAACAAACTCTGCTCACTCCGCCCGAATGAAGACAAATTGTGCTTCTCGGTTATATTTGAGATGGACCACAAGGCAAAAATCATCAGCAAATGGTATGGAAGAACTGTAATCCGCTCAAATTATCGCTTCAATTATGAACAGGCACAAGAGATTATTGAAGGAGAGAATGGTCCGCTTAAAAATGAGATTTTGAAGTGTCACGAACTTGCTACAATCATCCGTAAGAAGAGATTTGCGGCAGGTGCAATCTCTTTTGAAAGACCTGAAATGAAGGTTATGTGCGACGAAAAAGGCAAACCTGTTGAGGTTTATCAAAAAGAGGGAAAAGAGGCCAACTGGCTTATTGAAGAGTTTATGCTACTTGCAAATAAGGCAGTCGCTGAATTAGTTTCAAAAGAGATGAAATTAAAAGATCCGATCTTTGTCTATCGTATTCACGAAAATCCTAATAGCGAGAAAATCGATGCCATCAGAAATATTGCGGGAATCTTTGGACACCAACTTGGAGAGACAAATACTCCAAAAAATATCTCTACAACACTCAACAAACTCCTTAAAGATGTTAAGGGAAAACCTGAAGAGGGAGTTTTAGAGATGTTGGCATTAAGGTCAATGGCTCGAGCAAGATACTCGACAGAGAATGTCGGTCACTACGGATTGGCTTTCAAATATTACACACACTTTACATCACCTATCAGACGATACCCTGATATGATGGTTCACAGACTACTTGCAATGTACCTCAACCAATCAAGACCGGAAGATCGTCACTATTGGGAGGAGTGCTGTAAATACTCTTCACAACGCGAGCAACTTGCCACTGAGGCAGAAAGAGCAAGTACCAAATACAAACTTGTAGAGTTTATGCAAGATAAGATTGGTGTTGAATTTGAAGGTAAAGTTTCCGGCTTGACCGAATGGGGAATGTATGTTGAGATTGAACCAACAAAAATCGAAGGTATGGTTCCTCTACGCGAAATCAAATCCGATTACTTCATTTTTGACGAAGATACATTTACTTTAAGAGGAAAATCAACCGGCCGTCAATACACAATCGGCACACCTGTAAAAGTAAAAGTTCTAAGAGCAAATCTTGAACAGAAACTACTTGATTATCAATTAGTTGAAGAAGATTTACCAATTAACACAGAGGAGACGGCAGGTGTTAAAAAAGTTGGTCAAAAATCTTTCAGAGGTGGTAATAGAAAACGCAAATAATTAGATTATGAATAATACTGTAAAAAAGATTGCTGTATTGACATCGGGAGGAGATGCTCCGGGAATGAATGCGGCAATCAGAGCAACAACACGTGCAGCACTCCACAACGGTATGGAGGTATTTGGTGTAATGAAGGGATTTCAGGGGTTGATAGATGATGATTTAATTCCATTGAAGTCTCAGAATGTTAGTGGGATAATCCAACGAGGAGGTACCTTCCTTCAATCTGCCCGCTCTTCCGATTTCAAGACAGTTGAGGGAAGAAAAGTGGCATACGACAACCTTAAAAAGAGAGAGATCTCTGCCTTGGTTGTTATTGGTGGTGATGGCTCATTTACAGGTGCCACCACATTTGCCATGGAGCATCCCGATATTTCAATCATAGGTATTCCTGCCACTATTGACAATGACATCTACGGAACAGATTACACAATTGGGTATGACACTGCACTAAACACCGTTGTAGAGGCGGTTGATAATATCAGAGATACAGCCAGCTCTTTCAATAGAATTTTCCTTGTTGAGGTAATGGGTCGCGAGGCAGGTTTCATTGCGGTTAATAGCGGTATTGCATCCGGTGCAGAGGTAATTATGGTGCCTGAACGCAAAAATCAGATTGATAAACTGCGTAAATTCCTTGACAGACGAGCTCAAAAGAATAAATCCAGCATCGTGATTGTTGCTGAGGGACTTGAGGAGGGTAATGCAATGGAAATTGCACAAATTATTGCTCCTGATTATCCAAATTTTGATATAAAGGTATCTGTTTTGGGATACATTCAGCGTGGTGGACGCCCAACTTCGAAAGATAGAGTAATTGCATCTTTGATGGGTATCGCTGCAATCGATGCCATCATCGATGGCCAAAAGTCGCTGATGGTGGGTTGGCGTAACGAAGAGATTGTACACGTACCTCTCTCTAAAACATTCAAATTGGAAAAATCAATCTCCGATGATATGATAAATGCTGTCGAAATTATCGGAACATTCTTACCAAAGAATTAACAGAGAGAACTCAAAAATAATCGCCCGACATTCTGATATTGGATTGCCGGGCGATTACTTATAATAATTACGGAATATTTAGTTCTGCTCCCTCCGGAGTAACCAGAACTCTTCCTGTTTCCGGTTGAGCCAAATGGCCTATAATATCGAAATCGGGGAACTCTTTGGAGACGATTGAGTGCTTTTCGATTGGTACCACAAATAGAAATCTATAATCTTCGCCACCATTTATCGCAGCCGTAATTGCATCAATATTAAGCTCTTCCGACATCTGGAAGGTCTCTGAAGCAATCGGAAGTCTATCGATATAGAGTTTGACTCCAAGTTTACTCTTCTTCTCTATTTTCTTTATTGTATTGGCCAATGACTGTGTCATAAAATATGCTGACGATGGCTCAAGTTTATACTCCTTGACCCTCTTAAGTGTATCTTTCTTTATTGATGGGCTTAAGTACTCTTGTAATAGATATTTATACTTTTCAAGATTTGGCTGTACGGCATCTTTTGATGAAAATGCCACCTTCTCTCTCTCAAGAACATGTAACCCCATATATGCAGAGCCAAGATTACCCGAAAGACAAATTAAATCCATACTTTTAGGTGTGCTCTTCTTGATTGGATATACCTGAGACATCAGACTCATAGAGATACACAGTCCATTCACAGAGGGTTGCAAATCTAATGTAAGTTCCTCAATATCAAACTCTTTTGCACAAGCAAGAAATCCACACCACAAATCTGCTATATCTTCAAAAAAGAACTTTGCAGAGATTCCCAAAAGCACCGAAAGATGTTTTGGGGTAGTCATATTGGCATAGGCCTCTCCAATAACAGATAGGGCTGCTTTGTAGCCCAGATGTTTCAAAGGAGTATAGACAAGGTCAAAATCAACACCCTCCAACATAATTTTATGTAGGGTTTGTCCATTTTTTAGAGTATAATCTCCACTATTGTTGTATCCCGAATTTTCAAAAAGTCTCTCGATGGCTATTTCTTTTCCAATATCTGAAAAATTGGTTTTATTTTTGTCCTCTTGCATATTGTGGTAATTATTATTTTTAATAGAAGTCCACAAATATACCAAAATGATTTAACTTTGCATTTGCAATGGAAAAAAAAGATAACAATATAATAAACGATATAAACTCTGTTGAGTATAAATATGGATTTGAGACATCTGTAGATCAGGATTTTATTCAGAAGGGGCTGAATGAAGATGTAATCCGTCTTATTTCAACAAAGAAAAATGAGCCACAATGGCTGCTTGATTTCAGATTAAAAGCATTTGAAAGGTGGAAGAAGATGACTCTTCCAACTTGGGCTCATCTTGATATTCCACCAATAGATTTTCAGGATATTATTTACTATGCGGCTCCAAAAAAGGCACCTGAGAGCAGGGAGATAGATCCCAAACTTGAGGAGACATTTGACAAACTCGGCATTCCACTTCACGAGAGGAATATCCTTGCAGGAGTGGCTGTAGATGCGGTTTTTGATTCAGTTTCTGTCAAGACTACATACAAAGAGGCACTTGCTGAGAAGGGAATTATTTTTTGTTCTTTCTCTGAGGCAGTAAGAGACTATCCCGATTTAGTCAGGAAATATTTGGCATCTGTAGTACCTGTCGGTGATAATTTTTACGCCGCACTGAATTCTGCTGTTTTTAGTGATGGCTCTTTCTGTTACATTCCCAAAGGGGTAAAATGTCCAATGGAGTTGTCAAGTTACTTCAGAATCAATGCTCGTGGAACGGGACAATTTGAGAGAACTCTGATTGTTGCCGACGAGGGCTCTTATGTAAGTTACCTGGAGGGATGTACAGCACCTCAACGCGACGAAAATCAATTGCACGCAGCAGTTGTTGAAATAGTAATTGAAAAGGATGCCGAGGTAAAATACTCTACTGTTCAAAACTGGTACCCGGGAGATGAGAATGGAAAGGGAGGTATCTATAACTTCGTCACAAAGAGAGGAATCTGTAAAGGTGAAAACAGTAAATTGTTCTGGACCCAGGTAGAGACCGGCTCTGCCATTACCTGGAAATATCCAAGCACTATTCTTAAAGGTGATAACTCTACATCAGAATTCTACTCTGTTGCCGTTACTAACAATATGCAACAGGCAGATACCGGCACTAAAATGATTCATATCGGCAAGAATACTCGTAGCAGAATAGTAAGTAAGGGTATATCTGCAGGTAAGAGTCAGAATAGTTACAGAGGTTTGGTAAAAGTCCTTGCCAATGCTGATTCTGCCAGAAACTTCTCTCAATGCGACTCACTTTTAATTGGAGATAAATGTGGGGCACACACCTTCCCTGAAATCGAGAGCGATAATCAAAATGCTGTAATAGAACACGAGGCCACCACCTCAAAAATAAATGAAGATCAACTCTTCTATTGCAGACAGAGGGGTATTTCGACAGAAGATGCTGTCGGACTTATCGTAAATGGATACGCTAAAGAGGTCATCAATAAACTCCCAATGGAATTTGCTGTTGAGGCCCAAAAATTATTGCAAGTAACTTTAGAGGGATCTGTAGGTTAGTATTATGGGAGAGATTATCAATTATACACTTTTTACCATTTCCGGTGATATTCCGGTGCTTTTGATAGATTTAATCACATCTATCCTGGGATTAACCTGCGTTTTTTTGGCCGGTAGAAATAGTAAATACAACTTCTGGGTAGGATATATTTACACATTCTTCCTCTTCCTGATGTTTTGGAATAAAAATCTGTACGCGAGTATGATGTTGCAACCTATCTCATTGTTTATCAATGTGTTAGGCCACTATAAATGGACTCATCCAAAAATTGGAGAAGAGAGCTCAAGCGACAAATCTGCACTAAAAATTACGATGATGAGCTGGCCTCAAAGAGGTCTGGCAATTGCTCTTGTATTTATTTTGGCTGCATTGTGGGGCTATCTTATCAGTTTGCTTGGCAACAGTTGGATGGCAGGAAAACTTCCGGCCGACCCTATCCCTTATCTCGATGCATGCGTAACAACACTTATCCTGGTGGCACAATTCCTTTCAGCCATCAAAAAATGGGAGTGCTGGGTGGCTTGGTTCTTTGTAAACATTACACAACTCATCCTTCATATCTCTGTGGGACATATATTTATGCCAATTGTAAGTGCTTTATACTTAATCAATAGTGTAATTTCTCTCTTCAATTGGGTTAAACTTTATAAAAAAGACAAATAGAAAAAAATGAGCGATATATTATTAGAAATAAAGAATCTCAGGGCGAGAACAGAGGATAAAGAGATCTTAAAAGGTATAAATCTCACTATCCGCAAAGGTGAAATACACGCAATTATGGGGCCTAACGGCTCGGGTAAAAGCACCTTATCTGCTGTATTGGCAGGTAAAGATAACTACACTATTACCGATGGAGAGATCCTTTTTGATGGAAAAAATCTTCTTGAACTATCTCCGGAAGAGCGCTCATGGGCAGGTATCTTCCTTGGCTTCCAATATCCAATCGAGATTCCCGGTGTAACCAATGTAAACTTCATCAAAACTGCTGTAAATGAGCATCGTAAAGTTAAAAATCTGCCACCTTTAAGTGCTGCAGAATTTCTGAAACTTATGAGAGAGAGAATGAATTATGTAGGTATGGATAGCAGTTTCTCCACTCGTGGTGTCAATGTAGGTTTTTCCGGAGGAGAGAAGAAGAGAAATGAAATTTTCCAGATGGCTATGTTGGAACCGAAACTCGCACTTCTGGACGAAACAGACTCCGGATTGGATGTCGATGCCCTCAGAATTGTGGCTAATGGCGTTAACAAATTGAAACGTGATGATAATTCCTTTGTTGTAATTACTCACTATCAAAGACTTTTAGACTACATTGTACCTGATGTAATCCACGTTCTCTATAACGGAACTATTATTAAAAGTGCCGGAAAAGAGTTGGCACTCGAAATTGAAGAGAGAGGTTACGATTGGATTATTAACAATTAATGCAATGAAAGAGAACTACATATACTCTAACAATAGTGCGAATCTTTTTCGTTGTAAAGTACCTCTTTCAGGTGCCGACCAACTCTTTGTGGTAAATGGCAAGGTGCAAAACCACAATCAAGAGTACTCTTTGGTTGTGGAACGGGGAAAAACTCTTCCAAATATTCAGCAGGTAATATTTGTGCGAAATATTGACAGCAATATTGCAATAAGAGAAATTGATGGTATTCCCGTTGAGGATAATAGATTAAAGGAACTTTTGAAACTGAAATATGAAAGCAATATTCAGTTGAAAGAGGGAGCAAATGCAAGGGTGTTATTCTGCTCTCACACTCTATCTATGGACGAATTTATTACCGATGAGGTTGTCAATATAAATCTTGAAAAGGATGCCTCCCTCGACTTGATTATTATGCAGAACGAGCACAATAAGGCACATCATAATAGCGAATATAAGATTTCTCTCGATAATAATTCCTCTCTCACAATCACATTCCTATCTCTTCACGGAGGTGAGATTACGAATAACATTGAGGTAAACTTAATTGGGGAATATGCTAATTGTCAACTCAAGGGCTTATGCCTTGCTGACAAGGAGCAGTTTATGAGCACCAATATCAAGCTAAATCATTTAGTACCAAATTGTTACAGCAACCAATTATTCAAAAACATATTGGATGACTCATCTTCTACAAACTTTTTTGGGAGGATATTCGTAGCTAAAGATGCCCAGAAGAGCGAAGCACTGCAAGCAAACCACAATCTCATTTTGTGTGATAAGGCAAAGGTTAAAACAAAACCCCAGCTGGAAATCTATGCTGATGATGTGATTTGTAACCACGGAGCAACAATTGGTAAACTCAACGAAGATGAACTTTTTTATATGCGTTCCCGTGGAATCACTCTTCACGAAGCCAAGATTCTTCAACTGCTCTCTTTCACTTCCGATATTACCAACTCTATCTCAAATGAGATCCTCAGAGAGAGATTAAATCTGTTGGTGGAAAAAAGACTGAGAGGAGAATTCTCAACCAACAATAATTGCAGTAATAATTGTTGTTAAAATTTTTTCAACAATAGGAACGCGTCCCTATACACACCAGACAGAGTTTTTATGTTTGGGTGTTAATAACTTTGTTATTACAATAATTGTAAAATATGTAATTTGCAGAGTAAATCCCTTTTTGAGTGTCAAACTCCACAAGAGAAGGGGTTGCTTTAGTATCTATTATTATTAAGACCTATTAGGATTTTTATGAAAACTTACACCTACGCAGAAGCTCTTGAAGAGAGCAAAAAGTATTTTAATGGGGATGAGTTGGCAGCATCTGTTTGGATTAACAAGTATGCTATGAAAGACTCAGACGGTAATATTTATGAAAAATCACCGGTGGAGATGCACCGCCGCTTGGCTAAGGAATTTGCACGTATCGAGAACAAATATCCTAATCCACTTAGCGAAGATGAAATATTCGAACTACTTAAAGAGTTTAAGTATATTATTCCTCAAGGTGGTCCGATGTCGGGAATTGGCAACAATCATCAGGTTGCTTCACTATCCAACTGCTTTGTAATTGGTCATGACAATCCTGCCGACTCCTATGGTGGTATTATGAAAATTGACGAAGAACAGGTTCAGTTGATGAAAAGACGTGGAGGTGTAGGTCACGATCTTTCTCATATCCGTCCTAATGGAAGTGCTGTACTTAATAGTGCCTTGACATCTACAGGAGTTGTACCTTTTATGGAGAGATATTCAAACTCTACAAGAGAGGTGGCACAAGATGGAAGACGTGGCGCTTTGATGATGACTATATCTATCAAACACCCTGATTCTGAGAACTTTATAGATGCTAAAATGGAGACAGGTAAAATTTTGGGTGCCAATGTCTCTGTAAAAATTGATGATGACTTTATGCGTGCTGTTGTATCAAACCAACCATACAAACAGCAATATCCTGTATATTCTGAAAATCCAAAGGTTGTTAAGGAGATTGATGCTAATAAATTGTGGAGAAAGATTGTTCACAATGCTTGGAAATCTGCCGAGCCGGGTATTCTATTCTGGGATACCGTTCTTCGTGAATCAATCGCAGACTGCTATGCCGATAAAGGATATAGAACAGTAAGTACTAATCCTTGTGGTGAGATTCCACTATGTCCATACGACTCTTGCCGCTTGATTGCCATCAATCTATACTCTTATGTCCAAAATCCATTTACAAAAGATGCAAAATTTGATTGCGATCTATTCAAAGACCACTGCCGTAAAGCGATGAGATTGATGGATGACCTTATCGACCTGGAGATGGAAAAAATCGAGGCAATTTTGGCAAAAATCAAATCTGACCCTGAAGACGCAGATGTGAAACGAACAGAAAAAGAGCTTTGGGAGAAGATTAAAACCAAATCTTTGGGTGGAAGAAGAACAGGACTTGGAATCACAGCAGAGGGAGATATGTTGGCTGCATTGGGATTGACCTATGGTTCAGACCAATCTATTTCATTCTCTGTGAATATCCATAAAACTTTGGCTCTTGAGGCATACAGATCTTCTGTTGAAATGGCTAAAGAGAGAGGTGCTTTCCCTATTTTTGATGCATCAAAAGAGAGCAGCAACCCAATGATTCTTCGTATTAAAAACGAAGATGCTCAACTTTATGATGATATGGTTAAGTATGGCCGTCGTAATATCAGTATGCTTACCATTGCTCCTACAGGTACAACATCATTAATGTCGCAAACTACATCCGGCATCGAACCGGTATTCCTTCCATTCTACAAGAGAAGAAAGAAGGTTAATCCTAACGACATCAATGTAAATGTCACCTTTAAGGATGAAAATGGCGAAAGTTGGGAAGAGTATTATGTTTTCCACCATAAATTTATTGAATGGTGTAAAATCCAGGGATATGATATTGATAAGGTAAAATCTCTACCAGAGAAAGATATTGCTAAATTGGTGGCAAAATCTCCTTATCACAAGGCAACATCTGCCGATATTGATTGGGTGGCAAAGGTTCGAATGCAGGGAGAGATCCAAAAATGGGTTGACCACTCTATCAGTGTAACTGTTAATTTACCGAACGACATAACTGAAGACTTGGTGGGAGAGGTTTATAAGACTGCGTGGGAGAGCGGCTGTAAAGGTGTTACCGTTTATAGAGACGGCTCTCGCGTAGGTGTGTTAGTCTCTGCCAAGGAAGAAAAGAAGAGCTCCGAATCGGTGCTTAAACCTAAAAAAAGACCAAAACAACTTGAAGCTGATGTAATTCGTTTCAGAAATGGATCTGAAAAGTGGATTGCTTTGGTAGGTAAGTTGAATGGTCAACCTTATGAAATCTTTACCGGTATTGTAGATGAAGAGACTCGCAACATTCCTTCATCTATCGAGAGCGGATGGATTGTTAAAGAAAAGGATATCAACACAGGCGTTTCACGTTACGATTTCCACTATGTTGACAAATATGGATACCCTAATGTTGTAGGTGGTATTTCTCACATGTTCAACAAGGAGTTCTGGAATTATGCTAAATTAATTTCAGGAGTTATTCGTAATGGAATGCCTATCGTTGACATCCTAAGTCTTGTTCAAGGACTCGAACTTGATAGCGAGTCCATCAATACTTGGAAAAATGGTGTTGAAAGAGCATTGAAACGCTACATTCCTGATGGAACAAGAGATGAAACCGGAAAGAAATGTATGAAGTGTGGCAGTGTTCATTTGGTTTATCAAGAAGGTTGCCTGGTTTGTATGAACTGTGGCTACTCTAAATGCGGATAGGATGATTTTATACCCTAATGCAAAACTGAATTTGGGTTTACAAATAGTGAAAAAACGCGAGGATGGTTTTCACGAATTGCGAACACTATTTGTCCCTTATCTCGGTTTGAAAGACATATTGGAGGTACTTCCCGCAAAGGAATTAAAGATGTTCCGCTATGGCTTGCAATATGATGGCAAAGCTATGGATAATATTTGCGTCAAGGCATATTATGCTCTTGAAGAGGATTTCCATATTCCCCCTGTTGAAATTCATCTGTATAAGAAAATTCCCGTTGGTGCAGGTCTTGGAGGAGGATCTGCAGATGGCTCATTTACACTTATTGCCCTTAATGAGATCTACAAATTGGGACTTACAAAGGAGCAATTAGCAGAATATGCGGCAAAAATCGGTAGCGATTGCCCATTCTTCATCTACAATCAGCCGATGATGGCATCAGGAAGAGGAGAAATTCTGACTCCATACGATTTTCCTATGGGGCAATACAAATTTGAGGTGATAAATCCGAAGATTCACATCACAACAGCAGAGGCATATAGCAAAATCATAACTCGTGAGAAGCTAAAAGCAATGGTAGCAAATGGAGAGGATATATCATCTTTGAGCAAATGTCCTGCGAACAAACTTGACACCACACTTGAAGAGATATTATCCCTTGATTGTAACTCTTGGAAAGATTTGTTGATAAATGATTTCGAGCCATCCACATTCGAAAGGTACCCAAAACTTGCTGAGATAAAGAGCGAACTCTATGCAAAAGGTGCAATTTATGCCTCTCTCAGCGGAAGTGGAAGTGCGATGTTCGGAATGTTTAAAAGGTAAAAAAATAGAAAAAAGATATTTTTTTGAAAAATTTTTAATTTTCGGTGCAACATTTTGTGCTAATCCTGCATCTATGTAATAGGTTTAGGTTTTAGTACACGAGAAGGGGTTGACTTTTAGCAGAGAGTTGGCCTCTTTTTATTTTTGTGTTTAACCGCAATTTTCAGTTAATGAAATTGCTCACTTTTCTGATATTATGAGTAATAAGAAATTCCCTACAACATTTTGGATTGCAAATATAATTGAACTCGTAGAGAGATGGGCTTGGTATGGTTTCTTTCTACTTCTTCCTAACTACTTAACAGGATCGGCGGACCAAGGTTGTCTTGAGTTCTCTCAAGCACAAAAGGGAACTTTAATGGGAATCGGAACGGGTATTTTATACTTTCTGCCTGTATTTACAGGTGCCTTGGCAGATAAATGGGGCTATAGAAAGGTACTATTCACTGCATTTATCGTGTATGTGAGTGCATTTTTGTTGATGCCGATGTGCCACACCTACCCAAGCTTCTTTGCAGCATACCTTCTTCTTGCTGTTGGGGCTGCACTTTTCAAGCCAATTCCATCAGCTACAATATCAAAAACCACTAACGAACACAACTCATCTATAGGATTCGGAATCTTCTATATGATGGTAAATATTGGAGCTTTTTTTGGACCTCTTGTAAGTTTACTATTCAAAAAAGGTGATCCTAAAATGATTTTCTATATCTCTGCTGCGATGGTGGCAATCAATTTCCTTCTTCTAATCTTTTATAAAGAGCCGGAAAGAAGCGAAGAGGAGAAGAGTCAGAGAAAGAGTGTCGGAGAGATTTTCAGAAATATGGGATACATCTTTAAGGATTACAAATTTGTGATTTTCCTTGTGATAGTAGCAGGATTCTGGACAATGTATAACCAGCTCTTTTATACTCTCCCTATTTACATCAGTCAATGGGTAAATACCGAGCCAATGTATAACTTCTTCGTTAAATACATTCCATTTTTTGCGACCAATTACAGTATGGCTCCGGGGGTTATGGATGCAGAGTTCGTATGCAACCTCGATGCCTTGTATATTATTGTATTTCAATTAGTTGTGTCGAGTGTTGTAATGAAGATGAAACCATTGAACTCAATGATAAGCGGCTTCTTGGTATGTACAATCGGTATGGCGATGACGCTATTTTTCCAGAATGTAATATTTACAATGGTTGCTATTCTTGTGTTTAGTTTAGGAGAGATGGCCGGCTCACCAAAGATTACCGAATATATAGGAAGAATTGCTCCTCCGGATAAGAAAGCTCTCTATATGGGATACTCTTTTGTTCCGGTATTCCTTGGTAATATCCTTGCCGGAGTTATTTCAGGACCTGTTTTCCAAAATATTGCCGATAAGGTGACTTTGGTTAAGAGATTTGTTACTGATAATGGATTAACGGTGGATGCAAATCTATCTCAAACAGAGTACTTCAATTCAGCAGCAATTCAAGCAGGAATGACTCCCGATCAACTAACTCAACACCTCTGGGAGAGTTATAATCCATCAAATATGTGGATAGTTGTCTTTGCGATAGGTATTTTTGCAACCTTCGCTTTATTCCTTTATAATAAATGGATAACAAACTCTGAAAAGAGAGTTAAGGATTTAAGTTCAAAGAATTAGGAGTTGTTTCCTTTCAAAACCAAAAGAGGGAGTCTTGATATAAAGTAACCAATTAAGCCAACTCCGGCAATGGTTATCAGAACATCTGACAATTTAATTACAACAGGATAGGCATCTACTATAAAGTTGCCCGGCATCTTCACAATACCTAAATGTTGTTGAAGAAGAGCTATAACAGCCCCGACAAATACACCTACCACTATTCCAAGCAGGGATATCAGCCATCCCTCAGTGACAAATATCTTTCTTATTAAATTATTATCTGCACCCATGGAACGCAAAACCTCAATATCAAATTTCTTCTCTATTATGAGCATTGATAGTGAGCCAAATACATTACACGAGATAATAAAGACCATAAATATCAGAATCAGGTATATTGCCAACTTTTCAGCATGAAGCACCTTATAAAGAGAATCATTTTGCTGAAGCCGGTTTTTTATGGTAAAAGATTGACCGAGATCGTCGCTTAAACGATTCTGAAACTGACGATAATTGGAAGGATTAACAATATTTACCTCTATTGATGTAACCATATCTTCCTGAAAATCAAATAGTTCTCTCGCTTTTTCTATTGGTATGAAGATATAGTCCTGATCAAAATGTTGCTCAATTGTAAATATTCCACTTGGGAAAACCTTTACACTATTCAATGCGGAAAGAGGATCCAAAATAGATATTGCGCCAACACGTTGAGGGAAATATATCTCTATCGGAGAAACAAAAGCAGGGTTTATTCTTAAAGTCTGTGCCAAAGTTGCTCCGACAACGGCTTGTGGAACACTCCCCTCATATAGAGAAAATTTTCCGTTAATAATATAGTTATCTATTTGAGTTTGAGATAGATAGGTGGAATCTACACCCTTTGCTATTGCAATAGATTGTTTGCCTGAATATTGAAGAAATACATTATCCTCAACAATAGGCATTATTGCTTTGACATCAGGATTCTTAATGAGTGATGCCACTACCCCACTCTCTGAAATTGAGAAAAATTTACCTTCGGTCGGGGTAATAACAAAGTCCGACTGGCTGTCGTTGCATCGAGAACGGACAAGCTCGTCGAACCCGTTATAAATTGATAATACTATAATCAGTGCAGCACATCCCACAGCTATACCTATTGCTGAAATCATTGATATAATGTTAATTACATTATGCGACTTCTTCGCAAAGAGGTACCTTTTTGCTATGAATGTGGCAAGACGCATATCTATTTCTTTAACAATTCATCAATATGCTCTACATAATCCAATGAATCGTCCAGGAAGAAAGAGAGCTCAGGCACGATTCTCAACTGTTTTGAAACCGCTCTGCCAAGTTCTCCTCTGATAGACTTTACACTACTCTGAATTATCTCCATCACCTTCTCACTCTTTGATGATGGAAAAATACTCAAATGAACTCTCGCTAAAGAGAGATCCGGACTAACCCTTACGCCACTGACAGTGACCAAAGCACCATCGAAAGCAGCCATACCCTTTTGACGGATAATCTCAGCCAAATCTCGTTGTAACTGCCTTCCTACCTTTTGTTGTCTTGTACTCTCTTGCTCCATGATTATTCAAATTTTAATATGTAATAATTCTTTTTACCTCTCTGAACAAGGATATATTTACCATCAAGAAGATCTTGCTCTGTAAATTGATAGTTGATATCATTACATTTATCCTTATTGATCGAAAGACCACCGCCCTGAATCATTTTACGACATTCTCCTTTTGATGGAAATACTTGAGTATCAACGGATAATGTATCAATAATTCCCTTAGGAAGGTCTGCTTTGTTCAAAGTATATTGTGGCACTCCGTCAAAGACAGACAAGAATGTTTGCTCATCAAGAGAACGCAATGCTTCTGATGTTGAGTTGCCGAAAAGAATAGATGAAGCATTAACTGCTTTGTTGTACTCCTCTTCTCCGTGTACCATAACTGTAACCTCTTTAGCAAGAAGTTTTTGAAGATGACGAAGATGCGGTGCCTCGTTATGTGTTGCAATTGCCTCCTCAACCTGCTCTTTTGTCAACATTGTGAAAATCTTGATATACTTTTGAGCATCATCATCACTTACATTCAACCAGAACTGATAGAAAGCGTATGGAGATGTATAACGTGCATCCAACCAAACATTTCCCTTCTCTGTTTTACCAAACTTACCACCATCTGCTTTAGTGATTAGTGGACAAGTCAGGGCATAGGCCTCAATACCACCTTTACGGCGAATTAGTTCTGTACCTGTTGTAATATTTCCCCATTGATCACTGCCACCCATCTGCAATTTGCATCCGTAATGGTTGTTCAAATAGTAATAGTCGTAACCTTGAACCAACTGATATGAGAATTCTGTGAAAGACATACCCTCTCTCTCTTCACCGTTAAGACGCTTTTTAACAGAGTCCTTACTCATCATATAGTTCACAGTGATATGCTTTCCAATATCGCGAATGAAATCAATAAAAGAGAACTCCTTCATCCAATCATAGTTATTTACCAAAATTGCTGCATTAGGAGCATCGCTGTCGAAATCCAAGAAGTGAGATAACTGACGTTTGATTGCCTCTTGATTGTGTCTTAGAGTGGCCTCATCAAGAAGATTTCTCTCTGCAGACTTCATTGATGGGTCGCCAATCATACCTGTTGCACCACCAATAAGAGCAATCGGTCTATGTCCGCAATTTTGAAAATGTTTCAACATCATCAATCCTGCCAAGTGACCAATATGCAGTGAATCAGCTGTAGGATCGATTCCCAAATATGCCGATGTTATCTCTTTTTGCAATTGCTCCTCTGTTCCCGGCATAATTGTATGAATCATACCTCTCCAAGTAAGTTCTTCAACGAAATTCTTCATTTTAATCTATTTTTACGTTTTATAATCAATCTCTATTATGTTCAAAATCAAGTTATCCACCCAACAATAGAACAACTTGCAAAGTTAACACTTTTCGTTGAATGGTATAAGATTATTTAGTGCATTTTTATTTAAGAGTATTTGAACAAAAAAAACTATATTTGTAGATAGACATTTTTAGTGTAATTTAACATAGATAGATATGAAAAGATTTTTGAGATTCCTATTAGTTGCCCTTCTCTTATTGGCAATAACTCCATCGTTTGCTCAACTTTCCCAACAACTTGAGAAATTCCGTAACATCAGCGATATCAAAGAGATAAAGGTTGATGAAAGAATGGAAAATCCATTCAAAGAGAAGTATGTTATGTT
>X40_Bactrian_Camel__coassemble_42_pt1 | contig 25772 bp, 24 predicted proteins | sample X40_Bactrian_Camel__metabat2_high_PE_006 | metagenome-assembled genome bin X40_Bactrian_Camel
ATGGATATCGTGCAGACGTTGAACTCTCTTGGGCAAATCCCAACCATTGGGGTATATCAACTTCACATGGACGTAGTTATGGAAATGGTCTGTATGTGGGCGGTGGTGCAGGTTTCTATGCAATTATGGATGTTAATACAACCTACTACACTCCAGTATTTGCAGACGTGAAGTATAGTTTTATCAACCGCTTGGCAAGTCCGTTTGTGAGCACAAAGGTCGGTGGTCTTATAGATATTACAAACTCTGGCATCCGTACGTTCATAAATCCTGCTCTTGGTATTGATATCGCTCGATTTTCAATCAAAGTAGGATACGAGTACCAGCTAGGGTGCTGGGGATTTGGCAAGGGTACTCATAATCATCAGGTTAAGTGCGGAGTTGGATTTACTTTCTAGTGTCGTGATAAGTATTTAGGCTGGGTCAAAAGACCTGGCCTATTTTGTTCTATAGGATTCATTTAGGTTCTGTGAGTTCTACGTTTAATATGACATTTCCCACATCGCTCTTTCGACCTTGCTGCTTTGTGATGCGTTCATTCGGCCGAAGTTGAATACAAGGCCGATGAGGAAGTATCTTCCCTTTACATTCCTTCTGACGTCTTCTACAAATTCGGCTTAAGTCGTTCTGTGGAGGGATTTCTGTTGGCCGAGAATGTCTGCACACTTGATGCTCAATGTAAATGCCTTTATATCCTTGGCAATTCCGGCATTCCAGATCAGTTCAGGTTCTCCGTATCCTGCGGAGTATCCGCGGTAGAAGTTGTAGCCGAGATCTGTGCTGAACTGCCAGTTCTTAGGAGTCGTCAGAAGGAATTCTCCTGTAGCGTTGAAGTCCCAGGTATTTATGTCAGCGGTCTTATCCAAAGAGTACTTAGTGATGCTGTTCACTGCAAATCCGCTCTCTCCTGAGTAGAACTTATTTCCTATATTGTCTCCTAAAATTTTATACTGTCTTTTCAGATATTTTCTCGTGAATTGAATTCCTAACGGTGCACTTTGGATGATGGCTTTCTGAAAATAAGGCTCTTTACAAGTGGCAATGAGTGCTGCGACACTATGTCCTCCTGTTCACCCATCAGAAAACCAAGTCGGAATGGCCTTTGAGGAGATGCTGTCGGTTTATGAGACTCATGCCTTCCTTCTGAGAATCCCACCGGATGCGGCTCTTCAAATCTCCCGGCTGCAGCGTATTGAATATGACGAAAAACCTCCATTGTATCTGCTATTTAAAGACCTTGACAAATTAAAACTAAAAGCGCCAGCTAAGTCCTGTCATAAAGCCCATAAAGGCGTGGCCGATTCCGAGTTCAAAATACCAAGATATCTTCTTTTCCACAGTTCTTTAAGTTTAGGATTGTATTGACTGTTGTTCCTTTGATTTCGAAGCGGGAATATTGGCAAGAGAAGAGCAAAGAAAAAACCCGGCGGTGAGCCGGGCTGTGGTAATAAGATTTCCAATCTGGTCGGGAATGACTTGGTCGTCATAACCGACTTGTCAGGTCATCTTTTATTTATTCAATGCTGTAGCAACGTCAACAGCGCAAGCAACTGTGCAACCTACCATTGGGTTGTTACCGATGCCAAGGAATCCCATCATCTCAACGTGTGCAGGAACTGATGAAGAACCTGCGAACTGTGCGTCAGAGTGCATACGGCCCATAGTATCGGTCATACCGTAAGAAGCAGGACCTGCAGCCATATTATCAGGGTGAAGTGTACGACCTGTACCACCACCTGAAGCAACTGAGAAGTATGGTTTACCTGCAAGTACGCGTTCTTTCTTATAAGTACCTGCAACAGGGTGTTGGAAACGAGTTGGGTTAGTAGAGTTACCTGTAATAGAAACATCTACACCTTCGTGCCACATTACAGCAACACCTTCACGAACATCATCTGAACCATAGCAATTAACTTTTGCACGTGGACCATCACTATAAGCGATACGACGTACCTCTTTTAGTTCTCCTGTATAGTAATCAAATTCAGTTTGAACGTATGTAAAACCGTTAATACGTGAAATAATTTGAGCAGCATCTTTACCAAGACCATTAAGAATAACGCGCAATGGCTCTTGACGAACTTTGTCTGCTTTAGCAGCAATTTTGATAGCACCCTCTGCTGCAGCGAATGATTCGTGACCTGCAAGGAATGCAAAACATTTTGTCTCTTCGCGAAGAAGCATAGCTGCAAGATTACCGTGGCCTAAACCTACTTTACGGTCATCAGCAACGGAACCAGGGATACAGAAAGCTTGTAGTCCAAGACCAATAGCTTCAGCTGCATCAGCAGCAACTTTACAACCCTTCTTAATTGCAATAGCACAACCTACTACGTATGCCCATTTAGCATTTTCGAAGCAGATTGGTTGAGTCTCTTCACAAGCTAAATAAGGATCAAGACCATATTGATCACAGATAGCATTTGCCTCTTCGATATCTTTGATACCATTTTCGTTAAGAACAGCAAGGATTTGAGCCATACGGCGATCCTGACTTTCAAATTTTACCTCTCTAATCATATTCTTTCCTCCTTATTATTCGTGACGTGGGTCAATGTATTTAACTGCACCGGCCTCTTCAGAGAAACGGCCATAAGAACCTGTAACTTGTTTAAGAGCTTCGTTTGCATCAACTCCCTTCTTAATAAGATCCATAAATTTGCCAAGGTGTACGAATTCGTAACCGCAAATTTCATCGTTCTTATCAAGAGCTACTCTGTTAATATAACCTTCAGCCATTTCAAGGTAACGAGGACCTTTAGCTAAAGTACCATATAGTGTACCAACTTGGCTACGAAGACCTTTTCCTAAATCTTCAAGACCTGCACCAATCATTAGACCACCTTCTGAGAAAGCTGATTGAGTACGTCCGTAAACGATTTGTAGGAATAGTTCGCGCATTGCTGTATTGATTGCATCGCATACAAGGTCAGTATTAAGTGCTTCAAGAAGTGTCTTTCCAGGAAGGATTTCAGATGCCATAGCAGCTGAGTGAGTCATACCTGAACAACCTAATGTCTCAATCAATGCCTCTTGAATAATACCATCTTTAACATTAAGAGTTAGTTTACAAGCACCTTGTTGTGGAGCACACCAGCCAACACCATGTGTTAGACCTGAGATATCGCTGACTTGTTTAGCTCTCACCCATTTTCCCTCTTCAGGAATTGGTGCCGGACCGTGGTTAGGGCCCTTGTTAACGCAGCACATTTGCTGCACTTCGTGTGAATAAACCATAATAATAATCTATAATTTGATATTTATATTAATTCTTATTTTTAAGCGGCACAAAGGTAATAAAAAAACCAATACTGCCACTATCAACTATTCTGTCATTGATGCAATTACCTTGCTATTAATTGCATTGATTCTATCAACATTAAGTTTTACAACTTTTCTGTCGTATGTCATAAGGCCATTTACCTCTCCCTCAACATCTGTAGTTTGAGTATAGATTGCTCCGGCAAATCCCTTCTTTACAAAACCTGCCAACTCATTAGCATACTCTTCGTATGTATCAGCCACTTCATCAGCACTTTTATATTGAATGTAGCCCCAGTTTTTATCTGTCTGCCATAGATGTCCTTCAACAGGAAATCCTATTCCACCATATTCACCCATCACATTAACATAGTTTTTATCAAATAGATACATAGCAGGATTAGGATAATTGTGAAGGTCTAAAACATCTCCTGAGCAGCGTACAAAGTTTCCACCTGAAGCATAATTCACCAAACGTGTTTCATCAAAGAATTTTGTAAACTGAACAACCTCTTCGGTATTAAATTGTCCCCACGCCTCATTAAATGGTACCCACATTACAATACAAGGGAAAACCTCTTTAGTTTGGATGATCTCTTTCCATTCATTGAAATAGTTATCTTTCCACTCATCAGGGACAGGTGTATCTACACCCTCATCGTAGTGACGGCGTCCCCATTTGCCCAAAGAGTTATCATAGATATTCGGCATATCTTGCCAAACAAGCATACCAATACGGTCGCAATGCCAATACCATCTTGCCGGCTCAACTTTTACGTGTTTACGAATCATATTGAAACCAAACTCTTTTGTCTTTTCGATATCAAATTTAAGTGCCTCATCGGTAGGGGCAGTATATAGTCCATCAGGCCACCATCCCTGATCTAATGTTCCATATTGGAAAAGAGGTTCACCATTAAGAGCCATTCTCTTATAGCCCTTCTTATCAACTACCACAGAAATCTCTCTCATAGCAGCATATCCCTTAACAACATCCAAAACCTCTCCGTTACGGAATAGTGTGATTCTCAAATCGTAAAGGTATGGAGTATCAGGAGTCCACAATTTCGGATTCTCAACATTCAAGATTACATCAGCACCATTTGCCGATGATATAACTTGCTCATTTTCAATAAGTTCCACTAAACAATCATCTCCAACGATTGCACCTGGCGCAACAACTCTTACATTCAAAAGAGATTTTTTAATGTTTGCCTTTGCAGTATATGACTCAACAGAAACATCATTCACCGGCTCCATCCAAACTGTTTGCCATATACCTGTGACAGCTGTGTACCAGATGCTGTTTGGATTTGAGACCTGTTTTCCACGAGGTTGAAATTCGCTGTCTGTTCCATCAGTTACCTTCACAACCAACTTATGATTTCTCTTTGATGAAAGATAATCTGTAATATCAAATGAAAATGGAGAGTATCCACCCTTATGTTCTCCTACAAGTTTGTCATCAATATAAACCTCTGCTTTCCAATCGACAGCACCAAAATTTAATTTTACCCTCTTGTTTTTCCACTCTTTAGGTAATTTGAACTCACGAGAATACCAAAGAATCTGGTCTTTACCAACACTTTTACCGACACCGGAAAGTGCAGACTCAACTGCAAATGGCACAAGTATTTGACCATCAAATGCTTCTGGCATTTCTTGATCTAATGTGGTAATTGCATAATTCCAAAGTCCATTTAGATTCATCCACTCATCTCTAACCAACTGAGGTCTTGGATATTCCGGCAGAACATTTGTCGGATCAAGATTTTCGCCCCACTCTGTCATAATTCTATCACCCGCCGGTTGCCAGGTTACAGTTTCATTCTCTGCACAAGATAGCAGTAAAAACATCATCGCAATAATTGGTAAAAACTTTCTCATCTTAAACTATTTTAATCTATTTACAAATCATTATATCCAAAATCATCTTATCTGTCACTTGCATACCTTTAGAGCCAATCTCTGCTAAATTTTTAATACTTTTCTCAACATCATCGTCGATAATACCATCATTGTGGTTAATTGAGATGTTGTCCAATGCCAATATTGCTGACTGAACGGCAGATGAAACACCTGATGCCACCTTCAAAGCACAACCCAATTTGGCACCATCACACACCATTCCTGTAATATTTCCAATCATATTCTGTATTGCGTACGAAACCTGATCAATATTACCACCTTTTAGCAGCACTATACCGCAAGAAGAGCCGGTCGATGCAATAACACAACCACAAAGTGCAGATAATTTTCCTAAAAAGCCCTTAATATGAATTGCAATCAAATGGCTGAGTGCCAATGCTCTAATCAACTCTTCCCGTGATGAGCCAAGCTCTTGGGCTGCCACTACCACAGGCAAGGTAACAGTTATGCCTTGATTACCACTTCCAGAATTACTCATGGCAGGAAGTGTACATCCGGACATTCTGGCATCACAAGCGGCAGAGGTTACAGCCATCGTTCTGGCCATCAAGCCGGAGCCAAAAATTTCTGAATGAGCACTTGAATAGAGCGTTTTACCCACATTCAATCCATATTTACCATTAAGTGCCTCCTCTGCGAGACGATAATTAATAGTTGCGGACTCTTCAATAAATTCAATCTTCTCTAATGGGGCTGTCTTTGCAAAATCATAGATTGTCTTAACATCAAGAGCATAGTCTAAGGTTGTTTTTCTATTAACAGGTAGTCTATTAGTGTCGCTATCCGAAGATTTATCAAAATCTGAATCAACCGATTGTCCATCTACTTCAAGATATACAATGGAATCGTGGTTGTCCTTAATGATACTCTTTGCGAAATGGCTATCTGAATATGCTTGAGCCGATATGTAGAGTTTGAGATCTGTCTTTGCCAGATTTATAACAATCTTACCATCATCAACAAGTTTTTTAGCCCTCTCAATTGCTTGATTATCAATATCTTTCAAAACCTCTAAACCGTATGATGAATTACCACAAGTCAATGCAAGTGCAGCTGCGATATGCAGGCCAATCATCCCAACACCGGGTATTCCTACCCCCATTCCATTTTTTAATATATTGGCGCTGACCTCTACCTCAACACGATTTGGTTCCAAACCTTTGTGACGCAGTAATTCGCAAGATTTTGCTACTGCTAAAGAAACGGCCATTGGTTCAGTGCATCCAAGTGCAGGTTTTACTTCACTTTTTAACAGTTCAACAATTTCGTTGATTCGATCTGGTGTAAGCATAGAAAAAAGATTGGTATATCTCTACAAATGTATAAAAATAGATTCACAATAAAAAAAATATAGAGATAACTCTCAAAAATTTTGGAGAAACCATAAAACTCTCTATATTTGCACTGAAATAATGCCGCATTCTTCTAACGGTTAGGAAACCGGTTTCTCAGGTCGGGAATAAGAGTTCGATTCTCTTATGCGGTACAAAAAAACTCTTCAGTTCTTTCTGAAGAGTTTTTTATTTTCATTGCAACAGCTCTCGCAAGCGATTAGAAAATCAACGTAATGAGTTGATTAACAACAAATTAGCATTATCTATTTCTGTTGTATCAAGAGTGGAAAGATATATTCTGGTGGTCTTCTCCGAGTCGTGTCCCATTGCCTGACTTATTATAGATATCGGCACTTTTTTACTCAAGGCCGCACTCGCCCAAGTGTGTCTTGCAACATACAAAGTTAATGTATGTTCAATATTCAACATATCCCCTATTATTCGTAAATTTCTATTAACATTATGAGACATTGTCAGGTATCTCCTGCGCAGATTAGAAGCATCATCTTTTAGAATTGGAAGCAAATATTTTGACCCATCAACACTATATCTATCCACGATATCCTGCATACACGACTCCCATTTTATAGTTAGTTCCTGATTGGTCTTTTTCCTTCTGTAAACGAGATGATCTCCTTTCAAATTGTCACGTGTCAGATATACTAAATCCACAAAAGAGATACCTCTAAGGTAGAAACTGAGGATAAAAATATCCCGGGCAAAGGCGAGTGAATGATTATCAATATCCAAATCCATAATTTTCTTAACCACAGATAAAGGCAATGCCCTTTTTCGCGTTGCTTCCACGCCTGTATAGACCCTTTTAAATGGATATGATTGTATTACCAATCCCCTATCAACTGCTCTATTATAGATTGAACGTAAATTACGCATATAAAACGAAGTTGTATTAGGAGAGAGATTCTTAGATAAAAGATATGACTCATATTTTAGAACCAATTTACAATTAAGGTCTTGCAAATAGAGTTCCTTATCACCTATAAATTTACGCAATGATTCTACTGATGAACTATAGGTCTCTGCCAGACGCAGATGGCCCAATGTCCTTAATTCTGAAATGAGAGCAGACGAAAAATCATAAAGGGAAACCAACTTCTGATTCTCCTTTATTAACGAGACAATTTCATTAAATTCACAAGAACCTTTCTTTATTTTCAAAAAGAGTTCTGCAACTTGCTCATAACTAAAAGATGAGCTAATTGTTTGTATATTCATAATTCACCATTTAAATAATTGTTTGACATATATTAAAATAGTGAATTTATCTATCAATTACCCTCTTTTAGTAAGAGCTTTATTTCAAATCCCTGATTGCTCTGCCGGAATGGCTAAGGTTATCTCTATTCAACTTATCATCAGATAAAACCTGCAATCCATTTATATAAACCTCCTCTATACCAAACGCTCTCTCCTGATCCTCAACGCCATTGATAAGTTTATCCTCATTAAAAATGGTTAAGTCTGCATAATAACCCGCTTTAAGATATCCTCTCTCTTTAATTGAAAATCTATCTGCGACACCTCCGGTCATCTTTCGAATGGTGTTCGTCATTGTATCGCCTTTACCACACAAAGAGTATTTGAGGAACTTAGGGAAACAGTCATAAATAGCCGGATTCTGCACACCATAATCCTCAACCCAGGCATCTGTCATATAGAGAGCAATATCATCTTTTGAAAGTTCACTGACAATCTCAGGGGTACTATAAGGCCCCATATTAACACGTCCCTTAAAGTTGCTCATTTCGCACAAATCGAGATATGCATTTAATGGAGATTTTCCCATCTCTTTTGCTATTTGAGCCACACTCTTGCCCTCAAATTGTTCATAGCCCGGTCCAATATATGCAATCTGTATATCGTCCCATCCAAATCCGAGAAGAAGAATCGTTGCTGCTATTAACACATTGAGTTTCAACTTATTAAACCAATGACGCTTCTGCTTCGGAGTAAGTGCCTGATACCACGCAGGCAAGACAACTGTGATAACGGAGACACCTAAGAGTTCACTATAAATATCATAACCGGCATCAACGCCCTCTTTTCGGAGATTATGAATAATCTGCAACAACTCATCTTTACATTTGAAAGATTTTCTTCCGACAAATATTGCGTGGGAGTAGTGAAGTTTCATCTTTGTCCCTTTAGCTATCTCTACAAGTTCATCAAGAGCCCTTAACAAATGCGGACGACCAAGAAGAGGATATGTCATTGAGACTGCAGAGCAAGCTCGTGGATGAACTGTCATTGGGCGATCATACTTTTCACACAATCTTGCCACGCCCTTTAACTCCTCTATTCCGGCATAAATACCCGGCTCATACATCAGGCCAAGCGAGAGTCCGCAAGCTCCCTCTTTAAGTGCTTGTTCCATTATTGCGAGCATCTTTTTATTCTCCTCTTCTGTCAATGCTCTATTCTCATAACCAGATACACTTGCACGTGCCGAGCAATGACCTGCCAAAACAGCAATATTACAAGGCGTATTACCATCTATAGAATCAAAAAATTGAGAAACTGATGGATAGATCCCTGTAGTATTCTGATAACTAAAAAGCCCTGCACCAACTTTATCAACATAGGGAGAGTCGGCATCAAAGCCCACTGCAGAAAGTCCACAATTACCTGTTACAAAGGAAGTTATACCTTGTCTAATAAATGGTTCAAAATATTTGACCGGCTCTTTCTTGATAGCAAACCAATCATTATGCGAATGGGCATCAATAAATCCGGGAGAGATAGAGAGTCCCTCTAAATCAACAACATCCCAACCATCTTCAGGTTGAATATTGGTTTCCACTTTAACTATTCTATCTCCATCAATTAGAAGATCTGACTTAACCGGAGCAGAGCCGGTGCCATCATAGAGTTTGCCATTCTTGAACAGCTTCATAATAGTTCCTTTTAAATTACTCTTCAAAGGTAACAATTATTTTATACAACAAAAAAAGACTGCCTTTCGACAGTCTCTTAGTGACCCCAACAGGATTCAAACCTGTAACCGCTTGATCCGTAGTCAAGTACTCTATTCAGTTGAGCTATGGGGCCTTTATCTACCTATTATTGAGCAGATTTAGCAGGAGCTACGAACTTTCTCTCTTTAATACGAGCCTTCTTACCAGTAAGTTTTCTTAGGTAGAAGATACGAGCACGACGCACCTTACCAGATTTGTTCAATTCAATACTCTCAATAAATGGAGAAGCTATAGGGAAGATTCTCTCAACACCTACACCATTAGACATTTTGCGAATAGTGAAAGTTTCAGTAGAACCTGAACCACGACGTTGAAGAACTACGCCACGGAATCTTTGAAGTCTCTCTTTATTCTCCTCTTTAATTTTATAAGTAACAGTAATAGTATCACCGGCTCTGAAAGCAGGGAAATTCTTTTGTTCTGTTGCTAATGCTTGTTCTGCAATTTTAATTAAATCCATCGTTAAATTGTGTTTAGTGCAACTTTGCCAGCATATTTGCAAGAGGTTGCTTATTATTTTGGGACTGCAAAGGTATAAATAATTCTTATTTAAGCAATAAAATTTTGAAAAAAATGTAAAAATTTATTCACTACCAATAGAAATCACTCTCTATTCGGTTTCTATTACCTCTGGAATCTTCTGCTGTAATTACAATTTTATGACTTTTCCCTCTCTTGAATCTATTCGGGTCCAACACAATCTCAATTCTTCCCCTCTTAATATAACTCAATGCCCATTTACCATCAATCTCCACACGATAGTCTCTGACTCCTGAAAGATTATCAGATATTCTGGCATAAATAATAGATCTTGAAGTCACCTTTGCACTCTCCTTAAAAGAGAAGCTCAAATTAGGAGCCAAAGTATCTATGGCAACATAGTAAGCACCAAATGATGAGACATTTGCCTGAATTCCACCATTCACCCACCTGCCTCCGACTGCACTCTCTCTTCCATTACTATTCAGACGAACTATAAGTGCCTTTGATTGTAGAGAGTCGGGAATATCTGCCTTTATATGAATCGTAGCGCTCTTGTGCATTGGCATTAGATGATCGCCAATATTCCATATTGAAGAGTATATATTATGCTCAGGATCATAGACCTTTGTCTCCTCAACATTCAATAAAATAGATCTATATAGCGATGCAGCAGGAATTACAAATGAGATACTATCCTTTCTATAGATATTAGGCACATTCCACAACATAGCAACTCTGTTATCTTGTGCAACCCCTTTAGGATAGGTTTTATTCCCCATTTTCACTTTATAATTAATAGCTGAGAGGTTATTCTGAGCATCCCTCACCTCTACTCTCAATTTGTGGACAAGAGTATCTGACAGAACTATTAAACCATTGTTTTTATGTTCAATATGTGTCCTTAAGGCATTTCCCGGCTCTACATAGCTTTTAACCATATCCATACCGCCATAATAACTCTCGCCATATTCAATCAAACTCTTAATATATCTGCCTTTATATGAGGGCATATCCCCCACCTTAAAGTCGAAAATAGGTTCACCATCAAGAAGCACTCGATAATGTTCAACAGCCAGACGACCTGGAGTTCCTGACTGTTTATCAACTGCATCAATACAGATATAAGACTTTTCGGGGAGTTCAATAACTCTGTTCAATGTCTGAGGCGAATCGAAACCAAGCAAGAATGATGTTTCAGGGACACCTGTAGTATCTACATAGGAGTAAAATTTAATACGCTGAAATATTGGAGGAACATTATCCTTAATATCATAATATCCCCCATTGACAAAATCGAAAGGGGTACCATTCTCATCTCTGACTTCAAGATGAAGATGAGGCGCCACAGAAGATCCCGTATTTCCCACTTTACCTATAATATCTCCTTTACGAACAGGAAATGAGGATTGACCAAAGTATAAATTTACTGAGAATGACTCATCTTCATACTGTTTTTTACGCACCAATCTCTCGATTTCATCTGTAAAAGCAGAGAGGTGACCATACACAGACATAGTCCCGTCAAAATGGGTAACATATACACCTTTTCCGTATCCGCTTGGACTCATTGATACTCGTGAGATATAACCATCTTTTATTGAATGGATAGGATCTCCCACTCTACCTCCAACTCTAAAATCATAACCGGCGTGGAAGTGATCTCCACGCAACTCGCCGTAAGTTCCTGAAAATGAAACAGGTAAATCTAACGGCAAACGCACCTCTTGAGCAGACAACCCAAAAAGTGCGATTACTTGTAAAAATATTATCGAATAAAACCTTTTAACCTTCATCCTCTTCAATTAAACATTCTCCTTACTCTTTCAAAAAAATTCAAATCATCCTTGTCCGGAGTTGGATTGAATGAGTCAGATTTAGACATCTTCTCAACTAACTCTTTATCCTCTTTAGATAATTTCTTAGGAATCCACACCTGAACAAAGACCTTCAAATCTCCCGTTCCGTATCCGTTAATATCAGGAATACCTTTACCGCTGATTCTCAACACTTTACCAGATTGAATACCTGCATCTATCTTAATTTTTATCTTTCCATTTACGGTTGGAATAATCTTTTGACAACCTGTAATTGCTTCCGGTATAGAGAGGAATAGAGTATAAATCAAGTCATTACCATCTCTTTGGAACTCTTTGTGAGGTTCTTCCTCTATCAAGACCAAAAGGTCGCCATTTACACCACCATTCTTGGCAGCATTTCCCTTATCAGGAATTGTTATTTGCATACCCTCCTGAACTCCTGCAGGTATCTTAAATTCAATCTCCTCTTTTGAACGCTCCAGTCCTGTGCCTCCACATTTAGAACATGGTTTTGAGATAACTTTACCTTCTCCTTTACAATTTGGGCAAGTTGTCTGAGTCTGCATCTGTCCAAGGAAAGATTGAACAACCTGGATGATTGTTCCACGTCCATTACATTTCGGACAGGTCTTAATATCAGCTTCCGATGCCGCACCCCTTCCATGACACTCACTACAAGCTATATCTTTATTTATCTTAACTCTCTTTTGGCAACCGTTTGCAATCTCTTCAAGAGTTAATTTCACCTTAATTCTGATATTAGATCCTCGCGATACTCTTCTGCCACCCTGTGTTCTGGCGCTACCAAAACCTCCACCAAAAAAGTCTCCAAAGATATCTCCAAACCTTGAGAAGATATCATCCATTGAGAAGTTGCCATTGAAACCGCCACCTGCTGCACCACCCATTCCGGCGTGACCGAACTGGTCGTAACGCGCTCTCTTATCGGCATTACTCAACACTTCGTAGGCCTCAGCAGCCTCCTTAAACTTCTCTTCCGCCTCTTTATCTCCAGGATTCTTGTCAGGGTGATACTGCATCGCAACCTTACGGTATGCCCTTTTAATCTCATCCGCAGTAGCACTATTAGCAACTCCAAGGACCTCGTAATAATCTCTTTTTTCAGCCATATTATACTTTATATATTAACAACCTACAACAACTTTGGCATAACGGATAACCTTTCCATGTAAGGTATATCCCTCTTGCACAACATCGTAGATTTTATTCTTATCTTTTTTATCCTGAACTGGCATTTGAGCAACAGCCTCGTGATAATCTGTATCAAAATCTGCACCTTTTGCTTCGATTTTTTCCACACCTTTAGATTTCAAAAAAGCCAATAACTTCTTGTAAATCAACTCTGTACCCTCTTTTGCCGCATCAGTGTCATCAGAATCTTTTAGGGTTGCAATAGCCCTTTCGCAGTCGTCAAGAACAGGTAAAATTCCCTTAACAAAATCTTCAGAAGCAGTAGCAATCAAATCTAAACGCTCTTTGGCAGTACGTCTTCTATAATTATCAAACTCGGCTGCCATACGAATATATTTATCATTCAAATTATCACATTTCTCCTTTAATGAAGTAATCTCCTGCTCTTTTGGATCAACGGTAGCTTCATTTGTCGCTTCATTGTTCACCTCTTGCTGTTCGGCACTATTAACGACCTCTTGATTCTCAATATTCTCTTGCTTTTTACTTTTTTTCATCATTTTTCCTATTTTATGACTTGCAAAGATACAACAAATTATTTGCCAATCATTTCTTTGCGACATTTTGACATTTTTATTATTTTTGCTTGACAGATGGAATTAATACACCGAATACTATTTTTTCTCGCCAACACACCATACGATGCACCTGAAATGGTTGCAATTTTGGTCATTGTTGGTTTTTTCGTGGGTCTGATAAACACCATTGCCGGAATGGCATCAATCATCTCCTATGCCCTTTTTATGGCTATGGGAATGCCAATTAATGTTGCTAATGGCACAACTCGACTCGGAGTATTGCTTCAATATTCGGCAGCATCTGTCTTTTTCAACAGGAAGGGTTATCTGAATATGAATTTGGCAATTAGAATCTCTATTCCTATTGCTTTAGGTTCATTTCTCGGAGCAGAACTTGTCACATATCTACCTCAAAATGTCATAGAGATCACAATGGGTATTATGTTGCCATTCATAGGGTTTTTATTGATGATGGATAACAAGAAGTTCAGAGGTAATCGTTCTATTGACGATATAGAGAAAGTTAATATCTGGAAATGGCTAATATTCTTAGCAATAGGTATTTACGGTGGTTTCACTCACGTAGGCGTAGGGCTTTTGATAATATTTGGTGCATTTATGTTCCTTGGACTTGACCTTGTCAGTGCTAATGGTATAAAGCAATTTGCAGTAGCTGTCTATACCCCTGTCACACTGATTGTATTTGCACTCAATGACGAAGTTATATGGCCTGTTGCTACAATATTTGCAATCGGCAATGTAATTGGAGGACTTGTAGGATCGGCAGTATCTGTCAAATGGGGTGGAAAATTCATCAAGTGGTTTGTCTTGATAGTATCAATAATAATGGCCTTCTGGCTGATTGGCAAACAGTTTTAATCTTAAAAACAAAAAAAGAGGGCGAATAGTTCACCCTCTCTAAATTGTAAGCAATCAAAGATTACGCTTTGTCGTTACTTCCCAATACATTCACAACTTTGTGTTTGTAAAGTTCTTTTAGTTTGTCACGAGCAGGACCTAAGTATTTACGTGGGTCGAATTCTGCTGGTTTTTCAACGAAAACTTTACGAATTGCTGCAGTCATTGCCAAACGACCATCGCTATCGATGTTGATTTTACAAACTGCTGATTTAGATGCCTCGCGAAGTTGATCTTCAGGGATACCGATTGAATCTACCAATTTACCACCGTATTGGTTAATTTCAGCAACGATATCTTGTGGAACACTTGATGAACCGTGAAGAACGATTGGGAAACCAGGGATGCGTTTTTCAATTTCACGAAGAATGTCCAAACGAATTTCAGGATTTTGACCAGGTTTGAATTTGTATGCACCGTGTGATGTTCCAATTGAGATTGCCAATGAATCTACACCTGTTTTCTTAACGAAATCTTCAACCTCTTCCGGTTTTGTATATGTGTGCTCTTCTGCACAAACATCATCCTCAACACCTGCAAGAACACCAAGTTCACCCTCAACGGTTACATCGTGTTGGTGTGCATAATCAACAACTTTCTTTGTCAAAGCAACGTTCTCGTCGTATGGAAGGTGTGAACCATCGATCATAACTGATGAGAAACCATACTCGATACAAGATTTGCAAAGTTCAAATGAATCACCGTGATCCAAGTGAAGAACGATAGGAATATTAACACCAAGTTCTTTTGCATATTGAACAGCACCCTGAGCCATATATCTCAAAAGTGTTTGGTTAGCATATTTACGCGCACCGCTTGAAACTTGTAGAATTACAGGAGATTTTGTCTCAACACAAGCTTGGATAATAGCTTGCATTTGCTCCATGTTGTTAAAATTGAATGCAGGAATTGCATAACCGCCATTGATCGCTTTTGCGAATAGCTCTCTTGAGTTTACTAAACCTAAATCTTTGTAAGATACCATAATAAAATATTTTGTCTGTTTAAAAATTCTTAGGAGTCGCAAAATTATAAATTTTTTTGTTATTAATTGCTAAAATATGATATTTGTAAATTCTGAATAGAAAATCACAAATATAAAAAAAAAAAATCCACAAGTTATAATCTTTTCCGCACCATCCGGCTCGGGTAAGAGTACAATCATCAATAGACTGATTGAAGAATTCCCTCAAATGGAATTTTCTATTTCAGCCACATCCCGCCAACCAAGAGGCGAAGAGCAAAATGGTGTTGAATATTACTTCTTCTCAAAGGAAGAATTCAAGCAACACATTGATAATGATGATTTTATAGAGTGGGAAGAGGTTTATGGCGGCTCATACTACGGCACTTTGAGATCTGAAATCGAGCGAATTAATTCTAAAGGAAACATTATCCTTTTCGATGTGGATGTCAAGGGAGGAATCAACCTTAAAAGGATTTTTGGCAAAGATGCTCTATCTTTTTTCATTAAGGTTCCATCTATTGAGATTTTGAGAGAGAGATTGGTTAAACGCGGTACTGATTCTATGGAGGCAATCGAAAAAAGGGTTGCCAAAGCTGAAATTGAACTCCTCGATGCAGATAAATTTGATGTAATTTTGGTTAATGACGACCTTGAAAAGTGCGTAAAAACTGCAATTGACTCTGTTAATAATTTCATTGGATAGTTTATGAAGGTTGCTCTATATTTCGGATCGTTCAATCCCCTTCACAAGGGGCATACCGCAATTATCAGTTATCTCCTTGATAATAGCGATGTTGATGCTGTCCGATTGGTAATCTCTCCTCATAGTCCATTCAAAGAGGGACAATATGATAATCCAAACGGACTTACCGACGAGGAATTCATTGAATATCAAGCAAATGCAAGACTTATAGCACTACGTGAGGCAATTGAGAGAAGCGGTCTTAATATTCAGGTAAGCGACATTGAGTATCATCTTCCAAAGCCACTATATACAATCAAAACTTTACGGATAATTAGAGAGCAAGAAGTTGATAATGAGCATATTCTAATTATGGGAGCAGACAATTTCAATGAGATTGAGAGGTGGTATAAATGGCAGGAACTTCTCTCTGAATTTGAGGTTTGGGTATATCCGAGAGAGGGTTACGATAATATTAAAGAGAAGTGCGAGAACTACTCATCAACCCAATTTGGATATAGAGTAAAATATCTCGACGCTCCTCTCTATAATATCTCCTCAACTGAAATTAGAAACGGTAACTCACTTGATCAGAAGGTCTGATTCTACTTTACATAAGAGAGTACCTCTGCACACTTTTCAGTGATATATTTCCAATTTTTCGCAGCTATAACATCTTTTGGGAATAGTTTAGGTCCCATTCCAACACAGTTTGTACCTGCCTTAAACCAAGATTGCAAATTTTCTTTTTCTGGTTCAACAGCACCTGTTGCCATAATCAGCGACCAAGGCATAGGAGCTAAGACATCTTTCACAAATGCAGGACCTCCAACGCTGGCAGCCGGAAAAATTTTCACAAGATCACAGCCACACTCCTGTGCATAACCTATCTCAGTTACCGAGCCGCAACCCGGAGTGTAAAGTATCTGATGACGGTTGCAAAAACGTGCCACCTCTTCGTTAAAACAAGGTCCTACAACGAAATTTGCCCCATAATGGACAAACAAAGCAGCCGTTGGAGCATCAACAATAGAGCCAACTCCAACCACCATTTTCGGACACTCTTTTTGTGCAAAAAGGAGTAACTCTTTGAAGATATCCAAAGCTCCGTCTCCTCTGTTTGTAAACTCAAAAACTCTTATACCACCATCATAACACGCCTTAAGCACCATTTTTGAATTTTCAAGATCGCCATTATAAAATACGGGGATTACTCTGCTCTCGTGCATTTTTAGTAATACCTCAATTTTTGAATAAGTTGCCATAATTTATCTGTTTACTCTACCTGATTTATTTCCTGACATTAGAGATTCCACCTCAGCCACTGTCACACGGTTGAAATCACCATAAATCGAGTGTTTCAGACAAGATGCAGCTGTTGCAAAATCCAATGCCTTCTGATTACTTTCATATTTTAATAATCCATAGATAAGACCGCCCATAAAAGCATCTCCCGCCCCTACTCTATCAACTATGTGAGTAATATCATATTCTGCTGATTTATAGATATTTATCCCATCATAAAGGATAGAAGACCAACTATTATGATTTGCATTGATTGAGCCGCGAATTGTAAGAACTATCTTCTGTGAATTTGGAAATATTTGGGATAAACTTCTACAAACATCATCGAATTTACTGCGATCGAAATCTGCTCCGGAACGATTTACATCAAAATTCTCTGCTTTAATTCCAAAAACTCTATCGGCATCCTCTTCATTACCCATTATAATATCGCAATACTCAACAAGTTGTGGCATAACCTCAGATGCACTTTTACCCCATTTCCACAACTTTGAACGATAATTCAGGTCGCAAGAAATAGTTAATCCCATCTCTCGTGCCACTTGTAATGCTTCCAGACAGACATCGGCGGCACCTTGACTAATTGCCGGAGTAATACCACTCCAATGAAACCAGGTTGCATCTTTGAATATATTTCGCCAATCAACCATGCCGGGTTTTATCTCTGATATTGATGAATGTGACCTATCATAGACAACTTTGCTCGAACGAGAGACTGCACCTGTCTCAAGATAGTAAATTCCCAATCTTTCGCCGCCGAAAAGCACATTATCAACACCGACCCCAAGCTTTTTCAATTCAGAGAGACACCAATCACCTAAATCATTATTAGGAACTCTTGTAATGTACTCACTATCAATACCATAATTGGCAAGTGATACTGCCACATTAGCCTCTCCTCCACCAAAAGTGGCTGAGAGATTATCGCATTGTGCAAATCTCAGATTACCCGGAGTTGCCAAGCGTAACATTATTTCACCAAAGGTTATAACTTTACTCATTTTAAGGACTATTACATTCTAAGTTTAAGTCCTGCAAAAATCGTGTCAGGTTTGAAGTTGAAAACTGCATTCATCTCTCCGGCCATACACAAACCGCACTCATCACAAATACCGGTATCTTCACCGGCACAACCTGCCTTCTTTCCATCCGGATAGATAAAGTTAGTGACCCAGCAACGACGTTTGAAGTTATTATGTTTCATCAACTTAAGACCAGAAACGCTATTCATTATCGGATAGCCGGCACGCTTCATTTCTATCACCTTATCTATAACCTGAAGACGTAACTCTTTATCTAAAGTCAAGTTTTCTGCACCAGGGAATGGTGTGTAGAAGTTAATTGAAATCATCTCGATAGCAGGATTATCCTTTGCATATTGAATTGTCTTTTCTACACTTGTATAATTCAACTTATTAACTACCATATTGACACTCAGGTGTTTATGGTTTGCTGTAGCTATATTTTTCTCTAATCTTGCAAAAGTTCCTTTACCTCTGATCTCCTCGTGAAATTCTCCATATCCATCCAAACTTACCCAGATACTATCGGCATGGCTACCTGTAAATGGCAACTGAGCATTAGTTGTGATTGTTACCGAGAAAAACCCTACTTCACGAGCCAAATCAATTAAATCGTTGATTCTATAATCTCCATCTTTCCAAATCATTACCTCTCCACCCTCTAAATCGACAAATCGTGATCCCAACTTATAGGCATACTCTAAATGTTCTCTTACCTGTTCATAGGTAGAGACGTGAGGGTTGGTTTTATTATAAACACTGCAATGTTTACAGGCAAGATTGCACTTGTCTGAGATAAAAAGAACTGTTTGAAGTGGAATTTTCTTACCGAAAAATCTTGTTCTCACATACCACCACACTAAATAGAAAAATTGTCCAATCTTTTTCATAACTATCTAATAATCAATAGAATAATGTTTACAATAATTAAAATCAGGCAGAAAAAAGTAACTATATTTCTTGCTAAAAGCCAACGGATTAAAAACCAATCCATATCTGCTGCCTTATACTTCTCAAAATCTCCCATAGGCCCCATCCATTTTCGTGGAGTTGTATCATAAGGAGTTCCATCTAAAAATGCTTTCATACTTTTAACAAGGTGGATTCCTAAGGATAATAGAGGGAGTACCGCAAGATACAGAGGATGGAATAATCCTAAAATCACACTTGTCACCACAATCAAGAATGGTATTATATTGCATATCGCCAAAAAGATAAGTTGTTTCTTTTTACTACCCAACAATGTTGCAAATGTAACTTTATGTGCCTTTTTATCAACCTTAAAGTCCAGTATTGAGTGTGTATAAACGATATTTATTACCAAAAAACCAACTGCAATTGATAGCAGGATTGTTGACAATGTAAGAGTTCCGCTTGCTGCATACTGCATACCTATCATTAGAAGTGGTCCAAACATAGTTCCTATCACAAATTCTCCCAAACCATGATAGCAAAGTCTGAATGGCCATCCCGAGTATGATATACCGAGGAATAGTCCTATAAGTGCCACGATTCCAGCCTCTATCCCACTGAAAATCACCACAATAGCTCCACAAAGACCTGCAACTGCAAGAAAAGAGACAATTGCGTAAGCAAGTTCTTTGACAGTGGCTTTTCCGGATGTAATATAGTGACATTTATCTGAATGTGCTTTATGACCTTCGTCATTAACCTCTCGCCTCAAATCGACACTCATCTTCTTGTAATCGAAATAATCATCAGCCAAATTCATTCCCAAATGGGCTGAAATGATACCTAATAGTGCAACAATTGCTAATAAAAAGTTGAATTCGGGCAAAAATGCCGCCAACGAAATTGCCAACAGAGATGGTAAAATACTCTGTGGAAGGGATATTGATCGTGCGTTTGATATCCAAAATCTAACTTTGTTCATTTTATTCTAATATAAATGGAGGCCACGATACCGGAGCCATTACTGAAATTTCCTCTTTTTTGGTTGGATGTATGAATGTCGCACTTCTTGAATGAAGATTTATTCCTCCATCACGATTTGAACGGGCTGCTCCATACTTCAAATCACCTTTTATTACGCAACCCATAGTTGAGAGTTGTGCCCGAATCTGATGATGTCGTCCTGTCAAAAGTTCTACTTCTATCAGATGATATCTATCAAAGCTTTTAATCAAGCGATATTTTAGAAGTGCTTTTTTTGAATTTGGCTTCTGATAATTGTAGCAATAAGATTTATTCTGCTTCTCGTTTCTCACCATATAGTGTTCAAGCTCTCCACTCTCAGAGGCAGGTTTTTCACATACAAGTGCCCAATAAATCTTCTTCAGATGCCCCTCTCGGAAGCTTTCATTCAATCTTTCCAGAGATTTTGAAGTTTTTGCAAAAATGGCTATTCCACTCACCGGACGATCCAATCTATGTGGCACACCCATAAAGACATTCCCAGGTTTATTATCCCTTTGGGCAATAAATCTCTTAAGAGTTTCGCTTAATGGCTCATCTCCCGTCTTATCCCCCTGTATAATCTCTCCTACCCTTTTATTTATTATTAAAAGGTGATTATCCTCATACAAAATTCTTTGAGCAATATCTTCAAAATACTCTTTATCTAAAGGTTTATAGATCATATCTAAATGTTTATCGCACAAATAAACAAAAAAGAGTTGACTTATACAACGTGACACTATGTCAGTCTGATTAATTTGGCATAATGTTAGCTACTATTTGGGTTGTAACGAAATTATAATAACGAAAACAATTAAAAATTAAAAATATGGGAAAAATTATTGGAATTGACCTTGGTACCACAAACTCTTGTGTTGCCGTAATGGAAGGAAATGAGCCAACCGTTATCATTAACAGTGAAGGCAAAAGAACTACTCCATCAATTGTTGCATTTGCAGACAATGGAGAGAGAAAAATTGGAGATCCTGCTAAGAGACAAGCGATTACAAACCCTGATAAGACCATCTTCTCTATCAAGAGATTTATGGGTGAAACTTATGACAGAGTTCAAAAAGAGATTGCACGTGTCCCTTATAAAGTTGAAAGAGGTGCGAACAATACAGCTCGCGTGAATATTGATGGAAGATTATACTCTCCACAAGAGATTTCTGCTATCGTTCTTCAAAAAATGAAAAAAACTGCAGAAGATTATCTTGGTCAAGAGGTTACAGAGGCAGTTATCACTGTTCCTGCATACTTTAGCGATTCACAAAGACAAGCTACAAAAGAGGCTGGTGAAATTGCAGGTCTAAAGGTTAAAAGAATTATCAATGAGCCAACTGCTGCTGCTTTGGCATACGGTCTTGACAAGAAAAACAGCGATATGAAGATTGCTGTATTTGACCTTGGTGGTGGTACTTTCGATATCTCAATTCTTGAACTTGGAGATGGTGTATTTGAAGTTAAATCTACAAATGGTGATACACACCTTGGTGGTGATGACTTTGACCACGTAATTATTGACTGGTTGGCAGAGGAATTCAAAGCTGAAAATGGTGGTGTTGATTTGAGAAAAGATACTATGGCTCTTCAAAGATTGAAAGAGGCAGCAGAAAAGGCAAAAATCGAACTTTCAAGCCAAACTACAACGGAGATCAACTTGCCTTACATTATGCCAATTGATGGAGTTCCAAAACACTTGGTTAAAACTCTTTCACGTGCAAAATTTGAGCAACTTGCAGACTCTTTGATTCAAGCTACAATTGAACCTTGCCGCAAAGCTCTTCAAGATGCAGGTTTGAAAGCTTCTGAAATTGACGAAGTATTGTTGGTTGGTGGATCTACACGTATCCCTGCTATTCAACAAATCGTAGAGAAATTCTTCGGTAAAGTTCCAAGCAAAGGTGTTAACCCTGACGAAGTAGTAGCTGTAGGTGCTGCAATTCAAGGTGGTGTTCTTGCTGGTGATGTTAAGGATGTGCTTTTGTTGGATGTTACTCCACTATCATTGGGTATTGAAACTTTAGGTGGTGTAATGACAAAACTTATCGACGCAAATACAACTATCCCTACTCGCAAATCTGAAGTATTCAGTACTGCAAGTGACAACCAACCATCGGTAGAGATCCACGTTCTTCAAGGTGAAAGACCAATGGCTCGCGATAATAAGACTATTGGAAACTTCCACTTGGATGGCATCACTCCTGCACCAAGAGGCGTCCCTCAAATTGAAGTTACTTTCGATATCGACGCTAATGGTATCTTGAATGTATCTGCTAAAGATAAAGCTACCGGTAAAGAGCAAAAGATTAGAATTGAGGCATCTTCAGGTTTAAGTGATGACGAAATCAAGAGAATGCGTGATGAGGCAAAAGCTAATGAAGCTGCCGACAAAGCTGCTAAAGAGAGAGTTGATAAAATCAACGCTGCTGACGCAATGATTTTCCAAAGCGAAAAGAACCTTAAAGAGTATGGTGACAAGATTCCTGCTGACAAGAAGGGTGCAATTGAGACTGCTCTTGGCCAACTAAAAGAGGCACACAAATCAGGAGACATCGCTGCAATCGACTCAGCAACAGAAGCTTTGAACAATGCTTGGCACGCAGCATCTGAAGATATGGCAAAAGCTGCTCAAGCTGCCGATCCTAACGCAGGTGCACAAGGCGCAGGCTTCAACCCAGGTGCCGGTGCAAACAACTCTCAATCTTCTGACAAAGATCAAGAGGTAACAGATGTTGATTTTGAGGAAGTAAAATAGCCGAAGAAATAAAACAATAAAATAATAGCGTGTAATTCAATGAGTTACACGCTATTTGCTTTTTATAGGCTCATGTTTTCTATGTGCTTATTATGCCTTTTTTTACGGCTTTTTTGTTACATATCGTTACACAAAACAAAATGGTAGATAAGGTTGAACATAAACATACTTATTCATCTAAAAAAGACTCTGTAAAACTTAAAAGTAGAAAACATGCCAGCATTAGGAATTGAAATTAAAAGAAAGTGCCCAATTTGCGACAAAGTGTTTATTATCAAGACTCTTGATAGTATTTACTGCTCAACAAAGTGTAGCAAGGTAGCGTATAAGAGAAAGAAGGATGCGGAGAAAAAGGAGGCCTTATTTGTTGCATACGCTCAGAATGTACCTGATATCCGTGAGTATCTAACAGCCAAACAAGTCGTTGCTTTATATGGCATTGAACGAAGTACATTGTATCGACTTGCCAGATTAGGAAAAATCCCCTGTATTAATTTAGGAGAGCGTCTGACTAGATTCAAACGCTCGGAACTTGACCTGCTCTTCCATTACAGAAGAGATTTGAAAAACACGCCAGTAGTCAAAGGAAAGAAATTGTATAGCCTATTTTAGTTTGAATTTTTCAATAATATCCTGCACGTCCTTAGAAAAGCCATCGAGATACTCAATGAAGTTTTGTTTAAGACGTATAGAGTTCGTTTCACCACGCAACGTCTTCATCGTAAACTTAGATGTATTGCAAAACGGATATTTTGTGAGTTGAAAGAACGATTGTTCCTGCACGTCTTCAGGTATTCCAATCTGGCTAAGCATCTCTTTTTGTTTCAAAACCTCGTTATGAGTAGGATCAAGAAGAATATCCAGACGGCGAAGCTCCATCATGGGCAAAATAATCTTCTTGTAATCACCTTTGGTGAAAACCTGTACAAGTACATCATTAGCAATGTTCAATATAAAGGAAAACAACCGGTTGTATTAGGCTTGATTCATATTCTATATATTTATTTATCGTTTCTGAGTGCAAAGTTATTTATTAATTGTGCGGCTATTATGCACGAATAGTTTTTTATTCCTTTAGCCGGAATTTTGCAAAAAAGGGATAATTATCCTTGCTCTTTGCATCATTCTCTGTCACATCAAAAAGAGTAACCGTTTTACCCTTATAGCCTTGTGCAGCCTTGAATGGGAGGCGACATTGACCACAATGGAAGTTGTTCTTATCGTCTTGCTCAACAATAAAATCTTTACCTTCGTAATCTTCTATTTGTGGAACTTCATTTTTCAATAGTTCTTCAACAATCCCCTTTAGGTTTTCCTTCTCTTTAGGAGTCTTAGGCATATCTTTAAGCCAGAATAATATGTTCAGAAACTCCAGAACTGTCGACTGAACAAGATAGGGAGCTTTCCCTTCTTTCACTAGCTGATCGACGACCAATCTATGAGACCCTTCGTTGCATACAGAAGATGTGGAATGAAAACTACGTTGAATATGCAGAGGTACCAAGCTTTGCAAATCTTTATTACCAAGGAAAGTACTGCATTCACTTAAGTTACTGCCCTTATATGGTTCTTTTAACATTCCACAATCATACAAATAGCCCATTACCCAATCAAGTTCTTTGCGAATCAGATTGAAAACGGCAGGATTGTTTGACTTGTTGTCCTCTATATATAATATAATGTCAACAAGCTCCTTTGCATTTGAATAGAACGAAAAAATATCAGAATATTTTTCCTTAATCTTATAGGCATCCGAATCGGGAACTACCTGCTTAATTTTTGCAAAAAGCTCGTTTATTTCTACAGGCTTTTTATACCAATCTTTATCATCGTAGGCTCTTTCATAAGCCTTTACAATGATACTGATTGATTCTTCTCCGGAAAAGCCACCCCCAGAATACACAAACCATGGAATGGTTATCTGGTTTGCTGTAATCATACGAAGAGCATAACCCAGTGCGGAAATATCTGGTTCTTTTGAACCATCATTATGACTGATACAGTTAGCATCAAGAATAATAGCGTCATAATTTGTAGATGAATTTAGCAACTCATCTATTCCTGCATCTACATTTTCGCGAACTTCAATGTAGAAACCCACCTTATCTGCCTTGTCAATAAACGCCTCATTGGGCTGATCATCTATCCAAAGTACATTTATCTGCATGATTAATCATCGTCTAAAGGTAAAACAACTCTAAACTCACTGACAAAACCATCGGGATCGTTAGGATACTCTTCATAAGATGCAGAACCACCAAAATGTTCTGCAATCTCTTTCACCTGCCAACATCCGATACCTGTACCACGGCCAATCCCCCAAGTAAATAACTTGTCAAGAGCAATAGACTTTGATACGGCTTCGCCATTATTGCTTATCCTAATAACAACAGGGTCTTTATAGTCATGAACAGCATTGGTTTCAATGCGAATCAGAAAATCTTTCCTTTTCTCATCCGCAGAACCATATTTTTGTTCTATGTCGTCTGCTGTACCGTATTTTACGGCGTTAGCAATGAGATTGTCAAGCATCTGCGTCAAATCTTTCTTGGAGATTTTTACTTCCTGCTCAATCTCTTCATCTTCGTGGTGATAGAGGTATAACACAGAAATACCCAAATTCTTCTTGGACAAACTGAATTCTAAAAAAAAA
>X40_Bactrian_Camel__coassemble_44_pt1 | contig 24996 bp, 21 predicted proteins | sample X40_Bactrian_Camel__metabat2_high_PE_006 | metagenome-assembled genome bin X40_Bactrian_Camel
ATCTAAGTCAGCCTCTTAATAATGTTAAACCGTCCAACTTTTGGGGGTCACATCACGGAATGTCGACTCTTTTTTTTATTAGTCCTTTTATTAAATTCAGCCATTTTGTATAAAGATTTAATTGATTTTCCTTTTTTGTGTCACCATTTCGATGACATCGTACAAATATAGCAAATATAAGCGAGATATTGACTATCGCTTGGACTTGAAATGCAGGATTACTTCCACCCAGATACGAACAGAGACAAGCAGTATCACTCCGATTGTCCCTGCTGCGAATGACACTGACGAAAAATCGACCAATGGATTGTCAATATGAGATGAAGCGGACCTGATCAATAGAAATCCTACTTCAAAGAACAGAAAAAGCAACAAAGTATCACGAAATGCGATAGCCCACTTATTTGTCTTCAGCTTATACTTAAGCCTGAACATTCTGACTTTAAAGGAATGTTCAGGTAATGATATAGTACCCCAGTCACAATTGTATATCACACAATCATACTTCTGCAACAAAGGGCCAAGTGCTCTGTTCAATTCGTCATATTGACTGCCTGCATATCCTATATATATGGCATTAGGAAGAAAACTGTATTCCACACATTCATCCGCAACATCATCAGATGGAGCCTCCGGTCCATTCAACGGATAGAACACTTCACTGAGAACAGCATAGATTTCATCAAGAGGATTTTGCAGAACACCCTTATCGTATGTACACTCATCAACCGGAATCACCGCATTCGCATCCTTGCACTCCAGAATCTTCTTGGCATCTTTCCTTCTGATGACAGCTATCGTGTATCCCATAAAACACAAAGAATTTATTGTTTTGACAAATTTAAGATATATTATATAAAATGCTATATTTGCCCTATGGAAAATAATGGAATTACGATTCCTGCCGGAACGAGGAAGGAGGATATCAAAGCCCGAGAGAAGATCATCAAGGACTTTTATGCGAAGTGGATCAGTGAGCATCCGGACAAGAAGATATGGAATGAAGATCTTCAGGACTATATCTGTGTCAAATATCAATCCATCAACGAAACATACAACAAGGCTGCAAGAAGATACGAATCTACCCTTGCTGTATTCCGTTTGACAGAAGTAATGGAGAAGGCTGTCTTCAAAGAGGAGAAACCGACAAAACCTGCCGACAAGAACCAGAAGCCTTACTCCAAACTTCTGATTCTGCTATATGACGGGATAAAACTGACTGTCGGAGTACAGAAGACCACTCAGGAAAAGGTTCAGTACTGTCTCACTGCATTAGGTTCGGTCTCAAAATAAAAAACCACCGCAAATGCGGTGGCTAGACTTTGGGGCTCGGAACCGCCTGAGCGATAAGGGTTGTCATCCCTTCTACGAATTCCCCTATGACTCTGCAAAGATATGCAGTTTTTCTTAATCTGCAAAATTCACACAAAACAGCTGGTACATTATGGGTATTCCATCTTTAGTCCAGTTTGAGAACTGCCATAAATGCAGATTGTGGGACCTCAACATTTCCTACCTGACGCATTCTCTTCTTACCCTTCTTCTGCTTCTCCAACAGTTTACGTTTACGGGTGATATCTCCACCGTAACACTTGGCTGTAACATCTTTTCTAACCGCCTTAACTGTCTCACGAGCAATAATTTTGGCACCAATTGCAGCTTGGATGGCAATTTCAAACTGCTGACGAGGTATCAACTCCTTCAGTTTTTCACACATTTTTCGGCCAAAATCGTATGCGTGTTCTCTATGGATAAGACTTGACAGTGCATCCACCTGCTCTCCATTTAGAAGAATATCAAGCTTTACAAGATCTGCCTTCTTATAACCAATAAGGTGATAATCAAATGAAGCATAACCTCTTGAAATAGATTTTAACTTATCATAAAAGTCGAAAACAATCTCGGCAAGAGGCATTTCGTAGGTAAGTTCTACCCTTTCTGCTGTCAAGAAGTGTTGGGAAACCAAAACACCTCGTTTGTCAAGACACAATTTCATTATTACGCCGAAGTATTCACTCTTTGAAATAATTTGTGCCTTAATGTATGGCTCCTCTATATAGTCTATCAGTGTCTGTGCAGGAAGCCCTGATGGGTTATGCACCGCAACTACCTCTTTCTGAGTAGTATAGACATTGTAAGAAACGTTTGGCACTGTAGTAATTACATCCATGTCAAACTCACGATAGAGTCTCTCCTGCATAATTTCAAGGTGAAGCAATCCCAAAAAACCACATCTGAAACCGAAGCCCAAGGCCAATGAACTCTCCGGTTCAAAAACCAAAGAGGCATCGTTAAGTTGCAACTTCTCAAGAGATGCTCTCAAATCCTCATACTCATCTGTATCCACTGGATATACACCCGCGAAAAGCATCGGTTTCACCTCTTCGAAACCTGCAATAGCGGTACTGCAAGGGTTATCAATATGGGTAATTGTATCGCCCACTTTAACCTCAGAGGCAGTTTTTATTCCGGAAATGATATAACCTACACTGCCACACTCGATACTCTTTTTTGGAACAAGTTTCATCTTCAATGCACCAATTTCATCGGCCTGATACTCCTTGCCTGTATTGAAGAATTTTACCTTATCTCCCTCCTTAATTGAGCCATTTGTAACCTTAAAATATGCAATAATTCCTCTGAATGGATTAAACACAGAGTCAAAAATAAGGGCTTGAAGCGGAGCATCCGGATCACCTACCGGGGCAGGAATCTTCTCCACAATGGCCTCTAAAATCTGTGCTACACCCTCCCCTGTTTTGGCACTTGCCAATAAAATATCACTATCATCACAGCCAATAAGGTCGATAATTTGGTCTTTTACAACATCAACCATTGCTGCATCCATATCAATTTTATTCAATACAGGGATAATCTCAAGGTTGTTTTCAATCGCCAAATATAGATTCGAAATTGTCTGTGCCTGTATTCCTTGTGTGGCATCTACCACTAAAAGGGCACCTTCGCAAGAGGCAATGGCTCTCGAAACCTCATAAGAGAAATCGACGTGACCCGGAGTATCAATCAGATTGAATATATAGTTCTCACCATTATATTGATATTCCATTTGAATTGGGTGACTCTTGATAGTGATACCTTTCTCCTTCTCCAAATCCATCGAATCAAGCACTTGATTCTCCATCTCCCTTGTCGAAAGAGTTGAAGTAAGCTCCAGCATCCTATCGGCAAGTGTACTTTTGCCGTGGTCTATATGTGCAATAATGCAGAAATTGCGAATATTTTTCATATCTTAATTAATCACGAGCCACAAAGTTAAGAAAAAAGAGAATATTTGCTATCTTTGTCAATCTTCAAACCTATTATTATGATTAAAGAATACTCATTAGAGCAAATTGCCTCTCAAATCAGACGAGATATCGTCAGAATGGTGACCAATGCAGAATCAGGCCACCCAGGAGGTTCTCTCAGTAGTACTGATTTTCTTACTGTACTCTTTTTTAAGAAATTAAACTGCGCTCCTGAAACTTGGACACGCGAAGGAAAGGGACAAGATATGTTCTTCCTTTCAGCAGGACACATAACACCTGTATATTATAGTGCACTTGCAAGACGCGGTTTTTTCCCTGTTGATGAATTATCAACATTCCGAAAAATTGGAACAAGACTTCAAGGTCACCCTTCCATCAGATGGGGACTTCCCGGTGTTCATCAGGCAGCCGGATCGCTTGGACAAGGCATATCTGTTGCAATCGGGGCAGCACTTGCAAAAAAATTGAACAATGACAATAATTTAGTCTATGTTCTTTTGGGCGATGGAGAGTCTCAAGAGGGACAAGTATGGGAAGCAGCTCTATTTGCAGCACACCATAAAGCCGATAATCTTATCGCTATAACAGACTATAATGGCCAACAAATCGATGGTCGCGTTGAAGATGTCTTGGGATTTACCCACCTGAAAGAGAAATGGGAAGCATTCGGTTGGGATGTTATTGAAGCAGACGGACACGACATGGATAAGATTGAAAAGGCGTACGATAAAGCCAAAGGAAAATGTGGCAATGGTAAGCCGGTAATGATTCTCTTTAAGACAGAGATGGGACGTGGTGTAGATTTTATGGCCGGAACACACAAATGGCATGGTAAAAATCCATCACAAGAGCAATGTGCAATTGCTTTAGCACAATTAGAGGAGACTATTGGAGACTTTTAATTATTGATATTATGCAACAATATATAAACACAGGAAATAAGGATACTCGCTCCGGTTTTGGAGCAGCTCTTTCTGAATTATCAGATAAAAATCCTAACATCGTAGCACTTTGTGCAGACCTTACAGGTTCTGTAAAAATGGATGGTTTGGCTTCAAAATATCCTGAAAGATTCTTCCAATGCGGTATAGCAGAGGCAAATATGATAGGAGTGGCTGCCGGTTTGGCTTTGAGTGGCAAGATTCCATTTGTCGGCTCTTTTGCCAATTTCGTAACAGCTCGTGTCTATGACCAAATCCGACAATCGATTGCATACTCAAAAACCAATGTCAAGATTGCTGCATCTCACTCTGGTCTTACCGTTGGAGAGGATGGTGCAACTCACCAGACACTCGAAGATTTGGGTATTATGAGAATTATGCCGGAAATGGTTGTCATCAACCCTTGCGATTATAATCAGACAAAAGCAGCAACTTTTGCTGTCGCTGAGTATGTAGGTCCTGTTTATCTTCGCTTCGGAAGGCCAAGCGTCCCTAACTTTACCCCGGAAGATCAGGTTTTCGAAATTGGTAAAGCCGTTACAATGTCTGAAGGTAGCGACGTCTCAATTTTTGCGACAGGTCACCTTGTATGGGAGGCCATTCAAGCTGCCGAAATTCTTGAAAAAGAGGGAATATCTGTTGAGTTAATTAACATCCATACAATTAAACCTCTTGACGAAGATGCAGTCATAAAATCAGTGAACAAAACAAAAGCTGCTGTAGTAGCAGAAGAGCACCTTGTTGCAGGAGGTCTTGGAGAGTTGATTGCCGGAGTACTTGCACGTAAATCGCCTGCACCAATGGAGTTTGTTGAAGTAGATGATAAATTTGGCCAGAGTGGAAAACCAAAACAACTACTTGAAGCTTACGGTCTTGATGCGGCTAACATTGTAGAGGCAGTTAAAAGAGTTTTGGCACGAAAATAGAATTATTCGTAGCTAAAAATTTTTTATATGAGCGACCGGGAAATATTAGAGCTATATAATAAAGGAGAAAGGCAACAGGCCTTTAATATCCTGGTACGCACTTATAGTGAACGTATGTATTGGCACGCCAGACAAATGGTCTTTGACCACGAGGACGCCAATGATATTTTACAAAATTCATTTATTAAAGTTTGGGAAGCTCTCCCTAATTTCAGAGGAGAGTCCAAACTTTACACTTGGCTATATAGAATTGTAGCCAACGAGTCGTTAACCTTCTTAAAAAAACGACGAATACACTCTATTCTTTCTTTTGAAAATTACTCGCAAAGCATTGAAAATAAGCTAATTGCAGACCCGTTATTTAATGGTAACAAACTTCAGTTAGCACTTCAAAAGGCAGTTTCTGCGCTTCCTCCAAAGCAAAGAAATGTTTTCATATTGAAATTTTTCCAAGAGTTAAAATATGATGAGATCTCTGAAATTACAGGAATCTCTATAGGTTCTCTTAAGGCCTCTTACCACCACGCTTCAGAGAAGGTTAAGAAATATATATTACAAATTGATAGATATGGTGATTAAACTTTTTAAGTAATTTATTATCTAAAGAGTAAATGAATAAAATTTGTAACGATAGTCTAAAAAATGCTGAATTAAAGAGAATGCCATTCAGTGTCCCTCGAAACTACTTTGAGGAGTTGGAGGATACTTTACACTCAAGAATCAACCCTGAGGTAAAGAAGACATCCTTCTTGGAGATATTAAAGCCGGCACTTGGATTGTTATGCTCTTTCGCCTTCATTTTTGGAATTGGTTATGGTGCTCTGCGTCTTACCAATACACTATCTGTCGATGATTCATCAGCTGAAACATTATCCGAATTTGCTCTATACGATAATATTACTATCACCCAAAATCAGTTAAACTATTTACTAACAAACATTGAGAGTCTTGATTCAACCTCAACTTACGAATTTGATGATGATGACATTATCAACTACCTTTATCACGATGAGATTACAAACGAGGCGCTCGCATATTATTATTGGAAAGAGTAAAATGAAAAGGTTATTTATCTTATTATTGGCGTGCTTAACAATTAGTCTTAATGCACAGGAGAAAAAGGAGAATAGACATGACCAAATAGAGTCTCAGAAAATTGCGTTTTTCACAAGTGAACTTGAATTGACGCCTGAGGAGGCACAACTCTTTTGGCCTATCTACAATCAAAGTTGTAAAGAGTCCGATGATGCTCATTGGGCTACTGTAAGAGCTCTTAAGGCACTAAAAAAAGGAGTAAAAGATGGCAAATCTTCCGATGAGATTGCCAAACTGATAGATCAATACAGGGAAGCATGTGAGAATGAATATTTGGTACAAACCAAAAAGCCAACTTATGAGAATGTTCTCTCAACAGAAAAATTGGCAAAACTATACATTGCAGAGGATAAATTCAGATGGATGTTATTCAAACAAATTTATAAGACAGATAAACCAAAGAATCACAATAATCAACCAGCCAGATAATCAGAATTTTAGATAAAAATCCCTTGTTAGCGACTTATACTCTTGAGTAAAGTCGCTTTCTTTTGTTATTGAGAGGTACTCTTGTTCAAATTTTATTTCAATATTGTCAGATGAGACAAATTCCATCAATTCTCGTGATGGTGCATCTCCGTCCTTTGTAGAAACAAGGCAATCTCTAACCAATGTAAAACCCTCATTTTCAGCAAGTTTTACAAAAATAGCAGCATCCGGGCATGGTAACACAAGCGACAATCTGCCACCTCTCTTCAGAAGTAGTTTTGCTCCTTTAATAATATCTATAAATGGCAGAAAATCATTATGCCGGGCACCTGACCTTCTTTGTTGAGGTGCCTTTAATGAGTTTGTAAAATATGGCGGATTTGTGAAAATTGAATCCAGCTCCAAATCTTTATGATGTTTAGCAACAAACTCTTGAAATGTGATATGTGTTGCAGTGAGTCGGTCTGCCCAATCGGAGTTAGAATAATTCTTATTTGCCTCTGATACACTATCCGAATCAATATCCACACCGATAATATGGGCATAAGATGGTGAACGCTGAGCCACAATCAGAGATATCACTCCACAGCCGACACCTATCTCAAGATATGAACTCGCCTCCTTATCAATAGTCATCCAACACCCCAATAGTACAGAATCTGTTCCAACCTTCATCGTGGAACAACCATCCTCTACACTGAATTGCTTAAATCTAAATGACATAGTTAAATAAATTGACCATCCTTCATCTCCAACACTCTGTCGGACATTACAGCCAAATCCTTATCGTGAGTAACTATTACAACTGTTATTGCGTACTTATCCCTCAATGTGAAAAAGAGTCTGTGAATCTCCTCTTTTGTTTTGCTATCCAAGTTGCCGGAAGGTTCATCGGCAAAGAGTACCGCAGGGTTATTTATTAAGGCACGGGCAATTGCAACACGCTGTTGTTCACCACCGGATAACTCTGACGGCTTGTGATTTAGTCTCTCACCCAAACCAATCTCCTGAAGCAACTGCTTGGCTCTATTGTAGGCATCTCGCTTTTTTGATTTTGCAATCAAAGCGGGAATCATCACATTTTCAATGGCAGTAAATTCAGGCAGAAGATGGTGGAATTGAAAAACAAACCCCATCTTCTGATTCCTGAACTTAGCCAATTCTGTTTCGTTTAATGTAAAGATATCTACTCCGTCAATTATAACCTGTCCACTATCAAGGGGGAGTAATGAGCCGATTATCTGTAAAAGTGTTGACTTGCCTGCTCCACTTGCTCCCACAATACTGACAACCTCGCCTCTTGCCACAGCAAGATCCAAGGACTTAAGCACCTTTAGTGTCCCAAAAGATTTTTCAACAGAGTATGCCTTTATCATCTTTAGTGTATTCTTTAATTATCGAACAATTGTCATTTCGTCCAATAGATATCCTGCACCACCAAATTTATCAACAATGAATAGTACATATCTGATATCTACATTGATACAACGCTGAAGTGATGGTTCAAAAATAATATCTCCGGACATCGCTTCCCAGTTACCATCAAATGCCAAACCAATAAGTTCACCCTTGTCATTCAATACAGGAGAGCCTGAGTTTCCACCTGTAATATCTCCGTTAGTAATGAAGCAAGCAGGCATTTCTCCATTTGGCATTGCATATTGACCATAATCTTTAGCGGCATAAAGCTCTTTCAACTTCTCCGGAACAACAAATTCCCAATTGTTTGGATCCTCTTTCTCCATAACTCCCTCAATTGTTGTATAATAGTTATAAACAACTGCATCTTTTGGAGAGTAAGGAAGAACCTGTCCGTATGTCAAACGCATAGTAGAGTTCGCATCTGGATAGATTGCAGCACCATCTTTCATATCAAGAAGTGCCTTTGTGTACTCTTTTTTACCTTCGTTGAATTTATCCCTTGTTTCTTGTGCATATTGAGAATATGGAATTATAGAAGCAGCAATAGACTCAGCAATTTTGTAAGCAGGGTCCTCTTTGCAAGAGCCATCCGCTATGGCAGCTTTTGCACTCTCTAAAGTGGTAAGTTTTGATGTAGCATATAGATTATCCACATACGCATCAATATCTCCACCGAATTTTTCATCCATCTCTTTTACAAATGATGGAAGAGCATCAGCGGAAACATTCTCTTTCAATACTTTAAGCATCGCCTTAGCCACTTTGATATCTGTAGATAGAGAATAATCTTTGAAGAATGACTCTAACGGATACTGCGGATATCTTACTGCAATTTGAGCCAAACTTATAAGTTCAATTCTTGCAACTGTCTCGCTTATATAAGCATAGTTGTATAACAAATCCTTTCTGCCTTCTATTACATCATCAATTTTTGAAAGAGTATTCTCGTATTGAGAAGTACGTTTTTTGTTCTCTTTGTACCACTCTGTAAACTCACTCTCTTGTTGAGCTCGGCGTTCAGGGACATTTAATTTAGCAAATGTCTCATTCATACCAATATACTTTTTCCAACCATTGGATGAGCCGCTATATTTGCTTGCATATTGAATTTTAATTTGAGGATCTGCCAACATATCCTCCATTAAAACATCTTGACGCACGCCACGAGCGTGAATTGAGATCTCATTCTTCATAATTTGTTCCTCAACCTCAGACTTTGTCATATAACGGTTTGTTCTACCGGGATAACCGATAATCATTGTAAAGTCATTAGGTTCGATTCCCTTTAATGAGATTGAAAGATGTTTTTTAGCTTTGTAAGGAACATTATCCTCTGAATATTCTGCAGGATTATTATCCTTATCGGCATAAATTCTGAACATCGAAAAGTCGCAAGTATGTCTTGGCCAAACCCAGTTGTCGGTATCTGCACCAAATTTTCCGATAGATGAAGGTGGAGCTCCAACAAAACGGATATCGGTATATGTCTTGCTTACAACAAGATAATAAGCATTACCGCTATACATTGAATAAACTCTTGCTTTCACAAACTTGTTCTTCTTCTCAGCTTTTTCTACAAGTTTTTTTACGGTTACTGCATACAAGCTATCTCTCTCCTCTGCACTTTTTGCCTTTTTCACACCCTTCTCAATAGCTTTTGTTACATCTGTAAAGCTCTCAAGAAATGTAACAGACAAACCCTTTGCAGGCAACTCCTCATCTAAATTCATTGCCCAATAACCATCTTCTAAGTAGTTATGTTCAATACTGCTCAACTTTTGAATAGCACCATAACCGCAGTGGTGGTTTGTAAGGATCAACCCGTTTGCTGAAATAACCTCTGCAGTACAACCGCCACCAAAGTGAACAACAGCATCTTTTAAACTTGAATGATTTACACTATAAATATCCTCTGCAGAGAGCTGGCATCCCATCTCTTGCATAGTTTTGATATTCATTTTTTCCAATAGTGGCAACAACCACATTCCCTCATCCGCCTTTAATGGAGAGATTGCGACCAATGCCGCAACAAGAATTGCCGAAATTTTCCTCATAACTTTTATATTTAATAAATTCTTTCTGCTACAAATATAATATTTTTAGAATAACTCTTGCTGTGGAAGTAGTTGAAAACTCCTCCTATGATATGGAGTTACCCCATATTTGGCTATTGCCTCTCGGTGTGCAGCCGTTGGATATCCCATATTAACATCCCACCCATATTGCGGATATTCCCGGGCAATTTTTACCATATAGTCATCTCTGTAGGTCTTTGCCAAAATAGAAGCTGCTGCAATTGATGTATATTTAGAATCACCCTTTACTATACACTTGTGCGATATAAAACCTTGATTATCAGCATCATACGATGCTACATATCCTCTGTTTTTGGAAGATACTGCACTGTACGCCGGAGTAAAGAAAGGATCATTTACAGAAGAAGATGGCCTGTATGGAAAAAATTTATTACCATCAACCAAAATCAATTCAGGAGTTACACTCAAGCCATCCAGAGCTTTATGCATTCCAAAAACTGAGGCCTTCAGAATATTCAATAAATCTATCTCTTGCTCAGAAATATTGACAACACTAAAAGAGATGGCCTCTCTCTCAATGATATCTCTCGCCTCATATCTCTGCTTCTGAGATAGTTGTTTTGAGTCATTCAGCAAAGGATGATTGAAATCTTTTGGAAGAATCACAGCGGCTGCATATACAGGGCCCGCCAATGGTCCTCTCCCCGCCTCATCGCACCCCGCCTCAATAAGGTTTTCGCTATAATATGGTAACAATAAATCTTTCATAATTATGCAAATATAAGCCGAAATGTTTCAAAGTCTGTAATAATAGAGTATTTCAATTATAAAATAAAAGCCATATAAGCGTATATATTGAAAAAAAAATATATCTTTGTAGGATAAAGGAATAATCAATAAATTAAATACTAATAAATAATGAAGACTTACACCACAAAAAACATTAGAAATGTCGTTTTGCTTGGTAGCTCTAAGTCGGGTAAAACAACTCTTGCCGAAACTATGATGTATGAAGGCAAAGTTATCGACCGTAGAGGAACTGTAGAAGCTAAAAACACTATTTCAGACAACACAGAAGTTGAACAAATTTATCAACGCTCAATCTATTCTACACCTTTATATGCTGAGTTTATGGATAATAAACTTAACATTATCGACACTCCGGGTGCAGATGATTTCGTTGGTGGAGTAATTTCTGCATTCAAAGTTTGTGATTCAGGTGTAATGCTTGTAAATGCTACTCAAGGTGTGGAAGTTGGTACTGAGATTTTCACTCGCTATGCAGAAGAGCATAAAAAACCTCTTATTATCGGTGTAAACCAATTGGATGCTGAAAAAGCTGATTGGGACAACACAATGGATTCTCTAAGACAAGCAATGGGCAGCAAACCAACCATTATCCAATTCCCTGTTAATGTTGGTGCCGGTTTTGATGGTTTCGTTGATATCTTGAAAATGAAACTTTATCACTTCAAAGATGAAAATGGTACTCGCGAAGAGTTGGAAATCCCTGCTAATCTTGTAGATCAAGCTGAAGAGATGAAAGCTGCTTTAGTTGAAATGGCTGCTGCCAACGACGAAGCTCTTATGGAAAAATTCTTCGAAGAGGGCGAACTTTCTGAAGAAGAAATCAACAAAGGTCTTAACATCGGTTTCTTGAATGGTGACCTTTACCCTGTATTCTGCCTTTCAGCAAAGAAAGATATCGGAACAAAACGCCTTATGGAATTCATTATCAATGTAGCTCCATCTCCTGAAAATGGCGCTGTTAAAAGCACAGACAACAAAGATATTCCTTGCGACCCTAACGGTCCAACAACTATATTCATCTACAAAACAGGCGTAGAACAACACTTGGGTGAGGTTTCATACTTCAAAGTAATCAGTGGTAAACTTACTGAAGGTCAAGATGTTGTAAACCCTGAGACAGGTAACAAAGAGCGTATATCTGCTATTTACGCAGTTGCCGGTAAGAAAAAAGAGAAAATTTCTGAAATCGTAGCCGGTGACCTTGGTTGTACAGTTAAACTTAAATCAGTTAAGACTAATCAAACTTTGGCACAAGCCGGTTCTGACCTTGTAGTTGAACCTATCATATTCCCTCCTGCAAAATATCGCACAGCTATTAAAGCAAAAGTGGAAAAAGATAATGAAAAATTGGGTGAAATCCTTAACCGTGCAAATGCTGAAGACCCAACTATCAGAGTTGAATATTCTAAAGAACTTAAACAAACCATTATCAACGGTATGGGTGAACAACACATCAATATCTTGAAATGGCACCTAAATAATGATAATAAGATCGAAGTTGATCTATTCTCACCAAGAATCCCTTATCGTGAAACTATTACCAAAGTTGCTACTGCTAGTTACCGTCACAGAAAACAATCAGGTGGTGCCGGTCAATTTGGTGAAGTTCACCTACTTATTGAACCAATCGTTGAGGGTGTTGAACAAACTAACCGTTTCAAAGTTGAGGGTAGAGAGCTTGTTCTTAACATTAAAGGTAAAGAAGAGACTCCACTTGAATGGGGTGGTAAATTAGAGTTCTACAACTGTATCGTTGGTGGTGCTATCGACGCCGGATTCATGCCTGCTATTAAGAAAGGTTTGATGCAGAAGATGGAAGAGGGTCCACTTACAGGTTCTTATGCTCGTGATATCAGAGTTTATGTTTACGATGGTAAGATGCACCCGGTAGATTCAAATGAAATCTCATTCATCCTTGCATCAAGAAATGCATTTAAGGATGCCTTCAAGAAAGCCGGTCCGAAGATTATGGAACCTGTTTACAATGTTGAAGTTTTAGTTCCTGGTGAATATATGGGTGATGTTATGAGTGACCTTCAAAACCGTCGTGCTATGATCGAAGGTATGAGTTCTACTAAGGGATTCGAAGTTCTTAAAGCTCGCGTTCCTCTTGCAGAACTTTACAAATACTCTACAACTTTGAGTTCACTTACTTCAGGTCGTGCTACATTCACAATGGAATTTGCTGACTATCAACAAGTTCCTATGGATGTTCAAGATAAACTTCTTAAAGCTTACGAAGAAGAGGAAAAGGACGAATAATCTATTATCTATTATAATCAAAAGTGCAATCCACCCGGGTTGCACTTTTTTTGTGGTAAAATATATCATTTTTTGTTACTATATAAACAATTTGCTATATTTGATTAGGATATTGACTTAAACTAATTCCAATAATTTAATTAACAAGAGTATGAAAAAACTTAAGAGTCTGTTTTTATTGTTAATTATTCTAGTGATGAGTGCTACAACTGCTCAGGCACAGAGTAAGATAACAGTAAACATTTCGAAAGGCAAACTCGAAAACGTATTAAAGGAGCTTGATAAAAACTCCGATTATGAAATACGCTTTGAGAGAAATGATGTCAAAGATTATGAAGCCGGACCAATTGAGGTAAAAGGTGCATCCATTAAAGATGTAATGGATCTCTGTATAGCTTATGCTCCGACTCTATCTTATTCAGTAGATGGGAATGTTGTCTCTATTATTAAAGGAGAACAAAAATCATCTAAAAACTTAACTGTCAAGGGTATTGTAACAGATGACCTTGGAGAGCCACTTGTAGGTGCCTATGTTGTAGTAAAAGGCACTAAAAATGGTGTCACAGTAGGCCTTGACGGAGATTACACTCTTTCAAATGTTCCCGGGAATGCTATTCTGCAATTCTCATTCGTTGGATTTGAGACATTAGACATTGCTGTTAATAATAGAGCAATAGTTAATACACAAATGGCAATGGGAGCTGAAACTTTGGAGAATGTGATTATCACAGGTTTCCAAAATGTAAAAAAAGAGAACTTTACAGGTGCTTCTGTTAAGGTGCAAGCCGATCAGATTGCCATTAAAGGTATGAGTGATGTTAGTAGAATGTTGGAAGGATCCGTTGCCGGTGTATCAATCCAAAACGTATCCGGAACATTCGGTTCGGCTCCAAAAGTGAGAGTCAGAGGTTCAACATCTATCAGCGGTGAAAACAAACCTCTATGGGTAATCGATGGTATTATCCACGAAGATATTGTAAATGTTAGTAATGATGACCTTACAAGTGGTGACCCTGCTACATTGCTCGGTTCTGCAGTAGCCGGTTTGAACTCAAACGACATTGAAAGTATTGACGTATTGAAAGATGCCTCTGCAACAGCTCTCTATGGTGCTCGCGCTATGAATGGTGTAATCGTCGTTACTACAAAACGTGGTAAATCAGGTGTTCCTTCTATTACTTATTCAGGAAACTACACAGTTCAACTTAAACCAACCTACGCCGACTACGATATTATGAATTCAGCAGACCAAATGTCTATTTACGCTGAGTTGGAGAGAAAAGGTTATTTGAATACCAATATCGTAAACTGGTCAAACTCAGGTGTTTACGGCAAAATGTACAACCTGATTAACACCTATGACGAGGCAACAGGTAAATTTGGTCTTGAAAATACTGTTGAGGCAAGAAAACAATTTTTAAGTCGTTATGCTTATGCAAATACAGATTGGTTTGATGTTCTTTTCAAAACATCTCTAATCAATGAACACTCACTAAGTATCTCAGGTGGTAGTGAAAAATCTAAGAGTTATGCATCTTTGAGTTTCTATAATGACGGTGGTTGGACAATCGCTGATGCCGTTAACCGTTATACTGCTAACCTAAGAAACGACTATCAACTCTCTGATAAATTCAGAGTTGGAGTACAGGTTGTAGGATCTGTCAGACAACAAAAAGCACCTGGAACACTTTCTCGTCGTTCTAATGTGGTTGAGGGTAGTTATGATAGAGATTTCGACATTAACCCATTCAGTTATGCCCTTAATACCAGCCGTGCGCTTACTGCATACGACGAAGATGGCAATCTTGAATACTTTACAAGAAACTATGCTCCATTTAACATTATCAACGAGCTTCAAAATAATGGAATCAGACTTAATGTGATTGACCTTAAAGGACAATTAGAGTCAACTTGGAACATTACAAAAGACTTGAAATGGGACTTTACCGGTGCGCTTCGTTATGTTAAATCTGACCGTGAACACAGAATTGAAGAGGGTTCAAATATGGCTGAAGCATACAGAGCTGCCGGCAACTCTACAATCCGCAGTAATAACAAGTTCCTTTACAAGGACCCTGATAATCCAAATGCTGAAGCAATAGTTGTGCTTCCTTATGGTGGTTTCTATAATAAGAACGAAAACTTATTGTTGAGTTATGACTTTAGAAACAGTTTGAGTTACTCAAAAGAGATTGGCAAGCACTACGTTAATGCATTGGTCGGACAACAAGTGAAATATGCTGATAGACAGATATTTAGCATGACAGGTTATGGTTATCAATATGACCAGGGAGGTGTTCCATTTATCGATTATAAGATCCTTAAACAGATGGTTGAAAGTAACTTTGATTACTATGGCATGACAGAAAGTTATGACCGTTTTGCTGCCTTCTATGCAAATGCCGATTATACATTTGACAAACGCTATGTACTATCGGGAACTGTTCGTTATGAAGGATCCAACAACTTGGGTAAGAGCCAGACAGCAAGATGGCTTCCTACTTGGAATGTCAGTGCAAAATGGAATGTAAACAATGAGCCATTTATGGAAGATACAGCCGGATGGCTTGACTACTTGGCATTGAGAACAAGTTATGGTCTTACAGCAAGTATGCCTCCTGCAGCAAATGCTTCAGCAATCTTCTATAACACATCTCCAAATCGTCCATATACTGATGAATTGGAATCAGTTATTCAACTTGAAGACTTGGCCAACTCAGAACTTACTTGGGAAAAGGGTAAAATTTTGAATATTGGTATAGACTTCTCTATTTTCAAGAGAAGATTTGACCTTGTTCTTGATTACTGGATTCGTAACAGCTACGATTTGATTGGCTCTATGAGAACTTCGGGTATTGGTGGTGAAATGACTAAGGTCGCCAATTATGCCGATATGAAGTCAAGCGGTATTGATATCGGTTTGGGTCTTATTCCTGTTAAAGTTGGAGATTTTGAATGGAAAATCAACTTTACTTATGGTTTGAGTAAGACACAAATTACCAACTACAAATCTGAACCAAGAATCTACGACCTCGTAAATCCTAATGGTGGTAACCTTGAAGGATACCCTGTTCGAAGTCTATTCTCAATTGAGTTTGCAGGTTTGGACCATGAAACAGGTATCCCAACATTCGTAAATGAAGAGGGTGAGATTTCAAATGATGTATATCTTCAAAGTACCAATATTGAGCACCTTAAATATGAAGGTAGCGTAGAGCCAACATACATTGGTGGTATTGGTAACAATTTCAAATATAAAAACTTGACATTAAATGTATTCTTCACATTCCAGGGAGGAAACAAGATTAGACTAAACCCTATCTTCAAGACCTCTTACTCTGATTTGGATGCTATGTCCAAAGTGTTCAATGACAGATGGTTAATACCTGGAGAAGAGGAAGTTACAAATATTCCGTCTATTGTTGATGCGTACATCAAGAGTTCTGAATTGAGTGGTGTTTACCCATTCAACTCATATAACTATTCAGATCAAAGAGTTGCCAAAGGCGACTTTATGAGACTAAAGAATGTATCATTGACCTATTCTCTACCTCGTAAGGCAATTGATAAGATCAAGATGTTCAAATCATTGTCATTCACATTCGCTGCTACAAACTTATGTCTGATTTACTCAGATAAAAAATTGAATGGTCAAGACCCTGAATTCTTCAATTCCGGTGGTGTTGCTCAACCATTGCAAAGACAATTTACAATGGCGATGAATGTAGGATTCTAAATTTTTAACAATTAAAAATGAAAAAGATTCTTATGAAACACAATATTATTAAAGTAATTGGTTCGTTCGTTGTAGGTTTGCTTCTTCTAACCTCTTGTAATGCGTTTTTGGATAAAACCCCTGACAACAGAACAGAAATTGACTCTGTAGAGAAGGTTGCTCAACTTGTAGCCGGATCATATCCACGTGCCTCTTATGCGGCTATGCTCGAAGCACGTTGTGATAACATTACAGATAAGGGTATTGGTCAAGAGAATAATACCAATACATTCGCATTCTATTGGAGAGATCTTCTTGAGACATCTCAAGATACTCCTGACTACTTCTGGCAAAGATGCTACTACTCAATAGCAGGTGTAAACCACGCAATTGAAGCGGCAGACCTTTTAGATGAAGCAGATAAAGAGAAAGTTTCTCCATACATCGGTGAAGCATATATTATTCGTGCATTCTCTCATTTTCTTATAGCAACAACTTTCTCAAAATATTTCGATATTGAAAACCAGAACTCAAATCCGGGTATTCCGTATGTAACTGAACCTGAGACAGTTGTAATTAAACAATATGAAAGAGGAACTGTTAAATCCATTAAGGAAAATATTGAAAAAGACCTAAACAAAGGTCTGTCAATGCTAGGAACTGATGCTGTTTACAATGTGCCTCGCTACCACTTTAACTACAAAGCGGCTCACGCATTCGCATCAAGATTCTATCTTTACAATGGAGAGTGGGAAAAGGTAATTCAGCACTCATCTAACATTATTCCTGTTCCTACAGAAGTTATGGAGAATGGAAACATTGCTGCTACAGATGCTGCAAATGTTTATGCTGAGAACAATTTCCAACCTTGGACCTCGACATATCTTACCGTTCCTTCATCTAACGACATTAAAGCATACTACACTAATGGCTCAAACCCATCAAATCTTCTCCTAACAGAGATGTCGTCGAGACTTTCAAGATATGCAAACACTTGGAGATATGGTGTTGATGGTGCAGTTCGTGATGATATTTTCAAATCTACTGCAACAGGTGCAAAATTGGGTTACAGAGTTTATAGTTCATCAAGCACTCACTACTATGTTCCAAAATTCAGAGAACACTTTGTAAGAACAAGTATCAATGCCACAACAGGTACTATTTATACAATCTTCCCATACTTCAGAAATGAGGAGGTGCTTCTAAATAGAGCTGAGGCATACGCTATGCTTGGTCAATATCAGAATGCAATCAACGACCTTAATGTATTTGCACGTAAATTGACTGCATCTTACGACGAAGATAGCCACGTATTGACTGAAACTAAAATTCTTAATCACTACAAAGGAGCTATTGCAAACGCTGAATACTTCATCAACAAATATGGAGCTTACGATTCTGCAAGTTGGGATGATATTAAGAAAGCGATTATTCTTTGCGTTATTGATTTCAGAAATCAGGAGTTCAAATGGGAAGGTCTGAGATATTATGATATGATCAGATATAAAATTCCTTCAGTTCACACAAATCAAGCAGGTATTACAAACACTTTGTATCCTGGCGACGACAGATGGACTCTTCAAATTCCTGAAACTGCGAAATTATCAGGAGTGGAATTAAATCCAAGAACTAATCTTTTAAGTCCTGAATGGTAACATTAAAAATTTATTACAATGAAAAAAATTAGAATAAATAGATTATTTCTGATATTGTTTGCTCTATCTGTAGCAGTTACCACAACATCTTGCTACCAAGAAGAGGATTTGAAATTAGATCAGGAGATAATTGGTCTTGGTGGTGAAGATATCGCACAAAACGAGATAGATCAATGGCTCTATACCAATTTCGTACAACCATACAATATCGAGGTTAAGTACAAATGGGATCAATTTGATGCCGACCTTACTTACACATTAGTTCCTCCAAGAGAGGATGTTGTAATTCCTATTATGAGCTGTATCAAAGCTGCGTGGATCGACCCATACGAAACTGTGGCAGGTGCAACTTTTGTTAAACAGTATTGCCCTAAAAAATATGTTTTAGTGGGTAGTCCTCGCTATAATTCCAGCGGAACAATCACAACCGGTGAAGCCGAAGGTGGTAGAAAAATTACCATTTATCGTGTAAACTGGTATGACTCTTTTGACAAGGAATTAATCCAAACTATGATGAAGACCGTTCACCACGAATTTGCCCACACTCTTCACCAAACTATCAGATATTCAGAAGAATATATGAATATTACACCTGGTGGTTACACATCATCTTGGACAAATGTTGATGCAGATGAGGCACAAAAACTTGGTTATATCAGCCCTTACGCTTGTGCTTCTCCTGACGAAGACTTCGTTGAGATGATTGCCCGTATTTTGGTATATGGAAAGGCAAATTTTGATGCCTATGTAGAGGAGGCACTCAGCATCTATAACGACCCTGCTCAAAATTCAGGTATGGCTTATGACCCTGCCGATGCTTTAAGACAAAAAGAGGCAATCGTTATTACATATCTTAAGGATGTTTGGGGAATAGACCTATATGACCCTGCACCTGGAGTTAAAGGTCTTGAGACTTTAGTTCAAGAGGCAATCAATGAAATATGTTCACAAGAATAACCTTAAAAGATAGTAATTATGAAAAATAGATTTTTATTCGCATTAATGGCTGTATTTGCTTTAGTAGCTTGTACACCTGAAAATTACTCAATCTTTGAGGAGAGTCCTGACGAGAGAGTTGCAAAGGTTTTAGCAGAATATGAGTCAATTCTACTTGGTAGCGAAAATGGTTGGGTTCTTACTTTGGAAACCGGAACTTCAGGAGGTTATAATCACTGGGTAAAATTCCTTCCAAACAATCGTATTCAGATGCTATCCGATGCAGAGGGAACATCTTTATCTCGTTTTCAAGGCTCGTCAAGCGTTGTTGCTGAAAGTAGTTACAGATTAAAGTCAGTTACCACACCTATTCTTATGTTTGACACATATAACTATATCCATATGCTTGCAGACCCTAACCCTGCAATCAATGGTGGCGATAGTGGAGAGGGATTGGTTACAGACTTTGAATTTACACTTGGAAAATATTCTGCCGACACCAAAACACTTTCACTTAAAGGTCGCTATAATAAATCAAGAGCAACAATGAGAGAGTGTACTGCAGAAGAGTTGGCTGCAATTCAAAGTGGTTGCTTCAAAACCATTCACACAAACTTTATTGACTACATAGAAGATAATTACAAATATCCTGTCGTTACATTAAATGACAAAAAGGTTGATATTGAGTTGTCTTCTCGTACCGCAGCCCTTAAATTTATCAATGCAGATGATGAGATTGAATCATCATCTTCAGGTGGATATCTTGACCTTGAGGGAGCTGATGAAACTAAGATTAGCAGTCTTTTCTTCCTTGATCCTCTTACATACTACGACATTAACATTGATGCTATCAGATTCGAAAATGGTAAAATGTATGCTCAAGTAAGTGATGGTTCAAAGGTAGAGATTGTTGAGAATGGTTTCCCTGCCCTACCTCTAAGATTTGGCTACAAACAAGACTACTCATCTATGAGAACACAACCCGACAACATCGAGGGATCGCTTGATGAGAGATTCTTGACCAATGTCTATAATGCAGCCAATACATCTATCAATGGAAATGGCGGTAGATCTTTGGTTTATATGAATGTGGCATTCCAGCACAACTCTACAACAGGTTTGGATGAGATGAAACTTGTAGTTCGCTATAAGAATAAAGCAGGTAGCCAATACAATGCGACTTGGATCTTCCAATTTACAAAGAATAGCGATGGTACTATCACATTCACCGATAGAGACCAGACAGGCAGCTCTAATGAGAGAGGTCAAGAGCCATACGTAAAATTGATTCCTGACTACTTCTGTGCCTTTGAATATGATGGTTACTCTACTTCATCGAAGACAGGAACCTGGGATCAAAACAAAGCACGCGTAACAAAGGTTACACCTCACACATTCAGAATTGACTGGGCTGAAAATAAAACTCCTGGTTTGAGTTCAAGTCTTGGTGGATTCTATCCTACCGAAGAGGATCACATGGCACAATATGGTGTTCTTAGTGGTATTCTTAACTAAGAGTTATAACTAAACAAGCAAAGAGACCGATATTAAAAAATTTCGGTCTCTTTTTTTACACCTTTTCCCTTGATGAGTAATGTAGTTTGAGCATCCTCATCTTGAGAATGGATTACAATAGTAACTTTGCCATTATGAGCCTTAATAGAAGACTTATCTGTGCAATTATCTGATTTTGAACCATTTAACATACATAACAACTCTCCATCGCCCTTTATTTTAACAGATATCTTTTTATTGTAATCATTCACTAATGTACCATACTCATCTGTTACACTTACCGTAACGAAAGTTGCAAACCCTCTACCTCGAGGCAACTGAATCTTCTGATGAACTTCGACATCAATCTTATTCGCCTTTGATGGGGTTTTAAGACTCTCTGTTTTAATTACTTTATTATCTGCATCATAAGCAACAGCTTTTACCTCTCCCGGTGAGTATTCTACATCATACCAGAGATTTCTGCAACTCTCTGAAATACCTGCACTATTTTCATTTACAAACAACTCTATCTTTGGATAATTTGTATAGGCAAGAATCGGAGTAATCTCACCCTCTCTTCCAATCCAGTTCCAGTGAGGGAGAAGATGCAGTTGCTCTAAATCCTTTCTCCAAATACTCTGATAGTAATAATATTTATCCTTGGGAATAAAGGCATTATCAATCACATCGTTCAAATCTGCAATTCCGTCAAAGAGATTTAAACTCTTATCGATAGTAGCTGAATTGACCGCAATCACTCCTATCACATTGCAAATTCTCTCAATCTTTGGATATAATTCTTCATCCACGAGAATGGTATTACAACCCATCTCTCGAAGCAACATCATATTTCTTATTAAGGCGATAGTATCATCTAAACAAGAGACTTGCGAACCTCTATACCTTACCGCTCTTAGATTGTAATTTTCGCCATTTAAGACAAATCCTCTATTTTCTACATAGTAAAAATCTTTAAGGGCAATATAAATTTTAGAGTTATCAATTATTTCCTCATCATCATAAATCCTCCTCTCTACAACATAGAAATATGTATTGTTCTCTGACCACAACCAAGGATTCTCTATGGATATATTTTGCAATATCTCATTCTGCTGATTATCAATTAGTTGCATATCTTGATAAGCAACAATATTACCTACATTATTTTTAATCTCTGCTACGATTTTCAACTCTTTTCCGATAAGTTCCTTCGGAAGAGTTGTCTTAACAATCAAAGTTGCAAACTCGGTAGATATATAAGTTGCCTCAACATCTATATCTATAAATTCTTGATTACCTCTGCCGACATTCTGGGCAATGGAACATAGTGGCAATAATGCACAAAGCACCACTAAAGTCAGTTGTATATATCTTTTCATAGCGTAGTAATATATTAGGAGTTAATAAATAAGTATTCTCTTCAAATTTAATAAATTCTATGGAAATAGTTATTTTTGCACCACAAATTTCTATGTTATGAATAAGGATAATATAATAAAACTACTTTCCACAATTGTTCATCCGGCAAAGGATAAGGATATCGTATCTCTTGAAATGGTGGAAGATCTTGAAGTTGGGGCATCTAAAATCAAATTTAAGTTGATTTTTCCGGGAAGAGATCCACTTTCTGAGAGCATAAAGAGGCGTTGTGAGGATATTTTGAAGAGCAACTATCCACAATACCAAATCTCTATTATTGAATTGATTAGAGAGAAGAAGCAAAATAAAGCACTAATGGTTGAGGATAGTTTGGATGCAATCAGCGGTGTAGGAAAAATTATTGCAGTCGCATCAGGAAAAGGTGGCGTTGGAAAATCTACTGTTGCTGTGAATTTGGCTGTTACTCTTGCAAAAATGGGTTACAAAGTAGGGTTGGCTGATGCTGATGTTTATGGACCATCTGTTGCAAAGATGACTGACACAGAGGAGGAGACTCCGGAAGTAATTATGAAAGATGGTGGTAGCGAAAATGGCGGTACAGACTTGATCGTTCCTATCGAAAGATATGGAGTAAAATGGATGTCAATCGGTTACTTTGCCCGTCCCGAACAAGCTCTTATTTGGAGAGGTCCTATGGCTTGTAATGCACTAAAACAGATGATTTTACAAGTAGAATGGGGAGAACTCGACTTTCTTCTTTTAGACCTTCCTCCTGGCACCGGCGATATCCATATTGCTTTGGTACACGACATTCCTCTTGCAGGGGCAATCATTGTGAGTACGCCTCAGGCAGTTGCTCTTGCAGATGTTGAAAAGGGTGTCAATCTATTCAGAAATAAAAATGTAAATAAACCAATTTTTGGACTTATCGAAAATATGTCCTGGTTTACTCCGGAAGAGTTGCCGGATAATAAATATTACATCTTCGGCAAGGGTGGTGGAGAGAAAATGGCGAATAAATATCAAATCCCATTACTTGGTCAAATACCTATAATTCAGGGAATTATGGAGGGTGGAGATAGTGGACTCCCTGCTGCTATCACTCAGCCACAAGTCCGTGAAGCATTTGAAAATATCGCCCATAATCTTGGATTGTAAGATATTATTCTATCCGAAACACTATTGGCAGGTGATCGCTTACCCCTCCAAGATGTCTCGGGCCCGAATAGGTACGAAAAGGTTTCACTCCTAAATATTTGGTATCATGCTCCAAAAGAAATTTTGGGGCATATATTTTTGCCTTACCACGACACCTCCCACAGGAAATAAATTGATCTATTATCTGCCACTTATTCATAAATTTTACACTTCCCTTTACTCCATTCTCAAAGTCGTCATATTTGGCGAAATGGTTAATATATTTAATCTCATTATCCCTAAAAAAACTATCTATTTCTGAAGGGACATCATTAAAATCTCCCATAATTAGGAGTGGCTCGCCTCTCTTGATTATTGAATCGGTATAACTTCTTATAATCTTCACACACATCTCCCTCTTTCTATTTGAAGCAATCTTACCGCCATACTTTGACGGCAGATGAACTACGAATAGATTTAGGGTATCGCTATCTCTCAACACTACTTTAGAGTAGAGTATATCTCTCGTTGTCAGAGTATCTCCCTTATATATTGGCTTAATGAAGGAACTCTCCACTATCCGTACTCTATCTTCTCGATATATCAATGCTACATCTATCCCCCTCGGGTCTCCGCTATCGCTATGTAAATACCTGTAATTCAGCGTATTAAGAGGAGATTTCGCTATTAGTTGCCTTACCACATAACTGTTTTCCACCTCTGCCAACCCAATTATATCGGGATAATTGCCATAAATAGACTCCACAGAGAGAATAGTCTTAGCGATTGCATCTCTCTTCTGTTCAAAACGCTTACGACTCCATCTTTTCTCTCACCGAGGGAGAAACTCATCACCTAAAACTGTTGTATCTGCCCTTGTGTCAAAATAGTTCTCAACATTCCAGAACATTAAAAGTGGATTATCGCTTACATCCTCAACCTGATAGGGTAACAGTGCCAACAAGAGTGTTAGTACAAACATATTCAAAACCTCCTTATTGCCTCTATTGGCGACTCTTTTGAAGCAATAATTGCAGGTATGACGCCGGAAAAGAGTCCTAAAAGAGTAGAAATTATAAATACCACTCCAACCGTAGATAGAGATAACTCCAGAGTGTTTGTTGCTGTAGATAGAATTTGAATCAACAAAAAGGCCAAAATAATGCCCGCAAAGGCACCGAATAGTGTTAATATGAGAGCTTCTATAAGAAACTGAACCAATATATCTCTCTCATTCGCACCTAAAGCTCTCAATAAGCCAATCTCAGCCCCTCTCTCTTTTACAGTCACAAACATTATGTTTGCCACACCGAAACCTCCAATTAGAAGAGAAATAGCCGCAATAATCCACCAAATATTTCCAAAAAAGTCCATAACCATATTAAGTTGAGATAGAATTGCTGAAAGTTCATTTATTGAGAAGTTATCCAACTCTTGCCGAGATAAGCCCCTAAACTGTCGCAACTCTCTGCGTATCAACTCTTTA
>X40_Bactrian_Camel__coassemble_48_pt1 | contig 24328 bp, 14 predicted proteins | sample X40_Bactrian_Camel__metabat2_high_PE_006 | metagenome-assembled genome bin X40_Bactrian_Camel
AACGGGTAATGTGCCCCAGAACGCACTCTGACAAGGTTTGGGTGTGCCAGGTGGGAAACAGATTCCCGAAGCAAGTTCGGGAATGACGAAAAAGGAACGTCATTGCTGGCGAAGCCGGCAATCTACCACAAGAAATTCTCAAAAGGATATCTGCCGGCGTAAACCTCCTCAACCATTTTATAGATATCGTTGCGAAGTTTATCAATGTTTATACGCTCTTTTGCAGATATAAAGATACAAGGAGTATTCTCTTTCGACATCCAAGAGTGCTTCAACTCCTCTAAAGTATAATTCTTAATTGTGCGTGGTTTGATTGAGAATTCATCGTACTCTTCGTAGGTATAAGCATCCACCTTATTAAATACAACGAAAATTGGTTTGTCTTTAACTCCAATCTCCGCAAGTGTCTGATTTACAACCTTTATCTGCTCTTCAAAGTTAGGGTGGGAGATATCTACAACGTGCATTAGAATATCTGCCTCACGCACCTCGTCAAGAGTACTTTTGAACGATTCAACCAATTGTGTAGGAAGTTTTCTTATAAATCCTACAGTATCGGAGAGCAAAAATGGAAGATTCTCAAACACCACTTTACGAACTGTGGTATCAAGGGTTGCAAAAAGCTTATTTTCGGCGAATACATCACTTTTCGAGAGTAGATTCATTAGAGTACTCTTACCCACATTTGTGTATCCTACGAGCGAAATACGCACCAAAGATCCGCGATTTCCTCGTTGAGAAGCCATTTGCCTGTCAATCTTTTTTAATTGCTCTTTTAGTCTTGATATTTTATCCAAAATAATACGGCGGTCTGTCTCTAACTGACTTTCACCCGGTCCACGCATATTCAGACCACCCTTACCACCTCTTTGGCGTTCAAGGTGAGTCCACATTCTGGTCAAACGAGGCAGAATGTATTGATACTGAGCAAGTTCCACTTGTGTTTTAGCATAAGCAGTCTTAGCTCTTTGAGCAAAAATATCAAGTATTAAAGATGTTCTGTCGAATATCTTTGCACCTACCAACTCGCGTTCAAGATTTCTAAGTTGGGAAGGGGAGAGCTCATCATCAAAAATAATTGTAGAGATCTCATTTTCAGCGACATACTCCACTATTTCCTTTAATTTTCCCGACCCTACATAGGTGCTGCTTAAAGGAGCATCGAGCTTCTGCGTAAAACGCCTAAGCCCGATGCAACCATCAGTTTCCGCTAAAAACTCCAACTCATCCAGGTACTCGTTTACCTGCTCTTCGGTGGTGTTTTTGCTTATAACAGCAACAAATATTGCTCTCTCCATTAATTAGTCTTTCAATTTTGCTGATAAGAACTCTCTGTTAAGACGAGCAATATGCGATATTTTAACCTGTTTAGGACACTCCATTTCACAAGCTCTTGTGTTTGTACAGCTACCAAAACCTAATTCATCCATTTTAGCAATCATAGATTTTACACGAGCAGCTGCCTCAACTTTACCTTGAGGAAGAAGTGCAAGTGAACTAACACGTGCAGCTACAAACAACATTGCAGAGCCATTCTTACAAGTTGCAACGCAAGCACCACATCCTACACAAGCTGCAGCATCCATACTTTCATCAGCTGCTTTTTTAGGAATTGGAATAGCGTTGGCATCTTGAGGAGCTCCTGTATTTACAGAGATAAAACCACCTGCTTGAAGAATCTTATCGAAAGCACCTCTATCCACAACCAAGTCTTTGACTACTGGGAAGCCTTTACTACGCCAAGGTTCAATAGTGATAGTTTCGCCATCTTTGAACTTTCTCATGTGAAGTTGACAAGTGGTAATTTCATCGTCAGGTCCGTGTGCACGTCCATTAATGTAAAGTGAACACATACCGCAGATACCTTCACGACAATCGTGGTCAAAAGCAACAGGACCACTCTTCTTTTCGTGACAACCTTTGTTCAATGCGACAGCTTCGATACCCTCTTTGATGAGTTGTTCATTAAGAATATCCATCATTTCAAGGAATGAAGTGTCCGGAGATATATTTTTTACTTCGTAAGTCTCAAAATGTCCCTTACTTTTTGCATCTTTTTGACGCCAAACTTTTAATTTAAAATCCATATTATTGGTTTTTTAGTCTTTATAATTACGAGTAGCCAATTTAACGAATTCGAACTTCAAATCCTCTTTATGTAGTTCAGGTTCAGCATTTTCGCCTTTATATTCCCAAGCACTTACATAAGCGAAGTTTTCGTCGTCACGAAGTGTCTCACCTTCAGGAGTTTGCATCTCTTCACGGAAGTGACCACCGCAAGACTCTTTACGATTTAGAGCATCACGAGCCATCAACTCACCAATTTCGAAGAAGTCAGCCAAACGAAGAGCTTTTTCCAACTCTTGGTTAAATTCTGCCTTATCTCCAGGTACATAGACATTTTTCCAGAATTCAGCTTTCAAAGCTTTAATCTCTTCGATTGCCTTTTTCAAACCAGCTTCATTACGAGCCATACCTACATATTCCCACATCAAGTGACCAAGCTCTTTGTGGAAGCGGTCAACACTCTTATTACCCTTGATATTCAACACTTTATCGCATTTTTCTTCGAATGCTTTTTCTGCTTCTTCGAATGCCGGATCGTTGATATCGGTCTTAGGAACTTGAATCTTGCTTGCAAGATAATCTCCAATTGTGTAAGGAAGAATGAAATAACCATCAGCCAAACCCTGCATCAAAGCAGATGCACCTAAACGGTTTCCACCGTGATCTGAGAAGTTTGCCTCTCCAATTGCATAAAGACCAGGGATTGTAGTTTGTAGATTATAGTCAACCCAAATACCACCCATTGTATAGTGGATAGCAGGATAAATCATCATTGGCTCTTCGTAAGGGTTTACAGCAGTAATCTTTTCATACATTTGGAACAAGTTACCATAACGTGCTGTAATCACATCTTTACCCAAACGAGCAATAGCAGTCTTGAAATCCAAGAATACTGCAAGACCTTGTTCATTCACACCATAACCTGCGTCGCATCTCTCTTTGGCAGCACGAGAAGCGACATCACGAGGTACAAGGTTACCGAAAGCAGGATATCTTCTCTCCAAGAAGTAATCTCTATCCTCTTCTGCAATTTGAGATGCTTTAACCTCACCTTTACGCAAGCGTTCAACATCTTCTAATTTCTTTGGTACCCAAATTCTACCATCATTTCTAAGTGACTCTGACATAAGAGTTAGCTTAGATTGTTGATCGCCGTGAACAGGAATACAAGTTGGGTGGATTTGTGCAAAACAAGGATTTGCAAAGAAAGCACCTTTCTTATAACATTGCCAAGCTGCAGAACCATTACAGTTCATTGCATTTGTTGATAGGAAATAAGTATTACCATAACCACCTGTTGCAATCACAACTGCGTGAGCACCGAAACGCTCTAATTTACCTGTAACAAGGTTTCTTGCAATAATACCTTTTGCTTCACCATTGATCATAACCAAATCAACCATTTCGTGGCGAGGGTAGCTGGTTACAGATTTCTTTGCGATTTGACGGTTAAGAGCAGCGTATGCTCCAAGTAGTAGTTGTTGACCGGTTTGTCCACGAGCGTAGAAAGTACGAGAAACCTGTGCACCACCGAATGAACGGTTGTCAAGAAGTCCGCCGTAATCACGAGCAAATGGAACACCTTGTGCAACACATTGGTCGATAATACTGTTACTTACCTCAGCAAGACGATAAACATTTGCCTCTCTACTTCTATAGTCACCACCTTTGATAGTGTCATAGAACAATCTGTAAACTGAGTCATTGTCATTTTGATAATTCTTTGCAGCATTAATACCACCTTGTGCAGCAATAGAGTGTGCACGACGTGGAGAATCGCTGATACAGAAAATTTTGACATTGTATCCCAATTCGCCTAATGAAGCAGCTGCAGAAGCACCACCAAGACCTGTACCTACAACAATGATTTCTAATTTTCTCTTGTTTGCAGGGCTGACAACCCTAATGTGTGCTTTATGCTCAGTCCATTTTTGAGCTAAAGGTCCTTCCGGAATTTTGGAATCAAGTTTTGCCATATTTAGTTTGTAATTAAAATTAGTGCAAATTTTGCTATTTTTATGTTAATTAACAATTATTTGTAAATTTGTGCTACTTCAAATTTTTAATTTTTTAATAATGAAACAAAAATCTTTATTTCTTTTAACCTTTATTGTAGGTTTTTCATTGATTTGTAGCAACTTAAATGCTCAGCATCAACCTCACCCTCGTTTTGATAATGTAAATTATCGTCCTACTCCTCACGATTTTGTTCCACTTCCTCAAGTCGTAAATGACAAAGATGGATACATAATTTTGGAAAAAGGTCTTACCATTGTGGACCTTACTCAAAATCCAAAGGATAAAGGTAGTAATTTTAATTCAAAATACCTCAAAGAAAAACTTATAAAGGTGTTTGACTTCGAAATTATTGAAAAAAATGTGGCTCCCGAGAGTAATTTTATACTTCTAACCATCAATAATGAGCCTCAAAAATTTGAAAGTATTAAAAATGGAGATAGTCCTGAAGCATACACTTTAACCATTAAAGATGGCTCTGTTCACATAGACGGTAGATCTAAAACAGGTATTTTTTATGGTATTCAAACACTGCTTCAATTACTACCTCCTCAAGTGTACTCTATCGCAACAAATAAGCACGATGGAGCTATGCTGAAAGAGTATTATCTTGGTAACATAGAGATAATTGATGCACCTCGTTTCGAGTATAGAGGCAATATGCTTGACGTATCGCGTTCTTTCTTTGATAAAGATTTCATTATCAAACACTTAGACCGTCTTGCATATCATAAAATAAACAAATTCCACTGGCACCTTACAGATGATAATGGTTGGAGAATTGAGATTAAAAAATATCCTGACCTTACAAAAAAAGGTGCATGGAGAGGTAAAAACGAAGTTCTTGAGCCTTGGTTTAATACCGGTGATGACTCTTACGGTGGATACTATACACAAGAAGAGATTAAAGAGATTGTTAAATATGCATCGGATAGAAATATAGAAATCATTCCTGAAATAGACCTTCCGGGACACTCAAAAGCTGTAATTGCTTCATATCCAAATGTAAATTGTAAAATCGAAAGTGAATTTTACAGTATACAAGGCGAGTCAAATAATGTTTGGTGCGTTGGAAATGAGGACAATTATAAAATGCTTGATAATATCATTAAAGAGATTTCCAAACTTTTCCCATCAGATTATATTCACATCGGAGGCGATGAGGTTAATATGGTAGGTTGGGAACATTGCGAAGAGTGCCAGGCACTTATGCAAAAAGAAGGAATGGAAAAAGAGATAGAACTTCTTAACTATTTCGTACGCAGATTGGAAAACATTGTAGCAAAATATGGCAAAAAAATGGCAGGTTGGGAAGAGATTCTTGATGGCGGAGAATTAAAACCAAATACTCTTGTTACCTCTTGGCACTATGCCGGTGGCGAAAAAGCAATTGAAAAGAATCAACCTACCGTAATGCAAGTTGGTGAATATTGCTACTTTGATATGAAATATTCCGATAAAGAGAGAGGTCACAACTGGGCAGCAATCGTATCATTGCAAGATGTTTATAGATTTGACCCTGTAGGTAGTTTTGAATTGACTGAAGATCAGGAAAAACTTATACTTGGCCCACAAGGAGCTTTATGGACGGAAATGTTATACTTACCTCCACATTTCTCTGATTATCAGATGTTTCCACGACTTTGTGCTACTGCAGAAATTGGATGGACTCCTCAAAATCAAAGAGAATGGGAATGTTTTAACAATCGTGTTCACGGCAAACATTTAGAGAGAATGTATCAAATGGGAATTAAATTCAGAATTCCATTCCCAGATGTTGAATATAAAGGAAATCAACTTGTTGTTGAATCTCCTTACCCTTCGGCAGTTGTGAGATACTCTACTGATGGATTATCTCCAACTATCTACTCTCCTGTAGTTACAGGAAATATCATTACGGATGCACCTCACAAATTCAGATTTGCAACTTTCTACAATGATGTAAAAAGTGCTGTTGTAGGTGCTGAAAATATTGATATTTACCAATACCAGACTCCTGAAGTTAAAGTTACATCATCTATGAATGGTATTAAAGATTGGGAATTGGATAAATTGACAGATTGGAAACAACCTACCGCTTTCAGATCAGACAGAAGAGCAAAAGAGGGAGATTGGATTCTATTTGAATTCCCACAAGGTGTTGATTGTGAGAAGATTACATCTTATTCATCAGACCCTGTAGTTGATTTCTATGGTATAAATAAAGGCCATATCGAAATCTCATACGATGGTGTTAATTTTGAAAATTGTGGAGAATACCGCTATAACAAAGCTATAGTTGAGAATATTGAAAAAGAGGTAAAAGCTGTTAAAATTGTTATTGACGGTATCAATGATGGTAGATATATCATTATTCAAGATTTAAGAATTGAATAAAATGGAATTTTTCGCTAAAAGTAAATCCGCAAATATAAGTATTTATATTTCCGATAGCAGGAAGGAGGATCCGACGATAGTCCTCCTTCACGGCTATCTGGAAACAATTTACATTTGGGAAGATTTAAGAGAATTATTGAAAGATTACAGGACAATTGCAATTGATTTACCGGGCCATGGATTATCAACTTCTCATCCTGAATGTAACTCTATGGAGTTGTGTGCAGATGTTGTTCGCGATGTATTGGAGATTTGCAATGTGTCAAATGCAGTTGTCGTAGGACACTCTATGGGTGGATATGTTGCACAAATGTGCTGTAAAAAATACCCCGAACTATTTAATGGCTTGATTCTATTGAATTCCAACACTTTTGCCGATAGCGAAGAGAAGAAAAAAGAGAGAATTAAAGATATTATAAAAATTGAAGGAAATGCACTTCTTAATATTGCCTCTGCTATGATTCCTAAAATGTATTATAGCGAAAATTTGAGAAGATGCGATGATGTTATTCGTGAAACCATAGAGATTTGCGAAACTCACGATCCAATGGGTATTATTGCCTCTATAAATGGACTTATGGCTCGTTCTGACTATAATGAATTTATAAAGGGTTATAATTCACCTGCACTCTTTATTTATGGGGAGAATGATCCATTTTTAAGTGAAGAGAATAGATTGAAAATGATAAAAGATTATCCTAATGTTGAACATAAAACCCTCTCTAAATGTGCTCACAACTCATTTATCGAGTATCCTGAATTGGTAAAAAATGAGATTGTTCACTTTATGGAAAAGTTTTCAACAAATGGGTAAATATTCGGTTAATAAGTTGTTGATAAACTATTGATAACTTTATAAGATCTGTTGATAACTTTATTTATTAACAAGTTATGAATTTTTATCAACAATATTATTAACAAAATTTACTGATAAAAATATGGCCTGTAGATACCTGTAACAGCGTTTTTAGTGAATTATTAACATTATCAACAGACTATAATAATAAACAACTATAAAAGTAAAAATTAAATAATAATATAATATGAACGAAAACTTTGATCCAAGAGCAGCCGGGGTATCGAAAGATGGAGATTTTGAAGGGAAGATTCGTCCTCAGGATTTTTCACAATTTTCGGGACAGGAGAAAATTCTCGAAAATTTGAAAATATTTGTTCAGGCCGCACTTTTAAGGGGCGACACCTTGGATCACGTCCTGTTGCATGGTCCTCCGGGATTGGGAAAAACTACATTGGCATCCATTATTGCAAATGAGTTGGGAGTAGGTATGAAAACCACTTCCGGTCCTGTGTTGGATAAACCGGGCGATTTGGCAGGTCTTTTGACATCTCTAAACGAGGGTGATGTGCTATTCATAGATGAAATACATCGACTTTCTCCCGTAGTTGAGGAGTATTTGTACTCGGCTATGGAGGATTATACTATTGATATTATGATAGATAAGGGGCCTGGAGCAAGGTCGGTTCAAATTTCATTGACTCCATTTACCCTTATTGGTGCTACCACAAGAAGTGGTCTTTTAACTGCACCTCTACGTGCCAGATTTGGTATAACTTCCCATTTGGAGTATTATGATGCAGATGTATTGATTAAAATCATTACCAGAAGTGCATCTATTTTGAATATAGATATAGATCCTCTTGCTGCCAGAGAGATTGCTTGTCGAAGCAGAGGTACTCCTCGTATAGCAAATTCACTATTAAGAAGGGTGAGAGATTTTGCTCAGGTAAAGGGCGATGGAGTGATAAATTTAGAGATTGCAAAATATGCACTTGATGCTTTGAATATAGATAAAAAAGGTCTGGATCAGATTGATAATAAGATACTTAGCACAATTATTCAAAAATTCAAAGGCGGTCCTGTCGGTGCAGGAACATTAGCCACTGCAGTAGGGGAGGATGTTGGTACTCTCGAAGAGGTTTACGAACCATACCTTATCAAAGAGGGATTTATTCAACGCACACCACGAGGCAGAGAGGTTACTGATTTGGCATATAAACATTTAGGACTTTCAAAATATTCAGATAATTCACTTTTTTAAATAGATTTTTATGAAAAAGATTCTAACCATAGTTTTAGCATTCATATCAATTACCTCATTTGCTTGTACATCTGCAATAATCACAGGTAAAGCAACTCCTGATGGAAGAGCTTTAATGTGGAAACATCGCGACACAGGCACTTTGGATAATCGTGTAGAGAAAATAGAGGGAGAGAAATACTCATTTATAGCACTTTTTAACAGTAATGTAGATGAAGCAACAGAGGCCTGGGCTGGTACAAATGAGGTTGGATTCAGTATTATGAATACAGCTTCTTATAATCTCAAACCCGATGATGATAATACTAAAATAGCTGATTTAGAGGGTGTTATAATGTATAAAGCCCTATCAGTATGTAAAAATTTGAAGGATTTTGAGAATCTTTTGGATAAAATGAAAAAACCACTCGGAGTAGAGGCAAACTTTGGAGTTATAGATGCCGAAGGTGGAGCTGCATACTACGAGGTAAATAATTATGAGTGGACAAAGATTGATGTAAACGATCCAAAGATTGCACCTCAGGGTTTTTTGGTAGTTGCAAATTATTCATATACAGGTGATTACGATCAAGGAAGCGGTTATGTAAGATACACTACAGCCCATATCAATTTTTTGAAAAATAAGGGAAGGAATGGAGAATTTACACCTCAATGGATTTTTTCAGAATGTTCAAGATCTTTCTATAATTCAATTTTGGATATAGATTTGGTTAAAGACCCTGCACTTACACCTAACGGGTGGTTTATAGATCAGGATTTTATTCCAAGAAGAATTTCATCGGCATCGGTTGTGATTCAAAGTGTTTTACCTGACGAAAATCCTGAATTAACAACAATGTGGACTGTTTTAGGTTATCCGCCTATTGGTATAGCAGTGCCACTTTTTGCAAATCAGGAGTTGCCAAAATATATGGTTAAATATTCAGATAATAACTATCAAACTTTGCTTGTAGATGTAGAAAATCCTCTTCATTGCGAAATGTGCGACTATGTTCTGGAGCTTAAAAAGGATGTATTTCCTGTTACAAGAGGTAATGGAAAGGATTATTTCAACTTCTCAAAACTATACAACAGCCAAGGAGATGGTTATATGCAGATTTTTGGAGAGTTAGAGAGGGGTATTTTTGATGTTTATGACATCATAAGTAAAAATTGGAGAGAGGCAGGTAAAATCAATTCGGAAGAGTTAAAATCTTTCTATGAAGGAATTTATCTAAAGATAGCAAACGAGAAGATATTGCGAAAATAAAAGATAATGTCGCTTTTTATTTCAGGGCTTAGTGCATCTGCAGGGGCAGTTTTATGTGCTAAGTCTGTAGTGAAGTTGGAAAATAGGGTACATTTGGTTGTTACCTCATCAAAGGATAAAGCTGTATCATTTTGTAATGATTTGTACAACTTTATAAATGATGAGAATGTTTTCTATTTCCCTTTATCAAAGGACATTAACTCAAAATATAGCGTTAAAGATGCCTCTCAGAAGGTTCAGAGAACATCATCAATTGCTGCCATAGAGAATTACAATGGAAAAAGTGAACTCGTTATAGTTACATATCCAGACTCATTGGACGAGGAGATTATATATGGCAGTAAATTAAAAAATTCTATTCTTAAGATAAAAAAGGGGGATAAACTTTCCCACGCTTTTATCAAGGAATTACTCTTTGAAAATGGTTTCAACAAGGTTGATTTTGTATCAGAGCCGGGCGAATTTGCACTTAGAGGCAGTATTATAGATTTATTCTCCTACTCTAATAATAATCCTTATCGTATAGATTTTTTTGGAGATGAAATAGAGTCTATAAAGGAGTTTAATAATGATACTCAAATATCTACAAGAGAGTTAGAGGAGATTGATATTTATCCAAATATTTTTGATGATAATACATCGGATAATAAGACAAATTTTATAAACCTGCTACCAAAAGATACCGTTATATGGTTTTTTGAAAGGGAACTATATCAGGATAGGGAATGGTATCTCTCTTCCAATAGTGCTTTTAATTGTGTATATGATTCATTACCAAGGAATTACGAGGGTAATATAGTAAAAATCAATTCACAGATAGAGCTTTTGGAAAATATAGAAAAACTCCTCAAAACCACTAAAAGCGGGGAGCAGGGTTTCTACTATTATAACACAGTTCCACAGCCCACATTCAATAAAAATTTTGATATTCTTCTCTCTGATATAAAAATTAAAGCAACAGAGGGTTATCAGATAAATATTTTAACCGATAATATTACCCAGAATGAACGTCTTAATAAAATTATCAAAGAGATAAAGAATAGATTGAATGAGGATTATTCTTTGATAGTTGATAGAGAGAATTGGTTAAATGTGGAGCAACTCTCATTAAGTGAGGGGTATATAGATAATGTAGATAAGATTTGTTACTACACAGATCATCAGATATTCGAAAGGTATCACAAAATAAAGGTAAAACGCACTGTTGAGAAGAGTGAAAGATTGACTATCAATGAGTTAAGTGCTTTTCAACGAGGAGATTATGTGGTACATATAGATCATGGAGTAGGACAATTCGATGGTCTTGTCAAGATAAATGTTAATGGAAAGATGCAGGAGGCCATAAAGTTGATTTATAAAGATGGTGATGTGCTGTTTGTATCTATTCATGGTATTCACAGGATTTCCCGTTATAAGTCAAAAGATGGTACACCTCCGAAAATTTATAAGTTAGGCAGTAAAACTTGGGAAAATCTTAAGAATAATACCAAATCAAAAGTTAAGGATATTGCTGCAAATCTGATAAAACTCTATTCAGAACGCTCTGCATCGCGTGGTTTTGCCTTTTCTCCAGATACTTATCTTCAAACCGAACTTGAATCATCATTTATCTATGAAGATACTCCGGACCAACACAAAGCCACACTTGCCATAAAAGAGGATATGGAGAGAAGTTGTCCTATGGATAGACTTGTATGTGGAGATGTGGGCTTTGGAAAGACAGAAATAGCCATTAGAGCTGCATTTAAGGCAGTTGCAGATAGTAAACAGGTGGCTGTTTTAGTCCCAACGACAATATTGGCATTCCAACATTACAATACATTCAAGTCGCGTCTGAAAGATTTTCCTTGCAATATAGATTATATTTCAAGGATGAGGAGTGCAAAGGATATAAAGGATATTCAGAAAGGTCTGAAAGATGGTAAAATAGATATAATAATCGGGACTCATAGACTGCTGAATAAAGCGGTTGAATTTAAGGATTTGGGACTTCTGATAATAGATGAAGAGCAGAAATTCGGTGTTTCGGCAAAGGAGCGTCTTCGTGAATTGAAAACAGCAGTCGATACATTGACCCTTACAGCCACTCCGATACCTCGAACTCTCCAATTTTCTCTGCTTGGAGCAAGAGATTTGTCTATTATAAATACCCCTCCGCCAAACAGACTTCCGGTGCATACGGAGTTAATAGATTTTGATTACGAAAAAATAAGGGAAATACTTGATTATGAACTAAATAGAGGTGGTCAAATATTTTTTATTCACAATAAAATAGATGATCTTTTATCTATTCAGGCAATAATTGAGCGAATAGTTCCGAAGGCAAAAACTGCCATTGCCCATGGTCAGATGGAGGCGGTAAAACTTGAAGGAATCATAATGGATTTCATTCAGGCAGAATACGACATTCTTATCTGCACATCTATCGTCGAAAACGGTATAGATATGCCTAATGTCAATACGATAATTATCAATCAGGCACAAAACTTCGGACTCAGCGACCTTCATCAACTCAGGGGTAGGGTAGGGCGTTCCAATAAAAAGGCCTTTTGTTACCTTATTTCTCCTCCATTGGCAACACTTCCCGATGATTCCCGCAGGAGATTACAAGCCATAGAGACCTTCTCCGAATTGGGAAGCGGTTTTAATATTGCTATGCAGGATTTGGATATCAGAGGAGCAGGAAACCTTTTAGGAGGCGAGCAGAGTGGATTTATTGCAGAGATGGGTTTTGAGACCTATCAGAAGATATTAAATGAGGCCTTAAGTGAATTAGAGCCACTCACAACTGCATTCCAAAGGGGTAAATCGGAGCATCTTAATCAACAATTGCCTATTGCCAATAGCCGTTACGCCTCTTCTGATTGTCACATAGAGACAGATATGGATATATCTATTCCGGATGAGTACATATCTATAACTTCCGAAAAAATAAGACTTTACAAACAACTCGACTCTATGACGGAAAATTACGAGTTGGATAAGTTCGAAAAAGAGATAGAGGATAGATATGGAGCAATACCGGAGCAATTCAGGGAATTGATGACAGTAGTGAGATTGCGTTCATTGGCGAAAGAGTTGGGTTTCGAGCGTATTGTATTGAAAAACAACACTTTAGTAGCATATTTTATATCAAATCAATTATCTGCTTATTTCAAAAGCGATCTCTTTACAAGGATTCTCGCTTCAATCCAGAAAGGTGGAAGAAGATTTAACATCAAAGAGCATAACAATAAACTTTATATTGTAGTTCAGGGAGTTAACAGTGTAAAGAGGGCATTTGATATTCTATCTACCTTATAATTATTTAGTTACAAATCTCTCTCAGGGCAATTTCTTGGCATATTGTTTGAATAATTCCTATGAAAGGATAAAATTTGCCCCTATTATTTCAAATTTTAACTCTAAATACACTTTTTATTTTGTGAAAAAATTAAAAAGTTTCATTTTTGTAGTTTATAATTTATTGTTGATTCGTTTACTTTTGTGTAATGTCGAATCGTTGAGAATTAACCCTTTATGAAGAAATACTTTTTAATTGTATTTGTAACACTATTGATGCACTCACTATCTCTTTCGGCACAAGAGACTGTGGCTTTGGGATCATATTCACCATACACACTATTTGGAATAGGTGATTTAGTTAATCAAGGCACACCTTACAACAAATCTATGGGTGGTGTAGGAATAGGTATTAGAGATAACAGATTTATAAATTTCATAAATCCTGCGGCAGCAAGTTCGATTGATACACTCTCATTTATGGTCGATTTTGGTGTTCAGCAGAAGAATACAATCTATACAGGAAAGGGTACGACAGGTGGGTTGAACGATAACGAAATCCTTAACAATGCCTACAATATCTTCAATATGTCGCACATTGCCGTTACTTTCCCGCTTTACAGAAGTTCGGCTATGATATTGGGTATCACACCATTAAGTGATGTTGGTTACAACTTTGTAGAGAAGGAGACAGATGATGCTTTAGTGGCAGAATTGGGAGATATTCAATATCAAAAAATAGGCACAGGAGGGCTTTACACTGCATTTACAGGCGTATCTGCAACATTTTGGAAGAGATTAAGTATTGGAGCTCAGGCACATTTCAATTTCGGAACAATGGCCAGATCTTCGTATGCAATATTTAATACCAATAGTACCAACAGAATGATTCAGACAGGTTGGAACTACTCTTTGAGAGGAGTTACCGGCAAATTCGGTCTTCAATATTCTCAACCAATATCCAATGATTACTATTTGATAGTTGGTGGTACCTATAAATTGCCTTGCAATCTTGGAGGTGTATCAAACAGATATGCCTATGCTGTATCATCTTCATTTACAGATACAATTCATAACACCGAGATTGAGAATAGAAACATTATAAATATTCCTGAGGAGATTGGAGTCGGATTCTCTTTCAAGAAGAGTGGAAAATGGCAATTTGCATTTGACTACACTTTGCAGGATTGGAGTAATACCATATTTGATGAGACTCCCGGAATTGATTTTGCCCCTACAAAAGCACAATCATTTAAGGCAGGATTTGAATTTACACCCAACAGATACGATATCAGATACTACATGAAGAGGGTTTCATATAGATTTGGAGTATATCACAACAAATCTTATTACTCACTGAATGGTAGTCAGATATCTGCAACGGGAATTACATTCGGACTCTCATTGCCTGTATTCAGGTTGTATAATGCAATTACTATAGGAGTTGATTTGGGAGAGAGAGGATCGCTTCAGAACAATTTGATTCGTGAAAGATATGCAAACTTCTATTTGGGTATCAATCTTCACGATATTTGGTTCCAGAAACCGCTTTATAATTAGAAATAATAACTAAACAACAAATAAATAATGAAAAAGATTTTATTACTTATCGTTGCAACTTTAATGGTAGCAGCACCTCAAGCTAAAGCTCAAAGTAAATATGGTCCCGATAGTGCTAATTGTGTAGTTTATCTATCATACTATAAGGAGTATATGAAGCAAAAGAATTATGCAGAAGCTACTCCAAACTGGTATAAAGCTTTTAACTCTTGTCCTCCATCAGCAAACCAAACAATGCTTATCGATGGACAATCAATTATGCGTCGTCTTATCAACCAAAATAGAAAAGATGCGATTCGTCGTGGAGAATTGATTGATACATTGATGATGCTTCACCAATTGAGAATAGACAACTATCCAAAATATAGAGTTCAAGCTCACAACAATAAGGGTTTGGATATGATCAATTACTACGGAGCTGCTGATAAGGCAAAACTTTACGAAGGTTTAAGTGGAGTTGTTGTTGAGTTACAAGAGAAGACAAATCCTGTTATTCTTGTTAATAGAATGAAAGCGGCTAACGACCTATATCAACAAGGTACTATCCTTGCAGAAGAGGTTATGGATGTATATTCAGAAAATATTGCGATTTTCGAATCTATTGTAGAGGCATCTCCTTCTAACAGCCAAAACGAAGCTATGAAGAGAGATATGGAGTCTCTATTCATTGAGAGCGGTGTAGCAAGTTGCGAAAACCTAATTGCTTTATACACACCACGTTACGAAGAAAATCCAACAGATAAAGCATTGGTTTCAAACATCGTTAAGATGATGGGTAAATCAGAATGTATGGATAGCGATCTTTTCTTGAAAGCTGTAACATCCCTACACGCTATTGAGCCATCTGCAACATCTTCATACTCTCTTTACAAATTGAATTCATCAGCAGGTAATGTTGACCTTGCAATTCAATACCTACAAGAGACAATCGCTATGGAAGAGACAGATGCTTCAACAGATGCAGATTATCTATTGGAATTGGCTACTTATGTATTCAAAAATGCAAACGACAAAGCATTGGCAATCGAATCGGCTAAAAAGGCAGCAGAACTTAAATCAGAGGTTGCAGGTAGAGCATATTTCTTAATTGGAACTATCTGGGGATCAGTAAGATGCGGTGGTAACGAAATCGAATCAAGAGCTCAATATTGGGTAGCAGTTGACTACTTGACAAAAGCTAAAAATGCTGATGAAACTCTAACAGACGAAGCCAATAACCTTATCGGCCAATATCGTGCATATTTCCCACAACAAGCTGAGGCATTTATGTATGACATTTTGGATGGAGCTTCATACACAGTTGCTTGCTCAGGTTTGAGAGAGTCAACAATTGTAAGAACTAATAAATAATGTTTTTTATAAAACATAGTTATAAATATATTAAAGATGTAGCAGCGCTATTTTTAGTAGCTGCTATATCTTTTTCATCTTGTTCAAAAGAGGAGATATTTGTAGAAGAGTTGGATTTGCAAAAAATTCCGATTCAGGTAATAAACAATATGAATGCACTCCAATCTGATGCGGGTGTACTTCAAAGTAAAATGTCTGCCCCTCGAATGGAAAAATACCAGACCGATACCACCTCTTATGAACTTTTTCCTGATGGATTTAATGTTTTTAGTTACACTTCAGAGGGAGAATTGGAAACAACTATAGTTTCGCAAGGGGCAAAACACACTACAACCAAAGACCAAGAAGAGTGGGTTGTCTATGGTAATGTGTTGATTAAGAATCACTTAAAGGGTGAGAGGATGGAAACTGACACTCTTTATTGGGATAAGGAAAAAGCTGAGATATTTACAGATTGTTATGTAAAAATGTGGTCGCAGGATGGCTTCTTGCAGGGTTTTGGTATGAGATCGGACGAAAAGGCATCAAATGCTATAATCTTACGCCCATTCGATTCATACGGAAATACCACTTCTGACTCAAATTTTGTCTATCTCGACTCTCTGAATTTTATCGGACCTACACTTTATTAACAAAGTTTTCAACAAAAATAGACAATTAGTTGATTTTTTGGTTATATTTGCGTTTCCTACTAAAATAACAATTAAAAATTAACTAAAAATGGCGGCATTAGAGAAAATTCGCGTCAAGTTCGGACTACTGATAACAGTGCTAATCGCAGTTGCACTATTATCTTTTATCATTGATCCTAACACTTTAACATCGGCTATGTCTGTATTTTCATCAAAAAATGATGTTGGTGAAGTAGCAGGAAAAAGTGTAAACATTAGGGATTATCAAGAAAAAGTAGATTACTACACAACAATTCATCAATTAACAACAGGTAACTCTGCCTCTACTGAGCAAGATCAGCAAGAGATTTACAACTCTGCATGGGCATCTTTCTTGGAAGAAATGCTTTACAAACCTACATTCAAGAGAGCAGGTATCAACATCAGTGATGAAGAGATTTACAACCTTTCGCAAGGCACAAATATCTCACCGGTTCTTGCACAATCACCAATGTTCTATGGACCTGATGGTAAGTTCTCACGCGAAGCTGTTGCAGTTTTCGTGCAAAGCATAGATGATGATCCAACAGGAAATCAAGCTCTTCTTTGGAATTTCCTTGAGGGTAGAATGGTTGCAGGAAGACTATCGGAAAAATATGAATCACTAATTGCAAATAGCAATATCCAAAATAATGTAGAGTTGAGAAGAGCTCTTGAAGAGAATAATCAATCTTCGGATGTTGATTTCGTTATGATTCCTCACGATTACAGCAAAGATTCAACAATCGTAGTTACCGATGCAGAGGTAAAATCATACTACGATGCTCGTAAAGATATGTTCAGACAACTCGACTCACGCGATATTGAGTATGTGGTATTCGATGTTACTCCATCGCAAGAGGATATCGACAAAGAGAGAGCAGAGATTGAGGTTGCTTACGAAACTTTGAAACAAGATGATATCAACTATAAAAACTTCTTGTCAAGAAATTCTGACCTTCCATACAACACCTATTATTATAAAGAGGGTGAATTGGCATCTGTAGGTCTTCCTGAATTTGAAGAGGAGATTTTCGGAAAGAGAGCAACTATTACACCTATTATTAATAAGGATGGCAGATTTGTAGCCGCTAAAGTTATTGATAAGAAGAATATGGCTGACTCAGTATATGTAGCTCATATCCTTTTGGCAGGTCCGGGAAGCGAGGAGAAGGCAGATTCTCTTCTTAATCTCCTAAAACGTGGCGAGCAGTTCGAGAAATTGGCTGCAGAACACTCATTGGACAACAACCCTAATACTCCTGCAAGAGGTGATATCGGTTGGTTTACACAGAGTTATATGATTCCTGGTTTTGAGGGTGTGTTCGATATGCCATTGAAAAAATATGAAATCATCAAAACTCAATATGGTACACACATCGTAACCGTAAAAGAGCGTACCAAACTTCACAACAAAGTACAGTTGGCGATGTTGGCAAAAGCTGTAGAGCCAAGCAAAAAGACATTCCAGGATGTTTACAATCAAGCGAGTGAGTTTATGAGCCAGGCATCAGGTACTTATGAGGGCTATATCGAGGCAGTTAATCAAGGTGCTTTGGTAACATCTCCTGCAATGCGAGTTGCAGAGGGTGAACGCAAAATTGGCAATTTCAACAATGCTCTTGAACTATCTCGTTGGGCTTACGAAGCAAAAGAGGGAGAGGTTTCTCACATCATAACTCTTGATAACGATAAATATGTAGTAGCTGTACTTACCGATATCCATAAAGAGGGATATACTCCAATAGAGGATATCAAGGAGAGTATAAAGAGTGCTATAGTTGCAGAGAAGAGAGCGACCCAAGAGGCGGAAGCTATTGCAGCCAAGATTGAGGGTGCAACCACTTTAGAGGAAGTTGCTGAGAAATTGGGAACTACCATCAGCCACAAAGATGGTGTAACATTTGGTGCAATCAATGTTCAGAGATTGGATCCTAAGTTTATTGGCGCAGTTGCTGCTGCTGAAGTAGGAAAACTTGTAGGTCCTGTCGAGGGCAATATTGGTACTTATGTATTGGTAGTCAAGGATCGCCAGACAGGTGCTTTCTACACTGAAAAAGATGTAGAGACAAGAAATGCACAAGTTACACAGAGTCAGTTAAATATGTTGGGACAAATTATCCTTAACGATGCTGATGTAAAAGATTATAGAGGGAAGTTTTATTAAAAAACGGCATAAATAAGGGATTTTCCCTTAAATATTTGGTAAAATATCAAATAAATAGAGATATTTTTCGGAAAAATTTTGAATTTTTCCGAAAAATAGCTTATATTTGAGTTCGTATATTACCGTGTAGTGAAATGTTTTAACCAAAAATAACAACAAACACTTAACAATTTTTTTATGAAAAGGATTATTTATCTATTGGTGACTATGGTCTGCACAGCAGGTCTATTCACATCCTGTCTTGAAAATGTTGAGCCAGAAGGTCTTACTAAGTTAAGAGAAGCAAAGGCTGAATATTACAAGGCATTGGCTGCTAAAGCAAATGCAGATGCAGAATTGGCAAAAGCAAACGCTGCTGCTACTACTACTCTTGCAAATGCTGAAGCTACATTGAAAGCTGCAGAAGCTAAAGTTTTGGAAGCTCAAGCTGCTCAAATCGCTGCCTTGACTGCTCAAATCGAAGCTGAAACTGCAAGAATTGAAGCTGAAACAGCTCACTTCGAAAGAATGGCTGCTCTTGACGAAGCAATCAAAGCTGCTGAAGTAAGAGTTAAAGAAGCTGAAGCTGCTTATTGGGAAGTTTACTATTCTGAAGCTTCTGAAGTTGAAAAAGCTAAAGCTGAAGCTGAACTAGTTAAAATTCAAGCTGAATTGGAATCTCTTCAATTAGAACAAGAAAAAGAAGAGGCTGATCACGCTGAATATATGGCAAAACACGAAGCTGAAATGCAAAGATTGGCTGCTGAAGTTGAAGCACAAAAAGTTGCATTGGAAGCTGAACTTTACAGACAAAAACAAGCTTTGGTACAAGCTAAAGAGGCATACGAAGCAACTGTAAGAGCATACGAAGAGAACCTTGCTTACATTGAAGCAATGAAGAATACTCTATCAGAAGACGAATTGGAAACAATCGCTGCTTACATTTTTGTTTACGAAACAGCATTGGATAATTACAAAGATGCACAAGCCGCTTTGGCACAAGCTGAATCTGACCTTGTTGAGTACAAATGGACTGCTTCAAAGAGATTTGAATATATCCAAGAGGTACACCAAGAAGCTTTGTATGCTATGGAAGCTCAAGTAGAAGATGCTTATGCTGACATCGAAGCTTATGAAGCTGAAATCGAGGCCCTTGTTGCTGCACAACAAGATTCTGAATTCTTCGAAGGTATTCCTGTAAGAGAATGGAAAGCTCAATTGGATGCTTACAAAGCTGAAATTGATGCTCTTCAATTAGAAAAAGGTCAAGTAATCGCTTCGATTGCTGACGCTCAAATCACCGGTCTTGCTGATGTTCTTGATTATACAACTGCTTACACTGATGGTACTGGTGCTGATGTAACTAAAGGTGGAGCTCCTGTTTCATCTGGTCTAAGCAGAGTTGACCCAGCTGGTTACTCAGATTTCAACTGGAATCACACAGCTCTTTCTTTCTACAATACTTACAAAAAGTATATCAAAGATCAAGCTTACTTAGCTGCTGTTGCTGAATTTGACACTTACAACAACGAGGTTGTTAAACCTGCTGAACAAGCTAAAGACGAAGCTCTTACTATCAGAGCTTTGAAATACAATGACTACACAGCTGCTCAAGCTGAAGAAGATGATGCTTTAGCTGCTAAAAACAAAGAAGATAAAGATGTTAAAGATGCTGAAAAAGCTGTAGCTGACGCTGAAAAAGCAATTGAAAAAGCTGAAGCTGACAAAGTTGCTGCTTTGGAAAAACTTACTAATGAATATCCTTCAGTTTATGCTGTAGCTCAATCAATTGATCTTAAAGAGTACTTGCCAACCGAATCTGAACGTCATTTCTTCGTTAAATTCTTGGCTGTTACTGAAGCTACATATATTGAAAGTAGTGCTTATCCACACGCAACTAACAACTATATCTATGACCTAGGTGATGTACAACCAGACGAATATGACAATGCTGCTTACATCTATGTTGATGCACAAGGCGTTCTTAGAGTAGTTACTACTCAAGTGAGACGTGAATGGGTATTCTACGGTGGTGAAGTTGCTGGTGAAACTCATACTTTCGGTATTGATGGTATCGTTAAATACATTGACGAACTAATTGCTGATGGTAGCACAGGTATCGTTCCTACAACTGATGCTGCTCTTCAAGCTGCTTTGGATGCTGCTAAGTTGCAATACACTAAAGACTCTTCTAAATACTACAAAAATGTAGATACTCTTAAGAAACAATTAGTAGAGACTGAAGCTGCTATTGCTGAAAATAAAACTGATGTAGAAGAAGCTGTTGAAGCTTTAAGATTAGCTAAGGTTGCTTTGAATACAGCTGAAGGTAAGGAAGCTCAAGCTGAAACTAAGTTAGCTGATGCTAAAACTGATCTTAAAGATGCTGAAGCAGCAAAAGTAACTTGGAATGCAACTTATCAAGAATGGTTGAATACTGGTATGGCTAAGCCAGAACCATACAGAATTTACTTGAACGAAGAAGATGGTACATCTAACACATTTGAAGGTTGGTCAGGTGATGCAACACAAAGCACTAACCAATTGGATGACACTTTCTGGATGCTTGAAAATAGATATCAACCAGCTGTAGGTTGTACAACAGAAGGTGCAAGAGTAATCGGAGCTTCTCCAAAAGCTTGGAAAGAGTATCGTGAATGGGTTTATAATGAATACCAAAATGCTCAAGCAGTTGATGAAACTGCAACTACAGTAATAAGATCAATAATGTCATTCAGTCCAGCAGGAACAGAAGTTTCTGGTATCAAAGTAGCTTTTGAAAATGAGATGAAGGTAATGTTCCCAGAAAGTGGTCGTCCATCTATCTTCTCTGAATATAATCAAGGAAAAGATACTGATAACATAGCAATGAACTGGAGAAAAACTTCTACTCTAATGAACGAAAAATACAATGAGTATCAAAAGAAGTTCATAGAAGATCACGCTCAACAAATTGCAGAATACGATTCTTTGAATTGGGAACTAGGTGGTGTCTCTGAAGAAGACATTGAAAAAGCAATCGAAGATGCTAAAAAAGCTGTAGCTGACGCAGAAAAAGCTCTTGCTGATGCAGAAGCTGCTGTAGCAGAAGCTACTGAAGAATTCGAAGCTGCTGTTGAAGCATTCAAAGCTGCTCTTAAGGCTTACTGGGATGTACGTGTTACTTACGTAGGTCGTGGTGAAACTTGGAAAGGTGGCGTAGCTTACACTGAAAAAGATGTAGATTGGTACAAGACCGCTAATATTGGAGGTATCAAAAATATCATTGTAAACAATCAACAAGACTTCGAATTCAGAAAAGCAGTTCGTACAGACTATGGTTTCCAATATAAAGATGATGCAATCGAACCTGCAGATGTAGCAGAAGCTTACTATGTAACTTTGAATGCACAAACAGGTGATGACAAATCTCCTGAAACTATCGGTCACGATAAGGATATCGAAATCCCTATGGACGTTGTTAACTATGGTAAAGTTGGTACTGAGTATAGACTACTTGACAACCGTAACCTTGGTCTAATCCTTCAAACTTTCAACGCTGACTTCAATACTAATGTATACGATGGTATTCGTTGCATTGATATGAACGGAAGATTCAATAAAGCTGTTTACTTCTCATTGATGAAACAACTAGCAATTATTGCAGATCTACAATTTGATATTGAAAGCTTCATTAGCAACTGGGAAGAGTTGAAACTTGCTATTGCTAAATTGTACATTTCACTTGGTGAAGAGTTAGATTCAAGCTTTGAAACTGCTCTAGCTAAGGAAACTAAGGCTCAAGATGCTAAGATTAAAGCTGCTAAAGATCAACTAGCTTGGGAAAAAGCAAATCTTGCTAACCAACAAGCTGAAGCTGAAGCTGCTAACGAAGCTTGGGTAGCTGCTTGGACTGCAGAACAAAATGCAATGAAAGCTTACAACGAAGCTGCTGCTGCTTATACAGCTGCTGACGAAGCATATCAAGCTGCTCTAGCTCAAAAAGCTCTTCTAGTTGAAGCAATGCAAGAAGCATTCGAAGCTCTAAAAGCTAAACATGACGAAGTAGTTGGCGCTCTTGTTGACGAAGTTAATGATATCGCTTACAGACAAAAAGAACTTCAAGCACTTTGGGATGTTTACAACAATGCATACAATGTAGGTCTTGGTGAATCTACAGCAATTGAAGAAGCATTCCAATACCCAGTATTCAAAGAGACTGAAGATGGTGGTTATGAAGTAGATTACGCACAAGCTAACAACCTTGAATCATTCATCGCAGGTGTTGACAAATACTACGAAGATCATATCAACTATATCCACGGTCTAATCAACGAGACTGAAGATTATATCGCTGAAACTGAAGAAGCTATAGCTGAAATGAAAGAAGCAAATGCTGAACTATACGAATGGTATGTTTACACTTGTCAAACAGCTTGGATCAATACTTACGAAGGTGAAGTTATGCGTTTAGAACGTGAAGTTGCTGATGCTCAAAGAGTTCTTACAGCTGCTAAATACGCTCTTGATATTGCAAAACAAGAACTTGACAAAGTTATTGAGGGCTTCAAAGTAGAGGGTTACGATACTTACGAAGAACTAATGGGTCTTTAATAGATAGAAAAGCAATTTTTTAACAAACAAACTTACTAACGAATGTTAAAAAGATTAAGCATATTACTATTGGCGGTTCTAATGATTGTGCCTGCAAAGGCACAATCAGCGGACTGCTGTGAGTGTATGTTTGCTCCAAGAGCTGGTCAATGGCAATTTGACTTGGTTACCGGTCAGACAGGATATGTAAACGACTTCCAAGGTCTTTACTATCTCCTTCCTGAACAAACATCCGATATCGGTATCGGTGATGGCGTAATCTCAGGCGAATTGGCACAGACTATATTTAATCTGGGTTCATTCAATCGCAACAACTTGACTAACATCGTAGGTTTGCAGGCAAAATATTTCATTACAAATCACATTGACATCAACTTGATGGCATCGTACGATTTGAATCTTCAACCTGCTAAAAACTACGAAGAGGGAACAACCATTTACGATCCAACTATTGGTGAAGTAGATAACGACTTGTTCATCCCTGGCCAAAAAGCTATTCAAGGTGCTGTTACTAATAAATTGAATGTAAGAATTGGTTCGAATTACTACTTCAACCACAGAAACCCACGTGTTAGTACATATTTGGGAATCTTCGGTGGTTTCCAGATGGCTCGCATTGAAGCATTCTATCCATACACTGGTGAGTATGCAGGCGATGATGAGGAGTTGGGTATTTACAGGGCTAGTTCGAGAGCAGGTCAAATCCTTGCTTTCCAAGGTGGACTAATTGCCGGTGTTGCTTATTCTATCCTTCCTGGCCTTCAAGTTGGTTTCGAAGTTGCACCTGTGGCTTACCAATATAGCCTAATGCAACTTCAAATCTCAGGCCTATCACCTTATTACGCATGCAATCACGATTTGAAAGCGTTTGCATTCCCACAATTCAAAGTTGGTATCCGCTTCTAAGCCCCAACAATTGTGAGATTAACATAAATTAAAGGTGTGTCCCCCGACACACCTTTTTTTATTTCTTTTCCTC
>X40_Bactrian_Camel__coassemble_50_pt1 | contig 24018 bp, 21 predicted proteins | sample X40_Bactrian_Camel__metabat2_high_PE_006 | metagenome-assembled genome bin X40_Bactrian_Camel
TAGCTCAGCAGGTAGAGCACAACACTTTTAATGTTGGGGTCCTGGGTTCGAGCCCCAGACGGATCACAGAAAGAGCGACTAAGAAATTAGCCGCTCTTTTATTTTATATTTAACTCTATTTGAGATGCATTTGCAGATATATTAATTCTCTGCAACTGCATCTACAAGTGCTTCAAGTTTAGGAAGGTCTTCATCCTTGAGTCTGCTCCATATTGTGACAGTCGGATCGACAATATTTATACTTTTCATACCCTCAAACATTGGACGCATCGTGCGTGCAGCTGTCGGAGCCCAAGATCCATTCTCAATGATGCCTACTGTGCGATTTTGATATGTTTTAATCTCCAAATGGTGAATAAAATCATACATTGGTGGGAACACACTTGCATCATAACTTGAGGCAGCAACTACAAGGTGTTTAACTCTGAATGCCTCAGAAACAGCTTTAGCCATATCGTCGTGGCAAAGGTCGATGGTAACGACATCTTTAATGTTTTTCTCTTTGAAAAGTTCTGCCACTCTCTCAGCAACCACTTTAGTGCCACCGTGAATAGAGGCATAAGCTACTAATACCCCATCTGATTCAGCTTCATATTTCGACCATGTATCATATAGGTTGATATAGTGTCCCAAGTTTTCTTTAAGAACAGGTCCGTGAAGAGGACATATCATTTCAATATCCAATCCTGATGCTAATCTTAACAATCTCTGCACTTGAGAGCCATATTTCCCGCAGATATTGATGTAGTATCTGCGTGCCTCATCTTCCCATGGCTCTTCGTTGCAAAGTGCCCCAAATTTTCCAAATCCATCAGCGGAGAATAGAATCTTCTCTTTATCGTCATAACTTACAATTACCTCCGGCCAATGCACAAATGGTGCACCTATAAAGTGGAGATTGCGAGACCCAAGAGAGAGCTGATCTCCATCTTTTACCAAAATAATATTGTTGCTTAAATCCGAGCAAGGGAAGAATTGTTTAATCATCTTAGCCGCCTTATCCCCAATTACCACTTTAATGGTCGGATATTTTTTTACAACTTCTGCAATAAGTGCAGCATGGTCCGGCTCCATATGATGAGAAACCAGATAGTCAGGAACTCTGTTACCAAGTGCATCTTCAAGGTTTGCAAACCACTCTTTGCTCATACGGGCATCAGAGGTATCCATTATTGCAATCTTTTCATCTTCGATAAGGTAAGAGTTATATGACATCCCATTAGGGACAATGTATTGATTTTCAAATAGTTTGATTGTTAAGTCATCAACACCGATGTACTTTACTGTTGAAGTAATATCCATATTTTTAATTATATCATTATTTTGTTATTCTTTTAATCTTATATCCGATTGATGCAATAATTATGCTCATAATCGGACTTATCAAGTTAAAGAAGCAGTATGGAAGGTAAGTTATAGTAGATACATTTAGAATAGTAGCTTGAGTCATACCGCAGGTATTCCAAGGAATCAACGGAGAGGTCACTGTAACGGCATCCTCGCAAGTTCTACTCAACAAACAGCTCTCATAACCCTTATCTTCGTAAATCTTCTTGAACATACTTCCTGTGAGGATGATACTTAAATATTGGTCAGCAGTTGTTATGTTCAAGAATAGTCCTGATGCAACTGTAGATGATACCACACTCAATCTCTTCTTCATGAAGCGGATGAATACATTTGTAATACTCTCAATTACACCACTTGCCTGCATTGAAGCTCCAAAACACATGGCACATATAATTAGCCAGACTGTATTCAACATTCCACTCATTCCTCTGGTAGAAATCAACTCAGATAACATGGCATTATCGGTGTGAATAGATGTGCTACCGTAGATAGAGATCATAGAACCCTTAAACAGCCCATCTCCTTCAGAGATTTCCATCAATATGTCGGGTTGAAACAATATCGCAAATAGTGCACCCACAAGTGTCGAAGCAAAGAGTGTTACAAGTGATGGAACTTTGAATGCTATCATAACGGCAGTAATTATAGGTACTAAAAACAGCCAGGGAGATATATTAAATCTGCTGTCAAGTGCTTGAGTCATATCCACAATGTGTTCGGTGTTTGCAGAATTGTGACTCAATCCCATTATAGTAAAGATTATAAGTGTAATTACTATTGTTGGGATGGTGGTAATAAACATATACTTTATATGTCTGAATAGGGAAGTGCCTGTAGTTGAGGCAGTTAGGACGGTCGTGTCTGAAAGTGGAGACATCTTGTCACCAAAATATGCACCAGAAATAATGGCTCCTGCGATCCATCCTTCGTGAAATCCCTGTGCCTGACCAATTCCCATCAGAGCAATTCCAATAGTTGCAATTGTTGTCCAGGAACTGCCGGTCATTACCGATACAAGTGCACAAATTATACAAGTGGTGGTTAGGAAGAAATCAGGGTGGATAATTTTTACACCATAATAGATAAGAGTAGGAACTACTCCACTAATCATCCAGGTACCACTTAAAGCCCCTATAATCAATAAAATAATAATGGCGATACTTGTACTTCCTAAATTATGGGAAATTGCTTTTTCAAAGTCTTTCCATTTTCTGCCGAAAAAGCCGATTCCAATTACTGCACACACCGCACTTGTGGCAAGCAAAGATATTTGGCTTCCTCCTGCTAATGCATCAGTTCCAAAGGATGAAATGGTGATGTATAGCATAAAAATTAAGAATGCTATCGGAATAAGTGCAATTATTGGAGGTAAATCTTTCTTCATCTCAATTCATTCAATGTCAATATTAAAAACTTCGGAATTATGGCATAACGCGAGGTGCAGGAATTGCAGGAAGAGGGTTGTAACTCTTTAACTCTTCAAGCAGATATTCTACAGCTTTGTCTAATTGTGCATCATTGCCAAGATAGTCTTCAAATGGATTTATGTCTATTACTATATCGGGATCTACACCGTGATTTTCTACAATCCATTCACCATCAGTTGAATATGATGTAAAGAATGGTACTCGCACATCTTGTCCATCTACATAACTCTTTGACCCGGTGATACCTACAATACCGCCCCAAGTTCTTGTTCCTATAATAGGACCTAATCCCAACTTCTGGAATCCGTATGGGAAGAGGTCTCCGTCAGAAGATGAATATTTATCCACAAGACATACTTTTGGACCATGGTGAGTACCTTCCGGAATAATATCAGTAATATCTCCTGTTGTTCTATGCATAGACATTCTATATGCCTCTCTTTGAAGTTTTTCCATAATGATAGGAGATACATTTCCTCCACCATTCATTCTGTCGTCAATAATCAATGCCTTCTTGTCGAGTTGAGAATAGTATAGTTTAGTAAATTCATCAAGACCAACTGTACTCATATCCGGGATGTGGATATATCCAATCTGGCCATTACTTGCCTCTTCAACCTTCTTGATGTTGTTCTGAACCCATTCATAATAAGCAAGTTGGGTTTCATCAGCGATAGGTTTTACATAAATAGTGCGTGAACCATCTTCAGAGGCCTTATTATTAACTTCAAGAGCTACAATAGCACCGACTTTTCCTACTAAAGATTGGTAGATATTCTTCATATCTTTACAAGATTGACCATCAACTGATAGGATATAATCTCCTACATTAACTCCTAAACCTGCTTTGCCTAAAGGTGAAACTCTTGTCTTGTCCCAATCTTCTCCCTTGAAAATTTTATCAATTTTGAAATAACCGGATTTGTCTTTTGAGAACTTACCTCCAAGCAGACCAACTTTAATGCGTTCTGCACGAGGAGCCTCTCCTGTTGTAACGTAAGCGTGTCCTACATTCAATTCGGAAATCATCTCTCCAATGATATAGGTTAAGTCTTGTCTGTGTTTAACGTATGGAAGGAGTTGTGCATATTTGTCGTGAATTGCCTCCCAATCCTTACCGTGCATATTTTCCAAGTAGAATTCATCTCTGAAAACTCTCCAAGTTTCATCAAAAATTTGTTTCCACTCCTTGGCATAATCAACACTGATTTTTACACCATCAATGTTAAGGGCTTTTCCTGTTTTGAAATTATTTGTATTGACAATGTAGTTTTTGCCATTTTCATTAATTAATGCTCTTTTTCCATCAGGAGTAAGAGTTAGGATTCTCGCCTTTGTAACAGGTGAAACCTTCATATCTTTCATCGAAATTTTGCTTGTTCCACCTCTGCTGCTATAAATAAGAGCGTCTCCTTGTGTAGTAATCAAAGAGTAGAAACCGGCCTCTAAAGGGAGTACAGATGCTCTTTGAGCAATACCATCTATATCAATTCTAATTGGTTGAGCAGCAGGTTTTTGCTCTTTTTTGCCTTTTTGTTTATCTCCACCTTTTTCTTTTGTCGGAGGAGTTGTTTTCTCTTCTTCGACCTTAGTAGGAGAGGCCTCATCACCAATAATCAAAGTAGGATCTTGAGTATTTTTTGCAAGAGGAACAACAAATACAAAACTGTTTACAGTGTAGATTGTATTCCATTCCAATCTTGAGTATGAGGCGTTATAATCTCTTGAAGAGGTAAAGAAAAGATATTTGCCGTCCTCTGAAAATAGAGGAGATGATGCACTATACCAATTTGATGTTACAGGATATGATTTGCCTTCTGCAACATTGTATAGGAAGATTGCACTCATTCTGTTTTCGGTCTCAGCACTATAAGCAATCCACGATCCATCTTTTAGAATTGAGATATTGCTCGATATCCTTCTTCCCTTTCCATCAAGAATTTTTTTCAACTCTTTGGTTGAGATATTAAGGTGGTAGATGTCGTTCTTAGTAGTTGAGAAGAGAATACTCTTCGAGTCTGGCATCCATTTGATTGATGTTGGATAACCTGTTGAGAATGAGGTAAGTACTTCATCTTTAGCAGGATTGGAAGCATCCATAAGGTGAATCTGGTATTCTCCTGTGGCATCAGAAACGTATGCAATTTTCTCCCCGTTTGGAGACCAGGCGGGAATTCTTTCGTGCGATTCCGATGATGATGTCAAGTGATAAACAGCACCCTCTTCTGCAGGAACAGATATCAGGTTACCTCTTACGGCACCCACAACTCTCTTTCCGTCAGGCGATATGGTAATACCATCTCTAAAGAAACCATACCCACCGGAAGTATTACCTTTTACAAGAGTGTTTCGTGCATATATATCATCGCTAACTAATTCAATATTAACCTTTTCGCATTTCTTGTCGGCGACTGAATATTTATAAATCCAACCTCCGTTTTCAAATACTATATAATCTTTTGAGTATGATGGAAATTTGCAATCATACTCTTTGAAGTCTGTAACTTTTCTAATATCCTTGCTCTCTGTATTATAGCAGAACAAATTCATGATATGGTCGCGATCTGAGAGGAAGTAAATCTCTTCGCCAACCCACATCGGAAATATATCTTGAGCAGGATTATTTGTAATGTTTTCAAGCTCTGTTGTGCCAACTTTATTAATCCATATATCGTCAGCTTGACCACCACGATAATATTTCCAAGTTCTGAACTCTCTGAACATCCTGTTCATAGCGAGATATTTTCCATCGGGAGAGTATGAGCAGAATCCACCCTCTGTAGTAGGAATTTGTGAAATATCGCTTCCATCTGTAGGAGCGTGATATAAAAGACCTCTCAAACCTGAAAAAGTGTACCATCTTGTTCTGAAAACCACATCTTTTCCGTCGGGAGTCCAGCACATTACAATATTGTTAGGTCCCATTCTATCGCCAATATCATCTCTGTCAAGAGTGGCTGTGTATGTCAATCGTTGAGGAACGCCACCTTCGGCAGGAATAAGATATACCTCGGTATTTCCATCATATTGACCTGTAAAAGCGATTGTTTTGCCATCGGGAGAGAATCTTGAAAACATCTCAAAGCCGATGTGCGATGTCAATTTTGTAGCTTTACCACCATCTACAGGTACTGTGTAAAGGTCTCCGGCATAGGTGAAAGCTATTTTATCTCCTCCAACAGATGGAAATCTAAGTAACCTCGCCTCTCCCGCATTAGCGTTAATGAAAAGTGGAAAAAGTGCTAATAAAAAACAAGAAAGTCTGCGCATAATCTTCAATATTTTTGGGTTATTGGGGCAAATTTACATAAAAATCGCAATTTTTTTTGGAGAATATATTTTTTTACATAATTTTGCGATATCAAAATGATATCATAATAAATATTTTTTACACTATGGAAAATAAAGAATACGCTTACAAAGGTGCTCTTATGAATGGGTTCATAGCACTTTTTTTTCAATTGATTGTTATACCTGTAGCAATGTATTTAGCTATTTCAGAAGCTATTACACAACCTTCGCTAACTGTAATACTTATAATTGCGGCTGTGGCTTTAGGACTTTTTTGGTTTATAATGTTGTTCGGTTATATGACAATAGAGCCAAACCAGGCAAGAGTAATGGTCTTTTTCGGTAAATATAAAGGTACATTTACCAAGACAGGTTTCTTCTGGGTTAATCCATTTATGGAGAAAAAACAATTATCTCTAAGAGCCCGCAACCTTGATGTTGCCCCAATCAAAGTGAATGATAAAATGGGTAATCCAATTATGATTGGCCTTGTATTGGTTTGGAAATTAAAAGATACCTATAAAGCAATGTTCGAGATCGATTCTCAAACAATGGTAAACGCCAATTCTGCAGCAACAACAGGTTCATTTATTGCAGGTCGTATGAAAGCATTCGAACATTTCGTTGCTATTCAGAGTGATGCTGCTCTTCGTCAGGTTGCAGGACACTATGCATACGATAACAATAATAATGAAGAGGGCGAAGCAACTACTTTGAGAGATGGTGGTGAAGTTGTCAATGAGACATTGGAAAATCAATTGAATGAAAGATTATCAATGGCCGGTATCGAGGTTGTTGAGGCACGTATCAACTACTTGGCTTATGCTCCTGAGATTGCAGCTGTGATGTTGCGTCGTCAACAAGCAGATGCTATTATCGCTGCTCGTGAAAAGATTGTTGAAGGTGCTGTTTCAATGGTTAAAATGGCTTTGCAAAAGCTTGATAATGAGGATATTGTTGAGCTTGATGATGAAAAGAAAGCTGCTATGGTAAGTAATCTTTTGGTTGTCTTGTGTGCAGATGAGCCGGCACAACCGGTAATTAATTCAGGAACTCTTAATCATTAATAGTTAATGGCCAAAAAGGATACCATAAAGAGTTTTGTTCTCAGGGTGGATGCTCAGACTATGGCTGCCATTGAAAAATGGGCAGCCGATGAGTTCCGCTCTACAAATGGACAAATTCAATGGATTATCAATGAGGCGTTGAGAAAATCTGGAAGATTAAAGGTGGAGAAGAGCAAAAAGATAAAAGCAGAGGAGGAGTGAAATGAAACAGAAGATATGTCAAAGATGTGGCTCGCAATTTATCTGTATGCACGATGGGGATATAACAAAGTGCCAATGTGCTTCCGTTAAACTGAACGAGAAACAATTGGCACTTATTAAGAGTCAATATTCAGACTGTCTCTGCAAGAGGTGTCTTGAACATTATAGTGAGATGGATTAGTGACATTCGTGTGATGTGCAGCCCTCTCCGGAGTCGATAATCTCACCGCGAAGGTATTTATCAATCAGTTGATAAACATCACCACTGCAACCTCTGAATACCTTAATATTGTGTGCTGTAAGTACATTTAAGGCACCCTGTCCCATATTTCCGGCGAGCATTACTGTAATTCCATTGCCTTGAAGGATTGTTGCGATACCAGATTTGCATCCGCAACCTTCAGGTGATGGAATTCTGCCTTCATTTACAACTTTTCCATCTTCAACTGTAAATATAGTGTAGTACGCACAGTGACCAAAGTGGTCATCAACAACACCATTTCTTGTTGGTACAGCTATTTTCATTCTATCTTTCTCCTTTTAATTTATTAAAACAGTTTCTGCAAATCGGCTCATACACATCTTTTTCTCCAAGAACAACAAGTTTGTCGCTATCAGAGAGGCGGTTTGAGACGTATGCCAAATCTCCACATCTTACGCATATTGCGTGAACTTTGGTAACATCCTCAGCGACAGCCATCAAGTTAGGCATTGGGCCAAATGGTTTGCCAAGATAGTCCATATCAAGTCCTGCGCAAATAACTCTTATTCCTCTTGAAGCGAGAGATTGTGCAACATCTACAATTCCCTCATCAAAGAATTGTACCTCATCGATTCCTACAACATCAACATCGCTTGTGAGTAGTAATATATTGCTTGACGAATCTACAGGTGTTGACATAATTGAATTAGAGTCGTGAGAAACAACCTCCTCATCTGAATATCTTACATCGATTTTTGGCTTGAAGATTTCAACTTTCAGGTTAGCAAATTTTGCTCTTCTCAATCTTCTTATAAGCTCTTCGGTCTTTCCGGAGAACATTGAACCGCATATTACTTCAATACAGCCCGGTTTTTTTGCGCTTTCTAAAAACATTTTGCCTAATTTTGCCTTTAATAACAAACAAAGGTAGTAAAAAATGTCAAAACTCTACATAATTCCTACACCAATAGGTAATCTTGAAGATATCACATTGCGTGCCATTAGACTATTGAAAGAGGTCGATTTGATACTCGCAGAAGATACAAGGACAAGTTCGGTTTTATTGAAAAAGTACGAGATATCCACACGTATGGAGTCGCATCATAAATTCAATGAGCATAAAGCTGTGGAGTCGGTGAAAGAGAGAATTCTTTCCGGCTTGGATGTGGCCTTAATCAGTGATGCCGGCACTCCCGGTATCTCAGATCCCGGTTTTTTGCTTGTCAGAACTTGTTGGGAAGCCGGTGTAGAGGTTGAGACTCTGCCTGGAGCAACAGCACTGATTCCAGCACTTGTCAATTCGGGCTTTGCAATGGATAGATTCTGTTTTGAGGGATTTTTACCTCAGAAAAAGGGCCGCCAGACACGCTTGTTGGAGTTGGCACAAGAGAGTAGAACTATGATTTTTTACGAATCTCCATACAGACTTGTCAAGACTCTTACACAATTTGCCGAATACTTTACACCCGAAAGGCGTGCTTGTGTTTGTCGTGAAATATCAAAAATGCACGACACCTCTCATAGAGCCACACTTGCAGAATTGATAGATTATTTCTCTAAAAACGAGCCAAGAGGGGAGATTGTAATTGTCGTAGAGGGGGCAAAAGTGGAGAAGAGAGCTAAAAAGAGCTATGACAAGGATTATGGAGAGGAGGAGTAGAGTTTAATCATCTCGATATTTTTCTGTGGAATGATGTTGTTTTTTGCGAGATGTTCCAAACTCCACTCACTACTATCGCATAATTCCTTGTATTTTCTAATCCGTTCCGCCAAAAGTGAACCTATATATGGATTGTTAATAAGAAAACTATCTGATACATTCCATATTGAAAAACTCCTAATATGTTGATTATCAATGTGTATGCTCTTTCTGAATTGATCAAATCTCTCGCTGTCTATCCCTTTGATTTCCATCAGTTGTTCAATATTGACGAAAGATCCAAGCCGCTCTCTGTATTTTACGATTTTTGAGGCATAATAACCGCCAATCCCCCTCAGTGTTGTAAAATCGGCACTGTCTGCCAGGTTGATATCAAGTTGTTTTACCACAATAAAACTCTCCAATCGCCTCATCATTGAGTCAGAAACAGCATAAAGTCTTGCGAAATCCTCTTTACAATAGAATTTATTTCCCTTTTCGCGGTATTGAATAATGGATTTTGCCTCTCTGTTTGAAAAGCCAAGAGCAATCAACTCGCTTTCAGTTACTAAATTGGGATCGAATTTGAATAACTCCTCTTGCTTTTTAGTCGTATGTGTTGTGAAAACTTTTTTAGAAGCAAACTTTTGATTATTGTTGCCTTGCTTACTAAAGACTCGTTCGCCATTCTCATCTTTGTGATGAAAAATATTGTGTTGAGTATCGGATACTCTATTATGTTGATTTGCAGAGATATAGATTGTGTCAATCTGTTTTGCGCCTCCCTCTCCCTTATCTCCGATTCTTACCATTAGAACAGCACTCTGCACTCCTAAAACGAAAAAAACCAGGGCAACAATCCCTGATGCCACGCCACTTTTTACTACTTTTTTTCTCTCCTCATTACACTTTCCCATCGCCTCATTTTTGTGCAAATATACTCTTCGGATTGAAAAAATGTATGTCTCAAACGTAAAAATAATGTTTAAAAAGAAAAAATTAGTCCAAAAAGATTATATTTGAAAAATATAAAAAATGTAAAACGCCGGTAAAAGGCAATATTACTGCCTTTATCGTGGAAATTATTGAAAATCAATAACTTAGATATGAATTTATTAGAATGTTGCGGTATTAGCAAAAGTTTCGGGGAGAACAATGCATTGACAGATGTCTCTATATCTGTTCCCAAAGGAAAAATATTTGGATTATTGGGTCCGAATGGTGCAGGAAAGACAACTTTAATCAGGATTATCAACCAAATTACAACTCCTGATAGAGGTGATGTGCTTCTAAATGGTGTTAAAATTACATCTAAAGATGTAGCGAAGATTGGATACCTACCTGAGGAGAGGGGTTTGTATAAGAAGATGAAGATAGGGGAGCAAGCTCTCTATCTTGCTAAACTGAAAGGTATGAGTCGTGCAGATGCTATGCACGAGCTGAAATATTGGTTTACCAAGTTTGAAATCGAATCTTGGTGGAATAAGAAGGTAGATGAGTTATCTAAAGGTATGGCACAGAAGATTCAGTTTATTACAACAGTGGTGCATAAGCCAAGTCTTCTGATTCTTGACGAACCACTAAGCGGATTCGATCCGGTAAATGTGCAACTAATCCGAAATGAGATACTCAGGTTGCGTGATGAGGGTACTACTATAATTCTCTCAACTCACAATATGGAGTCTGTGGAGGAGTTGTGCGACAATATCGCTTTGATTAACAAGTCGAAATTGGTGGTAACCGGCCCTACAGATGAGATTCGCAGGGATTATGGAAAGAATCAGATTGAGGTTTTTTACAGATCTAATGAGCAAGTCATATTGCCTGAAAATAACCTCTATTCATTAGTTGGTGACGAAGAGAGGGCAGGACATCGAAGAGCTATTCTGGAATTAACTAAAGGAACTAAGAATAATGCTGTTATCCAGGCACTTCTTCCTTATTTGGATATTGTCTCTATAAATGAGTTGATTCCTCGCATGAACGATATCTTCATTAAATTAGTAAGTAATTCACAATTAAATGATTAAAGCTATGAACTTAAAGAGAATAGGCACAATTATAGGTCGAGAATATTTTGTAAGGGTTAAGAAGAAATCATTCCTTTTTATCACTATATTAACACCGCTTTTCTTTTTGCTTTTGATGCTTGTACCATCACTGATTATGTTTACTGGTGGAGAGGATGAAGTTCGAAAGATAGCGATTATGGACAATACCAAAATGTTGTCGCAATATTTTCATAATGATAATGATATTGAATATCAACTATTTGATAGTCAGGCAAATATAGATGAATTGAAGGCGCAGATAAGTGATTCAGAACTTTACGCAGTTGTAAATATCACACCTATTGAGGGTTCACTTGATGTTAAGGTGGAATCATTCTCAAAAGAGGCATTATCAATAGATGTTAAGACATCTGTAGAGTCGGCTATCGAAGATGCAGTAGAGGATATTAAGTTAAAGAGTTATGACATTGAGAATCTGGGTGAGATAATTGAGAGCATAAATACAAATGTCAATATCCGAACATATACAATCTCTGAAGATGGAACAGAAAAGAGTGAAAGTATAGAACTTTATATGGTACTTGCATATTTGCTAAGTTTCTTAATCTATATGTTTGTATTGTTGTTTGGTTCCATGATTTTAAGGAGTGTCATTGAAGAGAAAAGTTCCCGTATTGTAGAGGTAATAATCTCATCAATCAAGTCAGTAGAGTTGATGATGGGTAAGATTATTGGAGTAGCCCTTGTTGCTTTGACTCAATTCTTTATCTGGATTGCCTTTACATTGATACTATTTTTCTCTATCCAAGCAATTATCGGCGTAAATATTCTATCGGATCCTGCAACAACTGAGCAGTTGGCAACTATAGCCGGAGGAATGACAGCTGAGGATCAACTTACAGGAGAACTCTCATCTAAAGAGGCAATTATTGCAGATGTTCAGGCATCAATTGCAGATGAAGACTCATTTATTGGTTCGATTGTTCAACAGATAAAGGATATAAACTTCGTCTATATCATCCTATGCTTTTTATTCTATTTCATCTTTGGATATCTATTGTATGCATCACTATTTGCTGCAATCGGATCTGCTGTTGATAATGAGGCAGATACACAGCAACTCCAAATACCGGTAACAGTTCCGTTGATATTGGGACTATTTATTATGCTTCATACATTCCAATATCCTGATAGCGGATTATCATTCTGGGCATCAATTATACCTTTTACATCACCAATGGTAATGATGGCAAGAATACCTTTCGGAACTGTTCCTGGATGGGAATTGGCTCTTTCAATGCTCCTTATGGTGTTGACATTTGTCGCAATTGCATATATCTCAGCTAAGATTTATAAAGTAGGTATTCTTAGTTATGGTAAAAAGGCATCATTCAAGGATCTTTACAAATGGATTAAGTACAAAAACTAAAACGATATGAGAATAAAAAATCTATTTATTATTGCTGTTTCAATTCTCTTTTTAGTGAGTTGTCAGAGTTCTCATAGTGTAAAATCATACACTTGGGAGCGTATTGCTGTAGATTCATCCTACGACGAAATGGATGATTTGAGTGCAACAGAGGCCATCTCGAAGTATAAAGATTTGGTTGAACCACTTCAAGAGATTATAGGTTATAGTGCAGATGAATATGATAAAGAGCGTCCTGAGAGCGGACTTTCTAATTTCGCTGCCGATGTAATAAAGAATCAAAGTGAAAAGATCTTTGGTAAAAAGATGGATCTTGCAATGACCAATTTTGGTGGAATCAGGACATCTCTGCCAAAAGGTGCTGTACGTGTTTATGATATCTACTCAATATTCCCATTCGACAATGCATTGGTTTATGTGGAGATACTTGGTAGCGATTTGCTTAAATTCTTCGACAAATTGGCTTCCAGAAATAATCCTGAGGCACTTAGTGGAGTTAAACTTGTTGTTGAAAATAGATCTATCAAAGAGTTTTTGATTGGTGGTAAGAAGGTTGATAAGAATAGAATCTACAATTTTGCAACAATAGATTTCCTTCTTGAGGGAGGAGATGGAATTCAACTTATCGATATAGCACAGACCATTCACCATTCTGAAACCTATCTGCGTGATGCTGTAATAGATGAGATTCGTATGATGGCAGAACGTGAAAAGCCATTCAAATTAGAGAAAGATTCGCGTGTAATTGTTAAGAGATAATATTATGAAGAGAAATATTGTTTTAATTCTATTTACAATCATTTTTGCATCAACATTAGATGCTCAGCAACTTGTTATTCTCCATACAAATGATACTCATAGCCAAATTGAGAGCTTCAGAACAGGGCGTAATAAGGATTTGGCAGGTATAGAGCGTAGATTGCAACTTTTCAATGGCCAGATTGAAAAGTATGGAAGAGATAATGTTTTGATTCTTGATGCCGGTGATTATAATCAGGGAACACCATACTTTACTGTAGGTAAAGGCGATTTAGAGGTTGATTTGATGAATATTCTTGGTTATGATGCTGTAGCACTTGGAAATCACGAATTTGATAATGGACAGGAAGAGTTGGCTCGCAGATTAAAGAGTGCCAAATATAAATCTCTTTGTGCTAATTATGACTTTACAGGGACTCCACTTGAGGACTTGGTTGAGCCATATACTATAATAAAGAAGGCAGGTGTAAAGGTTGGTATCATCGGTGTTACAACAAACCTTAAAAGTGTTGTTTCAGCAGCTGCTGTGCGTAATCTTGACAGGTTAAATACTATCGAGGTTGTAAACGAGTTGGCTGAAGAGCTAAAGGTAAAGAAGGGTTGCGATATAGTAATACTTCTTTCTCACTTGGGTTACTCAGATAGGGGAGAATCGTTGGAAGATCCTTCTGATAATACTGTTGCGGCTAATAGCAGACATATAGATTATATCGTTGGTGGCCACTCGCATACTTTCCTTGAAGAGGCGGTTGAGGTGGAGAATCTTGATGGCAAAAAGGTACCAATCGTACAAACAGGAGCGCACGGAATCTATGTCGGTAAATTTGTCTTAGAGTTTTAATCTCTTGGATAGTGATGGCTTTCGTCATTCCTGCGACGCAAAGCAGTATAACGTCATTCCCGAGCTTGTCTCGGGAATCTTTTTTTGTGCCTGTAATGAAATGATGCTCAATAGATTGCCTGGCTTCGCCCAGCAATGACGTTTCTTAATCGCCAGCAATGACGTTTATTAATCGTCGGCAATGCCAGGGATTTAGGATAAAAGTTCTACGATGAAATTGGCGCCGCCAAGAGATTCACTTCTTTCGTAGCGGATTGTTCCTTTTGATTGATCAAGTATGTTCTTGCAGATGGCAAGTCCAAGTCCTGTGCCACTTGTCTTTGTAGTAAAGTTTGGTTTGAAAAGACGATCACGATTAATCTCTTTAACCCCCGGACCATTATCTTCGAACGAGATTCTATATCCTTTGCCTTCTCTCTTTTCAAACTCAGATAATGTAATACGTATAATACCGTTATCACTCTTCTCCAATGCTTGTATTGCATTGGTAATCAGGTTAATAAACACCCTTATTATCTGAGTCTTGCTCACAACGATATGTGCAATATCAACCTCTTTTATAAACTCAATTTTGATACGATCGCTATTGTCGAGAACTGTGAGTTGGTCATTCAATACCTCAATCAAATCTGTATCCTGTTTCTCTTCATAGTAGAATTTTGCAAATGATGAGAATTCGGTTGCAGTATTTGAAAGAATATCGATTTGTTCAATAATCGAGTTGGATATCTCTTCCAATTTATCCTCCCATCCCGGATAATTTTGTCTTTTCAATCTTATAAGGTGTTGAATACTCAATCTCATAGGAGTAAGAGGATTTTTAATTTCGTGAGCAATTTGTCGTGCCATATCTCTCCACGCCTGTTCCCTTTCGCTGTTTGCCAACCGTTTTGCACTCTCATTTACTTCATCCACCATCTTATTGTAGGCCTGTACCAATTTGCCGATTTCATCCTTTCCATTGTAATCGATGTGTTCTGCCTTCTTTGTGATGTCAAGTTGCTCCAACTTTCTCGAAATGGTCTCCATTGGTCTTGATAGAGTATTTGAAATTGCTATACCACAAACAAAGATTATAATCAACAAGATGACATATAGATTGATCATTGTAGCAAGAATAGAGGCACTCTCTTCTCCCATCGATGAATCTTGATTGAAATATGGAACATTCACAATCGTTACAATATTACCCATTCCATTGAAAATAGGAGCATATAGAGATGAGAACTCTATACCACCAATCTCCTCTTTGCAACTACACATCCTAGAGTGTTTGTACATAATTTCATAGTATGCCTCCGGATTGATACGGTTGCTTATCCAATATTGATCGTAAATCTCGGTATTAGTAGTCCTTATCAATCGGCCATGAGGGTCAAAGAGGTTGATGTCAGATTGTGTGTTATTGGCAATGCGAGCAACTGCCTGCAGTAGTTCAGGCGTGTTTAAGTCATTATACCTTGCTGTATATTTACAGTAATCAGTAAGAGTGGCCTGGACATTATTGATTTTGTCCTCCATCTGCTTCTGATTGGAATTCTCTATATTGTTGATATTCAACACGATACTTCCTATTCCAAGGAATAATAGTGAGAAAAACATTGAGGTCGTAAGAAGTATGGTTACCTTCTTGCGGAAAGAATTTTTCGGTAAATCAACAATCCTTTTAGGTATAGAGCGATTTAATAGAAATAGGATAAGAGCACTATATAAAAGGAATATATATGAGAATGAAATTAATTGTGGCCATAAGGAGTGTCTTGCTCTGGATATTATCACGATATTATTCTCAGATACCTTATTGACAAAGTGTATGTAGTTATTACTTGTGACTATACTATATCCTGACGGATACTCCTCTTCCGGTATTACAGGGTAGTTATAATCACCTTCGTAATTTATTAATCTTCCTTCAAGATACTTTCCGTATGAGTAATAACTTGGCAAATCAATCTTCTCATTTTGCTGATATGCAAGCAATTGTGCAGGATATCCCATATCATCTCTCACATACTTTGAATCAATTTCAATAAAGAGTGATTTGCTTCCACCTTGTTGATCGAATAGTGTAAAAATACCTAAATAACCAATTCTTCCATTGTAGTTGTTCATAAAGAAGAAGCGTGAATTATTAGATATCTGTGTTCCAAATTTTGCAATCTCTTCGTTATAGAAATTATAGCAATCAACAGGTTTTGCCCCCTTTTCCACTATAAGTTGATCTCCCTGATTACAAGTGGTAACAGTAATATTATAGGCCTGATAGTAGTTGCTGAAGAAGTATGAACTAATAAGTCTGCGCTGTATGTAGAGGGCTCCTTGATCCATTCTCATAAAGATATTTATGTATGGGTCGCTCATAATCTGCTCCTCTATCGAGCATAGGTGTAATTCAAGGTTTAAATCCCTTTCAATAGAGAGTTTGTTTGTTGTAACATAGTTTTGCTGATACTCTTTCTCGAGTGTATTACCTATAACCATCAACGAGATATATAGTGTAATCAACAAAATATAGATGACACTTCCTTTAATTGAAAGTAGGAAACGTTTAATATCTCTTTTGAAAACTAATGGTATAAGTGTCTGAATCAGAAGTAATGCAGCATAGAAAAGAAGCCCGTATGATATGTAGCAGATGATTGTGTATATGTCAATCTCAGCAAGTTTGGATATGTCTATCATTATTGATGAGTTCATCAAAATACTCCTGAGAGTAATATGAATATATACAAATACTGCTACTGATGTAATTACTAATCCGCTGATAATCAGCACTCTAATTATATCTGATGATTTTGTAAATGCCCTGTTTATAATTCTCCTTACAAAATGTAATGATACAATAACAAGAGTTACAAACAAATTACAAACTATTAACAGACCTAATGAACTGAATAATTTACTATCAGCATATAATATCGGAGATAAAAACGACCCAAGGTGCTCAAGATTTGAGAGCAAATATGCAATATATGATGCAAAAAGAGTAAGGAATACAATAGATATTGTTAGTGATATAATGTTCTTCTTCTTGCGATGATACAACATAAGTGAAACAACCAACATAAATATTGCACTTAACCTTGTTAAAAGGTTGAAATCCTTATTGTAAGAGATCTTGTCCTGGTATATCGTGAAGAGAGGTTTACCGGAACCACTCTTTATAACCTCTCCATTATCTATACCAAGTGTTCCAATTGCTATATAGTTGGAAATATTTAACTTAGGATTACGACCATCATATTTGCTGTCAATTCTTGATGGATATTCCTGCTGTATAAGAATACCTGTGATAAGTGTAATATCATCAATTCGATATATTTTTATAAGGTACCACCCTGAACCGAGGTTAAGATAGTATTCATTATTCAATATGTCGGCAAATGGTGCTATGTATAAGTTGTTGTTTGAGAGGTAGTTAAGGTGATGCCAATAGTGAGTTTTGTATATATCATCGTTTGGCACGGAGAAGCGGTTTATCCACGAGTGAAGGGTATCGGAATTGTACTTGTAGATAACCATGTCTTCAGGAAAATTCTCAAATTTAATCCACTCATCTTGAGGTAATTCAAGAACTCTTTCGACATATTTCTCCATTACATCTTCGCGATTATGGAGCCTTTTCTCGATTTTTTTCGCACTTTTAGTCAAATCGATGCTACTCTCTCTATTGATGGTTGAAATCAAAAGGAGTGCCACAGCAAGGAGTAAAAATACGACCTCTGCTCTCTCTTTAATAAATCTCAATATCTCTCTAACTCTACTCATTTATGATGATAGGGCTCTCCCTTAATGATTGTAAATGCTCTGTAAAGTTGCTCTAAGAAGATCAATCTCACCATTTGATGAGAAAAGGTCATCTTAGAGAGTGATAATTTGTCGTTTGCTCTCTGGTAAACCTCCTCTGAGAAGCCATAAGCTCCACCAATAACAAAGACAATATCCTTACCATTGTAAAGAAATTTCTGATTCAAATGTTGTGCCCAATCTTCAGATGAAAAAGTTTTTCCTCTTTCGTCCAATAGTATAAGGTCATCATTTTTATTTACATATTTAAGAATCAGTTCTCCCTCTTTGCACTTGATTTGCTCTTGCGTCATAGCGCTTACTCTCTTTAATTCAGGTATTTCAACAATATTAAAATTGGTGTAATGCTTTAGTCTTTCAAGATAAATTTTTATACCTTCGCACAAATATCCAAAAGATGTTTTACGCACAAGAATTAAAGATATTTTCATATTATTGTTAATTACAAAACAAATTACACTATACAAAAGTAGTAAATTTGAGATTAATAATAGCAGATTCATCTTTTTTTGTGTGGTGTAATTTTTGCATATTGTTTATGAAGAATAAAGTATGGAGATGAAAAAGATATTTATTGCAATTTTGTTTACACTATCTACATTGATGAGTAGTTCAGCACAGGAACACTCGGGTGATGTGTTTGTTCCTATTACCAAGTATATCCAGACAGGGCATTACGATAATCTTTCGGCTTGGTTTGCAGATAATCTGGAGCTTGATATAATGGGGCAGGTAAGCAATTGCAGTAGAAATCAAGCAAAGTTGATTGTCAAATCCTTCTTCTCAAATTATACACCTCAAAACTTCTCAATTATACATAAAAGCGGCAAATCTCCAATGAAATTTGCCGTTGGTAAATTATCTGCCGGTGGCAGTAAATTCAGGGTTATTATCTATGTGAGAAGTGATGATAGTGGGGTTAGCAACATTCAACAACTGAAAATCATTAAAGAGTAACCCCCCTTCAATCCATCTATTTAATTACTTCTGACGAAGGAAAATTTGTATAGGGCACCCTTTGAAATCAAAGTGGCTGCGTAGCTTATTTTCCAAAAATCTCTTATATGGATCACGTACATACTGAGGTAGGTTGCAGAAGAATGCAAATGATGGAGATCTTGTCGGAAGTTGTGTTATATACTTGATTTTCACATATTTACCTTTCCAGGCAGGTGGAGGGTAATTTTCTATTTCAGGAAGAAGTGCTTCGTTGAGTTTTGAAGTCGGAATCTTTTGAGCAAAGTTGTTATAAACTGTAGTGGTAGCTTCCAATACATCAAATATTCTCTGTTTATTAATTACAGATGTAAAGATGATAGGAAGATCGTTGAATGGGGCTAATTTATCAGTAACATACTTAGTGTATTCCTTCATGGTGTTATTGCCCTTAACAACTGTATCCCATTTGTTTACAACAATTACGCAACCCTTTTTGTTGCGGTGAATTAAGTTGAAAATAGCCATATCTTGAGCTTCAATACCTGTCGAAGCATCTATCATCAATACACAGACATCAGAATTCTCAATAGCTTTGATTGAACGAAGAACAGAGTAAAATTCCAAATCCTCTTTAACTTTTGTCTTCTTTCTTAATCCTGCTGTGTCTATTAGCATAAACTCGTGGCCGAATTTATTATAATGTGTTGATATTGAATCTCTTGTAGTACCTGCAATAGGAGTTACAATATTTCTGTCTTCGCCCAAAAGTGCATTTGTGAGAGATGATTTTCCTACATTCGGTTTGCCGACAATTGCAATGTGTGGCAGGTCAGGGTGATCGTTTTCTGCCTCAATTACCTCGTTTGGAAGTTTCTTGATAACCTCATCCAGAAGGTCTCCTGTGCCTGAACCATTAGCTGAAGATATACAGAATGGCTCTCCAAGTCCTAAACCATGGAACTGGTATGAGTCAAACATCTTTTCGCTTGTATCAACCTTATTGCAGACCAAAATCACAGGTTTTTTGCATCTGCGAAGGATGTCGGCTATCTCTGCATCGTAATCTGTAATACCGGTTCCAACCTCTACGAGAAATAGAATAAGGTCGCACTCCTCTATCGCAATCATTACTTGTTTGCGGATTTCTCCCTCAAAAATATCATCTGAATTGACAGTAAATCCACCTGTGTCAACGACAGAGAATTCATCTCCACACCATTCACATTTTCCATAATGGCGGTCTCTTGTAACCCCGGCTGTCTCATCGACTATCGCCTTTCTGATTCCAACCAATCTGTTGAAAAGGGTTGATTTGCCCACGTTTGGGCGTCCTACTATTGCTACTAAACTCATAATTCAAATTATTATATTGATGGTGTGGCGTATGCAATCACATCATCTTTGGTTATTGTATCACCACAAAGGATAAGCAATCTTTCCGTTACATTTCTCAACTCACGAATATTGCCGGTCCAATTCAATTTCTTTAACTCATCAAGGGCAGATTGCTCCACTTTGCGTTGAGGAAGTCCGCTCTCGGAACAAATCTGTTTCATAAAGTAATTGAAAATAAGTGGTACATCGTCAATTCTCTCTGCAAGAGTAGGGACATGAATAAGAATCACACTCAATCTATGGAAAAGGTCTTCTCTGAAGTTTCCCTTCTCTATCTCCTCCTTAAGATTCTTATTGGTTGCGGCTAAAACCCTTACATTTACAGTAATATCTTTATCACTACCAACTCTTGCTAATTTTTTCTCCTGTAATACTCTTAAAACTTTAGCTTGAGCAGCTAAACTCATATCTCCAATTTCGTCCAGGAACAGTGTGCCCCCTTCTGCTTGTTCAAATTTTCCTTTATGTTGCTTAATCGCTGAGGTAAATGCTCCTTTTTCGTGTCCAAATAGCTCACTTTCAATTAGTTCGCTTGGGATAGCTGCGCAATTAACCTCGATAAAAGGTGCTTTTGCCCTTGGGCTTTTTTCGTGAAGCCACCTTGCAACAAGCTCTTTTCCGGTACCATTCGATCCGGTAATTAATACACGTGCATCAGAAGGAGCAACTCTATCTATCATCTCTTTTATCTTGGTGATAGCCGGAGATTCGCCAATTATCTCTTGAATTGATGATACTTTTTTCTTGAGTGCTTTAGTCTCTTTGACTAATGTTGTCTTATCTGTTGCATTTTTTAGAGTGATAAGAATTCTATTCAGATCCAATGGCTTTTCAATAAAATCAAAAGCTCCCTTCTTGATACATTCAACAGCGGTATCTATGGAACCGTGTCCTGAAATCATAATGATGGCAGACTCAATATTGGCCTTTTCTAATTGTGTAAGTACCTCAATACCATCCATCTCCGGCATTTTAATATCACAGAAGATAGCATCAAATGTGTTATTAAGTGCAGTTTCAAGCCCCTCTTTGCCATCACAAGCAAGTGTAACTTGGTGATTTTCAAACTCTAAGATCTCTTTTAGAGCATTACGAATGGCACGTTCGTCATCAATAATAAGAATCTTCATAATATATCACTATAAACAATATTCAGCAAAGATACATTTTTTTTGTACTTTTGCAGAAATTTGATTAGAATGAATGTTCCAAAAATTATAATAGCCATTGATGGATATGCCTCTACAGGTAAAAGTAGCTTTGCAAAAATGATTGCAGCAAAGTATGGTTTTCTATATTTGGATTCCGGTGCAATATATAGGGCAGTGACTCTTTTTGCTCTCGAGAGTGGTTTTATTTCTGAAGATGGAGTAATTGACCAAAATTCGTTGAAAGGGGCTTTGAGTGAGCTAAAAGTTACATTCAGGAGAGATACTTCTACTCAAAAAAGCGAAACTTATATAGGCGAGAGATCTGTAGAGAAAGAGATAAGACAACTTGAAGTCTCCAATTTTGTAAGTCCAATTGCTGTAATTCCTTTTGTTAGAGAATATGTTGATAATCTTCTGCATAAATTTGGTGAAGATGGAGCAATCGTTATGGATGGTCGTGATATAGGGACAGTTGTTTTTCCCAAAGCTCAACTTAAGATCTTTATGACTGCAGATGCGGAAATCAGAGCCAGAAGAAGAGAGAAGGAGTTGTTAGCAAAGGGGGAAGATGTGAAATTTGAAGATATCCTAAAGAATGTTTTGGAACGTGATTATATTGACTCTCATCGTGAGACTGCACCTCTACGCAAGGCAGATGATGCGATACTTTTGGATAATAGTAATATGACTATGGAGCAGCAGATGGAGTGGTTCGATGAAATTATAAAAGAGAGATTTGGATATGAATCTTAGTGTTGATATTGATCCAAATTCCGGCTTTTGTAATGGCGTTGTCAGAGCAATTCGCAAAGCGGAGGAGTATCTCCAAAATAACGAAAAACTCTACTCATTGGGGGCTATCGTACACAATGATACTGAGTTGGAAAGACTTTCTCAACTTGGGCTTCAAGTAGTTAATTATCAAGACATTAAGGCAATTAAGAATCAAACCGTGTTAATTCGAGCACATGGTGAGCCACCTCAAACATACCAATTAGCTGAGTCCAATTCTTTAGAGCTAATAGATTGTACTTGTCCTGTTGTTTTGAAATTGCAGAAACAAATAAAGGAAATTCATAAAGATTTATACAAAAGTGGTGGTGAAATAGTTATTTTTGGGAAAAAGGGGCACGCTGAAGTAAATGGGTTGGTTGGTAATGTTAATGGCGAAGCGGTTGTTATTGAATCAATTGATGATATTGACACTCTCAGTGATAGATTCCCAAAACATCTTTTTTCACAGACTACACGAGATCCGCAACAGTATAGAGATATCGCAGATGCTATCAGAGATAAGTTTTATATTGCCGAAGAAGATACTAAACTGATAGTTTACAATACAATTTGCAAGCAGGTTTCAAACAGATATGAGAATCTGCGACAATATGCTGATTTACATACTATTATAGTATTTGTCAGTGGAATGCAAAGTTCCAATGGAAGAGTTCTTTATAACTATTGTAAGAGTATCAATCCTCGAACCTATATGGTAGAGAATTACAGACAGGTTGAAAAATCTTGGTTTTGCGATTGTGATAAAGTGGGAATATGTGGTGCTACTTCTACACCGCGCTGGCAATTGGAAGAGGTTGTTTCGTACATAAAGAATAGTTTCAATATATAGAGTTTTTAATTATATTTGCACGATGATTCGATTATAAATCAATTTAATAAATTATATATTTTTATGGCAACAACTGCAGATTTTAAGAACGGACTTTACATCAATTACAATGGTAAACCATGCTCTATAGTTTGGTTTCAACACGTAAAACCAGGTAAAGGCCCCGCTTTCGTTAAAACAAAACTTCGTAACCTTGAGAATGGCCGTATTCTTGAAAATACATTCTCTGCAGGTGAGAAAATAGAAATCATTACAGTAGAACGCAGACCTTATCAATTTCTTTATAAAGATGAGGATGGTTTCAATTTTATGCACTCAGAAACATTTGAGCAAATACACCTAGATACTGATATGGTGGAAAATGCAGATTTGATGAAAGAGGGACAAAATGTTGAGATGATGTTCTTGGCTGATGAAGAGAGATGTTTAACTTGTGAACTTCCAACTTATGTGGAAATGGAGATCACTTATACAGAACCGGCAGTTAAAGGTGATACTGCATCTACAAGTGCTCTTAAATTGGCAACATTAGAAACAGGAGCTGAAATTATGGTTCCGCTTTTCATTAATCAAGGAGATAGAATCAGAGTCAATACAACAGACCGTTCTTATGGAGAGAGAGTAAGAAACTAATCTGCCTATTAGAATTTTTAGAAGCCCCAAAGAGTTGTTTTTCTCTCTGGGGCTTTATTTGTTATTTAATTGTTTCAATTGAGAGATAATTATTGAATTTGAGCAAATTATATAATTACATAAGCAATCTCACTAAGAAGATATTAAACATATTTTTTTCGTCATTGCTGGGCGTGAGCCCGGCAATCTATTGTTGCCACCTGGAGCGGGTGATGTGCCTTAGAATGCACTCTGACAAGGATTGGGTGTGC
>X40_Bactrian_Camel__coassemble_51_pt1 | contig 23693 bp, 16 predicted proteins | sample X40_Bactrian_Camel__metabat2_high_PE_006 | metagenome-assembled genome bin X40_Bactrian_Camel
CTATTATTATTATTTATTAACCTTTAAAAATTATCTACATGAAAAAAATCAGACTAATTTTAACATGTCTGTTACTTGCAGTAACTGCTACAGCATTTGGGCAAAATATGCAGGTTACAGGTAGTGTTACTGATGCAAGTACTGGTGAACCTATCATTGGAGCAATCGTTCAGCTTCAAAATAGTACCAGCACTTATGCTATGACTGATGCTCTTGGTAATTACAAAATCACAGTTCCTACTGATGGAGTTTTGGTTTTTAGTTATTTGGGTTATGCTACTTTGGAAGTGGCAGTTAACAAGAGAGCGAACATAGATGTTACCCTTTCATTAGCTACTGAATCATTGGACGATGCAATCGTTGTTGCTTACGGTACAGTAAGAAGAGAGGCAAAGACAGGTTCGGTAACTTCAGTTAAAGGAGATGTAATCTCTGAAGCTCCAGTTTCTTCTGTTGATAAAATGTTGGCCGGTAAAATGGCAGGTGTGCAAGTTACAGCTACCAGTGGTCAGCCAGGTGCAAGTTCACAAATTCGTATTCGTGGTACTTCATCTATCAATGCAGGTAACGAGCCACTATGGGTTGTAGATGGTATCCCTGTAATGACAGGTGACCAATCTTACTTCACCAACACTTCAAACGCAATGTCTGTTATCAACCCTAACGATATTGAGTCATTGACAGTTTTGAAGGATGCTGCAGCTGCTTCAATCTACGGTTCACGTGCGGCAAACGGTGTTATCCTTGTTACAACTAAGAGTGGTAAATCAGGTGCTGCGAGATTTACAGCACGTGTTAAATATGGTGTATCTCAATTGGCAAATGATAACAACTTCGGTGTTATGAATGGTGAACAATTGTGGAACTACCAACGTACAGCTGCTATCAATGCAGGTCACAATCCTGATGATCCAACAAGCCGTTACTATCTTCCTGAGTCTATGTTGGATAAAGAGATGACAGATTGGTTGGGAGAATTTACAAGACTTGGTACTCAACAAGAGTATGAAATCAATGCTTCAGCCGGTTCTGACAGAGGTAAATTCTATTCATCAATTGGTTATCACAAGAATGAGGGTATCGTTCACGGTATTGATTTCCAAAAATTTACAGCTCGTGTTAATTCAGACTATAAATTGAGAAGAAACTTGGAGGTAGGTACTCGTGTTAACTTGGCTTACACTAAGTCTAACGATACTCCAATGCAATCACTGTACTATTCAAACCCATTGTTCGCAGGTCTTACAATCCGTCCTTGGACTCCTTTCTATGATGAGAATGGTGATTATAACTTGGAAATCTCTGAAAACTCAAATACCAACCCTATTTGGACTGCGTACAATGATGTTCAAAATGAACAACAATACAGAGTTCATGGTACAATGTTCTTGGAATGGGAACCAATCAAAAATTTGGTATTGAAGACAAACAACTCAGTTGAGACAACATTCGGTGAAGGTATTCGTTATTGGGCTCCTAATCCAGGTGGTACAGAGGGTACTCTTCAAACTTCAAATACTCAATATATCAGAATGACCACTTCAAATACTGCTACTTACAGCAATGTATGGGGTGACCACTCATTCCGTGCAATGTTGGGTCAAGAGGCAATGAAACAAGATTTCAATTATTACTATGTATATGCACCAACTGTTGATGCAACAATCCCATACTTAAGTACTTCTATCTCATCACAAGACCAGGTAAGTTACAATGAGAACACAAGAACTTTGATGTCTTTCTTCTCTATGATCGATTACAACTATGCATCAAAGTATTATCTTCAAGCTTCAGTTCGTGCTGATGGTTCTTCTCTATTCGGATCAGATAGCGTTTGGGGTCTATTCTGGTCAGTATCAGGATCTTGGAACATTTCATCAGAGGGCTTTATGGAAGATACAAAAGATTGGTTGAGTCTGTTGAAACTTCGTGCAAGTTATGGTGTGAATGGTAACAACAATATCTCTCCATATCAAGCTTATGGTCTATATGCAACTGCTGCATACAATGGTGCAAATGGTACATTGCCATCATCTCCAGACAACTCTTCACTATCTTGGGAAAAGAACAATACTTGGAACGTAGGTTTGGATGCTTCATTCCTTGATAACAAAATTAACTTCCAGGTTGATGTTTATGATCGTCTATCTCATGGTATGTTGTTGAGCAAACAAGTTCCTGCAACTTCTGGTTTTACAAGCACACTAATGAATATCGGTTCATTGAAGAATACCGGTGTTGAGGCACAAATCGATGCTAATATTCTTAAAGTTGGTGACTTTAGCTGGGACTTCGGTGTAAACTTCGCTCATAACAAGACTAAGATTCTTGATTTAGGTGACGTTGAAGAGATGTCATCAGGCGACTCTCGTTTGAAACATGTTGTAGGTAAATCATTCTACACATTCTATCTAAAAGATTACTACGGTGTTAACCCATCAAATGGTGAAGCATTGTGGCGTACAGAAGATGGTACACTTACAAACGATTATAATAAAGCACAATATGTGTATGCCGGCTCTCCTGAACCTAAATATACAGGTGGTTTCAATACTTCAATCTCTTGGAAGGGACTTACTTTGAGTGCTTTCTTTGAATACAAGTATGGTAACAAAGTGCTAATCATTGAAAACAGATACGTAAATGCTGATGGTAACCAAATGACAATGAACCAAACTCTTGCTTCATTGAACTATTGGCAACAACCGGGTGATACAGGATGTAATCCAAAACCTGTTGCCGGTAACTCATCTAACTCATACACATTCGCTAATACACGTTGGTTAGAAGATGGTAGCTATCTACGTATTAAAGACCTTACCCTTTCTTATAATCTTCCACAAAATATTCTTAAGAAGGTTAATATGAATGGTGTTAAATTGTATGTAAGCGCTCTTAACCTTTACACATTCCACGATGTTTACTGGTTCGATCCAGAAAGAGGTACTGCTGGTATGGGTGCTGGTATTTATCCACAAACTAAGACTGTTATTGGTGGTGTAGAAATTTCATTCTAATTATTAAAATGAATACGAAAATGAAAAGATATACTATTATATTACTTCTAACCGCATTCTTGTTCACTAGTTGTGAGGGTTTCCTTACTCAGAAACCTACTCAGTCAACAACTACTGATATGGCTTTGAATGATTACAACGGTTTGGCAAAGGCAGTAGCTGGTGCTTATGGCCCACTTGCTTCAACTACTTGGTATGGTGCGAATCTTGTTTTGGAATCTGAAATTCGTGCAGGTAATGCAATGAATCCTATTATAAGTGATTTCCAATCAGGCCGTTATCAAGTTCCAATGCAAATGAACTACAACGAAAGTTCAACATCAGGTCTTTGGACTTATGTTTACTATATGACTGCAGCTGTTAATAATGTATTGACCTCTATCGAAGAGAAAGGTGCAGATCACTATATTACTCCGGACGTAACTCAAGCTGACCTTGACAATCTAAAAGCGGAAGCTCTTTTCCTAAGAGCTCTTGCTCATTTCGATGGACTTCGTCTATATGCTCACTCTTGGGCTAAGAAATCTGCTAACCCAGATGGAATTCCTATAATTCTTAAGACTGATGCTTCTTTCCAGGAAAAACCTGCAAGAAATACAATCGAAGAGGTTTACACACAAGTTATTAGCGATTTGACAACTGCTGAAACTTTGATTGCTGATGATTTCACAGGTGCTGTTTCTGGTACATCAACAAAAGCTTCTGTAAGTAAAGCTGCAATTCAAGCTCTTTTAAGCCGTGTTTATCTTTATAAACAAGATTGGCAAAAAGCAGCTGATTATGCAACTAAAGTTATCGAAAGCGGTAAATATACACTATGGACAGCTGAAGAGTATCCAACTGTTTGGGGTGTAGATGCTGCTGCAGATGGCGGTGAAGTTATCTTCGAAGTTTATGGTAACACATCAAATGATTATGATGGTTACTGGGAAGGCCCTTCTCACATGACTAATCCTAACGGTTACGCTGACTGTGCTGCTACATTCGAATTGGTAGAACTATTCGAAGAGGGTGATGTCAGAGGCGTTACAGGTGTTCGTGGCACTGACGAAGGTGTCGCAATGTTCTGTACAGATCCTGATGGTGCTTCTCAAGGTCAAATGTGGACTATGAAGTATCAAGGTAAAGGTTTAGGTGATGCTAAATCAAAACCTGACGTAAATAACACTATCGTTATTCGTCTATCAGAAATGTATCTAAACCGTGCTGAAGCTCAAGTTAATGGTGCAACAGTTGCCGGTACTTCTGCTGTGGCTGATATCAATGCGATCAGAGAAAACAGAGGTGCTACTCCTCTTACATCAGCAGGTCAAGCTGCTGTAGCATTAGAGCGCCGTTTGGAACTTAATTTCGAAGGTCATCTATGGTTTGACTTGGCTCGTACAAATTCTTCTGTAACTTATGCAGATGAAAGAACTGTTCAATCAATCTCTGCCGACTCTCACTATTGGGCTCTACCTATTCCTAAGAGAGAGATTGATGTTAATGAAAATATCAAACAAAACCCTGGTTACTAATAAAAGGAGTTCGATATGAAAAAGATATTTAAAATTTTCTCTATAGCAATGTGTGGTTTGCTTCTTGCAACCTCTTGTAACTTAAACGATTACCCTGTTTTCAATGATGATGATGCATTCGTAGGATTTGGAATTAGTTCGGTAACAATAAGTGAAGATGGTGGACAAATTGTGATTCCGGTAACTTTGGCATCAGTTGAAGGTAAATCCGCTACAATTTCTTATGAAGCTGTTGATGGTACTGCTATTAACGGTAAGAATTTTCAATTGGCAGATGCTTCTGCGACTCTTACTTTTGATGCAAACAATCGTACACAGAATATTGTAATCAACATTATTGACAATCCGGGTGTATTTACAGGTGATATTACATTCTCTGTTAGATTCAAAGACACAGGTGATTTGAATCAAAGTGCAGAGAGCAGTTGTTCAGTAAAAATTACAGATAATGACCACCCACTTTCTTACGTCTTGGGAACATATACTTGTTCAGGTACATCATACTGGTATGGTCCTATTCAATGGGATATTCAAATTATGAAAGATGAATCTGACCTATCTATGGTATGGATCTACAACTTCCACGGTATTGGAAATGGTTGGGAAGGTATGGATATGTTAGTCTATGGTGTTGTGAATAAGGAAGATGGAACAATAACAGTTCCTCTTGGACAAGACTCTGAGTACACATATAGTAATGGTAATCCTGTTAACTTCGTAGGTGTAGATTCTAACTTAACAGGTCACACATCAGGAAATATGGTTATTAAAATCCTTGAAGATGGTGCTAAACTTGATTATGGAACAGATTATGGTATCTGGTCTCGAATCGTAGGTGCTGGTAACCTTCAAGTTATTCTTCCTGGTATTACTGCCGTAAAACAATAGATTTTTATATTTTGATTGAAGGGACGAGCTCTGAAGGTTCGCCCCTTCTTTTGATTAAATAACATTTTTTAATCTGACTTTATGAAAAAGATATTATCAATATTATTGACACTCATTCTCTTCTTTTCAGCAGAAGCTCAAACATATTCTACTACTTGGCCCTACATCTATCCCGATTTTACAGATGGTGTTATCTATATGAAGGGAGGACAAAAGATAAACCATAAAGTCAACATTCATATTTTACAGGGAAGATTGCACTATATCGATAATGGTGTAATCAAAGAGGCGATGGGTTCAGAGATTCTATTTTTGGAGGTTGGTGATGATGACTACATGGTAATTATGGGAGATGTAATGCGTGTTTACGGTTCATCTGAGAAGGGATTTGTCGCTCGCCATTCAACAGGAGATTTTGCATCATTGCAAGACACCGGAGGAGCTTACGGCTCTTCTGCAACCACCCAGGCAACAAGAAAACTCTCATCGATAGAGGTCTCAGGCAGGGTAAATCAACCACACATGGAACTTCTATTGAATAAAGATGCCGGACAAGAGGTGGATCTATTACATGAATACTATTTAGTGACAAATGACTACATCTATAAAGCTACCAAAAGGGGAATTATGAATGAATTGGATGATAATCAGAAAAAGGAGTTCAAACAATTTCTAAAGGGTAAAAAAATCAAGTGGAAAGATCCGGAAAGTCTTATTCAGTTGTTGGATTTTTTCAATCAGGAGTAGTCTTAAACTAATTGAAATAAATAATCAATTAATATGAAAAAACATTTTTTAGTTTACGCTATCTTCTCATTATTTATCGTTTCTTGTTATGAGAATGATTTGAAAATAGAGACCGGAGATGATAAAGTTGTTGATTGTGATGGTATTATCAGAGATACATCCCTCTATGAACAGGGAACTTTTCGAATCCATATTACAGAAGAACTCTCTGAAGTATTAGAAGAGAGTATAGATCAATATGGATATGTTATCTCAACAAAAGTTGAATCATTAAGTAGCGAACTTGCAGAATTAGGCGTTGTGAGAATGAAGAGAACTTTCCCACACGCAGGCCGTTTTGAGGAGAGAACAAGAGCAGAGGGACTTCACTTATGGTATGATGTTACCTTTGATAATAATCTCCCATTAACCCGTGCAGGCAATACTTTTGAGTCAATAAGTGGAGTGAATCTCGTTGAGTACTCTCCAAAGGTGATACACTATAAAGGTGAAGTTGTAGAGCAATCTGTCACCTCAAATTATATTTCTCAGAATAGTTCAGAGCCAATTTTCAACGATCCACGTCTGAAAGATCAGTGGCACTATCGCAATACTTCGAATAATAATGGTTCAGAGCCAGGTTGCGATATCAATGTTTTCCCTGTGTGGCAGAACTATACTGTTGGTAATCAGGATGTTATAGTCTCTGTTGTGGATGCCGGTATTGATTATTCTCACGAAGATTTAGCAGACAATATGTGGAGAAATCCCGATAAAAAAGGGGATATGGTTTATGGTTATAATTTTTATGATGATAATTTTAAGGTAACAGCCGGAACACATGGAACACACGTCGCAGGAACCATCTCTGCAGTAAATAACAATGGCATCGGAGTATGTGGTATAGCCGGAGGTGATGCTTCAAATTCAATACCAGGTGTAAAATTGATGTCCTGTCAAATCTTCCCACCTGATGGAGGAGAGGGTAGCGGTAGTGGTGCTGCAGCTATAAAATGGGGTGCAGATCATGGTGCAGTTATCTCCCAGAACAGTTGGGGATATCAATATAATAAAGATAGCCCAATGACCTCTATACCATCTTCCGATAAGGCAGCCATAGACTATTTTAATAAATATGCCGGAATTGATGAGTATGGTAATCAAGTTGGCCCAATGAAGGGTGGTGTGGTAATATTTGCCGCAGGAAATGATAATATGGATTTAAGTTTCCCTGCTGCCTATGAGGGTTGTATCTCGGTTGGCTCCGTTGGTGCCGATTACAGAAGGGCTTACTATTCAAACTATGGCTCTTGGGTAGATATTGCGGCTCCGGGTGGAGATGTGGAAAAGGGTTATCAGGTATTAAGTACACTGCCTGACAACAAGTATGGTCTGCTTCAAGGTACATCTATGGCCTGTCCTCACGTATCAGGAGTTGCAGCTCTGATTGTATCCTATAAGGGTGGCCCAGGTTTTACCAATGATATGTTAAGGGACCGTTTAGAGAGTTTTACAACTGATATCTCCTCGTATAATAAGAATTTTCCTATCGGAAACCTTGTAAACAGCTATTTGGCCATTGTTGGAAACGAGGGAATTGCTCCTGAAAAAATCGAAGAGATAGAGTGTGAGGCACTTTCAAACAATATTATCGTAACAATTAAAGTTCCGGCAGACGAAGATGACCAAAAGCCATCAACACTGCTCTTGTCATATTCTACCGAGCCATTCGATTCTATTCATAATGAATTGAGACACAAGACGTTAGATATATCGTCGTATAATGTCGGAGAGTATGTTAATGATACTATAAAAGAGTTGGAATTCAATACAAAATATTATGTGAGAGCCAATGCTGTCGATCTTGCAGGAAACAGATCTCCAATGTCGGAACTCTCTGTTATCACGACAAAAGAGAATAATTATCCAATAATAACTCCTGAATTTGATGGCGATATTATTATCAGGGCAATAGATAATAAATATTTTAACTACACCATTACAGAGCCTGATTATCAGCAAATTACAATATCATTTGAGAGTAATTCAGATGCTGCCTCATTTGCCAAACTCTCAAATTCCAAAGTTCAGGTTAATATCAATGGTGCTGCCGATGAGCCGGGTCTATATAACTTCAAAATTATAGTAACAGATGCCTATGGTTTATCAAATGAATATTTCAAAGAATTTACAATACTCGAGAATAGACCTCCTGTAAAGATTAAAGATATAGAAAATATTATCTTATCCTCATTGACAAGTAGGGTTCAAATACCTGTAAATGAGTACTTTACAGATGAAGATGGAGAACAACTCTCTATAAAGATTACTACAGATAATGGTGTGGCCAATATTAACCATTCTGATGGTTATCTCTATGTTACACCATTAAGATATGGAATTATGGATGCCACAGTTGTAGCTTCAGATGTTAAAGGAAAGAGTGTTACTACAAACTTCAAAGTTCTTGTCAGAGATGGCTCTCAGGAGATAGATATTTATCCAAATCCTGTAATTGATAAGTTAAATATTCGCACACCTGACCAATCAAGTGCTAAAATTCGAGTTATCAATAATTTAGGTGCAACAATAGTGGACTGCAATCTCTCAGTTTCTCCATTTAGCCCAGGTGTTGTAGATATGACTCAATACTCTGCCGGAATCTATAGAGTAATAGTGGAGAGCAATGGAAAAGTGTATGAACGTAATATTGTGAAATTATGATGAGAAAAATTATATTAACTGTTTTATTATCAGCCATTTGCATAGTGAATTTAAGAGCGCAGAGTGCTACATTCACTCTTACTTCCTATGATGCACACTCTACATCTATGGCCAATTCATCAGTTGCTCTCTATGCAACACCTTATGCCATTTGGAACAATGGTGCATCAGCACTATTCTCTGGAGAGTCCTTCCAGGCAGGAGCTTCTTATGGCATTTGGCAACCCTCTCAAGCAGATAACAGAATACTTTCAGCAGCAGGATATTACAAGATAGGAGAGAAAGTGGCAATCTCAGCAGGATATCGCAACTTTTCATACAATCCTTATGATATTTTTGATGACAATGGAAATATTAAATCAAGTTTTACGCCATCCGAGATGGAGATTTCAGCCGGGTTGTCCTATAAGTTGTTACCTGTAATGGGGCTTTATGCCAATGTTAATTATATCTCATCACTCTTAGGAAGTAAAAATTCTGCTACCTCGATTGGAGCTGATGCAGGTATTTATATCGATATGAAAGCTATGAAGATTGGTCTTGCTCTTGTAAATATTGGTGGAGATTTGAATTATGGCACAGAGAATTCATATCCTCTTCCGACTATGGCAAAAATTGGAGTAAGTACCACTCAAATATTTGATAAAAACGCAATTACGGGCTCTATAGAGGGAGATTACATAATCTCTGCATCTTCACTTGCTCTCTCCCTCGGAGTTGAATATAAGTGGAATAAGATGCTAAGAATCAATTGCGGTTATCACTATGGTGACAAAGCCGGTATTCCATCTTATCTCTCATTTGGTGGAGGTTTGGATATAGCTGGCATCAAATTAGGTGCTGCCTATATTATTGGTACTTCAGAGGATTCACCGATCAATGGATCGATGATGTGTACATTAGCGTATTCTTTCTAATCGACTGATTACTAATAAATTAAGAGGGGACGACTTTTCAGTCGCCCCCTCACTTGTAATTGTCGTTTTTCAAGTATTTAGTTTTAGTTGCATTTCTCTTTGATTATCTCAACAAGTTCGTCATATTTAACGTTCTTAGCTAAAATAACTCCGTTATTGTCAACCAAAATGTTTTGAGCAGGATAGGTGATTGCGTATGTTTCGCAAACAGGAGATGACATAAACTCAATAGATGATAGGTTAATCCAAGTGATTTTGTCCTTTTTAGAGGCCTCAATCCACTCTTGACCATCTTTCTCCAATGCTACTCCAACAATTTCCAAACCTTTCTTATGGTAGCTTTTGTATAGATCGACCAATTTCGCATTGTTTGCTCTGCAAGGTGAACACCAAGATGCCCAAAAGTCAATAAGAGTCACCTTATTTGCTTTATATACATCCGATAGTGTAACATCTGCATTGTTATCATTTTTCATTGTGAAATCCGGAGCTACATTGCCTGGAAGCAGACTTTTTCTCTTTGCAATATCAGCCAAGATATTATTGAGATAGCCACTATTTGCAAATTTTGGATCATTTACAAATACTTCCAAAGATCTCTCTAAACTGTCCAAAGGCAGGAATTCAATCTTTTCTACCGCTTTTTTCAAGTCATAGTATGAAAGTGGATATTGAGCTTTGATTGAATCACTCTTAGCTTCAAGTTCATCTTTGTATGATTTGAAAATCGATAAGCCAATTGTTACTTCATCGTCAGAACCATTCTCTATCTGATTAAGGATTGTTGTGATTTTGTATTCAGATTTCAACTTTTCGTTCAAAAGTTGAAGTTCTGTTATCAAATTTTGAGTTTCACCACCTCTGACGATGGCGTTCAACATATTATCATTAATCTCGATAGTATAATCGTCTGCTTCGATAAAGATATCTGTACGACCCATTAAATTGTCCATTCTGACACATCCTTCAAACGGACCATTTGCAAGTGTTCCTTCGAAAACAAATTGATTATCAACTACATCTGCAGTATCAATAATTTCATACTGATTATTGCTGAATTCAAGAAGCAAAGCTTTGCTACCATTGAAATCGCCCTCTACATTTTCATTGATAAAACCTGTAATCTTGTAACCATTAGGGTCAGAAGTTGAGCACGCTGCTATAACAAACGCTAATGCTATGAATAGTATCTTTTTCATTTTATAGTGTGTTTTCATTTGAATATTTTGCAGTCATTCTCTTATAATCTTCGGCAGATGCAACTACGATATTATCGTACTCTTTAAGACCAGTACCGGCAGGAATCAAGTGACCACAGATAACGTTCTCTTTAAGACCTTCAAGTGTATCAACTTTACCGCGAATTGCAGCTTCGCTCAATACTTTTGTAGTCTCTTGGAATGATGCTGCAGACATGAAGCTGTTAGTTCTTAATGCTGCACGGGTAATACCTTGCAAGATCTGTTTAGATGTAGCAGGGACAGCGTCACGTGCCTCTACAAGTCTCAAATCTTGACGTTTCAAGACTGAATTAACTTCGCGAAGTCTTCTTAAAGTAACGATTTGTCCAGGATATAGATCTTTAGAATCACCTGCATCGGTAATTACCTTCTTATCGTAGATGTTATCATTTTCCTCTGTAAATTCCCACTTATCAACAAGTTGTTCAGGTAGGAATCTTGTGTCACCCGGATCAACGATTTCAACTTTACGCATCATTTGACGAACAATGATTTCGAAGTGTTTATCATTAATCTTCACACCTTGGTTACGATAGACATCTTGTACCTCATTAACAATATACTCTTGAACCTTGATAGGACCTTGGATATTCAAGATATCTGCAGGAGAGATTGCACCATCAGAAAGAGGCATACCCGCTCTGATGTAGTCATTCTCTTGAACAAGAATTTGTTTTGATAGTGGAACAAGATAGTGTTTCTCTTCACCTGTCTTAGACTTAACGATGATCTCACGATTACCACGTTTGTTCTTACCCATAACAATTTCACCGTTGATTTCAGATACAATTGCAGGGTTAGATGGGTTACGTGCCTCAAATAATTCGGTTACACGTGGAAGACCACCGGTGATGTCACCTGACTTACCAACTGCACGTGGAATCTTGTAAATAATAGATCCTGTGCCGATTTGTGAGCCATTTTCAACCATAATGTGAGCACCTACAGGCAAGTTGTATTGTCTCAACTCTGTGCCATTTTCATCCAAAATCTTAATGTATGGACTCTTAGATCTGTCACGAGATTCGATAACAACTTTATCACGTTGGATTGAATATTCATCGGCTGCCTCTTCGCGGTAAGTTACACCATCGATAAGGTTTTCATAAGATACACGACCTGTAAATTCAGAGATTGTTACAGCGTTGTAAGCATCCCATTTACAAATTAGATCACCTGTCTCAACGATATCTCCATCTTTCTTGAATAGTTCAGAACCGTAAGGGATATTGTATTGTGAAAGTGTGATACCTGTGTTATTATCAACAACTTGAACCTCTGCAGTACGGCCAACAACGATTTCGTGTGCCACGCCATCTTCATCAACCTTCTGAATAGTTCTAAGTTCTTCAAATTCCAATCTACCATTATATTTGGCAACGATTTGGCTATCAGATGCAACACTCGAAGCAGTACCACCGACGTGGAATGTACGTAGTGTCAACTGAGTACCCGGCTCACCAATTGATTGAGCAGCGATAACTCCGACAACCTCTCCCTTCTCAACAGGTCTGCCTGTTGCAAGGTTACGTCCATAACATTTTGCACAGATACCTTTCTTAGACTCACAAGTTAGTACGGAACGGATTTCAACCTGTTCGATTGGAAGTGAACCAATCAATTGAGCCAAATCATCAGTGATTTCATCACCCGCACTTAGAATCTTTTCGTTTGTAAGTGGATTATAGATATCGTGAACAGATGTTCTACCTGTAATTCTCTCAGCAAGAGTCTCTACAACTGTATCTTTGCTCTTAATGGCAGTTGCTACAATACCTCTCAAAGTACCGCAATCCTCTTCGTTGATAATTACATCGTGAGAAACGTCAACAAGACGACGAGTCAAGTAACCTGCATCGGCAGTCTTAAGAGCTGTATCGGCCAAACCTTTACGAGCACCGTGTGTTGAGATAAAGTACTCAAGTACCGATAGACCCTCTTTGAAGTTTGCAAGGATTGGGTTTTCGATAATTTCAGATCCAACTGAACCTGATTTTTGAGGTTTTGCCATCAAACCACGCATACCGCACAACTGACGAATCTGAGCTTCAGATCCACGAGCACCTGAATCCAACATCATATAGATTGGGTTGAATCCCTGTTTGTCGTTCTTAATTTGGTCATTTACGCTTCTTGTAAGCTTTTTATTAACATCTGTCCAGACATCAATAATGTGGTTATATCTCTCATTTGCTGTCAAGAAACCCATTGCAAAGTTGTTTTGGATCTCTTCAACCATAGTGTAACCATCATCAATAAGTTTTTGTTTCTCTTGAGGGATGATAACGTCGCCAAGGTTGAATGACAGACCACCTTTGAATGCCATCTTGTAACCAATTGCCTTAATATCGTCAAGGAACTGTGAAGTACGAGCTACTCCTGTGGCTTTCAATACTTTACCGATGATATCACGAAGTGATTTCTTCTTCAAAAGTTCATTGATGTAACCTGCCTCTTTTGGCACAACTTCGTTAAAGATGATTCTACCTACTGTAGTATCTACAAGGTGATAACCCTTGCTTGGATCGCACATATCTATAGGAAGTCTTACTTTAACTTTCGATTGCATCTCTACGCGACCTTCATTATTGGCAATAATTGCCTCTTCAGGACCATAGAATGTCATACCTTCGCCCTTAGCTCCCGGTTTCTCTTTAGTAATATAGTACAAACCAAGCACCATGTCTTGAGAAGGTACAGTGATAGGGGCACCATTGGCAGGGTTCAAAATATTGTGAGATCCGAGCATCAAAAGTTGAGCTTCAAGGATTGCAGCATTACCAAGTGGTAAGTGAACAGCCATTTGGTCACCATCAAAGTCGGCGTTGAACGCTGTACAAGCAAGTGGGTGCAATTGAATAGCTTTACCCTCGATCATTCTTGGCTGGAATGCTTGAATACCAAGTCTGTGTAGTGTAGGAGCACGGTTCAAAAGAACAGGGTGTCCCTTCATTACATTTTCAAGAATATCCCAGATAACCGGATCTTTTCTATCAACAATTCTCTTTGCAGATTTAACTGTCTTTACAATACCTCTTTCAATTAACTTTCTGATAATGAATGGTTTATAAAGCTCAGCAGCCATGAATTTTGGAAGACCGCACTCGTGCATCTTCAATTCAGGACCAACAACGATAACACTACGTGCAGAGTAGTCAACACGTTTACCCAATAGGTTTTGACGGAAACGACCTTGTTTTCCTTTCAAACTATCAGATAGTGACTTAAGTGTACGGTTTGCTTCAGTCTTAACTGCATTAGATTTTCTTGAGTTATCAAATAGAGAGTCAACTGCCTCTTGAAGCATTCTCTTTTCGTTTCTCAAGATAACTTCAGGAGCTTTGATTTCAATCAATCTCTTAAGACGATTGTTTCTGATAATAACTCTTCTATAAAGTTCGTTCAAGTCAGATGTAGCGAAACGGCCACCATCAAGTGGAACAAGAGGTCTCAAATCAGGAGGAGTCACAGGAATCACCTTAAGAATCATCCATTCTGGTTTATTGATATCCTTTGATTCACGGAATGCCTCAATTACACTAAGTCTCTTAAGTGCCTCAGCTTTACGTTGTTGCGAGGTTTCATTTTCGGTTTTATGTCTCAATTCGTAAGACAATTTATCCAAATCGATTTCCTTAAGAAGTGTATAGATGGCTTCTGCACCCATTCCGGCGATGAACTTGTTTGGATCATCATCAGGAAGCATTTGATTCTCTTTTGGAAGAGCATCAAGTATTTCAAGATATTCATCCTCATTAAACATATCAAGTTGCTTGATACCTTTAATGTTTTTAGTCTCAATATCTTTGGCAGCACCCGGCTGAATAACTATATACTTTTCGTAATAGATTACAGTTTCAAGTTTCTTTGAAGGAACACCCAAAAGATAACCTATTTTATTAGGTGTTGAACGGAAGTACCAAATGTGAGCCACAGGAACAGTCAATTTAATGTGTCCCATTCTCTCTCTTCTGACCTTCTTCTCAGTTACCTCTACCTCACAACGGTCGCAGACAATACCACGATAGCTGATCTTTTTATACTTACCGCAATGACATTCGTAGTCTTTTGAAGGACCGAAAATGCGTTCACAGAATAGACCATCTCTCTCTGGTTTATAAGTACGGTAGTTGACTGTTTCTGGCTTTAGAACCTCTCCGGATGAGCGTTCCAATATCTCTTCCGGAGATGCTAAGCCGATTGTTATACGGTTGAAATTACTTTTAACCTTATTATCTTTTTTTAGAGCCATATTTATTGCTATAAAATTATCAAAGTTACAGTTCTTAATCTAATTTGATGCTTAAACCTAAGCCACGAAGCTCGTGTAACAATACGTTAAGAGATTCAGGAATACCTGCAGCAGGCATTGGATCACCCTTAACAATTGCCTCATAAGCACGTGAACGACCATTTACATCGTCAGATTTGATTGTCAAAATCTCTTGTAGGATATTTGATGCACCGAATGCTTCAAGTGCCCAAACCTCCATCTCACCAAATCTTTGACCACCAAATTGTGCCTTACCACCAAGAGGTTGTTGAGTAATCAACGAGTAAGGACCAATTGAACGAGCGTGCATCTTATCATCAACCATGTGTCCCAACTTAATCATATAGATAACACCAACAGTTGCCGGTTGGTCAAACATTTCACCTGTTTCACCATCACGAAGGTATGTTCTACCATATCGTGGAATACCTGCCATATCAGTGTATTTACAAATATCATCAAGTGAAGCACCATCGAAGATAGGTGTACTAAACTTAAGACCTAACTCTTTACCTGCCCAACCAAGTACAGTTTCATAAATCTGACCAAGGTTCATACGAGAAGGTACACCAAGTGGGTTAAGTACGATATCTACAGGAGTACCATCTTCTAAGAATGGCATATCCGCATCTCTAACAACTTTAGCAACAATACCTTTGTTACCGTGACGACCCGCCATCTTGTCACCAACTCTGATTTTTCTCTTCTTGGCAACATATACTTTGGCAAGTTTCATAATTCCTGTTGGAAGTTCATCACCAATTGTTAAAGTGTATTTTTTACGTTTAAGAACTGCATCAAGCTCTTTGTAAGCTATTAAGTAGTTGTTAATCAAGTCTTTGATAAGAGCATTTGCACTCTTGTCTGTTGTCCACTTAACAGTATTGATATCTTCATAGTTAAGGTATTCCAAAACTTCACGTTTGATTGGTTCACCTTTCTTGATAACTTCAACACCATAAAGGTCGCTTACACCTGCACTAATCTTGCCTTCAGCAAGGGTGCAAAGCTTTTCAAGGAATTGTTCAAATAGAACACCGGCTTTTCTGTTGAATTCATCTTCAACTGCTTGAATTTGAGCTTTGCTTGCAGCTTTTGCCTTCTTGTCATTATCTTTGATAACTCTTGAGAATAGGCGAGTTTCAATGATAGTTCCTGATAATGAAGGAGTTGCTTTCAAAGAAGCATCTCTTACATCACCGGCTTTATCACCAAAGATTGCTCTAAGAAGTTTCTCTTCAGGAGATGGATCACTCTCTCCCTTAGGAGTAATCTTACCGATAAGAATATCACCAGGTTCGACATTTGCACCAACGCGGATGATACCATTTTCGTCAAGATTAGAAGTTGCATCTTCACTAACATTCGGAATATCTGATGTCAACTCTTCCATACCGCGTTTAGTGTCACGCACCTCCATAATATATTCATCAACGTGAATAGATGTAAAGATATCTTCACGAAGAATTCTTTCAGAAAGTACAATCGCATCCTCGAAGTTGTAACCTTTCCAAGGCATAAATGCAACTTTAAGGTTTCTACCCAATGCCAATTCTCCATTTTGAGTAGCATAACCCTCAGTAAGAATTTGACCTTTAACAACTTTGTCACCCTTTCTTACGATAGGTTTAAGTTGGATAGATGTACTTTGGTTTGTTTTTCTGTATTGAGCTAATTTATAAACAGTTACATCAGGTGAGAAGCTTACGAATTTCTCATTTTCTGTCTGTTCATATTTAATGTGAATCTCTCTTGCATCTACATAGACCACTTCACCTTTCTTTTCGGCAACGATTTGAGTTCTTGAGTCTCTGATAACAGGGCCTTCAAGACCGGTACCAACGATTGGTGCTTCAGGTCTGATTAGAGGAACTGCCTGACGCATCATATTTGATCCCATCAATGCACGGTTAGCATCGTCGTGCTCAAGGAATGGGATAAGAGATGCAGCGATAGAGGCGATTTGGTTAGGAGCAACGTCCATCAAATCAACTTTATCGCGAGATACTACAGGGAAGTCTGCTTCTAAACGACATTTAACTCTTTCGTCAAGAATCAAACCATTCTCGTCAAGTTTAGCACTTGCCTGAGCAACCATCTTGTTCTCCTCTTCTTCTGCACTCATATAGATGCAACCCTTGTTGCTCAAATCTACAACACCATTTTCAACTTTTCTATAAGGAGTTTCAATAAATCCAAGTTCATTGATGTGTGCATAAACGCAAAGAGATGAAATCAAACCGATGTTTGGACCTTCAGGAGTCTCAATAGGGCAAAGACGACCGTAGTGAGTATAGTGAACGTCACGAACCTCGAAACCGGCTCTATCTCTTGATAGACCGCCTGGACCCAAAGCTGATAGACGACGTTTGTGAGTCATCTCTGCAAGTGGGTTGGTTTGATCCATGAATTGTGACAATTGGCTTGTTCCAAAGAATGAGTTGATTACAGAAGACAAAGTCTTTGCATTAATCAAATCAACCGGTGTAAATACCTCATTATCACGAACATTCATTCTTTCACGGATAGTACGAGCCATACGAGAAAGACCTACATTGAATTGGTTTGCCAATTGTTCTCCAACAGTTCTGATACGTCTGTTGCTTAGGTGGTCAATATCATCAACAATCGCTTTTGAATTGATAAGTTGAATCAAATAACGAATAATTTCGATGATGTCACCCTTTGTAAGAACTCTTGTTTCAAGAGAGGTCGATAGGTTCAATTTCTTATTTAAACGGTAACGACCCACTTCACCCAAGTCATATCTCTTATCTGAGAAGAACAGCTTGTCAATAACATCGCGAGCAGTCTCTTCATCAGGTGGTTCTGAGTTACGTAATTGTCTGTAAGTGTATGAGATGGCCTCTTTTTCAGAGTTTGTGCTATCCTTTTGTAAAGTGTTATATATAATTGCGAAATCGTTAGAATTTGCATCATCCTTATGAACAAGGATAGATTTAATTCCACATTCGATAATATCATCAATATGGTACTCTTCAAGGATTGTTTCTCTATCAATAATTACTTCGTTTCTTTCAAGTGAAACAACTTCACCTGTATCTTCATCAACGAAATCTTCAACCCAAGTTTTAAGTACTTTGGCTGCCAATTTAGCACCAATATTTTTCTCTAAATTTTCTCTTGTAACCTCTACTTCATTAGCAAGTCCGAAGATATCAAGAATATCTTTATCGCTCTCAAAACCGATTGCGCGTAGTAGTGTGGTTACAGGTAATTTCTTCTTTCTGTCGATATATGCGTACATCACATTGTTGATGTCTGTAGCAAACTCAATCCAAGAACCCTTGAATGGAATAATACGAGCAGAATATAATTTTGTTCCATTTGCGTGAACACTTTGACCGAAGAATACACCAGGTGAACGGTGAAGTTGAGAAACTACAATTCTCTCAGAACCATTGATAACAAAGGTTCCTCTTGGAGTCATATAAGGGATATTACCTAAGAATACATCTTGTGTCTTAGTTTCAAAATCGGTGTGTTCAGAGTCAGAACAAGAAAGTTTCAGTTTTGCCTTTAATGGCACACTATAAGTCAATCCTCTATCAAGACACTCGTCGATAGAATAACGAGGAGGATCCACGAAATAGTCAATAAATTCTAAATTAAAATTGTTGCGAGTATCAGTAATAGGGAAAATCTCTTGAAAGACTTTATACAATCCCTCATTCTTGCGATTTTCTGCAGTTGTCTCCATTTGGAAGAAATCATAGAATGACTTCAATTGGATTGATAGAAAATCGGGATAATCAAGAAGTGATTTAGCACTCGCGAATGTAATTCGCTGATTATTAGATTTTTGCGACATTTTTTTTGGCCTTAGTTGAAAATAAACTTAAAAAACGACAAAAAGGTTTAGAGCCGATTTATGGCTCTAAACCCGAAATTGTTATTCCCATATCGGGAAGGGGAGTGGTTTATTTAATTTCAACTTCTCCGCCTGCTTCTTCGATTGATGCTTTAACTTGTTCAGCTTCAGCTTTAGATACTTTCTCTTTGATAACAGCATCTGGAGCTTTGTCTACAAGGTCTTTAGCCTCTTTAAGTCCTAGTCCTGTAAGTTCTTTTACAGTCTTAACGATTTGTAATTTAGCTTGACCAGCTGACTTAAGGATAACGTCAAATTGTGTTTGTTCAACTTCAGCAGCAGCACCAGCGCCAGCTGCAGGAGCAGCAACTGCAACAGCAGCAGCTGCAGGTTCAATTCCGTATTCTTCTTTAAGGATTTGAGCCAATTCTTGAACTTCTTTAACAGTTAGGTTTACTAATTGTTCTGCAAATTGTTTAATATCTGCCATGGTTTTAAAATATTTAATTGTTTATTAATTCTTTTTTTATTATTCTCTTTCTGACAATGTCTTAACGATGCCTGCCAATTTACCGCCAGCTGATTCCAATGCTGAAATAACATTGCGTGCTGGAGATTGAAGCAATCCGATAATGTCACCGATAAGTTCTTCACGTGATTTGATGTTAACAAGTGTTTCAAGGTTTTCTGCACCTACATAAGCGCAATCTTGAACCAATGCACCTTTCAACTCTGGTTTGCCCATTGTTGATCCTAACTCTTTAATAAGCTTTGCAGGAGCATTTGGAGTGTTTGAGAACATAATAGCTGAAGAACCTTTCAAAACGTCCACCAATTGAGCTGCTTCAGGATTATTGCTGTCTTTCAATACTTTTGAAAATAGAGTATTTTTAACAACAACCAATTCGATTTCCTTCTCAAAACAAGCACGACGTAGCTTTGTAGTGTCTTCTGCGTTTAGACCTGAAATATCAGTAACGTAGAAGTTAGGAACAGCTTCCCATTTAGCAGCCAAATCAGAAATAACTTTTGCTTTTAATTCTTTATTCATAGTCTAAATAATTATTCGGCGCTGCCTATTGATTTAACATCTACATTGATACCAGAACTCATAGTTGAAGACAAGAAAATGCTCTTAACATAAGTTCCTTTCAATGCTTGTGGTTTCAATTTCAAAATGGTATTGATGATTTCGTTAGCATTTTCTTGGATTTTGTGAGCATCGAATGATACTTTTCCAATTGCTGCGTGAACAATACCTTGCTTGTCAACTTTAAAGTCGATTTTACCGGCTTTAACCTCTTTGACAGCGTTTGCGATATCCATAGTTACTGTACCGGTCTTAGGGTTTGGCATAAGACCTCTTGGACCTAGGATACGACCAATAGCACCAACTTTAGCCATAACTGATGGAGTACAGATGATAACATCTATATCAGTCCAGCCACCTTTGATTTTCTCAATATATTCATCCAATCCTACGTAGTCTGCACCTGCTTCTTTAGCTTCAGTCTCTTTGTCAGGTGTACATAGAACCAATACGCGAGTTACTTTACCTGTTCCGTGAGGAAGAGTCACAACGCCACGTACCATTTGGTTCGCTTTACGAGGATCGACGCCAAGGCGAACAGAAATCTCTACTGATGCATCAAACTTTGTAAAAGTGATATCCTTTACAATTTTGCACGCTTCAGAAAGCTTATACTGCTTGCTTGAATCATATTTAGCCGCAGCTACTTTTTGATTTTTAGTTAATTTACTCATTGCGTGTGATTTGATTTTAGTTTACATCAGCAGGGAATTCACCCTCAACTTTAACACCCATACTGCGAGCAGTACCTGCTACCATTGTCATAGCTGACTTCAAGGTAAATGCGTTCATATCCGGCATTTTATCTTGAGCAATAGCACGAACCTGTTCCCAAGTAATAGATGCTACTTTCTTTCTATTAGGTTCAGCAGAACCGCTTTGAATTTTAGCAGCCTCTTTAATCTGTACAGCTACAGGTGGTTGTTTTACGATAAATGTAAATGATTTGTCGCTGAATACAGTAATAATTACAGGCAATACTTTACCCGCTTTGTCTTGTGTGCGAGCATTGAATTGTTTACAGAAATCCATAATGTTCACACCCTTAGAACCAAGTGCCGGTCCTACTGGAGGAGATGGATTTGCGGCTCCGCCTTTAATCTGCAGTTTAATAAGTGCGGCAATTTCTTTAGCCATAATGTATTAATTTATTCTTTGGTTACTTGAGCAAAGTTTAATTCCATGAGATTCTTTCTTCCAAAGATCTTAACCATAACTTTGATTTTCTTCTTGTCTTCAAGAATTTCTTCAATGTTACCTTCAAAACCATTGAAAGGGCCATCAATAATCTTGACAGCTTCACCAACAACGAATGGAGTTATAGTTTCAGGGTCATCAGTAGCGAGTTCATCTACGCGACCAAGAATGCGATCCACCTCAGACTCTCTTAATGGAACCGGCTCTTTGTCCTTTCCATTTGTAGAGCGTTCTGATAGAAATCCCGAAACGAATGGCAGATTACGGATGATGTGTTGAATCTCACCTGTTAGGTGGGCTTCAATAAGAATATAGCCCGGATAGTAAATACGCTCCGAAGCAATTTTCTTTCCGTTTTTAAATACGAATACTTTTTCTGTTGGAATAAGTACTTGAGATACATAATCAGTAAGACCGAGAGCATCGATCTCCTTTTCAATGTATTCTTTCGCTTTCTTCTCTTTGCCGCCCGCTGCGCGAACTACATACCATTTTTTGGTAATTTCACTCATAAGACTACAAACTATAAATGCCTTCCAAAATATTTCTGAAAGCAAAATCCATAAGGAAAATAATCACAGCAAATATTACGGTAACTATCATTACCAATAGAGCTGAACTTTGGAGTTTGCTCCAGCTTGGCCATGTAACCTTCTGTGTTAATTCGTTATACGAATCTTTAATGTAAGAAGTAAATTTGCTCATTTTAATTAATTTATGGCACGATAGAATGGAAGCTTTCTAAAGTACCTGATTTAAAAAATATCAACTCGTAACAATTGATATTAATTTGCAGGGACAGAGCGATTCGAACGCCCATCAACGGTTTTGGAGACCGCTATTCTACCCTTGAACTATGTCCCTAAAAGTAAGGTGCCTTTAAGACACCTTACGTGTATATTGATCTAATAATTAGTCAACTAGTTCGATTACCTGACCAGCACCTACTGTACGACCACCTTCACGAATTGCAAATTGAAGACCTTCGTTAACAGCAACTGGGTAAATCAAGTTTACAGTGATTTCAATGTTATCACCAGGCATTACCATCTCAACTCCTTCTGGTAGACTGATTTCACCAGTTACGTCAAGTGTACGGATGAAGAATTGAGGACGATATTTGTTACGGAATGGAGTGTGACGACCACCTTCATCTTTCTTCAAAACGTAAATTTGAGCTTTGAAAGTTTTGTGAGGAGTGATTGTGTTAGGACGAGCGATAACTTGACCTCTCTTAATTTCCTTCTTGTCAATACCACGAAGCAATAGACCTACGTTGTCACCAGCTTCACCTTGGTCAAGAATTTTACGGAACATTTCAACACCTGTAACAACTGATTTCTTAGGTTCTTCACCAAGACCAATGATTTGAACTTCATCACCTGTGTGAATAATACCTGTTTCAATTCTACCAGTAGCAACTGTACCACGACCAGTGATTGAGAAGATATCTTCAACTGGCATTAGGAATGGTTTTTCGTTGTCACGTGGAGGAAGTTCGATATAGTTATCAACAGCATCCATCAATTCCATAACTTTAGCTTCCCACTTAGGATCACCGTTCAAAGCACCTAGAGCAGAACCGCAGATAACAGGAGTGTTATCACCGTCAAAGTTGTAGAATGAAAGAAGGTCACGGATTTCCATTTCAACTAGATCAACCATCTCTGGATCGTCAACGATATCAACTTTGTTCAAGAAAACAACGATTCTTGGAACGTTTACCTGACGAGCTAGAAGGATGTGTTCACGAGTTTGAGGCATAGGACCATCAGTAGCAGCACAAACAAGGATTGCACCGTCCATTTGAGCAGCACCAGTTACCATGTTCTTTACGTAGTCGGCGTGACCTGGACAGTCAACGTGAGCGTAGTGACGAGTAGCTGTTTGATACTCTACGTGAGCAGTGTTAATAGTGATACCACGTTCTTTCTCCTCTGGAGCGTTGTCAATAGAGTCGAATGAACGAAGTTCTGACAAACCAGCTTTTGCTAAAACTGTAGTAATAGCGGCAGTCAAAGTTGTTTTACCGTGGTCAACGTGGCCAATAGTACCAATGTTTACGTGGGGTTTATCCCTCTTAAAAGTTTCTTTTGCCATAATATTATATGTATTTAATGAGTTATCTATTTAACTTCGAGCCGGTGATGAGATTTGAACTCATGACCTCTTCCTTACCAAGGAAGCGCTCTACCCCTGAGCTACACTGGCCATTGGAGCGGAAGACGAGGTTCGAACCCGCGACCCTCAGCTTGGAAGGCTGATGCTCTA
>X40_Bactrian_Camel__coassemble_55_pt1 | contig 22914 bp, 19 predicted proteins | sample X40_Bactrian_Camel__metabat2_high_PE_006 | metagenome-assembled genome bin X40_Bactrian_Camel
TGCTATCCTTTTGTATAGTGCTACACTTTTCACTTGGGGAGAGGAGTATCTAAAGAATGAAGATGCAAAATATGGAGTATATGTAAACGATTTGGCCTATGAGATGGGATTCAGAAATGGAGATAAGATTATAAGTTTTGATGGAGCTCAAACTGATAATTTCAACAATCTTCAAATCGATATGGTGCGTTCTCAAGCTAAGGAGGCACAAGTTTTAAGAGGTAGCGACACTATCACTATCGCATTGGATGAAAGTTACATTCCAAAAGCCTTGAATACTCCCGGAATGTTTGGGTTGGCATTCCCATTTGTTGTAGGTGAAGTTCCGGATAGTTCTCTGAATGTTGGTGCCGGACTAATGCCTGGTGATGAAATAGTTGCCATCAACGGAGAGAATATGTTTATCACTCAAGAGATTCAAAAAAAGCTACAAGAGCTTAAGTCTCAAGATATTACGGCCACAATTATCCGTTCCGGAGACTCTTTGCAAATTCCATTAAAAGTAGATACAACCGGTCGCATAGAAGTATTGCTTGACGATATGAGCAAACTATTCGATGTTACAACCAAATCCTACTCACTATTTGGTTCAATTGGAGCAGGTGCAGAAAAAGCATGGGTAACAACTAAAAACTATGTAGAGGAGCTTGGACTTATATTCTCTCCAAAGACAGAGGCCTACAAATCTGTTGGTAGTTTTATAAGAATTGGATCTATCTTCCCATCAACTTGGGATTGGCATAATTTCTGGAGCATAACTGCTTGGTTATCAATTATGTTGGCAGTATTAAACATACTCCCTATCCCAGCACTTGACAGTGGCCACATACTATTCCTTTTCTATGAAATTATTACACGAAGAAAACCGAGTGATAAGTTTATGGAAATAGCACAAATGATTGGTATGTTTATTTTATTTGGAATAATGATTCTTGCCTTTGGTAATGACATTATAAGCTTATTTAAATAATTTTACTATTTTTGAATTAAACTTTAATAAAAATAATTTTATGAAACTCAGAAATTTACTTTTGGTTGCCGTTGCGGCATTAACTTTAGTTTCCTGCAAACAAGATCCTAAATCCTTGCTTCCAAATGTTAGCGGTAAGGCGGGAGAAATAGTTGTTGTAGCATCGAAGAGTGATTGGGAAGCAGAACCGGGCTCTGCTCTTAGAAGTGTCTTGGCTAAAGATTTTCCATATCTGCCTCAATCTGAACCACATTATACCCTATTCAATGTGCCTCAGGCATCATTCAAACAAGTATTCCAACTTCATAGAAATATTATCATTGTAAAAATAGACGAGAGTCTTACTGAGAATAAATTAATTGCTCAAGAAGATGTTTGGTCACACCCTCAAACAGTTATATCACTTCAAGCCAATAGTGTTCTATCTATGATGAAGCTGATAGAAGATAATGGAGAGAAAATGCTGAATATTTTTGACCAAGCAGAGAGAAACAGAGTAATTCGTAATTGCAAAGAGTTCGAAGTTGGTGGTCTAAAAGAGAAAGTAGCAGCAGTTTTTGGTGGCTCACCATACTTCCCTACAGGATATAGCATAAAAAAGGCAACTGATAACTTTATGTGGATTTCTCACGAGACCAATTTTACAAATCAAGGTGTATTTATCTATAAATATCCTAACGATAATAATGCTACTCTGACTTGCAATTCAATTATTGAAAAGAGAAATCAGGTATTGATGGAAAATGTTCCTGGAATGACTCAGGATAGTTATATGACTACAAGTAAAGCAGTTGTACCTGGATATAATTGGGTAAAGGTCGGCAAAAAAGAGTTTGCTGAGGTAAGAGGTCTTTGGGACGTTGAAAACGACTTTATGGGCGGACCATTCGTCTCTCACTCATTCTACAGCAAAGATCTAAGTGAAATTATTACTGTTGAATGTTTTGTTTATGCACCAAAATATGATAAAAGAAACTATTTAAGACAGGTTGAGTCAATTATCTACTCATTTACTTGGGAAGATGAGTGGAAATAGTTAAAATTTTATCTTTTTTTGAAAATTATTAACAAAAAATTTGCATCAATAAAAAAAATATATACCTTTGCACTCCCTAATCACAAAACAGCGATTTAGGTCAAAGGTTTTGGTGGGTTCGTCTAACGGTTAGGACTCAAGATTTTCATTCTTGCAATAGGGGTTCGATTCCCCTACCCACTACTAATAATAAAAAAGGTAAATAATGGCAAATCACGCATCAGCAGACAAGCGTCATCGTCAGAGCGAAAGACGCAGATTGCATAACAAGTATTATGCAAAGACAACAAGAAACGCTATCAAAGCGTTGAGAAATACAACTGATAAAGAAGCAGCAGAAGCTAGCGCACCTAAGGTTTACTCAATGATTGATAAATTAGCTAAAATCAACGTTATTCACAAGAATAAAGCAGCTAACTTGAAGAGCGGACTTGCTGTTCACATCAACAATCTATAAAAATTGTTGTTTGAGACAAACAAGATAAGAAAAACTTCTCCAATTTTGGGGAAGTTTTTTTTTATTAAATATTTGACATTATGAGTAAGGTAAAGAAAGAGAATGTAATCAAGGTATTACAAGAGAAGGTGAATTGTCGTGGGGTGGAGTCTCTCACAAATGCTGAACTTATAACTATTCTTATCCACCCGGGAGGTTATGCAGAATCACTAAAAACTGCCGAGGAGTTACTGTTGAGTTACCAGAACTCTCTAAATCATCTGTTTGATTTCGCTGATCACAAAACTGAGAAATTCGCAGGTTTAGGAGAGAAAAAAGCACTCATAATGAGTTGTTGCTCAATGCTTTACAATCGCACTATAAACGAATGTAGCACAAAGCGTGTACAAATCAACAACTCAATGGATGCAGCGAAACTACTTTCGGGATATTTGCGAAAACTAAAACACGAAGAGTGCTGGGTTGTTTTTTTAGATAGGCACAATCAGACAATATCAAAAGAGAGAATTAGTATCGGAGGCGTGTGTGCAACAGTTGTTGATATTAAAATAGTAATGAAAAAAGCCATAGAGCGTCTTGCAAGTAGCATTATTCTGTTTCACAACCATCCGTCCGGCTCAATAAATCCCGGAGAAGAGGATAGAAAACTCACTCAAAATCTAAAGAGGGCTTGCTCTATACTTAACATCTCTTTGGCAGATCATATTATTATAGGAGATGGTCATTATTATAGCTTCAACGATAATGGATTTCAATAGAGGTTGTTATAAATAAAAAATTCGTATCTTTGAAGAATAATTCTAATCTATCCTATTATGAAAGTTATAAATCTTGGAGAACAAAATTCTGTTCTAAATCAATTCGTATCTGAAATCCGCGATGTAAATATTCAAAAAGAGAGTCTCAGATTTAGGAGAAATTTGGAGAGAATTGGCGAAATTTTCGCCTATGAAATCAGTAAAACCCTTAATTATGTACCATCAGAGGTAGAAACCCCTCTTGGCATTGCAAACATCCCTCTTTGTAACCAAACTATCGTACTTGGCACTATTTTAAGAGCAGGTTTACCTCTTCACCAAGGTTTATTAAATTACTTCGACTGTGCTCAAAACTCATTTATTGCCGCATACAGAAAGTATGGAAAGGATAATAAATTTACTATTCAAATAGAATATGCAAGTACGCCAACTCTTGATGGCAAAATATTGATATTGGCAGACACTATGTTGGCAACCGGAGCATCTATTGTATTAGCATACGAAAGGTTGTGTCAAGAGGGAGAACCTGCACACACTCACCTTGTATGTCCTATTACAAGTGCATACAGCATTGATTACCTGTCAAAACACCTGCCTCACAAGAGAGTAACTCTATGGGTGAGTGCTATTGACGAGGAGCTTACAAACAAGTCTTACATCGTTCCGGGATTGGGAGATGCCGGAGATTTGGCATACGGTGACAAACTATAATTGCTTACGCAAACGTGATATAGGAATATTTAGTTGCTCGCGGTACTTAGCTATGGTTCTGCGAGCAATTTTGAATCCGGACTCACTTAAAACACCAACTAATTCATCATCAGTCAATGGTTTACTCTTATCTTCTTGACTGATAGCTTCCAATAGGAAATGCTTAACCACCAATGTAGATACCTCTATTCCATCTTCAGTGATTAACCCCTCTGAGAAGAAATAATTGAGTTTGAATATTCCAAAATGAGTTTGAATATACTTACTGCTGACCACTCTTGAAATGGTTGAAATATCAAGATTTGTCTTTTCCGCAATATTCTTCAAAACCATCGGTCGAAGTTTTGTAATATCTCCATCAATAAAATACTCATTCTGATAATCTATAATCGCATTTACAGTATTCATCAAGGTATTTTGACGTTGCTTGATGGCCTCGACAAACCATTTGGCAGAATCAAGTTTTTGTTTTACGAATGCTGCCGCCTCTTTTCCAGCCGCGCTTGTTCTTGAAGATTTCAAGAGCATATCGGCATATCTTTGATTTACACGCAGTTCCGGAATTGAAAACTTTGGAAGAGAGAGTTCAAGTTTGCCATCTACACAATCCAAATAGAAATCCGGCACAATCTGTTGTGCTCTATCGGCATACGATTCATCTATTTGTCCACCGGGAGTCGGATTTAATTTGCGAATTTCGTCTATTGCCGCTTTCAATTCTTCTTGAGAGATTGATAATTTCGATTTAATCTTATCATAGTGCATCTTCTCAAACTCGGCAAAACAATCTTCCAATATGGCTATGGCGTGTTGCTGTTCGGGAGTAACCTTTCTGGCACGTAACTGCAATAGAAGGCACTCCTGAAGATTTCTGGCTCCTATACCAACCGGATCAAAGGTTTGAATTACAGCGAGAATACTCTCCAACTCCTTCTCATCAGTATCAATATTCAATCTGAATGAGATTCTATCCACAAGAGATGAAAGATCATCTCTCAAATAGCCACCTGAATCTAACATTCCAATCAAGAATTTAGCTATTGCCAAACTCTTCTCATCCATATCATAATAGCCAAGTTGCTTATTCAATGAATCTATGAAACTCTCTTTAACTGAGATAGTTACATATTCAGGACGAACATCTTTACCTTGATTGTTTATTCTGGTTTTGTATGACGGAGTAGGGTCATCAGCACCATATTCAGACAATGAAATATCTCGCGATTGACTCTCCTCTCCATCCTCATCTGTGGAAATTACCTCATCAATCACAGGATTCTCCTCAATCTCCCTCTTTATCCTCTGTTCAAGCTCAAGGGTTGTCATCTCCAATAATTTGATCGTTTGAATATGCAGAGGAGATAATTTTTGTATTTGTGTTAATCCTTGTGTTAAAGATTGTTTCATAACGATACAAATATAAGATTTTTTTTAACTTTGTGAAAATATTCAATATTATGAATAACCCTAATGAAAAACTTCTTATTGATGTTGAAAAGGTTCTTGCTTCCAAAAACGAGAAGTTAGCAAAACGCGTTCCAAAGTTTCTGCTAAACCTCTTAAAAAGGCTAATTCATCAAGATGAGATTAATGAAATACTCCTAAAATATGGTCATCTCGAGGGAGTTGAGTTCGTTAACAAAGTCTTTGAACATTTCAACTTCAAGATTACTATCCACGGAGGAGAAAATATAAACCCTGATGGTAGATATATTTTCGTTTCTAACCACCCTCTTGGTGGATTGGATGGCATAATTCTGATGCACTTTATCGCATCAAAATTTGGCAGCGTCAAGGCAATCAGTAACGACTTGCTGACAAACGTGAAACCTCTAAAACCACTTTTTATTCCGGTAAATAAATATGGCAGTATGAGCCACGAATATGCTGAAAATCTTCTCAATGCATATAAATCCGATACCCCTATTCTAAATTTTCCGGCAGGACTTTGTTCTCGAAAAATTAAGGGAAAAATTACAGATTTACCATGGAGAAAAAGTTTTTTAAAAAGAGCTGTTGAGAGTCAACGTGATATTGTTCCTGTCTTTTTTGATGGGAAAAATTCAAAATTTTTCTACAATTTTGCCAATTTCCGCAAGTTTATAGGGATTAAGTTTAATTTTGAACTATTATTACTACCAGATGAGATGTTTAAGCAATTAAATAACTCATTTAATATTTATATCGGAGAGCCGATTAAATATGAATCAATAACAAAAGAGCATAGTTATGCTGAGTGGACAGAAATAATTAGAGAAAAGGCATACAATGGAAGAGATAATTAAACCAATTGACAGAGAGCTTATTATCGCTGAATTAACTGCCGATAAGCTTATCGGGGAGACACGTAAAGGTGGTAATTATTTATATGAAGTTACTGCATTTGACTCTCCAAATGTAATGAAAGAGATCGGTCGTCTTAGAGAGATTGCGTTCAGAGAAGGTGGCGGCGGTACCGGTAAGTCTATGGATATTGATGAATTCGACATCGATGAAGCACATCCATACAAGCAACTAATCGTGTGGGACCCTGAAAATCAAGAGATTATGGGCGGTTATCGCTATCATAATTGCAAAGAACTTCCAGGTCCTGAGAAACTTGCTACAAGTGAACTCTTCCGTTTTTCAGAGAAATTTATGAGAGAATACTTCCCTCGCACAATCGAATTGGGAAGATCTTTTGTCCAACCTATGTACCAAAGAACTGCGTTTCGCAGAAAAGGTCTTTTTGCAATGGACAATCTTTGGGATGGATTGGGTGCTTTGATTGTTAAAAATCCTGATATTCACTACTTCTTTGGCAAGGTTACAATGTATAAGTCCTACAACCTCAAAGCAAGAAATATTCTCCTCAACTATATGAATATCTACCTAAAGGACAAGGAGAACCTTGTAGAGGCAATTGAACCACTTTCGTACGATGAGGAGAACCCTGAATATGCCCAAATATTTAATGGTCTGGACTCTAAAGAGGGGTATAAGGTGACTCAAAGATTGTTAAAGGAGCACGGAGAATTTGTTCCGCCTTTGATTAACTCATATATCAATGTGTCGCCAAGTATGAAGGTTTTCGGCACTGCAGACAACATCGGTTTTGGTGGTGTAGAGGAGACCGGTATTTTAATTACAATCGGAGATATGTTTCCTGAAAAGACAGATCGCCACATCCTGCCATTCAGAGAAAAACTCATTAATGCCCGAGAGAATATCACCAACTGGTGGAAGAGAGGACCTCTAAGAAGGAGAAGATAGATTTACCCGCTAAATATTGTGCAAGTCGCAGGAATGACGGAAGGAACAGATTCCCGAGGCAAGCTCGAGAATGACCTTATTGTTTTATTGCTCGGGAATGACGAAAAAAGGACGTCATTGCTGGGCGAAGCCCGGCAATCTATTGAGCATTACAACGCAGGGTAATTGATATACTCTTTGACAACGAACATTGCAGGATAAATACCCTCCAATGATTGTTTGAACTTCAAAGCATCAGATTTTGTACGGAAATCACCGACAGTTACTTTGAAATATGGATTTGTATAATTTCTATAAACTCTGACTGCCGGATACATCTGTGTAAAGTTTGAAGCAACTTCAGAAGAGCGTACACGCGCATCCTGACTATTATCGAAAAATATTCTTATCCTGTAACCCACAATTTTTCTTTCGCTGTTATTGCGTTTATAACGGGAAAAGGCACTACGAATCTCGTCGGATTGCTTCACTGAAATATTTGAATAGTCATCATTATTGATAACTGAGACAATATCCCTACCCAACATTGTCGAGTCGATTTGTGGCGGAATAATATAGATTGTATCGCCACTCTCTGTAACCTCAATCATGTGAGTTACAGCACTTTGCGAATACGCAAGTGTAGTTACAAATATTGAAACAATTACTAATAGATATCTTTTCATCTCTACTGATTGTTATTTACTGCCTCTAATAAATCTTTAATTTTAATATCCTCTAACTTGACTCTCTTCCCTACTCCCATGCCGTTTTTAACCCTTAAATTAGCATCAACAGAGAAATCATCAACATCTAAATCATTAAGATTCAACCCCAAAGATAGTAAAAACTTGGGATTTGTAAGTTGCAACTGTAGATTTAGAGGCACTACGTCACAAGAATTAGGATTAACAACCGACTCCTCGAGTAATTGGAATTGAGCAAATGCTGTAGTATCCTTATAAAAAATACCCGATCCTTCGTCCAGAATAAACTGAGACTTTGTTGGATTATTCACTGTTACATCAATCCCAACATTTGCCTTATCCATACCGACAATGTTAATTGATGAGAGCTTTACCGCTTCGAATGTAACTTTCTTATAATCATTACAAGCAACACACAACAGAAGCAAAAGAAGTACCGGAAATATTTTTTTCATAATCACTTTTTATTATTTCACAAAGTTATAAAAATAATATCTTTGCAAGGTAATTTATTGAAATATGATACAAGAAATAAAATCAATCAGACCAATAGTTGACGACTCATTAAAACAGGTCTTTATTGAGACCTATGGGTGTCAGATGAATGTTAATGATAGCGAAGTAGTCTTGGCCATCCTTCAAGAATGTGGTTATGCTCTGTGTGATTCGATTGGCAAAGCTGATTTGATATTGATTAACACCTGCTCTATCCGCGAAAATGCCGAACAAAGAATCTTCGGAAGATTGGATATTTTCAGATTGGAGAAGAGAAAAAGAAAAGGGTTAATTGTAGGAGTAATCGGATGTATGGCAGAGAGGATGAAGGATCAACTATTAGAGCATCCTGTTGTTGATATTGTTATAGGTCCTGACGCATATAGATCACTACCGGAATTACTCACTGCTGTACATCCGGACAACAAGCAGATAGATGTAAAACTCTCAAGGACAGAGACTTACGACGATATTACTCCTGTAAGAATGGATAAAAACGGTGTCTCTGCTTATATTTCTATCATGCGTGGATGTAATAATGTCTGCTCATACTGCATAGTACCTTATACTCGTGGTGCCGAGAGAAGTCGTGACCCTAAAACGATTCTTCGAGAGGCAAAAGAACTATACGCCAATGGATATAAAGAGGTTAATCTATTGGGGCAAAATGTGGATTCATATCGCTGGAAAGGCGAAGACGAAGTTGAAAATGTAGATTTCGCAAAACTTTTGGAGATGGTGGCTCAGATTGCACCCGATTTGCGAGTAAGATTTTCGACATCGCATCCAAAGGATATGACTGCAGATGTAGTCAAGATGATGGCAAAATATCCAAATATCTGCAAACACATTCACCTGCCTGTACAGTCAGGAAGTAGCGATATGCTATTAAAAATGAATAGAAAATATGATAGAGAGAAATATTTGAGCCAAATTGCTACAATTAGAGAATTGATACCTGATTGTTCAATCACAACCGACGTAATTGTAGGTTTTAGCGGAGAGAGCGAAGAGGATTATCAGCTGACATTGTCGCTATTCGAGGATGTAAAATTTGATAGTGCCTTTATGTTCTACTACTCAGAACGCCCGGGCACAAAGGCATCCCGCCACTATCCGGACGACATCTCTATCGAAGTAAAAACAGAGAGATTAAATAAAATTATAGAGTTACAAAATAAATTGTCATTAGAGAGCAATAAAGCAGATGTTGGCAAGGAGTTTGAGGTGCTTATCGAAGGCGCTTCTAAACGTTCTGATAGTCAATTGGTAGGAAGAACCTCGCAAAATAAGGTTTGTGTCTTTACTGCAGACAAGCACAAAGCCGGCGATTATGCGAGAGTAAGAGTAACTTCCTGCACATCAGCAACTTTAATGGCAGAATTAATTTAAAAATAGTGTATTATGACAAAAATGAAAACTCTCTATTTAGGTGGATTACGCACCGAAATAGAACACTTACAATCAGGCAACAAGGTAATTACCGATGCGCCTCTTGATAATAATGGTAAAGGAGAATATTTTTCTCCAACAGATCTATTCGCTTCATCTTTAGGTAGTTGTATGCTTACAATCATGGGCATATCTGCAAACTCTTATGGATTTAGCATCGACGGAACAACTGTTGAAATTGAAAAAATTATGGGCACAAACCCTCGCAGAGTTGTAGAGATTGTGGTAACATTGAATTTCCCTAAAAACGACTACACTCCTCAACAAAAGAGACTTATTGAAGCTGCTGCAAAGACTTGTCCTGTAGCCAATTCTCTTCACCCTGATATCAAGAAGACAATTACATTTAACTACTAATTATTAGTATTAAAAAATAGAGACTGTATCCTAATAATTCAAGGGTACAGTCTCTTTTCTTTTGCTTATTTCACCCAGTCTGAATAAAGTGAACTTAGCTCTACTGTTACAACCGCTCCTTCGTAATAGGTAAAACGGAAAGGTTTGAACTTATTTACAAAATTGATAATGTAAACTTTCTTTTCCATCTTATCAATTGCGCAACTATATTCCATAGGACAATCACATTTCGCTACTGCCTGTGCAAGATTTTTCTCTTCGATGTTTATTACATCTCCCTCTTTTGAGATGTTTACAGAAAGCTTTGTAGCACAATTAAAAGGACCTTTTCTATAGATATATAAAAAGCCATTTTTTGCTTCCAATGTCACTATATGTGGATTATCTGATGATTTAGAATCATCTAAGCATCCCGAAAAATTAAAACCGAGAACCGAAAAAGAATCTTTTTCAGATGGTGAATCAAATGAGGCACAAGAGTTCACCAAGAGTAATGTGGATAAGAATAATAGTAAAAATTGTAATTGTTTCATTGTTTGATAGTATTATTGTTAAAAATCATTTTTATTGGAGCCAAAACACCAACATTGTAAATATAACAAAAAAAAATCCATCAATCATTTTTTTACTAATAAAAAAGTGGCTCAATTTTTATTGAACCACCTCATTCTTTTGATTTTGACTTGAAAAAGTAGGCCTATTTTACCAAACCTAACTTCACAAGCAATGCTTCCGGCTGAGGATCACGACCTCTGAAGTTTCTATAAAGGACATCTGCATCTTCAATGCTTCCGCGTGAAAGAATATTTTTACGGAATGATTCTGCTACCTCTTTGTTGAAGATTCCTTTCTCTTTGAATAGAGAGAAGGCATCTGCCTCAAGCACTTCTGCCCATTTATATGAGTAGTAACCTGCTGAGTATCCTCCCGCAAAAATGTGTGAGAAAGATGGAGAGAAAACGATACCCTCCACTGAAGGAAGCACCTCGTATGGCTTAAGAATATCCTGTTCGAAATCTACAACTGATTTTTCTGTAACCTCGGTCAATTCATACCAAGCCATATCTGTAAGGCCAAAATTCAATTGTCTGACACTTGAATAACCTGCTAAGAAATTCTTAGAGGCAACAATTTTATCAATCAAATCTTGAGGAATAACCTCACCTGTCTGATAGTGTTTTGCAAATGATTGAAGATATTCCGGCTCGTATGCCCAATTCTCCATAATTTGAGAAGGCAACTCAACAAAGTCACGAGCAACACTTGTTCCTGTCAAAGATGCATAAGTTCCCTCTGCAAGAATTCCATGAAGAGCGTGTCCAAATTCGTGAAGAAGAGTTGTAACCTCATAGAATGTAATAAGTGCAGGAGTATCACCGGTTGGTTTTGTAAAGTTGGTAACAACTTGGATAAATGGTCTCTCTTCAACTCCATTTTGAGTATATTGGCTTTTGAATGATGTCATCCAAGCACCGCCTCTCTTACTCTCGCGTGGGAAGAAATCCATATAAAGAAGTGCCATAAATTTACCGCTATCATCTGTAACTTCGTAAACCTCAACATCTTTATGATAAACAGGAATTTCATTGTTTTTGGTAAAATTAAGGCCATAAAGGGTTGTTGCTAAACCAAATACAGCATCACGGGTAGCATTTAATTCAAAATATGGTTTCAAAAGTTCTTCGTTGATTGAATATTTTTCAGTTTGATATTTTTCTGACCAATAAGAGAAATCCCAAGGCATCAACTTGCCTTCGAAACCATTTTTCTCTGCATAAGCTTGAATATCAGCAACATCTCTCTTTGCAAAAGGAAGAGACTTATCCATCAAATCCTTCAAAAATGCATCTACTGTCTCCGGTGTTTTAGCCATTCTATCCTCAAGAGCCGCCTCTGCATAATTCTTATAACCCATAATGTTTGCATCTTTGATGCTGAGTTCAATAACCTTTTTAATTACATCAGTGTTGTCAAATTCACCACCGATACATTTACTGTTGTATGCTTTCCACATCTCCTCGCGCAACTCTCTCTTTGCACTATATTTCAAGAATGGAGAGTAACTTGGCTGATTAAGAGTAAATACCCAGCCCTCAACTCCACGAGCTTGTGCCTCTGCTGCAGCCATATCCTTTACATATTGTGGAAGTCCTTCAAGATTTGCCTCGTCAGTAATATTAAGAGTGTATGCGTTTGTTGCTGCCAACACATTTTTACCAAATGTAAGACTCAAAATTGATAATTCTTCTTGAATTTTAGCATATTCGTTCTTCTTATCCTCAGGAAGATTTGCACCGCTTTTAACGAATGACTTATAACTCTTTTCGAGAAGTTTCGACTGCTCTTGATTTAGTTCCAAACTCTCTCTTTGGTCATAAACTGCCTTAACTCTTGCAAAAAGTTGAGGATTCATTATTACAGACATCTGATATTCTGTCATTGCAGGGGCAATCTCTTCTGCTATTTGCTGCATCTCTTCATTTGTGCAACATTCGTTCAGATTATAGAAAATTTGCGCTACATTATTCAAATCGGCACCTGAATACTCCAACGCTTCTATTGTATTTTGGAAAGTAGGAGCAGTTGTATCACTTGCAATGGCCTCAACTTCTGCCTTTGCTGAAGCGATTGCTGCTTCAAAAGCAGGTTTATAGTGCTCATTTTTGATTTTATCAAAAGCCGGAGCACCATATTGATTTGTAGATTCAGTCAATAATGGATTATTATTCATAGTACAAGATATAAACATCGTCATAGCTGCTAACGATAATAATAGAGTTTTTTTCATAAAAAATTACAATTGTTTGATTTAAGTGGCCAAAGTTAATAAAAAAGAGAGTAAATTTGGGGCGAAATAAAAATATTATGGCAAAACAATTCTTCATTTATAATACTCTTACCCGTAAAAAGGAATTATTTACACCTATTCACGAGGGAATGGTAGGCATTTATGTCTGCGGTCCGACTGTTTATGGTGATGCACACTTAGGCCACGCACGTCCGGGGGTTACTTACGATGTTTTGGTAAAACTCTTGAAACATTTAGGTTACAAGGTTAGATATGTGCGTAACATTACCGACGTAGGCCACCTTGAAAATGATTCTGACGCAGGTGAAGATAAAATTGCAAAAAAAGCTCGTTTAGAGGAGTTGGAACCAATGGAGGTTGTTCAGACTTATACTCTTCGTTATCACGAAGCAATGAAGATGCTGAATGTTGCTCCTCCAAGCATTGAGCCGCGAGCTTCCGGCCACATCATTGAACAAATAGACCTTGTTCAGAGAATTTTGGATGCAGGTTTTGCCTATATAAGTAATGGCTCTGTCTATTTTGATGTTGAAAAGTATAATAAAGAGTACCATTATGGCGTGCTTTCCGGCAGAGATTTAGAGAATATCAAGACTAATACCCGCGATCTTGACGGACAAGGAGACAAAAAGGCCTCTTATGACTTTGCTCTATGGAAAAAGGCCTCTCCTGAACACATAATGCATTGGCCATCACCTTGGAGTGAGGGATTCCCCGGCTGGCACCTTGAATGTTCTGCAATGAGCGAGAAGTATTTGGGCGAAGTATTTGATATTCACGGTGGTGGAATGGATTTAATGTTCCCTCATCACGAATGTGAATTGGCTCAAAATCAAGCATCAAGAGGCAAATCCGGTGTAAACTACTGGATGCACAACAATATGATTACCATTAAAGGTAAGAAAATGGGAAAATCTCTTGGTAACTTCATAACACTTGAAGAACTCTTTACAGGATCTAACACCGTTCTTGACCAGGCCTATTCACCTATGACAATTAGATTCTTTATTCTTCAAGCTCACTATCGTAGCACTCTTGACTTCAGTAATGATGCTCTTAAAGCTGCTGAAAAGGGTCTTAAGAGGGTTTTGGCTGCAGCAAGCGACATTAAGAAGATCTCTTATGTTGCCGGCAATGAGGCATCTAAAGAGCTTGTCGAACTTAAGGAGAGTGTTTATGAGGCACTTTGTGATGATATGAATACACCAATTGCCCTGTCATATATCTTTGATGCGGTAAAAATCGTTAATTCTGCAAAAGATGGACAAATTAAGTTAAATCAAGGAGATAGGGAGATTTTAGAGTTCCTTTTCCAAGATATTCTTAAGGATGTGCTTGGCATTATTGACGAAACATCGGATGATTCATCACAAAAAGTTATTAGTGGCTTAATGGAGATGATTATTGATGTACGCAAAGAGGCCAAAGCAAATAAGGATTGGGCAACAAGCGATAAAATTAGAGATTCCCTAAAAGCTTTAGGTGTAAATATAAAGGACACAAAAGAGGGTTGCGAGTGGAGTATTGAGTAATTTTGCTTCTCTGTTAATTTTTTTTTGCAGATACCGCTTTTTTATTTACTTTTGCAATCCGTTTCGGCGAGATAGCTCAGCTGGTTAGAGCGCATGATTCATAATCATGAGGTCCCCAGTTCAATCCTGGGTCTCGCTACCAAAGCACTTACGATCTTCGTGAGTGCTTTTTTTGTGCGTCATTGCCGGCAACTCCTTCCCGTCATTGCTGGCGAAGCCGGCAATCTATTGAGCATCAACCAATTACGCACAGAAACAGATTCCCGAGACAAGCTCGGGAATGACGAAATCGGAAGTGTGCCTCGGGAATGACTTTATTGTTTTATTGTTCGGGAATGAGGATAAAAAAAATCCTGCGGAGTAATCCACAGGATTTTTAGATATAATGTAACAAAGATTATAGACCAATAACGCGTCTCTTGTACTCTTTAACACAAGCATCAAGGCGTTCGTGAGCTGTAGTGTCACCAGGAACGTTGTGTGAAGGGTGGATGAACAATTTAACACCACGGTCAGCCAAAATTTCAGCTACTGTACAGATAGTCATCCAAACAGTTGTAATGAAAGCAACAGTTGAGATAGGACCAATCTTATCTTGGTGATCTTTAAGAACAACAGAAGCATCAACAAGTGGGCAGCAAGTATCAACTACATAGTCAGCCAATTGGAATAGGTTCTTTCCGCAAGAGTGACGAGGTTGTTTTTCGCCTGTTTGTTCAGCAGAACCGAATACGATAACTTTCATACCGCGTTTTTTAGCTTCCAAAGCAACGTCGATGTTTACAGCGTTGATACCAGTGTGTGAGAACAACCAGATAACGTCTCTTTCATCAAAGTTCCAGCTTTGCATAATAGTGTTACCATAACCTTCAGCTCTTTCAAGGAATAGGAATTGGTGGATACCCATCTCTCCAACGATGTGAGTGAAGAATGTAAGAGGAAGCTCACATAGAGGGTGGAAACCTACGAAACCACCAATACGTGGATACATCTCTTCGATAGGAAGATTTGCGTGACCACAACCAAAAGTGTGAACCCAACGACCAGCTTCGATAGTGTCTGCCATCACTTTTGCTACTTCTTTAATTTTCTCCATTTGAGTTGCCTCAATTTGATTCATAACGGCTTGCGCGTTATTTTTCCATTCGTTTGCTAACATTTTTTAATCTTTTTTTAAGTTAAACTATTTATTCTTAATTCTATTTTATCTTCTTTGATGCTTTAACTGCAATAGGTGCAAGAAGCATAATAATAACCAGTGCAGAAATCAAAATAACCGGGAACATCATATAATTCGCAGCATCAAATGCTACACCTGCTACTCTCTTCAGAATTGTTTGTCCGCATAGCGCAATAAACAATGCAATTGAAAAAGCTGTTCCTGACATCTCTCTGAAAGCACTTCCCACAAAGTTCAAAACGACAGGGAATGTAGCTCCAACTCCGAAACCTATACAAGCCATTGCTGTATAGACGATAACCATATTTGCACTACCAAGTGTGAAACCAATCACGCCTAACAAAGCGACCGACAAATATAGGTATAAAGTTCCAAGTTCTTTAATTTTTTCCATTAATTTTCCCAAAAGAACTCTTCCGATGAACATTCCGACTGTAAACCAGGTCATAGCCAATGTTGCAACAGAATTTTCAACTTGTGCTGTTTGAACAAGATATGAGATTGTAAAGTCACCGCTTACACCCTCAAAACCACTTTGGAAGAATAGCACAAATGCAAACAGGAAGAGTGCAGGATATTTCAAAAGACCCAAAGTCTTTGAAACTGAAGATCCACCCTCTGATGGTTTCGCTTTAGGGAATGAAATAAAGAAGAAGAATAGGATAAACAGAGCCATTACTATTGAAATAGCATTCAATGGAATTCTGAAATCAGAGATAAATACATTCAAAAGTGTCCATAGAAGAGCTCCAACACAGTAGAATGCTCCAAGTAATCCTAATTTTCCACCTCTCTTATCATCATCATAAATATCTGATACTAAAGCATTTGTAAGTCCATTAAGGATACCTCCACCAACACCTAACATACAAATTGATGCGTGTAACCATTCAATTGTAGCAAAATTAGCCAAACCTTGTACACCAGCCAACGCAAAGACAGAACTTAAGATTGTCAGCCATTTGTAACCAAATTTATCTACAATAGGACCAAAAAGAAGTGTACCAATAATAATACCTATTGATAGTGTAGATGGAAGAGCATTAGCTCCTGCTACAGTTGCATTAAGCGGACCTAAAATCGGACCCAAAGACAACATTGTTACGCCAAAAAATGCCATACCGGCACAAGCCGCAACAAAAACTGATAATTGTGAATATTTTTTACTCATAGTGTAAATATTATGCTAATGAAGATATTGCCAGATAAGTTGCACCAAGAAGAGCTGCCTCTCCTTGAACTTGTGACGCACAGAATTCTACCTGCTTCATTGAAATAGGTTGTCCCCATTTACATGCTTCATTGTAAATTCTATCTATAAAAGCCACTGCAGGACCGAAAACTCCACCACCAAAGATAATCTTTTCAGGGTTGAAAAGACTTACAAGGTTGGCACAGCCCATTCCCCACATTTCAATTGCCTTATTCAAAACTTTTGTAGCTATTTCGTCGCCCTCTTGATATGCTGCAAAAACATCGTGAGATGTAATCTCTTCTATTGGTTTTTTAGACAACAAACCACTATAATTATAATTACGAGCACTCTCTAACTCTCTGTGAGCTTGAGTTGCAATTCCATTTCCGGAAGCATAAAATTCAAAGCATCCACATGGTATATATTCAGGAACGTATGGGTGTTGCAAAGCCATCCAGCCCGTAGCACCGACAATATCATTTGCTCCGTGAATGATGTTACCATCAAGCATAATACCTGCTCCAATACCTGTTCCAACTGCTAAATAGATGGCGTTTTCGCAACCTTGAGCAGCACCTTTCCAAATTTCTCCAAGAATGTAGCAAGTTCTATCGCTCTCAACAGAGACCTTCAAATTTGGATCTTCCATTGCCAAGAAGATTTCACCCTTCAAAGGATAATTATCCCAACCAGGAATATTTGGAGCCCAAACTGTATCTTTCTTAGAATAAACTATACCGGGCACACAAATACCAATTGCTTCTATTAAACAATCAGGATTATTACTCTTTAATGATTTGATAACATCGACAACAAGCTTTCCAACAGCTTTTCCGGTAGCTCCACCAAGAAGTTTGGTCTCTTTAGAGATCATTTTACCGGCCTTATCAAAAATAGCGGCAGCAACTTTTGTCCCGCCTAAATCTACACCTATAACAGCCATATTATTGTATTATTTAGTTCGGGGGTGCAAGTTAACGATTTTTTTTAATAAAAATCGCAGAATTTGCAATTATCTTGTAATTAGACGGTTATTCGGATTGCTTAGAAATTGGGTAACGAGATAGCAACCGTTCGTATTTCTGAGTTCGTTATTGTTTTGCTTCAACGTCATAACTCTTGGTGCTACAAAGGCACAAAAATATTGCAGACGAGAAAAGAACTTGCGATATTTCTTTCCTTGATGTCTTGATACTGCAATGTTCAACGGAGTTTAGTCCGTTTTGGGTATATAGCCAATGAGATAAACTAAACCGACATCCCCACAAACAGATTATCTCTTTCCGCTCTCACGCCACGAATGCGGCACAACTACGGGTGGGTGTGTCGGAACAAAGACATCCACACTATCTACCTGTGGCTGTTTGTTACTCTCCTTTTTCATCTTTCTGCTTGTTGCACACGAACAAAAATATGCCAGCGATAGCAGTATTACTGCTACCGCCAACATATCGCGTGCTATTTGTCTCTTACTTTGCATCTCTCCAAGATTTGTTTGTTATCACAGGTGGATGTGTTGGCTTGTAATTCGCTGGCTTATATACCATCGCACGCGTTGCAGCAGTAGTTCGGTTGCGGGCATCCCATTGCACAAACTCTTCGTAATCGTATTCCCAACTGTCGCCGTATGCCAACTTATGAATACGGTAGTATATAGCCTCACGCGATGGAGCATTGAATCCACCTGTATTGTAACGCATAATAGAGTTCTCTGTTGGTCGCCATACGCCTGTCCAATATGTCAAGCCTCCCTCATACGCACCCAATCCCTCGTTTGCATAACGAGTATCATTTACAAAGTGGCTCCAACGAGTCGCGGTTGGATCGCTTGTGAAATCAACATTCTTCCACCAACCCCAATTTGTCTGCTGAGACTTAATCTCTGAAACATAATCACTTGGTGCTGTTCCCATACCCTCGTAGGCATACTCATCGGCAAGTTTTGCGAAACCGTGACCACACGCCTCGTGGTGGAGTAGCTGTGCAAATGTTTCAGCATTGCCACCTCGTGGGAAATATGCCACCGATGGACCACTACCATATGTGCCTGTTGTGTATGTTGGGTAGTACATATAACAAGTACCAGCATAGTTATCGGAGTTCATCACCACAATTAGCAGGGCTTCATCCATCTGCTCTGCTGAAATTGCTTTTTGCGCATAATTAAACACCGCATTATCATTTCCGCCAACCAAAGTGCCATCACCGAAATATCCAGACAAGGCGGTTTCGTTATATGCACCATATCCTTCATTTTTTGATACTACATTTACATAGTGTACATTAAAGTGGTCTTTGAACGACTTGTAAGGCTCTTCGGTAAATAGATTGTTGTAGATACTCTCCATATCCTCTTGATATGTGCCATCAGCAATCTGACGGTCGCTATACGCATCTCCCATCAACACAATATCAATACCGCTACCTTTTGTGGCGGTTTGTAGAGAGGTTACAACTCCATCTTGTGTATAGTCTGTGGATTCATAAAGTTCGCTTCCTGCATTGTCAAACTGCTTTGCAAGAAAAGTAGTTATGCTTGCATTATTTGTAAGGTTTGAGTATACTACAGCCCCATTTGAATCTATTACAGTAGTACATGGTATACCCCAATACCACATCGGGTAAGAATCTATTGTATAATATGGGTCGGAATTAACGTAAATATGATTTCCTGTTTCTATTCCACGAATAAAATTTATCCATGGGGTGTTCATCGACTTTATTTCTTCTAATGAATCCCCTGTATCTGCTATAATCTCAAGACCTCGGTCGTGATATGTTTCATACAACGATTTTAGTAATTGTGTTGTTTCAAGGTTCTCCGCGGGGCGCCACTGGTAAAATATTGTGTATTGGTTTGCTTTGTATATGTCATCTGAATTATAGTTTGCTCCATTTATATCGGTAAAGTTGAATTTTGGACCATATAATTCTATTTCTGAGGTGTCAAAATTATTACCTAATAAAATATCTCCCCAACGATATTGGAACCAGGGCATATTAACAACTTCTGATGGAATTTTACCATATAAGTTATTGTATTTAATGTTCAGCTCTTGTAGTTTTGTGAGATTTTTAAAAGATTCAGGGATTGTTCCTGTTAATGAATTAACTCCAAGAGCTAAATTCTCTAAATTAATAAGGTTTCCTAATTCCTCTGGAATAGAACCTGTTAACCCACAGCCATACAAACTTAAATAGGTGAGATTTGTTAACTCTGATAACCATGATGGGATTGTTACTCCCTGCATCTTCGAATAAGTAAAACTCAAATACTCCAATTGAGTCATCTCCCTTATTTCATCTGGGAATTGAGTCATCTTGCTAATATATTCCAAATGTTTTAAATTCTTCAAATTAGCAAGACCACTAATAAATCCATTTCCACTATTTATAAATATAGATGCTCTTTCAAGTTTTGTAAGCGTTGATAATGTGGGTTGAAAATCAGTAACATTTTCACCCCAAAGGGATAGATTAGTTAAATTTACAAGATTATCTATCTCCTTTGGCGTTGTTTTAACTGCGTGACCACCAATGTCCAAATATGTTAATTTGGTTAATTCACCGATTTCTTTAGGAATAGACGAAATATTTAGATCCCCTATTCTTAAACTTTTAAGATTTTTCAAGTATTGTATTTCTGCAGGAATATCCCCTTGGGCATTGTTATAGTATAGTTCAATACTTTCAATAGCTCCTTTTACTTCCCCATACGGATTTACATATACTCCATACCACTCACCAACAGGTTTATCCGAACACCAATTTTCGTTGTTAGTCCAATTGTCACCATCAAGAGCATTATAAATTGCAATTAGTGCATTGCGTTCCAAAGCGAGTTGGCAATCCAAGTCAGACTCTTGAGTGATTGTGTAAGTCAGCGACAATTTTCCATCAACAGATTTTACAACAATCTCAGCCGAGCGGGTTGTGCCCTCATTAGGCTCAAGCTTCAATGTAATAGTCTGCTTCTCCATCGCGCGAGTGGCAGGAACTACTGAAATCCAACTCTGTGCATCTTCGGGGATAACAACCTCGCACTCGACATTAGACAAAAATTCGAGAGTCATCTCACCGCCTTCGGCAGAAGCTTGTTTTGTGGCATTCTCCTCGACCACCAAACCTGCCTCCTCGAATGTTATGCTACGCATAATAACCTTATCGCCATTCGATACAAATACAATCACTTTGCTATACTCGTCAATCGCATCGCCCGTTGTGACATGAATTTTACCTGTCAAACCACTTGCGTTGTCGGCCACCGCCTTTGCCTTAATATCGGCTGAAGATGTAACCTCCACCTTTACGGCATCGGTTGCACTTGTTACGGTATAGCCAATTTCGCGGGTAGAATTAGGCGACATCACCACCAAATCACTCTCTGCAAACTCAATGCTCAATGCCAAACCCTTTGGAACTGTGATTACCGTACCATCAGCCAAAGTGAAATATACGCAATTCTCGTCCTGGGTTAAGCTCTGAAAGAAAGAGTCGCCATCCTTGCCATCTTCACCTGTAGCCTTGCCGAGTTGAGTCCACGATGCGCCATTGTCGTATGAAACATACCAATAATCATTTTCAATCTTTAATTGAGGGGTGATACCATCCTTACCATCGGCTCCATTTACGCCATCTTTTCCATCTTCGCCATCGGCTCCGTATTCTCCATTGGCTCCGTCTTGACCATCTTTTCCGTCAGTGCCTTGTGCTTTGATTTTATTGCCATTGGCATCGAGCAACCACTCGCCATTCAAAGTCCAATAGTAGATATTGTCGGTGTCTTGTTTTACTCCGATAATGGGTGTTGAGCCATCCTTTCCATCTACTCCGTCTTTACCGTCAGCTCCATTTTGACCATCCTTGCCATCTTTGCCGTGATAAATGGTAATGGGCTGCGATTTGGTAAATGTGATGGTATAGCCGACCGTTTCGCCATCTTTGGTGATGGGCGTAACGCCTGTAACATAGTCATTGTTCTGCAAAGCCTTCACAATCGTCTGTAACGATGAAATATTAGTATTCATCTGCTTGCAGAGCTCTTCGAGTTTGGCAATTCGGCTCTCGTGATCGTTGAGTTTGTCCCAAATTTCTGAATCGTCAAATTCACTACATCCTGCGATAATCATCGTTATCGCAACGAGCAAATAGGTAAATAGCTTTTTCATATTAATATGATTTTGGTTTAACATTCTTTGCCAAATCAAATTACCATTCTGCTCCTTGATGGTGGGTGTCGGTCGGGTAAGTACAAAAAGAAAGTGTGGAGCAGTTCCGTCTATTTAGTGGTAGGCTCTGACAAAACCCGAAACGAATAAACGATTACATGACCCCACACCCATATATGATATGACTTTGAATCGCATACCAATACGGATGATGAGTGTTGTCGTTACCCTCGTTTCTGGAAAACTGTCAGATTTTACCACTAAGGATAAAAGCGAAAACACTTTCATCAAATATGTACGCCGCTTACGCGACACTACAAAGTTAGAACCTTTTTCGCAAAAATGAAACACTCACGGTGGAATATCGCATCAAAATATATATTGTTATTAACGTGGCTGTTAGAATATTACAGTTTCAACCCTCGATTTTGTCTTCTGCTTGTCGGTAATCCTAAGGCTTCAACGAAGTTCACTCTTCGATAGAATTTCCAAATCTGCGACCATCGGGAACGGATTGTCTCCACCTCAGAGTGGAGCAAGGTCTCATAATCCGTTCCGATGCCTTGATAGGCGTTGCGTACCATTTCGGCAGTTACAAATGCTTCTCTATCCGAAATGCGTTGGTAGTGTTTGATGATTTGAGCCTTGATGTTATCCAAAGCCAAATTGATGTCTCTCGATTCTTTACTCTTGCCTTTTCCGAAGTTTGCCGTTTAATGCGTTATAGGTCAGTGATTAACGCACTTTTTCGCTTTTTTGCTCCGAGAACCGTAATTTTTTTTAAAAACAATTATAAAAAAGTAGAGAAAAGAGTAAAAGAGAATGTTTATTATGATAAAAAACTGCAAACCTCAAT
>X40_Bactrian_Camel__coassemble_67_pt1 | contig 21565 bp, 17 predicted proteins | sample X40_Bactrian_Camel__metabat2_high_PE_006 | metagenome-assembled genome bin X40_Bactrian_Camel
AAAAGAGAAAGATAGCTATAATTTAAAAAGCATAAAAGCAGATATAAGAGAAAGCGGTGTAAGGGATTGAAACTCAACCCCTTACACCCATTCGATGATGTAAAAAGAATTTAATCTTCTAATGGTAACTCAGCAGAATACTCTGATTCTTCTGTATTGTTCTCCTCAATCTGATCATTTTTTTCAGATTTGGATAGATGAGATTCATAATCCTCTTTTGAAATCATCTTGCAAGTTCCATCAAAAATGGCACCCTTTTCAATGCTGATTTGAACAGAGTTCATTGTGCCCTTAAAGATAGCAGATTCTCTAAGTGAAACACATTGTCCTGAATAGATAGTACCTTCGTACTTGCCGTTTATTTCAGCGCCCATTGAAACAACTTCGCCGATAACAACAGCATTCTCACCTATTACCAATTTACCTGAAGTCTCAATAGTTCCATCAAAGTAACCATCGATTCTAATGTCCGATTGAGAAATAAGTACACCTTGCTTAATTTGAGCACCAACCGCTATGCGAGTGATCTCATTAACATTAACTTGTGGTAAAAAATCTCTTGTTGCCATATCTTAAATGTGTATTGATTCTGAATGAACTGCAGCAGCTGCCTCCATTATCGCTTCACTCATTGTTGGGTGTGGAAATATAGATTGAATCAAGTCTTTAGCAGTCGCACCAAGATTCATAGCTACAACCATACCTCCTATCATCTCCGACACATTTGCACCTACTGCGTGAACTCCTAATACTTTATCACTATTAGCATCTGCAATAATTTTAATAAACCCATCACGCTCTGAGGCAGCTGTGGCCTTACCAGAAGCAGTGAATGGAAATTTACCAACCTTATACTCAATATTTAACTCTTTAGCTTTACGTTCGGTTATACCAACTGATGCTACCTCTGGTGAGGTATAGGTACAAGCCGGTATGTGTTTATAATTAACCGGTTTAGGATTCAATCCTGCTATTCGTTCCACACAGTTAATGGCTTCTGCAGAAGCAACGTGTGCGAGGGCCGGTGTTGAAATAATATCTCCTATGGCATAAACTCCCGGTAAAGATGTCATATAATTATCGTCAACTACGATTTTACCTTTTGAAAGTTCTATCCCAAGTTCTTCTAAACCAATATTTTCCACATTTGGTACAACTCCAACAGCTGAGAGTACCTTTTCAACCTCAATTATCTCCTCACCTTTCTTACCCTCAACAAAGACTTTACAAATATCAGAAGTTGTATCAACACTTTTAACCTGTGATGATACCATCACCTTAATACCCATCTTGCGAAAAGACCTACTCATCTGTGCTGAGACATCATCATCCTCGTTAGGAAGAATTCTATCCATATACTCTATAAGAGTAACATCAACACCTAATGACTTGTAGAAAAAGGCGAACTCTGAACCTATTGCTCCAGAACCAATAATGGCCATACTCTTTGGCAATGTTTTAGGAACTAATGCCTGTCTATAACCAATAATTTTTTCTCCATCAATTGGAGCAAACTTTGGAGAGACAGCCCTCGCACCTGTTGCCAACACAATATTAGAAGCCTCGTAAACAACTGATTCTGAATCACTTGACACTTCCACTTGGTTAGATGACAGCAACTTACCTTTTCCTTTGATTACTGTAACATTATTCTTTTTGAATAGGTAAGCAATACCTTTATTCATTGTCTCTGAGACAGTTCTGCTTCTTGTTACAATATCATCCAGATTAAATGTGACACCATCGGATGTAAAACCATAATGCGATCCATTATTTGCATAAGTTAAGGCCTGAGCACTCTTAAGCAAAGCTTTTGTTGGGATACATCCCCAATTCAAGCAGATACCTCCGAGTTCGTGACGTTCAACAACCGCACACTTCATTCCCAACTGTGCGGAGCGTATCGCGGCAACATAACCACCTGGTCCTGAGCCAATTACAATAATATCAAATTTTTCCATATTACTCTTCTCTGCCGTGACAGTTTTTATATTTTTTGCCGCTTCCGCAAGGGCAAGGATCATTTCGACCAACTCTTTTTTCGACCCTTACAGGAGCATTGCTTTTTGGTTCACCACCATTTGTAACCAAATCATTTCTTGAAGTTTGCATCTTAGACATATCTGCCTTACGTCTTGCTGCCTCTTCTACCTTCTGATCATCGCTTCTCAAAGGAATTTGTCCCTTCAATAGGAAAGATATAACATCTTTAGATACCTTTTCAAGGACCTCTTTGAATAGTCCGAAACTTTCAAATTTATAGATAAGTAGAGGATCCTTCTGTTCATAGGTTGCAGTTTGAACAGACTGCTTCAAATCATCCATATCTCTCAAGTGCTGTTTCCAATGCTCATCAATCAATAGCAAAGTGATATTTTTAGCAACCGTACGGGTAAGCTCTTTACCTTTGCTCTCGTAAGCTTTCTTTAGATTTACAGCTACATTCATCATTTTGTGTCCATCGGAGATAGGAATAGCAATATTTGTATAGATTGCACTTTGAGTTTCATAAACACGTTTGATAAATGGCCAAGCAGTTGTTATCATTGCCTCTGAGCGTCTCTCATAGATATTACGAACATTCTCTATAAGTTTTTCAGTCACCTCAGATGCACTTGATTTTTTGAAGAAATCGGCATCAAAGCCCGGTTCAATTGACAAAACACGAAGTAATTCAAATGAGAAATCCTCATACGATAAATCAAAATTCTTCTCAACAAATGTTTGACAATAATCCTCTATCAAGTTTTGGATATCAAGGTCGATTCTCTCACCATTCAATGCATTTCTTCTTCTGCGGTAGATAACCTCTCTTTGAGAATTCATCACGTCATCGTACTCCAACAAACGTTTACGGATTCCGAAGTTGTTCTCTTCAACTTTCTTTTGTGCTTTTTCAATTGAGTTCGACAACATAGAATTTTGAAGAACTTCTCCATCCTTAATTCCCAATTGGTCAACAACTTTTGATATTCTCTCCGATCCAAAAAGACGCATAAGATTATCTTCGAAAGAGACATAGAAGGTTGATGAACCCGGATCACCCTGACGACCTGCACGACCTCTCAACTGTCTATCTACACGACGGCTATCGTGTCTCTCTGTACCAATGATTGCAAGACCTCCGGCTGCCTTTACTTCCGGTGTCAACTTGATATCGGTACCACGACCTGCCATATTTGTTGCAATTGTTACAGTACCGCTTTGGCCGGCATTCGCAACAACTTCTGCCTCGCGTGCGTGTTGTTTTGCATTCAACACCTGATGCTTTATTCCTTTGAGTTTCAACATCTTACTCAACAATTCAGATATTTCCACTGATGTTGTACCAACAAGCACAGGACGACCTTGAGCCGTAAGTTCTACAACTTGTTGGATAATAGCATTATATTTCTCTCTCTTGGTCTTAAATATCAAATCATCTTGGTCATCTCTGATTACCGGACGATTGGTAGGAATTACAACAACATCCAATTTATAGATAGACCAGAACTCCCCTGCCTCTGTTTCAGCTGTACCTGTCATACCTGAAAGTTTATGGTACATTCTGAAATAGTTTTGGAGTGTAATTGTAGCAAATGTCTGAGTAGCCGCCTCAACTTTCACAGACTCTTTTGCCTCAATTGCTTGATGTAAGCCATCTGAGTAACGACGTCCCTCAAGAATACGACCTGTCTGCTCATCTACAATCTTAATCTTATTATCCATCACCACATACTCAACATCCTTCTCAAACATAGTATATGCTTTTAGAAGTTGATGCACTGTATGGACTCTTTCAGATGTCAAAGCATAATTGGTAAGTATCTGATCTTTGCGTTGAGCTTTTTCCTCAGCACTTATATTTAATTTTTCCAACTCAGAGATCTCAGCTCCCACATCCGGTAAAATAAAGAATTTGCTATCTTCCAGTCTCTCACAGATTAGGTCGTTACCCTTATCTGTCAACTCTACAGAATTTTGTTTCTCTTCAATAACAAAGAATAGTTCATCTGTAACAAGATGCATCTGCTCATTGTTATTCTGCATATAGAAATTCTCAGTCTTGATAAGAAGCTGCTTAATGCCCGGCTCACTTAAATATTTAATGAGTGGATTATATTTAGGCATACCTTTATGTGCTCTCAACAGATAGAAGCCTCCATCCTTCTCATTTCCGGCGGCTATCTCTCTTTTGGCATCTTGTAATAATTTGGTAACCAATTGTTTTTGCTGAGCATATAGTTTTTCCACAAGTGGCTTGTACTCAGCAAATTGCTGGTCATCACCCTTTGGCATTGGGCCTGAAATAATCAATGGTGTACGAGCATCATCAATCAACACTGAGTCAACCTCATCGACGATTGCAAAGTGATGCTTACGTTGAACAAGATCCTCAACATTGAGTGCCATATTATCTCTCAAGTAGTCAAAACCGAACTCATTATTGGTACCAAAAGTGATATCGGCCTTATATGCATTCTTACGCGCAGTTGAGTTTGGATCGTGTTTATCAATACAATCTACCTTTAATCCGTGGAACATATATAGAGGTCCCATCCATTCAGAGTCACGTTTTGACAAATAATCATTGACTGTAACAACGTGAACTCCCTTTCCGGCAAGTGCATTCAAGAAAACAGGAAGAGTTGCAACGAGTGTTTTACCCTCACCGGTTGCCATCTCTGCAATTTTTCCCTGGTGAAGAACAATACCACCGACGATTTGGACATCATAATGTACCATATCCCAGGTGATGGTGTTGCCACCTGCCATCCAGCTATTTTTCCAGTAAGCTTTATCTCCCTCAACAGTTACAAAATCCTTTGATGTAGATAGATATCTGTCAAATTCTGTAGCTGTAACCTCAATAACCGGATTCTCTTTAAGTCTTCGGGCTGTAGATTTTACTATCGCAAATGCAGTAGGAAGAATTTCATTCAAAACTGCCTCTATTGTCTCATCTATTTTCTTGATTAATTTGTCAGATTCGGTCGCAAGTGCCTCTTTTTTGTTGATAGGTACATCATTATCCTCCAACAATATTCTAATCTCTTCAACTCTTTTTTCATCGTTTTCGATACGACTTGCTATAATCTGTTTCAACTCCTCACTCTTGGCACGAAGTTCATCGTTTGACAATTTGTCAATAGTTTCATAGGAGAGTAAAACTTTATCAAGTATTGGTTTTATCTCCTTAAAATCTTTATCGGCCTTTGTGCCGAAAAGTTTTTTAATTACCGATCCTAATCCCATTATATAAAAAATATTATCTCTAAATTATTACAATCTGCAAATATAATTAAAAATGTGACATTAAGTTGAATAGTAGTTATACAATTCTTTTAATTAAAGAAAATAATCTGTATGGCATATACCTGAAAGGTGTATCAAAACTCTTAGGAGAAACAAGGAGTGATCGCATATTTGAAAATGCTTCAAAACTTTTAACCCCATGATACCTTCCCATACCTGAATGTCCGACACCACCAAATGGGAGATATTCATTTGCTATATGCATTATGGTATCATTGATGCAGGCACCGCCTGATGTAGTTTTAGAGATTATACTCCTTCCTACCCTTTGATCTCCGAAATAGTAGAATGCAAGTGGCTTTTCATAGGATGTAATCACATCCATCAGGTCATCAATATTTGAAAATGTGACAAGAGGAAAAACCGGCCCAAAGATTTCATCGTTCAGAGCAGGATAATCTCTTGATTTACAAGATATTATAGTTGGCTCAATGAACAATTCTTCTCTGTCATAACTACCACCCGCAAGAATAGTTTCTGCATCCTCTATATAGGAAACAACTCGGTCGAAAGCCCTCTCATTTACCATCCTTGCGTAGTGTTTTGAACTCTTTATTTCGCCCTGTAAAGATTCAACTGCCTTCTTGAATTCATCGACAAATTGATCTTTCAAATTCTCCTTTACCAAAAGATAATCGGGGGCTATACAGGTTTGACCTGAATTTATCATTTTACCCCACGCAATACGCTTTGCTGCCACTCTTATATCGGCTCCGGAATCCACAATGCAAGGGCTTTTCCCTCCCAATTCAAGTATGACAGGTGTCAATTTTTCTGCTGCTGCTTTCATTACAACTTTCCCCAATGATGGACTGCCGGTAAAGAAGATTATATCCCATTTACAAGAGAGAAGTTTGGTATTGACATCACGATTTCCCTCAACTATTGAGATATAACTCTGATCGAAATAAATTGGGATAAGATTTGACAACAGATGGGATAGATGTTGAGAATATGGCGAGGGTTTTAGTAGAGCAGTACATCCTGCCGAGATAGCTCCTACCAATGGATTCAGCAAGAGCTGGAATGGGTAGTTCCATGGGGCAATTATCAAAGCATTACCAAGTGGTTCAGGAAGAGCATAACTCTTTGATGGATAGAGTTTTATAGGTGTTTTAACCTTTTTTGGAGAACTCCACTTTTTAATATTTTTCAAGTGAAGTTTTATCTCATTTTTTACTATACTTATCTCTGTAAGATATGCCTCCTCTTCTGACTTATGCAGATCCTTGAAAAGTGCCTCAACTATGGCTCTTTCATTCTCTTCTATAAGTTTCAGAAGTTGTTTTAACATACTTACTCTGAATTCAATAACTCTCGTTGCACCACTCTTGAAAAACTCTCTCTGTGAAGCAACAATATTGTCAATTTTGTCATTAATATCCATAGTATTGTTTAACTTTTTATGATTCAATAGTAATATCACATTTTGTACCAAAGATAGATCGGATGAGAGTAGAATTGTAAGTTTTCATCACACAAAAAAAGGGCTGACTTTTAAGAGTTCAGCCCTTTGAATAAATCTGCTATTAAATTAGTCTTGAACGATTGCGCCTGTTGGACATGCATCAGCACAAGTTCCACAATCAGCACATAATTCAGGATCAATTTTGTAAATGTCACCGGCAGAAATAGCACCTACTGGACATTCATCGATACAAGTACCGCAAGCAGCACAATCTTCAGTAATTCTGTAAGCCATTTTATAAAAATTTTAATTAATGTTCACAATTTTAAGTTGGAGACAAAGGTAATTATTTTTTTTAATAGCCAAAAATTTGATTTAACGAAATTCTCTCTATATCTCCATAATTCTTAAGTGAGCGGATATCGAGATCATCTTCATCTCCCACAATACAAATTCTATAGCATCTATCTTTAACCCACTCCTGCTGGAACTTGACTACATCATCCAAAGTAAGTGTATCAATCGCCTCAAATATCACTTTGTTTATATCATAATCAAGCCCTAACTCTTTAGCTGCCAAATAATTGGATATAACTCTGGCACCTGTAACTCTTTGAGTCCTCAGACGAGTGATAAGTGCATCTTTTGCGATATTGAATGCATTTTCAGAGATTGGCATTTCATTTATAATTGAGTCAAAGGCCTCAAGTGCATCTATCATCTTGTCATTCTGAGTAGCAATGGAAGCCCTGAAAATATATGACTCTGAAAGTTTTGCAGGTGATGATAGTCTGGCATTTGCCGAATATGCAAGTCCCCTTGCCTCTCTCATCTCCTGAAAGACAATGGCATTCATTCCGCCACCAAAATACTCATTGTAAAGTGTATGTTGAGCAACAACATCAGGATTGTATTTTTCACCTTTGATTGATTGAGCTGTAAGTGTAATCTGTTTAGCAGAGTATGGTGCAATATATACAACCGGAGCTTCTACAACTTGTTGCTTAAATGTCTCATTTTTAGTTACTTGTAATGGTTCAGGAACTCTTTTATGATTCTTCTCAAGGATAGAGGCAAACTCCTCTTGTGTATGAGGTCCGTAATAGAGTATTTTATGAGAGAAATTCTGAATATTTTTAACTTTTGAGATAAGTTCATCAGCTCCCATCGCAACTATCTCACTATCACTCAATACATTATTTACAGGATTCTTTTCACCGTAAGTTGCCCACGCAAGAAGAGCATTGTTAATCGATCTTTGAGACAATTTTGCCATAGATCTCTCCTCAATCATATTCTGTTTCAACATTGCCAATGCCTCATTGTCTGCTTTGGCATCTGCAAGAATCTCCTCTACCAAGGCCATAGCACTGTCCATGTTTTCAGCCAAACCACTCACTCTTATTATAGATTTATCTGCAGAAATAAAGGTCCTAAAGTCACAAGCTAACTTATAAAATTCCTCTTTAATCTCTGTAGCACTCATACGGCTTGTACCGAGAAAGTCAAGATAATTGAATGCAAAAGCAAGTGCTTTATCTTCGTTAGTACCAAAATCAAATTGGTAGGTCAATTCAAAGAGACCATTAACTCTATTCTGTTTGTAATAAACAGGATATGTTTCGTTTCCTAAAACAGAAAGGTCCTTGCTGTAATCAAGGAACTGCGGCTCTATCGGAGAAACTTCTGACTCCTGAATCTCTGCAAAGAAGGCACTTTTAGCATCTCTGTTCATGTTCAATGGTGTAATCTGTGGCTTCTCAATCTTCACCTCGTCAAGTTTTCCACCTTGTAACTTATTGACACACACATAATTATCAGAACCAAAGTATTTGTTTGCACAATCAACAATATCCTCTTTGGTAATTTCTGACATATCGTCAAGTTTATTTACCATATCATCCCAGGGAATATCATAGATAAATGACGAGACAAACATATCTGCTCTACTGAAGTTATTCTCCAACTTTCTCATTTGTTGAAGTTTCATATTATTGACAATTGCAGGTAATAACTCTTCAGAGAATTGTCCCTGTTTCAATAACTCTATCTGTTCCAATATTATATCTCTCACCTCATCAAGAGATTGTCCTGTCTGTGGGTAACCCATACATACCAGCATTGAATAATCGGCAAAAGAGTAAACTCCACCATAGAGAGCCAATGTTCTCTGAGTTTGATTTACATTTTGGTCAATCAGACCTGTAGAGCCATTATATAACACTTCTGACAGAAGCTCCAATACCTTGGAATCTTCGTGATTCATAGCAGGTAATCTCCAAGCCACAGCAACCATCTCTGCCTCACGGCCATTTACCTGAGTGACAACAGGTTCTGTAATTGGATCTTCATCTTCGAACTCCATTTTTGCAAGATTAGGATTTGTTGGAAGTATCGAAAAATGTTTGTCAATAGTCTTAATCATCTTATCGGGATCAAAATCACCCGAAAGGCAAATTGCAATATTATTGGCAACATACCACTCGTTGTAGTACTCTTTGATATTTGTAATAGATGGATTTTTCAAGTGTTCTTGAGTTCCCAATACAGTCTGAGTTCCGTATGGGTGCTTTTTGAAAAGCGATGAAAAGATTGCATCGTATAGTTTGTCGCTATCCGAAACAAGAGACATATTCTTCTCCTCATAAACTGTTTCCAACTCGGTATGAAAGCCTCTGATTACATTATTCGCAAATCTATCCGCCTGAATTTTTGCCCAATTCTCTATCTGATTTGCTGGGATATCCTCAATATAAACAGTCTCATCAAAACTTGTATAAGCATTTGTCATATTGGAGCCAATTGTTGACATCAACTTATCATACTCATTTGGAATTGCGTACTGTGATGCCACATAAGAGAGGGAATCGATAACTCTGTAAATATCCTCTCTCTCATATTTGTTGGTGGTATTACGATATATCTCAAATTGTCTCTCAATTTCATCTAAAAGGGGCTTTTCTGCCTCATAATTTTGCGTTCCGAAGCTCTCTGTTCCCTTAAACATCAGGTGTTCGAAATAGTGTGCAAGACCTGTCGTTTGTGCGGGATCATTCTTTCCTCCCACTTTAACGGCGATAGATGCCTGAATACGAGGAGTCTCCTCATTTACAGTCATATAGACCTTTAATCCATTATCCAAAGTGTAAATTCTGGCTTTAAGTGGATCATTTTTAACACTCTCATACTTATAACTCGAGCAAGAGATAAGTAACAACGAGAGAATTAGTGACATAGTCAGTTGGAATACTCTTTTCATAATAAAAATATTTTTGGTTCAATTTATGCAGTTAATGATGCAAAGATATGCAACTAAAGTTTATATTTGTAAAAAAATTCACTATGAGAAATTCGATGAAAAATAGAATATTTTATCTGATTGCAATTTTCGCACTTTTCGCTTCAAATATCTCACTTTCAGCACAGGGAAAGCTCGAATTTGATAAGACTACTCACGACTTTGGAGATATTCAAATCGAAGATGGTAGTGTTAAGTGCCAATTCAACTATACAAATGTTGGTGATGCACCTGTTGTAATTCACGAGATAATCTCATCGTGTGGCTGTACAACTCCAAAATGGAGCAAAGCACCTATTAAACCGGGAGAGAAAGGGTCAATAGAGGTGGTATTCAAGAATGACCAAGGTCCATATCCTTTCAATAAAAGCATAACAATCTATGCATCAGAGCACAAACGCCCTATCAACTTGAAAATCAAGGGTTCAGCTCACGAAAGAAAAAAGAGTATCGAAGAATTGTATCCTCTGAAAATTGGTGGACTGGGATTTAAGAAAAGTGCCTTTAATGCAGGTTATGTAGATCAGGGATCGAAGAAAAGCGGAGAGATAGAGTTGGCAAATGTTTCGTCAAAAAAGATGGATGTAACCTTTTCCAATCTCCCTGATGGGCTGATATTATCACTATCATCAAACCCTATAAATCCAAAAAAGAGTGCAACATTGAAGTACACAATCGATACAAAAAAGATGAATAAAGAGGAGTGGGGAAATATCGATTTCGTATTTGGCATCTCTGGAAATGGAGCTAAAGCAGGTGAAATTAAAATTGAATCCTTTATAAAAGATAACTTTAATGAGTTGAGCAAAGCTCAAATGAAAAGCGCTCCTATGCCTTACATTAAAAATGGCGTATATGAGTATGGCAAAGTATCTGCCGGTAGTAGTGTAAAGTATTCATTTTCAGTACAAAACAAGGGTAAAGATCCATTAATTATCAGAAAAATAGAGAGTAGTTCGGAACTTATCGCAATAGATAACAGTATTCCGATAACAATAAATGGTGGCGAAACGAGAGAGATTACAGGAGTAATTAAAGGAATAGAGGGTAATGGAGATACTCTTTACACTATTACCCTTATCACAAACTCCCCTTCAAGACCTATGATTAATCTATTTATCTCAGGGATTGTAAAATAAGAAAATTGAAATTAAGATGGAAAAACAAGGCGATTTTTTTGATGACTACAAAAATGATGATACTGCGCTAATCGTTAACGAAGGTGTTGAACAGCCCCCTATCGTCAATCCATATTTGAGCAAATTTTTGAAGAAACGTCCTGCACAGATGAGTGCAGATCAATTTGTAGAGGGTATCTTTGCCGGAAATACAACAATCCTAAGTCAGGCAATCACTCTGATAGAGAACTCATTACCGGAGAATAGAACACTCGCACAAGAGATTATTCAAAGATGTCAGGAGAGGTCAAATCAAATGAAAAGTATGCGTATCGGAATCACAGGTGTTCCCGGTGCAGGTAAAAGTACTTTTATTGAGGCCTTCGGTGGATTATTGACATCAAAAGGTCATAAACTTGCAGTGCTTGCCATTGACCCAAGTTCAGAGAAGAGTAAAGGAAGTATTTTGGGAGATAAAACACGAATGGAGACACTTTGCAACGACCCTAAAGCATTTATCAGGCCGAGTCCGAGTGCCGGCTCTTTAGGTGGTGTTGCAAGAAAGACACGAGAGACTGTAATCCTTTGTGAAGCAGCTGGTTACGATGTTATTTTCATTGAGACTGTAGGTGTTGGTCAATCCGAAATTGCTGTTCATTCAATGAGTGACTTCTTCCTTCTTTTGATGCTTTCCGGTGCAGGAGATGATTTACAGGGAATTAAGAGGGGTATTATGGAGATGTCAGACCTTATAGCCATCACTAAGGCAGATGGAACAAATATAGATAAGGCATCAATGGCCAGGGCTCTTTACGCAAATGCTCTACATCTGTTCCCGCCAACTGAATCAGGATGGGTGCCTACCGCTCTGACATCATCAGCTGTTAATAAGACCGGACTTGATGAGATTCTTGAGAAGATTTATGAATATTTTGAATTGGTAAAGGGAAATGGTTACTACCAACGTAAAAGAAGGGAACAATCACGCTTCTGGATGTACGAAAGCATAAATGAGTCTTTGAAAAATTCATTCTATGAGAACCCTATGGTAGAGAAACTTCTTCCTGAGTATGAACAGGCAGTGCTTGATGGCAAGTTTGAATCATTCGCTGCCGCAACCGAATTATTTGAAAAATTTCAAGAGAATAAAACATTCTAACACAGTATGTTACACATATTGATCGATGCTTTGAGGAACAGCATTCTAATTACCGGCCTGGTGATAATAATGATGCTGGCTATTGAGTATATTAACATCGCTTCCGGTGGTAAATGGTTTAGGAAGATACAGAATAAAAGTATTAATCAGGTGGCTTTAGGTGCAATCCTCGGAATTGTTCCCGGCTGTATGGGTGGATTTGCCACAGTTTCACTCTATACCCACAAAATGATTAGCTTTGGCGCACTGATCGCTATGATGATTGCATCGTCAGGTGATGAAGCATTTGTGCTACTTGCCACAATTCCCGATAAAGCCCTGATACTCTTCGCAATACTATTTATTGTAGCAATTGTGGCAGGGCTTCTTGTTGATAAATTCTACAAACCAAAAAAACTTAGTAATTTCAATTGTAACGATGAGTTTAAAATACATAATGAAATAGAATTTGAGAAGGGTTCATTAAAAAACCTGAAGAGTGCATCACCACAGAGGATTGCACTTCTCATATCTATTTCACTCTTTATCATCGCTTTAGTGGCAGGACTTTTTGAGCATAGCCACTCAATAGAATTGGGCGGGCTTACTGAAGAGGCGAGCCACAGCGAGATCCACCATTCACACCATCATCACTCATTCAACATTTTGAATGAATATTGGTTGAATCTGATATTTGCAGCCCTCTCACTATTTATTCTATACTTTATTGCAACGACATCTGAACATATCGTGAAAGAGCATTTATGGAGTCACGTTATTAAAAAGCATCTCCTTACTATCTTTTTGTGGAGCTTCGGTGCTTTGTTAGTGATAGGTGTAGGATTAAATTACCTCGACTTTGGCAGTTGGGCTGAAGAGAATATTCCTCTTTTGATGCTTATTGCTATCCTAATCGGACTAATTCCTGAATCCGGACCTCATTTGATATTTATCACACTCTATGCAAGTGGAGTAATACCATTTTCAGTCCTTTTAGCAAGTTCTATTTCACAAGACGGCCACGCATCTCTACCACTATTGGCAGAGAGCAAAAAATCATTTTTATATGCTAAAATTGTAAATTGTATCGTGGCAGCAATCGCCGGATACACACTTATGATATTAGGATTGTAATTGACTGATTTCTACTCACTTAAACGCGCAAGCGGAGAGATGTGTCCTCTTACTTGATCTCCAATTTTACAGATAATTTCACTATCAACAGGGAGGAAAACATCCAAACGAGAACCAAACTTTATAAATCCTGCCTCTTGGTTTTGAGCAAAAAATTCTCCCTCTTTTGCATAGCATACAACTCTTCTTGCAACAATGCCTGCAATCTGACGGAACATAATTCTTTTACCATTTTTAGTCTCCATTCCGATTGTAGTACGTTCGTTCTTTTCTGATGCTTTAGGATGAAAAGCAACAATGTATTTTCCCGGATGATACTTGTAATACTTTACAATTCCCCCGATTGGGAACCAGGTAACGTGAACATTGAAAAATGTAAGGAATATGGAAATCTGAATTGCCTCGCCCTTGAAAAATTCATTCTCCTGGACTCTCTTTATATTTACAACCTTTCCATCGCCAGGAGATACAACAAGTGAGTCTCCTGTGATTGCTTTCCTTTCAGGAACTCTGAAAAATGATAGTACAAAGAGTGCCATAAAAAGGGATACAGCCCCAATTATATTGTTTATAACATTGGAGAAGCCGCCATTGAAGATATAAAACATAGATGATAGCAATATCCAGAATAGCGCATTAATAATTATAATTGAGATACCCTCTTTATGAATTTTCATGGTTTAGATTAAAGAAAAGATTGATAAATAGATTAGTGCAATTGGAATAGCAAAGAGCGCTCCGTCGAAACGGTCAAGGAATCCACCGTGTCCCGGCATAATTTTTCCGGAATCCTTAACACCATAAAATCTCTTCAACTTGGATTCTACTAAATCTCCAAAAGTTGAAAAGACAACAATCAATAGCGTTAAAACTAGCGAATGTATAACAGAAATCTCTATCCAATGAATATATCTCAAGAAGAGAGTTATGAGCAGTGCAACAAAGGCCCCACCAAATACCCCCTCCCAGGATTTTTTAGGAGAGACAGATGGAAAAAGTTTATGACCGTTTTTCTGTCCGAATGTCATTCCGAAAATATATGCTCCTACATCATTAGACCAGATTATAAAGAACAGATAAAGATAATAGGAATAACTGTATTCGCCCAACTGATTGGTAGTCAATAGAATAGCAGATGCAAACGGAAGGGCGGCATATATAAATGGATAAAAAATATGTGATAATGAATCACCCTCTTCTCTATATAGCGAAAGAATAAAAACAGCTATAATAGGAAGGAATGAAACTATTAACAACTCATCTTGTAAAATTGATTTTCTGATTAAGAATAGTAGCAGCAAAAATAGATTTAAGGCAACAAGTGATAGGATTTTCTCTAATTTTCTTTCTCCTTTAGGGATTGATAAATTGTAATACTCACAGAAAATTATCGAAGATATAAATGCTATTGAGAGAAGAAAAGTCCATTGATAAAGAGAACACAACACCATAACAACAAAGAATGTTATGCCGCTTAATGTTCTCTTAATCAATGACTTTATATTCATTATGCAACTTTTCTTGGTCCGAAAATTCTTTCTAAATCATCTGCAAATATAACCTCTTTTTCCAAAAGAAGTGCAGCTAATTGTTCAAATCCTTCTCGATACTCCTGCAAAACTGCTTTTGCCATCTTGTAGGCCTTGTCAATAATTACTTTAACCTCTTGGTCTATCAATTCTGCGGTCTCTTCGCTGAATGGCTTTGAGAATGAGTAATCTCCTCTGCCTGTAGAGTCGTAATATGAGATATTTCCCACCTTATCGCTCATTCCATAATAAGATACCATAGCGTAGGCATGTTTTGTAAGTTTCTCCAAATCGCTTAAAGCCCCTGTAGAAACTTTTCCATATACCAACTCTTCGGCAACTCTACCTCCGATTGTGGCAGCAAGTTCATCCATCAGCTGATCTTTGGTAGTTAATTGTCTCTCCTCAGGAACATACCAAGCTGCACCAAGTGATTGTCCACGAGGGATAATTGTTACTTTTAATAGTGGGTTGGCGTGAGGAAGAATCCAACTAACTGTTGCGTGTCCAGCTTCGTGATGTGCAATAGCACTCTTCTCTTGCGGAGATATGATCTTGCTCTTTCTCTCAAGACCACCGATTATTCTATCAATTGCATCCAAGAAATCCTGTTTTTCAATTGAATTCTTATTCTTACGTGCGGCAATCAAAGCTGCTTCATTACAAACATTAGCAATATCGGCACCTGAAAAACCTGGAGTTTGCTTTGCAAGGAAGTCAATTTCAAAACCACTTTCGAGTTTCAATTTTGCACAGTGAACTTTGAATATATCCAAACGCTCTTTCAGTTCTGGTAAATCTACGTGAATCTGTCGGTCAAAACGGCCGGCTCTCATCAGTGCTTTATCAAGGATATCGGCTCTGTTTGTCGCTGCAAGAATGATTACACCTGAATTTGTTCCAAAACCGTCCATTTCTGTAAGTAGCTGATTTAGAGTATTTTCCCTCTCGTCATTAGATGAAAAACCTCCATTTTTGCTACGGGCTCTACCTACTGCATCTATCTCATCGATAAAGACAATACAAGGTGCCTTCTCTTTTGCCTGACGGAATAAATCTCTTACTCTGGAAGCTCCGACTCCGACAAACATCTCAACGAAATCCGATCCGGAAATTGAGAAGAAAGGAACATTTGCTTCACCTGCAACTGCTTTAGCCAAGAGTGTTTTACCTGTTCCCGGAGGGCCTACCAAAAGTGCTCCCTTAGGAATCTTTCCACCTAAAGCTGTATATTTCTTTGGATTCTTTAGAAAATCGACAATCTCCATCACCTCAACCTTTGCCTCTTCAAGACCGGCAACATCTTTGAAAGTGACCTTTGTACCATTACTCTTCTCGTAGAGTTTCGCCTGAGACTTTCCAACATTGAAAATGCCTCCACCACCGGAACCTCCTCCCATATTCTTCATAGGTCTAAACATTATAAACCACATAAGAATTAGCATGAGTGGGAAGAAAATCCAGTCAAGAATGTTTCCCCAGACGTTATGTTTTTGTTCAATTACAACTCTAAATTTCTGATTTTCAGGCAAATCCGCGCGTAATGACTCAAATTCCACCTCCGGTTCAAACTTCTCTGAAACCAAAAAGTAGAATTGTGGACCCGACTGCGATATTTTATTATTAGGAAATTGAGAGGCATATTGATCCAACGAATCTTTTTTGATAGAGACCTCTCCCCTTCTCTCGTTTCGGATAAAGACAATTTTGTCAATATCTCCATCGCTCATCTCCTCTTTTATATCAAGCCACTCCTTTTTAATCGGCTCCACCTTTGATGAACCATTCCACAAGAAAAATATACCCACAAAAAGGAGCCCATACACTATATATATTATATAGCGAGACTTTGAGGGTCTATTATTTCTGTTATTTAGGTTAGGATTATTTGGCCTATTGTTGATAGGGTTATTTGGTTGTCTGTTTTCTGCCATATTACTCCTCTTCGTAAACTGTTTTTGCTGAATCAGCCCACAAATCCTCTAATCTGTAAAATTCTCTGTATTCAGTCAAAAATATATGAACTACAATTGTAGTATAATCTAAAATTATCCAAAAGGCGTTCTCTCTTCCCTGCATTCTTACAACATCTCTCTTACACTTTTTATACATCATCTCCTCAACATAGTCAGAAATAGCGACTACCTGAGTGGTCGAATCTGCATTACAGATTACAAAATAGTCAGAGATAGATGTTCCAATATTTCTTAAATCCAAAGAGACTACACCCTTTGCTTTCTTTTCCAACATCGCTTCTGCGATAGTTTTTACCTCAAATTGATCATTTAATTCAACCTGATTCTGTGTTGCGTTACTGTTCTTCATTAACAATTACTATTTTTGCATAAATATTTGACAAAGATACTGCAATTTTTTTACCAATTTTATAAAAGTGACATTATTGCCAGAATATGATGAGAATTAAGTGGTTCGATAGTATTGACTCAACAAACAGATACTGCGAAGAGAAGATTGCCGAAATGGAGAACAAGAGCGTAATTGCCGCCTCATTTCAGAGTGCCGGCAAAGGGCAACGTGGCAATAGTTGGGAGAGTCAAAAAGGGAAAAATTTAACATTCACTATTGTGTTAAAACCATCTCACATCACATCAGAGGGGCAATTTGTAATATCTCAATTGGTTTCATTAGGTATCGTAAATTATCTTGAAACAAAGGGTTTGAAGGCCAAAATTAAATGGCCTAATGATATTTATATAGGTGATAAGAAGATTTGTGGAATATTGATTAACAACACTGTTAATCGTGACAAAGTGTCATCAACAATAATTGGTATCGGTCTTAATCTAAATCAGACAATCTTTCGCAGCAACGCTCCCAATCCGACATCTGTAAAATTGGAAAAGAGTGGGCTCTATTTTCGGAAATTAGAGTTAAAACGGGTAATTTCGGAAATAGAAAATTTGTATGATATTGTTGATAATCAATTAAATAGCGCAATTCTGACAATTATTGATAAAGAGTATAAAAACTCTCTTTACAGAATCAATCAAAAGGCAGAATTCTTTGATGTCCTAAAAAATGAGACCTTTACGGGTACAATTAAAGGAGTAGATCATTGTGCCAGAATCATCATTGCAGATGAGAGTGGTACAGAGAGAATCTACTCCTTCAAAGAGGTTCAATTCATTATCTAAAAGGCAGATAAATCGCTGATTGTCTTGATTGGATCCTTTGATGAGAATACTGTGTTTCCGGCAACCAGAATATCAGCTCCACACTGCTTCAACTTTGGAGTATTCTCCAAATTTACGCCACCATCAACCTCAATCTGAACATTCAAACCACGAGAGGTAATCATCTCCTTGAGTTCTGAACATTTTTTATAGATTCTATCAATAAAGGATTGTCCACCAAAACCAGGATTTACAGACATCAACAGCACAAAGTCGCAATACTCAAGAATATCTTCCAAATGAGATACAGGGGTATGTGGATTAAGTGCAACTCCGGCCAGCATACCTTGTGATTTGATTAGTTGCAATGTGCGGTGAAGGTGTGTACAGGCCTCATAATGAACACTCAGATACTTTACACCCAACTGAGCGAACTGAGGAATATATCTATCCGGATCTACAATCATAAGGTGAGCATCCAAAGGTTTTGTAGCATATTTGGAGATTGCCTTTACCACAGGAAAACCATAAGATATATTTGGCACAAAGAGTCCATCCATTATATCAAGATGAAATAGTGCTGCCTGAGATTCATTAACCATCTCTATATCTCTTTGCAGATTGGCAAAATCTGCTGAAAGCATTGAAGGTGCAATTAACATTACTTTATACTTTTAATAATTTCTTGCAATAATAACCAAAATTTATCTAAAGAGGCCAAATCTAATCTCTCTCCCGGTGCGTGAACTCCACGAATTGTCGGTCCAAAGGAGATCATATCAAGATTTGGATAGATATCAAGGAATAGTCCGCACTCCAATCCGGCGTGTATTGAGCGCACAATAGGATCTACATTAAATAGCTTTTTGTATGCTGCCACAGATGTTTCTAAAATTCTTGAATCAAGTTTTGGTTGCCATCCTGGGTATTCCGAGTTGTGAGAAACCTCAGCTCCAACTGCCTTGAAAGCGGCCTCAACTCGTTGCCCTGCAAAGGATTTAGCATAATTATTAGAACTTCTTTGGCTTGTTCCTATACGAATAATGTTATCCTCAAGCATCTTCACTGAAGCTAAATTTGTTGAGGTCTCCACCATCCCCTTCATAGATGCACTCATTGCTAATACTCCGTGTGGAGCAAAGTTTAGAGCATAAATAATACTCTTTGCACTTTTTGAATCTATTGCATCTCCATCCCAGAAGATAGGTTCGGCAATGCCTTGAAGATTTGGATCTGTCAAACTATATTCATCGCGGACAGCTTCAAGTGTCTCATTAAATAGTTCTACAACTCTATCTTCATCACTGCTATTAAAGGCAATCACAGCATAAGCTTCACGAGCAATGGCATTGCGCTTATTTCCACCATCAATTTGGCATAAATCGATACCACACTCTTCGTATGCTCTGTATAGGAAGCGTCCCAAAATCTGAACAGCATTTGCTCTGCCTTTATCAATATCATCACCGCTATGACCTCCCAATCCGCCACAATAGCCAAATTTTGCAGAAACTTTGTGCGAAGCGAGCTTCTTAGGTGAGTATTTGAAGTCAGCAGTTGTATCCAAACCACCGGCACATCCTATAAATAGTTCTCCTTCATCCTCCGAATCAAGATTTATCAAAATTTCTCCACCCAAAAAACCGGGTTTCAACGCCTTGGCTCCATCAAGGCCTGTCTCCTCTGCAGTTGTAAAGAGTGCTTCAACTCGTCCACATTCAAGAGATTTATCTTCAAGAATAGCAAGTTGTGCAGCCATTCCTATACCACAATCTGCACCAAGGGTAGTATCCTTTGCAATCATCCATCCATCTTCAATTACATATTTGATAGGATCTTTTGCAAAATCGTGTTCTACGCCACTGTTTTTTTCACAAACCATATCAGAGTGGCTTTGTAAAATAATAGTAGGAAGATGCTCTTTACCAGGTGTTGCCTCCCTGATAATCAAGACATTACCTGCATCATCAGTTTTACACTCTAAATTTCTATCCTTGGCAAATTGTTGTAAATATGCGATAATATGCTCCTCGTGACCTGACTCACGGGGAATACGTGTTATCTCCTCAAATAGAGATAATAGATGTTCTGTTCCCATAATATTATTATTTGAGATAATTAAACTCTAATTATTTGCCGACAACTGTCTCTCAATATCAACTATATATTGACGGAAAGTACGGTCGGTATCCATTAGGTCGCTAACTGTATTACAAGAGTGCAGCACAGTTGCGTGATCTTTGCCACCAATTTGAGATCCGATGGTAGCCAACGAACTTTTTGTGTGATTTCTGCTCAAATACATTGCAATCTGTCTTGCCTGAACAATCTCTCTTTTCCTTGTTTTGGACAACATCATTTCCGGCTTGATTCCAAAGTAGTTGCAAACCACATTCTGGATTTTATCAACAGTCAATTCAGATTTATTTTCTGTGACAACCTTCTCTACTAACGACTGAGCCAACTCCTAAGTGATCTCTTTACGTGTCAATGTTGCGTGTGCAATCAAAGTAAAGAGCGTTCCCTCCAATTCTCTGACATTGGCTGTAATTTTGCTTGCCATATAATTGATGATGGAGTCATCTAAATCAACACCCTCTTGACGGCATTTTGCTTTAAGTATCTCGACTCTGGTTTCATAAGCAGGAGGTAATAATTCAGCTGCAAGTCCCCATTTGAAACGAGATAGCAATCTCTCTTCAAGCCCTTTCATCTCGGCAGGCGATCTGTCAGAAGTAAGAATCAACTGCTTGCCGGAGAGATGAAGATGGTTGAAAATCTGGAAGAAGGCCCTCTGTGTACCCGGCATATCTGAAAACTCCTGAACATCGTCAATAATTAAAACATCTATTCTCTGATGGTAGTTTATAAAGTCAGATATCTGATTCTTCACACTCGCTGCATTCATATATTGAGTCTTGAATCTGCTTGCGGTAATATACAAAACAACCTTATCCGGGAATAAATCCTTAATTGCTATGCCGATAGCTTGTGCCAGATGCGTCTTACCTAAACCCGAGCCACCATAGATAAACAACGGATTAAAGCAACTTCTGCCCGGTTGTTTTGAAATGGTAATACCTGCCTCTCGACCCAATCTGTTGCAATCTCCTACAATAAAGTTTTCGAAAGTGAAAATTGGATTCAAATCGGGATCTACATTCACTCTCTTGATACCAGGGACTGCATACGGATTAGTCTCACCTGTAGGAGGATCAGGCATAAAACCCTTATTTGTATATTTCGGTTTGCTCTGCGCAGAAATAGATAGTGCCGGTGATGATTGAGCAATATTGACACTATAATTTAATTTTGCACTTGGACCTATTACTCTTTTCAAAACTGCCCCCAACAAATCAATAAAGTGTTGTTCGATATACTCAACAAAAAAGTGGCTTGGCACTGACAGCGTGATTGTAGAGCCCTCTAAAGACAATGGCTTCAAAGGAGCAAACCACGTGTTGAAGTGACTTTCAGGAAGTATGTCTTTAATTATTACCAGACATTGCTC
>X40_Bactrian_Camel__coassemble_68_pt1 | contig 21543 bp, 15 predicted proteins | sample X40_Bactrian_Camel__metabat2_high_PE_006 | metagenome-assembled genome bin X40_Bactrian_Camel
GCTTTTACCCAAGCATCGTGTTTAGTATCCATTGATACGCCTAAAATTTCAAAACCTTTTTTGTGGTACTTTTTATAGATTTTTACCAAGTCAGGATTAAATTGACGACAAGGACCACACCAACTTGCCCAGAAATCTATCATAGTAACCTTATTCTTTGAATAGATATCTGAGAATTTAATTGGCTTTCCATCAGGGTCATTTTGTTCAAAATCAGGAGCTTGTTCACCTGGCTGAAGTGACTTCACCAAAGCAATTACTCTCTTGATTTCAACAGCTGAAGGGTGATTTTCATACTCAGGAAGTGCTTCGAATGGAGCGAATTTTTCTACCAACTCTTCATAAGACATCATAGAAAGATCCTGAATAATAGTTGCTAAAGTGTATGGAGAGGTCGGATTCGCTGCTAAATATGCATTATGAATTGAATCACACTCCTCTTGCCACTTATCGTAGGTAGCCTTAATTTGTTGCTTTTGTTCTTCAGAAGCTGTTGGATAACCCTTTGTAAGAGAATCTAATTTGTATGCATAATACAACTCATCACTCTTTTGACCAAAACTATTGATGAATGACTGAATTGTACCACCCTCAACAACAACATCCTGAGGATTTTCTGCATTGATTGTTACAGTATAATCATCGCTTTCCACAAAAATTCTTGTCAATGGTCTTTGAGATCCTTCAAGATAGAGTGAATAGTAATTTGGATGTTCAACAACACCCTCAAATGTACATTTACCATCAACTAAAGCAAGTGTATCAGCAACAACATTTCCTTTAAGACCTGTTGCCAGAATCACTGTTTGGCTTGTCAATTGAGAAGCATCACCGGCAACACTCACAGCAACACTATATTGGTTATCAACCTTTGGCGCACAAGAAACCATTAGAAAGATTGATAAAAGGAAAAATACTCTTTTCATATTCTATTTATTAATGGTTATAAAAAAAGGGCGTCAATGGGATACAACTCCCCCATCAATCGCCCTAAAACATTATAAATTATTCAACTTCAACTACTTCTGCATCTGGAGCATTCTTAGCAACAGATTGAATACCGTTATCACAAGAAGCTTCACTTGCATACATTTGACTGCTACCGATAACTTGACCGTTAGTAGCTTTTAGGTTGAAATGGAATTTACCACTTTCTGATTGAGTCTTCTCAAATCTCTTCTCAACTTGAGAATTCTTCTTAACAGACTCGATACCATTTAAGCAAGCAGCTTTTGTTGTGTATGCTTCACTTGTTAGGATAATTTGGCCATTAGATGCTTTTAGATTAAATTGGAATTGGCCATCTTTTCTTGTTTTAACTTCAAATTTTCCCATAATTGTTTATATTAATTGTTAATGTTATTGTACATTTCTAATTCTTCTTGCCATAGGGTGGAGATTATTACTCCTATTTCCCAAATTTTTAACAAAGCCCAGCGGCTGAGAAAGATAGGTAAGTAGTAAAAAGCCCAGCGGAGCATCTCTAAAAAGTAAATTCTCCTTTGATAAGAACTTAATTGCATCCTCTTTGCTCAACTCAACCTCAGGAAATAATCCCCTTTTGAAATCAATTGCAAGTGCTAAATCTGCCTGTGGAATCAAATCTTTTCCTTTCAAAGTGGCAACTGCAATGCCTGAGTGAACTGAGTGTAACAAAGACTCAATAGTTACCATCCTATGATACAAATCGTTAGGATAGGCCTTAACCATATCGCCTTTTAATTTATATAAATAATTGTCAGCCAATAAGTTAGGAGCAATATCACTCTTAACGCTTCCCTTTTGGCTCTTTATCTTAATACTCTCTCCGTCAGAAGAGAGCTTTCTTAATACTGCCACGAAAAAGCCCTCACTCTTAGTAAGACCTGGTGCAAATTGATATCCACTCATATTTGTCCGCAAAATAGACTCAAATGATGGAATTTCGACAATCTCTGCACCCAATTCATTGATAATCCACTCTACATTATCATCATTCTCGTGACTGTTAAAGGTACAAGTTGAGTATAAAAGATACCCTCCCTCCTTTAACGATGGCCAGACATCAGCCAATATTCTCTTCTGTCTCGCCACACATAATTCAACATTATCTTCTGACCACTGCTCTATCGCCTCAGAATCTTTTCTAAACATTCCCTCTCCTGAGCAAGGAGCATCAACCACTACAATATCAAAGAGAGAGGTTAATTTAGAAAAATCACGCGGATCGTTGTTGGTAACAACAACATTTGAATAACCCCATTTAGCAACATTTTCAGCCAAAATTGGACAGCGACTCTTAATCACCTCATTTGCAACAAGTAATGAACTTTTTGGCAAGACGGAAAGCAAATCAGTACTCTTTCCTCCCGGTGCAGCACAAAGATCCAAAACTGTAAGATCCTGGTCTAAATCTTTTAAGAGATGCTTTACTATATAGCCTACAAACATAGATCCCGCCTCTTGTACATAGTATGTACCTGAATGAAAAAGAGGATCGTGTGTAAATGATGGTCTTTCCGGTAGATAAACTCCATCTTCACACCATTCAACTACATCCTCTCCAAAAATCTCTCTGAAACGTCCCTGTTCAATTTTTGATGGGTTCCTTCTGATTGAAGTCAATGGCTCCAATGCAAGGGAAAAGAGCAGAATATCTGCTTTATCCTTCAAAAACTCGGAATAAATATTCCTCACATAGACATTACTCAGTTCCATACTACATTGTTGGCATCTGTCCGTTTGCAGCCGCTTCTAATTGGTCAGTAATCTTATCTATAACTCCTTGCAATTTATTTCCAAGGAGCATCTTCATCATCATATTCAGTTCGGCATCAAGTTCCAGATGCACATTGGTTGTACCGTCAAATTGCTCTTCCATAATAATGGCAAAAGTGAATGGAAATGGCTTTCCATCCAAATCTCCTATCACAATTCTTGAGAATGGAACCTTCTCAACCAACTTTGCTCCCAACTCAACTCCCTGATATGTAACTGTAGCATAATCCTCCCCGATAGTGACCATTTCACGCTTGTCGGCAGGAATATAATGCTCAAAGTTTCGAATATTAGAAAGGGCGTTAAAAAGGTCGTAAGATGATCTCTTTACATTAACAACCCTTCCTACGATATGTTGTGTCGCCATATTACTCTTGTCCCCAAGTATCAGGTCTAAAACGCCACTCTTTCAAAACTTCCACAACATCCTCTGATATGTAGTTGCATTTAACTGCCTCCTCTACCAAAGCATCGTAATTAGAAAGTGTATAAAGAACTACATTTGCATCTTCACAACTCTTTCTTGCCTTTGCAAAATTGTAAGAGAAAATTGCAACCATACCTAAGACTTCTGCTCCTGCTTTAGATAAGGCCTCAACAGCAGACAAACTGCTTCCACCTGTAGAAATCAGATCCTCTATAACCACAACACGAGAGTTTTCAGGAAGATAACCCTCAACCTGCGCACACATACCGTGGTTCTTTGCCTTTGGACGAACATATACAAATGGTTTGTTCATTCTTTCTGCCACCATAATACCCAAAGCAATTGCACCGGTTGCTACACCTGCAATTACATCAACATCTTTGAAATACTCCTCTACAGTGTGAACGAGGTAGTCAGCGATTGTTTTTCTAACCTCTGGATAAGAAAGAATCTTCCTATTATCGCAATAAATAGGTGATTTCCAACCTGATGCCCAAGTAAATGGTTCGTGTGGTCTTAATTGCACTGCTTTGATGTCCAATAAAGCTCGTGCTACGTTGTATTCTATTGATTCCATAATAATCCTAATTAAACTATTTTAGCAAATATAATGATTATTTCTGGAAAATAATAGCAATAGACTAATTTTATACCATAAAGAATGCATTGAAACAGATTCCCGAGACGAGCTCGGGAATGACGAAATAACTATTGCGACTGCCATTGAGCGTAAAGAGTAAGATTCTCTTTAAGGTTCATTGGAGAGCCGGTAGTATATGTTGTTCCCATTCCATCTTTTCGACTATTCCATCCAACAAAGTTATACATCGATCTGGTTGGTGTCGGAGCTACCAAGAAACTATTGGTAGCAGTTACAATCTTTTGTACTGAAGGTGTTACTGTTGCTGTAGGGTCTGTTGTATTTAAGTCGAATATAACCTCAACGTGTGTTACATCTCCATCTTCCAAAATAACTGTTCCCTTCTCATTTGCAACATCCTCATTAGGAACATAGTTTGCTGTCCTGTTATTCTTGATACTTCCTCCATCAATGGTAATTTCTGCATTTACACCCTCTGCATAAAGACCTCCTCCATAAAGAACAGCCTTATTATTGATAATATCAGGACCTGTTGTGCCATTGCCAATCTTTATGATTGCCGCTGCACTTGCGTCACTTTCTGACATATCTACACAGATACCGCCACCTTTCTGGTCGCAGGAATTGTATTGAACATTACCACTATTTACAGTCACATTTACACTGCCGGTAGAGGAGGTTACATAGATTCCTCCGCCATTTCCGGTATTGCTTATTGCTTGAGATCTGTGAAGAGCTGAATTGTTTGAAACCTCGGCACTTCCTGACATCATAAAGTCTCCTGCCTCAATGTAAATACCTCCACCATTTCCATTACGAGCAAGGTTCTCCGTAATTTTACCACCTGTCATACTTACCTCACCCACTTTAAGGGAAACAGCACCTCCATTCGATTCTGACTCACAATTCTGTATTGAACCACCACTCATATTGAAAGTAGGTATATCAATAGCATTTGAACTCTTTGCAATATATACAGCTCCTCCCTCTTCGGCAGAACACTCGGTAATTGTACCAGCAGTCATCTCAAAGTTACCATCCTCCATATAAACAGCTCCACCGTTTTTAACTACGTGGAAAAACTCTTTATTATCAACATCACTACCACTGATAACACCTCCATTCATCTTAAAGGATGATTTTTTATTCACATCCGCACCACCAGCCATTACAAACTGAGCAGAGATATCTCCACCTTGAACTGTAATATCTGCGTGACCTATCTTTCCCGATGGATTATTTGTCTTTCCTCCACCTACAGAGCCGGTACGGATTGTAGGATTACCGCTGATTTTGATTATCGCCGATCCACCATAAGCTGGAGAGCCATTTGATGCCTTTCCTGTGCCTCCTGTACCACCACCGATACTTGCACTGACATCACTCCTTGCTATTATGTGGCCACCTGTAATAGTAATATCAGCACTACCTCCTTCTTTTGTCTGACTACTTCCACCACCGATGGCTGTACCTAATGCTGAAAATGCATATACATAACCTCCGGATATATTTACCATTCCCTCTTTGCCTATATTCTTTTTGGAGCCGCCTCCACCTATTGCAGAACTTGGAATACCCCATCTGGTTGCGAAGTTATAGGCATAGACACTTCCACCGGATATATATACCTCACCAGGTCCACCAACATCTGTAAAGCCAATACCACCGCCAATCGCAGTACCTGTAGTTGTTGCAACTGCGGTAACTTTACCTCCATTGATATAAACCTGTCCATAACCATTACCTCCACCTCCCAAGGCAGAACTATTTTCCACTTTTGTAGTCCCGGCAAAAATAACTCCACTATTGATGTAAAGACCATACATATGTCCATCTCCACCTGTGTTATTTCCTATCGCAGAATTTCTATGATTGCTGATATAACCAGGTTCGGTACTTCCATAATAATTATCTCCACCAGGGCCTGTATAATATTTTGTTAGGAAATCTGTATTCGCCACTGTGAGTGATCCTGTTCCCTCAAAAATGATTTTGTCCGATTTATTGGTATCAATATGAAGACAACCCATTCTATTATCACCCAACAGATTGACAGTCAATGTAGTATTACCTTTAGGAATATACGATATTCCACCTTGTGTTCTATTACGATTCTCACTCTGCTGAATTACAGAGTAGATATTATCGATGGTTAATTTATAATCCGTAGCTCCTGCTCCGGTTATTTTTATATAATTTTTTGTATGAGTACGTCCTACATCACGCACTGCAGCTATTCCGATATGTTGCTCATTAGGCGCATCTGCGCCATCACTTCTGATATATTTTCCATCATCCCACATCTCAATCACATCCTCAACACTTTGATTATTGGTGATATAATCACTCCAAAGTTTATTTCCAACCTTAACGGGTTCATATTTTGGAATTCGGCAGATACCATTTGTAAAGGCAGCTTCGTTCTCATAACCATATTGGCTCTTGTTTGCCTCTGTAGATTGATAGACATAGTAGTGATATTTGTTATTATCTATCTGACTTGTTGTCCAACTCTTTGTCACATTTCTCTTTTCACCATTCACAAAAACATAGCCGGAATATGATGTAGGAGTAATAGAGACATTTCCGGCATATAGGTCGAAATAGACATACTCCTGCTTCCTGTCCTTATATATTGTGTAGGTAATCATATCTCCGGAGCCCCAACTCATTCCATTAAGAGAGGCAGTTATAGTCCCCTCTCCACTACCATCGATATAGGTCATAACCACATTCGCAGTAGAGGTGAGTTGTTGTGGAATCATCATAAGAATTTCATCTTCTCCTGTGATATATCCACCCTCAGCACAACTCTTTCCTGCTGATGGTATTGGAAGTGTAAAACTCTGTGTGCCAGATTGATTCTTCCATACATCTCCAATTGTGTAGATACCACTATTATTAACACCCTCCACCTTCAGACTCTTTACTGTACAGGCAAATCCCGCCTTGAATCTGATTCCTGTCAGGATATGCTTGAAGGTCAATGGAATATTTTGTTGATAATCGCTTGGTACCTCTTTTATTTCTGTTGCAATGATATCCTTTTGATCTGCCACAGACTCGGGAACAGTATAAGTGATTGTAGTTGAATCATCTTTATTGGCGATAACTGCATTTGTACCTAAATCATAAGGGGCATATCCATAAACTCGAAGCACATCTGATGAGGATACAGTAGTATTATCCCAATATACGAGTTCATCTTCGGCCTCCATCACCTCTTTATTTAAGAACTTGTAGAGATTCCCATCCATAACACGGCTCCCCCAGGTTGATGATGTATAGGTATGTGCATACATTCCCACACTTAAACCCTCGAGAGAGTTAATAGTTGTAGCTTTTGTCTCTGTTGAGTAACCTGTTAATGGCCACTCCTCCTCTCTTATACTTAAATAGGAAGAAAATCCCTCTCCTGCGTCTGAACGCGTATCTGCAGTAATAGATGCTGAGAAAGAGATGTAGTCACAATGCTGAGATTCGACCTTCGTTAGGTTGTCCTCTACACAACCTCCAAAGACAAATAGTACAGTAGTAAGTACAACTATTAAAACATATTTAGATAAAGTTCTCAATCTATTCATTTTTATTAGAGGTTAAAACTATTGCGACTGCCATTGAGCGTAAAGAGTAAGATTCTCTTTAAGGTTCATTGGAGAGCCGGTAGTATATGTTGTTCCCATTCCATCTTTTCGACTATTCCATCCAACAAAGTTATACATCGATCTGGTTGGTGTCGGAGCTACCAAGAAACTATTGGTAGCAGTTACAATCTTTTGTACTGAAGGTGTTACTGTTGCTGTAGGGTCTGTTGTATTTAAGTCGAATATAACCTCAACGTGTGTTACATCTCCATCTTCCAAAATAACTGTTCCCTTCTCATTTGCAACATCCTCATTAGGAACATAGTTTGCTGTCCTGTTATTCTTGATACTTCCTCCATCAATGGTAATTTCTGCATTTACACCCTCTGCATAAAGACCTCCTCCATAAAGAACAGCCTTATTATTGATAATATCAGGACCTGTTGTGCCATTGCCAATCTTTATGATTGCCGCTGCACTTGCGTCACTTTCTGACATATCTACACAGATACCGCCACCTTTCTGGTCGCAGGAATTGTATTGAACATTACCACTATTTACAGTCACATTTACACTGCCGGTAGAGGAGGTTACATAGATTCCTCCGCCATTTCCGGTATTGCTTATTGCTTGAGATCTGTGAAGAGCTGAATTGTTTGAAACCTCGGCACTTCCTGACATCATAAAGTCTCCTGCCTCAATGTAAATACCTCCACCATTTCCATTACAAGCAAGGTTGTTTGTAATTGTACCACCAGTCATAACCACCTCTCCGAGTTTTAGACATATCGCACCTCCATTGAAATCGGACTCACAATTCTCAATCGATCCGCCACTCATTTTAACCAAAGGCTTATTGATTGCATTTGCACTTTGTGCAATATAAACAGCACCGCCCTCTTCTGCTTTACAGTTGGATATCGCACCTGACGTCATTTCGAATGTTCCATCCTCCATATAGACAGCTCCACCTCTGTTAACAACATGATAGAACTCTTTATTGTCAACATCACTATTACTAATAATGCCACCTGTCATTTTGAAAGATGATTTTTTACTGGCATCTGCACCTCCGGCCATTACAAATTGAGCAGAGATATCTCCTCCCTGAACTGTAATATCAGCATGACCTATCTTTCCTGATGGGTTGTTGGTTTTTCCACCTCCTACAGAGCCCGTACGTATCACCGGATTTCCACTTATTTTAATAACAGCCGAGCCACCATAAGCCGGCGAGCCCCCTGTTGATGTACTTGTACCCCCTGTTCCACCACCTATACCATTTCCCGGAGGATATACATCACCTGTTGCCTTATCAATGGCAGAAATACTCTTTGCCACGACATAACTATTACCGGATATTGTTACTGTGGCATTACCACCTTGACGCGTTTTGCTACTACCTCCACCGATAGCGGTTCCAAGAGCTGTTTGTGCATATACATATCCCCCTGTTATCTCTACAAGGCCCGAGCCGCCGGAACTTTGCCAAGAGCCGGCACTACCTATCGCCGCACTTGGTATTTCCCACTCATTCGCATGATTATAGGCGAAAACCGTACCTCCTTTAATTCTGACCTCACCATAGCCTCCTTGAGACATAAAGCCGATGCCTCCACCTATGGCAGTACCTGTGGTCGCTGCGACAGCTGTTACAGAGCCACCCTCTATTGTGACAATGCCTCTATCATTACCACCTCCACCGATTGCAGTACAATTTTCAGATTGTGTCGTACCGGCAAATATGGTTCCTCCTTGAAATACAATTCCAATGGAATTTCCGTGAGAGCCATCATCTCCACCAATTGCCGAACACCAATAATTTGAGAAGTAACCTACTATATTGTCACCTTTATATGAAGTGCTTTTGGATTGTCCTGATGCCGCTTTATAAAAATCGACACAAGCAGATGTAAAAGAGCCTGAACCTTTGAATATCAACTTGTTATTAAGAAATAACCCTTTACCATCTTTTCCACTGAAATAATGGACGCAACCCACTCTGTTATCTCCCAATAAATTCAATTCAAGGGTTGAATAATCGACATTTGGGAGAAAGGTAATAGTACCAGATGTTCTTGATGCACCACGTGGCTGATAGCGAGAATAGATATTATCAATAGTCATCTCACAATCAAGCTTATCCTTTCCATTTCCTGCGACTCTGATATAGTAAGGTGTACTACTGCGTCCAACTTTTCGCACAGCACCCCCGGTTGAAGGTATAGGAAGTGTTGCAGCGGCATCTTCTGTAAGGTTAGATGCAGAGTCCCAGCTTTCAATCACATCCTCTACACTTTGGTTATTGGTAATAAAATCACTCCAAAGGTTATTCCCAACCTTTACAGATTCATATTTAGGAATTCGACATACGCCATTTGCAAAGGCAGCTTCATTCTCATAACCATATTGACCCTTATTTGCCTCTGTTGATTGGTAAACGTAGTAATGATAATCGTTTTCCGACATATTTACTGCATCCCAACTCTTGGAAACCTCTCTTACAGAGCCATTTACAAAGACATAACCCGAATACGAGGTAGGTGTTACTGACACATTGCCTGCATATAAATCGAAAAACACAAAATCCTCCTGACGATCTTTATGCAAAGTATAGGTTATCATTGCACCGGACTCCCACTTCATTCCATCTAAAGATGCACTCAGGGTGCCCTCTCCACTACCATCACTGTAGTTCATTACAACCTTTGCTCCCGAAGGTAGTTGTTGAGGAATCATCATCAGAATTTCATCTTCTCCGGTAATATAATCCCCTTCTGAACAGCTCTTTCCTGCTGTCGGTATTGGAAGTGTAAAACTCTGTGTACCGGATTGATTCTTCCACACATCGCCTATCGTATAAATACCACTATTGTTAACTCCCTCCACCGTCAAGCTCCTGACTGTACAGGCAAAACCCGCCTTAAATCTGATACCTGTCAGTATATGCTTGAAAACCAATGGGATATTCTGTTGATAATCACTCGAAACCTCTTTTATATCTGTCGCAATTATATCCTTTTGATCTACCACAGATTCTGGGACAGTATAAGTGATTGTTGTTGAATCATTGTTGTTTGTGATAACGGCATTTGTACCCAAATCATAAGGGGCATATCCATAAACTCGAATATAATCTGATGAGGTAACGGTAGAACTATCCCAATAGACAGGTGTCTCTTCCGACTCCATTACCTCTTTATTTATAAATTTGAAGAGGTTTTTATCCATGATACGACTCTCCCAGGCAGATGATGTATAGGTATGAGCATACATTCCCACACTCAAGCCTTCGAGAGAGTTTATTGTTGTACCTTTTGTCTGTGTGGAGTTATCCGTTAATGTCCACTCCTCCTCTCTGATACTTAAATATGAAGAAAAACCCTCTCCTGCATCTGAACGTGTATCTGCCGATATTGATGCTGAAAAAGAGATATAGTCACACCAATGAGATTCCACCTTTGTAAGATTGTCCTCAACACAACCTTCAAAGGTAAAGATCACAGTGGATAATATAAGTAATCCTATATAATTAAGTAAATTCCTCATTCTATTGATTATCTACTAAATCCACATTTTGTTCATTCCAAGGAATGAGACTACAGGTTGCATCAATATCATTAAACGATTTGAAGTATAGATTAATGATAAACAATTTACCTACAGCATCTTGAGGATTGGTAATTTTATTACCATCAAGATCATAAAGATAAACTGTAACCTCTTTATTTTCAACCTCTGATGTTGTAATTTTCAACTTAAAATCTGTGCAAGGAGAGCAAAGAAGCCACCCAACATTCTCAGCCGTAATGGTTAGAGGTTGTTCACCATCCATTACCACAAACTCCTCTTCTGAACCCACATATTCAATAACAGAGTTATTGTCGGGTGTTTGAGAAAAGTTAATACTGACCGTGTTATGGGCATTTATAATGCTCATCTTTTTCAAAGTACCCCATTGCCTGATGGCCTCTGAAGTGGTTACACGCACCTCAAACTTCAACCAGGTAAGCAGGTGTTTGTAAGTTTGTTTTGCAAATGGTGTCTGCCACGAACCGGAAATCTGCTCTGCAAACATAAGGTCGGTGGTACCATCGATAGTGTGAGTAGCCGTCAAACCATCGGCGCTTGACCAACTTGTATGAGGATATAATCCAACACAATAGACATTATCACCCTCTGTTGGATAAGAGAGTGGATTCTCCATAGTGGTCGGATTGACATAGACTGTGGTTGGATTACTACCATATTTAACAGTAGCACGATATGGCAGGAATGTAGGAGCTGCCGGTGTTGGATTCTCTGTATAGATACCCATGGTTGTCGAAAACCACACCGCAGCAGTCATTCCAACAGCAGAGTTACCTGTATAAACAGAACTTCTAACCATTGGTGAACTATCGTGAGAAGCCACATCAGCAATAAGAGAGATTGCTTCCTTCTCTACATCAGGACCATCTATTTCACAAGAGACAACTGTTGTCATCAACAGTGCAACAAAAATATATCGTATTAATCTATTCATATCTATCTGCTGTTACACATCCACATTACTTGTTCCACCTAATTTCCAATCATCAACATCAGCTGTCACAACAATGGTATTACCCATTTTGAATGTAAGATTCAGAGTAAAACACTTTGCTCTTGTGCTGCCGGTATAGTGTGTTGAGGTATTCTTTCTCAAATCTATAGGTAATTGTACTTTTCTATGTTCCGTCTCGATGTGTAGTATATACTCTGCCACCTCTACATCGACACCATCTACAACATCAGTGCTTTTTGCATCAACTGGAGAACACAGAACATAGGCAACCTCAATAGGAGCCTTTACTTCTGTTGAGAGATATTCCAACTGATAACCTGCAGAGGCAGGGAAAAGATCATCACTTCCTGTAGAATAGAGTGGCAATAAACCATCGTGAGATGTTGTACTTGAGTATGATACAATATCTGTGTTAATGAGATTATCAACCTCATCATCCTCTCTGCTTACTTCGACCGTGACTTTATTGTTACTTGTAATCTTGATATCGATTATCTTTCCCCACGCATCCAGAACCTCTTCGCTCTCAGCTACCATTTTAACCTTCATCCAAGTTAAAAGATGCCAGAATTTCAACTGAGGAGCATCAAAAACCAGACTTTCGCTGCCTGTAGTTGCATATTTTCCCTCACGACGAGGTGCATACATAACATCTTGAGAGCCATCGAAGGTGTAAGTTGCAACTTTATCATCAGATTCAAGACTCCATCCGGTTTGAGGATGCAATCCCACAAAGAATACCGGCGTACCTGCCTTAGGATATACTGCCTGGTCGAGCAACTGTGGGTATCCCGAGTCAAAATCTGCTGTTGCGTGAATTGCAACCTGTCCCTCATTATCACCGGTACCGTTTTTACCATTCAATGGAGGATTTGGATTGCGATAATAGAATGTGTATGCCCCCTCTGCCCCTTCTCTGAATGAGGTTGCCCATATTGCTGTACGCAATATACCATCCTCGGTATCGTTAGGGATAGTCAAAAGGTATGGTGCTTTGGTAACCTCACTATGCTCAGCGACAACTGAAAGATAGATTGGAGCACCCTCTTGTTCAGTTTCCTGAATTCCACCTTCCAAGCAACTTGTCATCAACAGAGCCGCAAATATGATATATATTAATTGCTTCATACTATTTCACCTCATAATCATTTTCATAACCATCATCTTCACCCTTCTGCCACTCTTCAACCACAACTCTAAAGAGAATTTCCTCTTTATTATCTCCCAAATCCAGGATATAGGTATAAATTTTACCCGGTAACCAAGCTGGCACACTCTCAGTAGATATACTGATATTACTTGATGTTACAGTCTGATCATTCCAGGTATAATTGACACTTAGTGTTACATCTTTGGTTCCACCCTTTAACTGCTGCGGTATCACAACATAAGGTCCTCCAATCTGAGATTGGTAGTTTACATCGTAAGGGACACTTTTGGATAGATTGATTGTAAAATCAGCTCCATCACCCGTTAAATTCCAATTGTCAATTGTAATATAATCCTGACCGGGATTAGCACCATTATTATACATTGCATAGGTATCATCCTTGCTGGAAAAAATACCGGAATTATTTACGTTATGCAGAGATATATTGTTGATTATCAAATCTCTATGAGATTGTTGCAATCTGAATTTGATTGCAGCAAATGGGTGAACGAATCTCAATTTCACAGTACCATCATATTTTCCCTGATCCAAACGGGTAGCATAAACAAACTCCGACTTTGAATTTTCCAAAGTACGTTCAGACTCTGTTTTATCCTCAATTACTGCCGGCATTGTGGCTGTAAATTCCACACCATTGGCTGAAGAATAGGTTAGATTGGTTACACTGCAGGCACTTTCACTCAAGTTGGATAGTTCTCTCGGCATATATGCCAGAAAATTCAATTTATTGTCGTTCGGCCAATAAAAATTGATAAGGTTGTTTGGATTCACTTGATCACGAAATCTCCAACGTGCCTCTCCATCGTCCGGCTTGAAGTAGTAAACCCATACATTCGAAAAGTACTCTCCACCACTTGCAAGGTATGTGTTAAGAGCAAACTCTCCTTGTGTGATTATATCCTCTTTACTATTAAGCAGTAGTGCGCGAGTAGTTGCACTTTGTATATCATCAACATCAACCTCTATAGATTGCTGTATGGTAGAGACATCTTCTCTGTCCACACAAGAGACTAATGCCATCAATAAAAAACCGAAATATAATAGTTTGACTCTCATAGTTCTTACATAATTTCTGGAACAATTCCCGGTATTACTACACTACCACCCTCTTCATCCCACTCCGTAATGCTTATATCATCTATCGAAATACTCTTAAGGTCAGCATTTATATTGATAATGTATGTTTTATTTGCCTCCAAATTGAGTTTGACATCAGCAAAACCTCTATTGGTATATGTATGATAATCTTCTGACTGGTTTTTACTCAAAAGAGATACCTCATACTCTACAAATAGTCTGAAACCATTGGATGAAAAGTCTTGAGGAAGGACCATTATATAGGCATCATCTCTATTGAGTCTCTGGGTCTCAGAGCTATTTTCACTTGTCAGAGCAAAACCTGAAGAGCCATTACCTACAAAGTTTGCAGGATCAAGAGAAAATGATGTTGAACCACTGATTGAACTCCACGCAGGGCTATTGGTAGTGTTATTCAAATCCAATGTGCCCGATGTATAAAATCCCCCGGTAGCACCGGCACCATAACCAATAGTTACCTTTTTGATGGTCATTGTTATCTCCTCTCTCAATGGTGAGACACCATCTGCTGAAGCTTTTACTGCAAAACCGATACGAGCTAATGCGTGTCTGAATGTGAAATTAACTGCATTCACATTTTTGTTAAGATTCATTGTTGACGAGTTACTCCAAGATATATCTTTCTGATTATCAACATCTTGAGCTATTTCAAAATCAACTTTTGATCCACTCACATCACTGCCTGCCAAATTCCCATTATATGGAGCATAGGCAAAAAATGTAACCTTATCTTTCTGGTTATGTGGCCAATATTTCAATGGTGCATATTGCCAGGATTTTCCTGAATTTGAGGATGTTACCCTGGTGTTATTCATAAAATTAGGTGTGGCAAAAGCTGCTTGAGACCAATCATCATCTTCTGTATAGTAGGCAAGCACTCCAAAACCATTTAAGCAAAGGTACTCATTATTTAACTCAGGACCTTTAGTGACTTCGTTCCAATCCTGAGAATTAGCAATTTCAAAAGAGACACAAGAGGACTCAAGCTCCTCAACTCCTGTTTCGCAGGAGATAAAGAGAAGTAGTCCCGAAAGCGTAAAGACTCTCCATATCACTCGTAATATATCTTTATACATTGCCATTATTATCTTTTTTAATTATTTGGAGCTATGAGGGGGTTCAATCCCTCATAGCCATAGCGTTTGCAGACCAAATGTCTGTATTATAATTATTGGACATCTACATCATCCCAATCAACATCTTCTTCCCAATTTGCAGTATTCCAATCAGCGACATTAGCAGAAAGAACGATTTCATTCAAACCAAATATAAGTGTATATTCGTATGCAACACCTTGTTTTAGAGCTCCGGCAGGTAAAGAGATCTCTTTAACAGCAGGAGTAGCTGTGTAGCCACCATTAACTGCACTATCCACTGTTACTATATCATAAGCGATTTTCATCTTAACATCACCGGCTGCAGTCAAACCACTTTCACCTGCTACAGGGATAAGGAATAGGTATTCATTATCTTTGAACAAAGGAACAGCTATTGTAGTTCCAACACTTACACCTTCTGTTTTATAAGGAGCCAAATCAGAATCAACTGTCACATTAAGTGCATTAGCGATATCCAAAGTAATACCACTAGTAGCTTCAGCACTAGTTGTTACATCCCATGTACCTCTTTTTACTGTAGTAACATCTTGATCATTAACTCCATCATTCTCACTTGCAAATGTATAGGTACCTTCGGTTGCAAACTTAGCACCTAAGAATGTTACACTTTGGATATTAACTTTAGTCTTGTTTGCGACATCATTAGCACCAAAAGCATCTCTATCAAGTTTTGCTAAGATATTTACACGTGTCAATTCGTGATTCAAAACGAAACTAACATCTTCATCAAGATCATCTACACCCTCTTCAACTTTTGCATCTTTTGTATGGTTGATATCAACATCCGCAACGAAATCAGCCATTGCACCCAAATTATCAGGGTCGATTGTGTATTTTATCTGTGGAAGGCCTTCTTCGTTATTTTCAGTTACGACAGTGATACCATTACTTTGACTTGCATAAGGTGCATAAGCGAAGAAAGATACCTTATAACTTTGATCTGCCGGCCAATACTTCAATGGAGTATATGTCCACTCTGAATTTGCATTTGCTCTCTGCACCAACTGATTATACATAAAGTTAATTAGAGATGTTTCACTCCAATCTCCATCTGTATAAGAGGCAAATACACCAAAATTTGAAAAATTACCATTGTCCAAAACCACACCTTTAGACTGAACATCGTGTCCAAGGTATGTTCCAAAAGAAATTGGATCTTCAGGAATAATTTCGATTACGTCATCTTTTGTACAACTTGTCACAGACAAAACTGCAAAGGCGATGATACCCCAGAAAAAACTCTTTTTCATTACTGTATAAATTAAAATGTTATTGATTAAATATTAATATCCACTTTTTCCTCTTCTCCCCAATCATCAATGGTGGCCTTAAATCCACTCTCTCCCGAGTCAGATGGTTTCACATCCGGTAATGGTTTATCAGCCCAAAGTTCCAGACTAAGTTCCAATGCATATTCGCCATCTTCGTTATAGACCTTCTTCAATCTATCTCCAACCTTGAATGGGAAGTCGATAATTGTAGTATCATCAACTAAAAGAAGAGATAGCACGAAATCATTATCCTCAGGCTTTGCACTATGGTCAAATGGAAGTCCGAAGCATCTGATTTTGGCTGTAATATAACCCTTTGTCGGGTCAATTTTATCTGTTACAAGGGTCCATGACTCCTGTAAATGTGTCACTTTAGATAGGGAACTCTCTGCTGTAGAGAAGTTATATCCCTCTGCCATTCCTGATAAAGATGCACGTGCGGAGCGAAGGTTATATACTCCATCAAGATGCACTTTTACATTAACGGTATGTATAATATTGCGTGGTGTATGTGTTGCTATTACAAATTCACTCTTTAATTCTCCCTTCTGTGTTATACTTGCAAAACTCTCTTCTCCGGTGATACGTACCATCTCAGGGGTTACAACAGCACCTGTTTTAGCATCAGTAGCCACCCACTCCGGCTGTAGGGCAATTATCTCAGACTCCGAACGAGATTTATACCAGCGTGATTCATACGCTTTTGCCATAACAGTTGCTGTTGTATAGGAGTTCATACCAACAAATTGAACGGTAGCATACTCATTATCACTTTGATTATAAACCAATGTGCTATAATTATCGGCCTCCAAATCTGCCAAAACATAATTAATGTTATTTGATAGCAAACGTATCGGATTACCTGTAGATTCCGGATAAATCATTACTGTCATACCTGTTGGAGTCTCCTTATCAAATTTACTCCAATCTACATTTATCCTTGCCCTTGCGGTATGAGGGTGGTGGAAACACAAGTCGTAGTGGTTACACGATACAAACATCAACAGAGTAGCCACGATATAGATATAACGTCTCATCGGCCACCTCCTCTGTTTTCATTGACATTGCCCCTGCCAATCAACCAAATAAGCGAAATTTCTGCCTTTGTCGGTCCAAAATAGTTACGCTGTTTTGTTACTTGCCATACAAAGCAATCATCAATAGGTTTATATTCATAATATTTACCCCACATATAGCCCACTCCCAAAGAGAAATCTATATTTAACCTCTCGGCAATCGGCATAGAGTATCCATACTCAACACCAGCTGCAAAATTGGCTCTATCAAAGATATTTCCTTTCGGCTTTCCTGCCATATATCCCGTTTCTGAAAGTAGAAAATCGTGAGTAAAGGCAGACAAATACAATCCTGCGTGGTGGCCGGTAAGAGGTTTCTCATTAGCCATCTTGCCAAACCATTTTCTTACGGCAATATCTCCTCCATAATTTCTCCAGTGCCAAGATCTATCTCGGTTATTCCACCAAGCATATTTCCAATTCATAGTGGCAGAGTAGTTCTTTCCAAGATAGAACTCTACCCCGATATTCGGAGTCAGCAATATATCGTTTAGCATATTGGTTTTGAGATCCATATAAAACGGAGGAGGAGGCAATTCCTTCTCAATTGGAATTGGAAGAGGGACATAAACTTTCGGTGTATCCAACATAACTGTCTGAGCAGCAACTCTATGCGATACTATTGCCAAACGGATAGGATTCCAAACCTTCTCATATTCAAGAATCACTTTCGATGCCCTAAGTTTTGGGAAAAGATTCTTATACATATAGCGATATGGCTTTCCACCCTTTAGGGTACGCAATCTATACAGATGATTATCTGAAGAGAAGTCTGCATCTTTTGACTTCAATACAACATCTTCGAGAAGCTCAATTACCTCATCCCTATATGGCGTATCCGGATCCTCTTTGACTAAAGATAGCAGACCTCTCCAATCGCGTCCCAAATAGATAAACTCTTTGCTCGGAGCTTCTATCAAATTATAACGAGATAAGTACTCAAATAGAACATTTGCACGTTTTTTAGAGAGACGCTCATTAATTGATATACTACCTTCAGGAGAGGCACCTCCTATTATCGTTACACTCTTAAGAATATAAACTGAATCGGCATAACTTGTCTTTAAACTATCCTCAATACGATTTAAGACTGCTTTATTATCACCTATTGATAAATCTAAAGCAGAACGACCCGGCCTAAAATGTAGTTGAACCGAATCCCTCACATCTTTTCCCTGCAGATCGTTAGCAAAGACAAGAAAAGATATAAGTAGAAAAATAAAACATTTATTTATTCGCATAGAACGTTTTGATAGTCACCGTTAAAAAAAGTGATAAAATCGCTGTTGTCTCCACAAATTTGAACATTATAATACAAAATAGCAAGGTTTTTTTATATTTTTTTTATATGTCCAATGTTTGATTATATTTGTGGCGGAAAAATAATAAATATGTATCGCATCTATTTTGAGAAAAGATTTATCGCTATTTGTGATGTTGATGAACCATCACTTAACGAACCAAACATACTAATTGAGGCAAATCTGACTCAAGATGAATTAAAGAAATTACCATCTGAATTTGAACACTCCACACTTTCAAGACTCTACATACCTACCAAAGATAAGGATAAGACCCTTGAAGCAATATCAAAGGGGTTTACAACCATTCACGCCGGTGGTGGGCTTGTCACAAATAGCTCCGGAGAGTTTCTAATGATATATCGCAACCTTATTTGGGATCTTCCAAAAGGCAAACTGGAAGAGGGCGAAAAGATAGATGAGTGTGCAGTTCGTGAGGTTGAAGAGGAGACAGGTCTTGATAGTTTATCGTTAATAGAACCAATCTGTGTAACGATGCACACCTATCACCTCAACAATGAGCCGATTCTAAAAAAGACACATTGGTATAAAATGTCGTGCAACGAGGATCGTGAACCGACTCCTCAGGTAGAAGAGAATATCAGCAAAGTGGTATGGGTTAAAGAGAGGGAATTACCTCAATATCTCAAGAATACATTTCCATCAATCATTGAAGTTTTTGAAGAATCAAAACTTGTTTAAGTGATTGATATTCAGACTATTGATAATTAATGTATATATCTTCGTCAAGAGAATCCACATCAATGGAGAAGAAAGATTGCTCTCTCCTATCCACAACTCTCTGTTTCAATATATTTAATTTGTGTAATACACCATTATCATCTCTTCTCTCTAAAACGACATTACCATTTGAGAGTTTCTTATAATCGGCACCTGCGATAAAATTAAATATATTATGATAAGGAATTACAGATGTACTATCCAATTTAGAAACAACTAATTCCATATCATACAGATACCACAACGTCTGACCATTACTGATAAATTTAGAGCCATCTACCAACTCTATATGATATGACTCTCCTTGTATTGTAACAACTCCCGAAATCTCCATTTTAGGTGCATCAGGAGCCATATATGAGTAACTAAAGTCAAGTTGTCGTGCTTGGCCATCCTGCAACTCCTTCAAAAAACTCTCAGTAGAATTTGATGAAAATGGGAGAAAGAAAAGTGGTAATATAATATTTAATAAAATCCTCATAAAAGATTATGAAGCAAATTTCGTGCTAATTCAGTCCCGACAAGATTTGTTCAAGCTGATCCAAATCGGTAACCAGAACATCTCTTTTACCATTTTTAAGCGGGCCAATAATACCGGCTGCCTCAAGTTCATCCGAGATTCGTCCGGCTCTTGCATAACCCAACTTCATCTTTCTTTGAATCATAGATGTAGAACCCTGCTGATTTGCAACGACCATCCTTGCCACCTCGTCAAAGAGGGGATCTCTGTCACTGAGACTGACCGCACCTCCAGGGCCCTCATTAGGATCCTCATATTCAGGCAGATAGTAAGGTGTAGTATATCCTCGTTGTGATGCAATTGCGTCGATAATATTATCAATCTCTTCTGTATCAATAAATGCACATTGTGCACGTGTAAGCTCTATACCCATTCCTTTTACTAAAAGGTCTCCCTTTCCTATCAATCTATTTGCACCAACTTCATCAAGGATAGTTTTTGAGTCGATTGTTGACATAACCTTGAATGCTATACGCGACACGAAATTGGCCTTGATTGTACCTGTGATAACATCCGTTGTAGGGCGTTGTGTGGCAATTATCAAGTGAATACCAATAGCCCTGGCCTTTGCTGCCAAACGAGAAATCGGATCCTCAATATCTCTTCCTGCTGTTGAAATCAGATCGGCAAACTCATCAATCACCACCACTATATATGGAAGGAACTTATGCCCCTTGGTTGGGTTAAGTTTACGTTCCAAGAACTTCTTATTATAGTCCTGAATCTTTCTTGTATTTGCATCAGACAGAAGTTTATATCGCTCATCCATCTCAACGCAAAGAGATTTCAATGTATAGATAACCTTCTGAGTATCAGTGATTATTGCCTGTTCTTCTCCTGGCACTGTAGCCAGGAAGTGATTCTTTAGTTTAGAGTATGATACCAACTCAACCATCTTTGGATCGACCATTACAAACTTCAATTCCGAAGGATGTTTTGTCAATAGAAGTGAGGCAATTATTGCATTCAATCCAACAGATTTACCTGTACCTGTAGCACCGGCAATCAGAAGGTGAGGCATATTCTGAATATCTATAAAGAGTGGCTCTTTGCTAACTGTAAGTCCCAGTGCCACAGGAAGTTCCATTTTTGCATTCTTAAATGCCTGAGAGGCCAAAACCTTACGCAAAGCGACAATACTTGTTGTAGTATTTGGCACCTCTATACCGATAGAATCCAACAATGGCACAACTCTGACACCCTTTGAGTTCATCACCATTGCAATATCATCCTCTAATCTCTTAACCTGAGCAATTCTCACACCCTCGGCAAGTTTCACCTTATACAAAGTAACTGTAGGGCCGACACTTGCAGTGATTGAATCGACAGAGA
>X40_Bactrian_Camel__coassemble_71_pt1 | contig 20949 bp, 16 predicted proteins | sample X40_Bactrian_Camel__metabat2_high_PE_006 | metagenome-assembled genome bin X40_Bactrian_Camel
CAACAAGCACAAGAGAGAGAACGTCAAAAACAAAATAGAAGATAATGAGTATAAAAACTCAAATATTGAATTATAAAAATGAACTGCCGTCAACTGTCAAGTTGGTGGCAGTTTCCAAATTTAAGAGCAACGATGCAATTCTCGAGGCATACGAGGCAGGGCAGAGAGCTTTTGCCGAGAGTCGTCCTCAGGAGTTGCGTGACAAAGCTGCTTCACTTCCCAAAGATATAGAGTGGCACTTCATAGGCAACCTTCAGTCCAATAAGATTAAGTATGTTGCTCCTGTTGCAAAATTGGTTCACTCTGTTTCTAACGAAAAAATTCTTTTGGAACTTGCAGATTACTGTTCTAAAAATTGTATCAAACTTGATATTTTAATTGAAGTCTTTATTGCTAAAGATGATACGAAACAGGGTTTTGATAGTAAAGAGTTAATTCAATTATTTGAGAAAATATCAACTGACAGAATATTGTGTGATTCAATTAACTCTCTGAATATCAGGGGATTAATGGGGATGGCATCATTTACAGACAACGCCGATCAAATCAGAGAAGAATTTACAGAGATTTCACAACTATTTAATGAAATTAAGTCAATAGATTATAAATTTCTTCCTAACTTTGACCAACTCTCCATAGGAATGAGTGGTGATTACAAGATTGCCATCGAGTGCGGAGCTACAATGGTCAGAATTGGCACATCCATCTTCGGAGAGAGAGACTATTAAAAGTTGTGCGTATGAGAAAACACATTGAAATTGAGAATCTTACTGATGCTACCAAACTACTTCAAGAGAGAAGTTATATTGATGGTTTTGCCTTTCAAGCAATTGATTTTGAGTTGATAGATGTTGATTTAAGTCAATATCAATTTGTTAATTCAATTTTTCTTGGATGTAATTTACCAACGTCTATCTCTCACAGGTTAGATAAGAGTAATATTGTTATTAACAAATTCAACCTTCCATACAGAGTCTTTACTCCTTATTTGTATAGCGCATCAAATCTATATGAAGGTTATGATTTCAATGATGATTCTACCTTTGCAACTTGCTTTGACTCAAAGGTTTATAAGCATTATCTTGATAATGGTAAACGAAGTGATGACATTGGTGAAACATTATCAAGGACACTTCACGACCACTCAATTCTTGATGCAATGTATGATTACCTATCAAAATGGAATCCTAAAGATGTTGTAGCAATAATGGGAGGTCATGCGTTAGGTAGAGATTGTCCTGAATATCGGGATATTGCATTGATTTCCAAGCATTTAACCGAAAATGGAAAATTGATGGTTAGTGGTGGTGGTCCCGGAGCGATGGAGGCAACACACTTAGGAGCTTATCTTGCGGGACTTGATGATTCGGTTATAGACACTGCTATTAAAATAATCTCTCCTTACCCATCTTATAAGGATAAGAAGTGGCTTTCAAGTGCTTTCAAGGTACTTTCAATCTTCCCTAATCCAAAATTTGAGAGTCTTTCGATTCCGACTTGGTTATATGGTCACGAACCATCTACCCCTTTTGCAACTCATATAGCGAAACTCTTTGAGAATGCTCTTCGCGAAGATGGACTTCTAACTATTGCTGCTGGCGGTGTTATCTATTCGCCCGGTAGTGCCGGCACAATGCAGGAGATATTTCAGGATGCAGTTCAGAATCACTATCTGACATTTGGTTATGCTTCACCAATGGCATTTTTAGGAGTAAAATATTGGAAGGAGACTTTACCTGCTTACACACTCCTCGAGAGTATGACCAAATCAGGTCGATACAAGAATCTAATCCTCTCTATCTCCGACAATAGTAAAGAGGTCGAAGATGTTATTTTGGCGTTCAGGTAGTTTGTTTTCTTTTTTGTAATTGGTGAGCAAGTTTCCATATCCGTCATTTCTGCACGCATATTAATTCACGTCATTGCTGGCGAAGCCGGCAATCTATTGAGTCTCAATCCGTTACAGATTCCCGAAACAAGTTCGGGAATGACGGACGTGGAAACAAGTTCGGGAATGACGGACGTGGTGACAATCTCACCACAAAAAAAAGAGGGAAACTGCACTGCAATCTCCCTCCTTGTAAAACTTGTTTCAAACAATACTAGTAAGCAACAGTTGACATGTGTTTGATTAGATCCAAAACTTTGTTTGAGTAACCAATCTCATTGTCATACCAAGAAACAACTTTAACGAAAGTATCAGTAAGAGCGATACCTGCAGTTGCATCGAAAATTGAAGTACGTTTGTCACCTAGGAAGTCAGCTGAAACAACTGCATCTTCTGTATAACCAAGGATGCCTTTTAGATAAGTTTCAGATGCTTCTTTCATTGCAGCACAAATTTCTGCATAAGTAGCAGGTTTAGCAAGGTTAACTGTAAGGTCAACAACTGAAACGTCAAGAGTAGGAACACGCATTGACATACCTGTAAGTTTACCATTCAATTCAGGAATAACTTTACCAACTGCTTTAGCAGCACCTGTTGATGAAGGGATAATGTTGCCTGAAGCAGCACGACCACCTCTCCAGTCTTTTACTGAAGGACCGTCAACAGTTTTTTGAGTTGCAGTAGTTGAGTGAACAGTTGTCATCAAACCATCTTTCAAACCAAATTTGTCGTTAAGAACTTTAGCGATAGGAGCAAGACAGTTAGTAGTACAAGATGCGTTTGAAACGATCTCTTGACCAACATATTTGTCAAGGTTAACACCGCAAACGAACATTGGAGTGTCATCTTTTGAAGGAGCTGACATAACAACTCTTTTAGCACCAGCTTGAATGTGAGCTTGAGCTTTTTCTTTTGTAAGGAAAAGACCTGTAGATTCAACTACATATTCAGCTTCAACTTCGTTCCATTTAAGATCGGCTGGGTTTCTTTCAGAAGTTACACGGATAGCGTTACCGTTAACAACCAATTTACCATCTTGAATCTCAATTGTACCATTGAATTGACCGTGCATAGTATCATATTTAAGCATATAAGCCATGTACTCTACATCGATAAGGTCATTAATACCTACAATTTGAATGTCATCTCTCTCTTGAGCTGCTCTGAAAACCAAACGACCAATACGGCCGAAACCGTTGATACCAACTTTAATTTTTGTCATAATTTCAATATGTTTATATAGTTAAACTTTTAATATCTTATAATCAATAATCTTCTCACAAAAATCGTACAAAGTTAATCAATAAATTAAAAAAATCATAGTTAATGACTATATTTGCGATGATAAAATTTAAATTTTAATGAAATTAAAAGAAATATTGGTCATCAATGATGATGGTATAGAGGCAAAAGGCATTAAAAAGCTCTCAGAATTTATGAGAAAGTTTGGCAATGTGACTGTTGTTGCCCCAAAATATCCACAGTCCGGCAAATCAGCATCACTGACTTTAGATAACCCTTTGATTTTGAAGGAACATTCTCATTCTGAAGCGAGTGATGGAGTAGGTGAGATTTATTACTACTCTCTGACCGGTACGCCTGCTGATTGCGCAAAAATGGCAATAAATATACACCTTAATAAAGGCATAAAGACAGATCTTCTTGTCTCTGGTATCAACCATGGTATAAATTGTTCGATTGCCTCAATCTATTCAGGGACATTGGGCGCTGCTGCAGAAGCAACAATTTATGGAATCCCTGCTTTGGGATTCTCTTTGGATGATCATAGCGAAGATGCAAATTTTGATACAACCCTTCACTACGCAGATATAATTATCAGACAATATCTTGATACACCATGCAAAGAGGGTGTTTATCTAAATGTAAATGTTCCAAATCTTCCAAGAGAGCAGGTTAAAGGCATAAAATTTGCCAAACAAGGTAAGGGACAATGGATTAAGGAATTCGATGAGTATAAAGATCCAAGAGGACACCAATTCTTCTGGATGGGCGGCCATTTCAATAACTTAACAACAGATTCAGATGCCGACCATATAGCTTTGAACTCAGGTTATGTCACCATTGTACCTCATAAAGTTGATAATACCGATTACGAAGAGATAGAGAGACTTAACTCTCTTTGGACTATTTAACAATGAGATATTACATTATTGCAGGTGAGGCATCCGGCGATTTACACGCCTCAAATTTGATTAAATCTCTGATTCAAACCGACGAATCGGCAGAGGTGAGGGCTATGGCAGGAGAGTTATCAAAAGCAGCGGGCGCTCAACTCTACAAAGATTATAAAGAGACTGCAGTAATGGGAGTTGTGGAGGTAATAAAAAAAGCGGGGAAGATTCTTAACAATTTGAATGATTGTAAAAGAGATATCATCAATTTTAATCCCGATGTAATTATCCTTGTGGATTATCCCGGCTTTAATATGAAGATAGCAAAATTTGCCAAAAAGAGAGGATTTAAGGTATTCTACTATATTGCACCTAAGGTTTGGGCTTGGAAAGAGCATCGTGTTAAACTCTTGAAAAAGTATGTTGACAGACTCTATATAATATTTCCCTTTGAGAAGGAGTACTTCAAGGAAAGAGGAGTCGATGCCTTCTATTTTGGAAATCCATTAGCAGATCTCTCAAAATATGTAAAAACTGATACTGCTTTTCAACTTTTCAAGAATAGGCATAACCTTAAAAGTGATAAATATATTGCGCTTTTACCGGGTAGCAGAAAGATGGAAATCAACTATCTTATGCCCAAGTTTATGGAACTTTATAAATTGCTAAAACAATCGCAATATGCTGATTATAAACTACTTATAGCGCAAGTAAGTTCTGTGGATGAAGCAATATATCTTCAATACATAAATGGAGAAGATATTGATTTAATAATAGATGATAGTAGAGATATTCTGCAATTCTGTCAATGTGCTGTGATATGTTCGGGAACTGCATCTCTTGAGGGGGCACTCCTCGGGGCAAAACATCTGGTTTGTTATGGTTTTAATAAGGTTTCTTATGCAATTGCCAAGAAGTTTGTTAAAATCAAATATGTTTCACTGCCAAATATTATAGCAGGAAAAGAGGTAGTTAGAGAGTTGATTCAGAATGATTCCACTCCGGAAAATATCTTTAATGAGATAGATAAAATTCTCTCCGACAGAGAGTATGCAGCTAAGATGGAGTCAGACTTTCAGGAGATAAGAATCAATCTGAATGGAGAGGGTGCTTCAAATAGAATAGCAGAGTCAATTTTTAATACAATAAAAGGATAATATAATGATTTTCAATTTATTACAATCAGCAGGAAGTGCTGTTGTTTCAGATTCAACAAAGGTTCAGATTTCTGAAAAACTAAGCGAATTGGCAAAAATGGAACCTTCTGAATTGATATCAACATTAGCCGATAGTTTGATAAAGTTTTCGTTAAAAGTTGTAGTTGCACTTTTAATTTATGCACTTGGTATGTTTCTTATAAAGCGCATTAAAAGGGCACTTAACAAGATATTTATAAAGCGTAATGTGGAGATTTCACTTCGAAGTTTCCTTTCAAGTATCATTAATATCCTACTTATAGTCATATTGGTAGTTACCATTATAGGAATATTAGGAATTAATACTACATCATTTGCTGCACTTCTTGCATCAGGTGGTGTTGCAATTGGTCTTGCCGTATCGGGTACCATGCAAAATTTTGCCGGTGGAATAATGATTCTCGCTTTCAAACCCTTCAAAGTTGGAGACTTTATCGAAGCACAAGGATATGCAGGTGTTGTTTCAGAAATTTCTATTACAACTACAGTCTTGAAAACTACTGATAATAAGGCAATTATACTACCTAATGGCTCTCTATCGAATGGGACTATCAACAACTACTCTGCTTGTAGCAAAAGGCGTGTTGATTGGAAAATATCTATCTCTTATGGAGATGATTTTCAAAAAGCACAAAAAATAATTCTTGATTTGCTGAACAAAGATCAAAGAGTTGTTTCTGATCCCGCTCCGGTACAAGTTGTTCTTGGCGAAATGGCTGATAGTGCGATAGTTATCTATGCAAGGGCTTGGGTTAATAGCGATGATTACTGGGATGTATTTTTTGATTATAATCAGAAATTCTACGAAATATTGCCACAAAATGGCTTTACATTCCCATTCCCACAAATTCAGATACATCATACCTAATTATTTAGTATATTCGCAAAATATGTCTGTTTTGTAATGAAAAAGAGGAAGAATAGGAAACCATTGGGAATCAAGAGAAAAGTATCTCTTGGTTTCATAATTATAAGTATAGTTCTGCTTTTTTCAAGTGTTATCTCAATATTTGAATATCGTAGAATGAGCGATTATGTCTCAGATCTGATTGCAGATAATATCAACAGTATCAATCTTGCACGCGAGCTATCCCATTTGCAGAGTGAATTCAATTCCGAACTACTTATGCAGATGACAGCAATGGACTCTTTGTCATTCCCGCAAATTGCTGATGATCAATTTCTTGAGAATTTGAATGAAATCAGAAGCTCTTTCAATTCTCAAAAGGAAAAGGAGATGGCAGACTCGGTTATGTACTCTTATGCTGCCTATATGCAAGTTGCTCAAGAGATTGAGGAGATTTGGCCTCAAGGTATTGATGTAAGAAAAGATTGGTATATTAACAGATTGCAACCAATGCATATTATACAGTCGAGATATATTAATCAAATTACTGAAATGAGCCAAAAGGCACTTGAGACCAACTCAAAGTCTCTTCAAGATGGCTTTTACAGGAGTATTATGCCAAATGTTGCTTCAGCATTAGCCGGATTGATGCTTGTTTTCCTCTTTGATATATTTTTGAATTTTTATCTGATATCTCCAATTCTACGAATTAAAAAGGGACTTTCGGATTATAAAGATTATAGACGAGAGTATAAAGTCACAGTTGTTAATGATGACGAGATCTCAGGTTTGAACGATTTGATTCACGAGATTCTGGAAAGTAAAAAATAGAATAATGAATATTAGAGCAATTTCGAAAAGTTTAGGTATCGTGTTGATTATCAATGCGATAATGATGTTTTTGTCTGCCGGAGTTGCTGCTATTAATAATTTTGACACATCTTTTTCTCCACTCCTTTTAAGTGCAATAATTACCTCAACGGTAGGTATATTTCCACTAATTTTTGTCAGAGAGAGGAATCAGATAAAACTCATCGAGGGTTATATAATTGTATTTCTCGGTTGGCTGATTTCAGTAATTTTCGGAATGTTGCCGTATGTGATGTGGGGTGGTGATTTTACACTCATCAATGCCTGGTTTGAGTGCTGTTCAGGATATACAACCACCGGCTCTACCATATTGACCAATATAGAGTCTCTTCCACGAGGTTTGTTGTTCTGGAGAAGCTCTACTCACTTTCTTGGAGGTATTGGAGTTGTGGTCTTTATTCTTCTATTGATACCTACACTTAAGAGTAAATATACTCAGATCTCAAGCACCGACATCTCTGATGTATCTAAAGATCACTATAATCAAAAGACAAAGCAGATAATCAATGTTAGAGTATTTGTCTATTTGGGATTGAACATATTAATGATATTGATTCTTCTCCTTGCGGGATTGCCTCTTTTTGATGCTGTTAATACATCATTTGCGACCATTGCGACAGGAGGATTCCACATTAAAAATGCCTCTATAGCTGCTTACGACTCATTTTTAATTGAGTTTATTGTGAGTATATTTACACTACTCGCAAGTATGCACTTTGGACTTTTGTACCTCTCTTTGGTTAATAGAAAGGCAAAAATTCTAACATCTAATGTTACAAAATTCTTTTTGAAGTTTGTATTTATCTCAGCTACAATTATCTCTCTGACACTTTTTATAGAGGGACATTATGATACAATATGGAGTTCGCTCCGTCACGGATTTTTCCAGACAATAACAATAGTTTCAACAACCGGTTTTGCCACAGCAGATACATCTCAGTGGCCTATTTTGACCATTTTTATCCTCTTGTTTTTGATGCTTCTTGGTGGATGTTCCGGATCTACAGCAGGTGGTGTAAAAGCTGATAGATTAGCGATTGTTCTGGCATCAATTAAAGCAAGTATAAAAAAACAGGCACACCAGAATGCAATTATTCCTGTGAAGCTGGGTAAAGATATAGTTAATAGTAAGTTGGTTAATTCAGTTCTAACATTCACGGCTCTTTATATTTCACTTATAATTATCTTTATGTTTGCTTATGCTCTTTGTGGTATGCCAATGTTAGAGTCATTTACCGGCTCACTTGCTATAATGAGTAATGTTGGTCCGGGTTTTGGTTCAATTGGTTCAGTAGGTAATTTCGCAGACATTTCAACGGTTGCCAAATTTTTAATGGGTATTCAAATGATAATTGGTCGTATTGAAATCTATCCTCTTTTGATAATTTTTACACTATTGTACAAAAGAAAGTAATGGCACTATCAGATTTTCTCTACGAAAAAATATTATCAAAGTTCAAATTTGAACCTACTGAGTGTCAGTTACAACTCTTTCGGGATTTGGCTGTGTTTGCATATAATGGTTATGAGTCTGATATAATGGTGATTAACGGATATGCCGGTACAGGTAAGACAACAGCCATATCTGCCTTTATCTCGGCCATTAAAGAACGTGGTCTAAGATATACTCTATTAGCACCGACAGGTAGGGCAACAAAGGTGTTGTCAAAATATTCAAACGAAAGGGCTTATACGATTCATAAACATATTTATCGTCAGAAAAACCTGAACAATGGTGTAGGGGAGTTCTCTCTCGATGTAAACAAATCTTCGAACAGATTTTATATTGTTGATGAGGCATCGCTAATTACCAACTATTCGGAGAGTTCAATCTTCGGATCCGGTGACCTGTTGGACGACCTTATAACTTATGTCCGTCAAGGTGTTAATTGTAAATTGATTCTGATTGGAGATAATGCGCAGCTTCCACCTGTGGGTATGGAGCTTTCACCCGCCTTAGATCTTGATTACCTCTCTCAGTATGGAGAGATTGCATTCTCGGAATTAAGAAGTGTTGTAAGACAGGCAGAGGTGTCGGGGATATTGCATAATGCTACAATTCTACGCAGGGAAATAGAGAATTTTGATTGTGATCTACCAAAGTTCGAGCGAGGTCAATTTGCTGATTTTGAAACAATTAACTCATCAGAACTTATCGAGACAATTACTTCAGCATACGATAAATATGGCGAAGATGAGACCATTATATTATGTCGTTCCAATAAGAGAGCCAACAGATATAATAATGGTATCAGATCAACGGTACTTTTTAAGGAGGAGAGACTTTCCAAAGGGGATAAATTAATGATAGTTAAGAATTGCTATCAATTCCTTGAAGATTGCGAAGAGGTTGATTTTATTGCGAATGGAGATGTGGCTTACCTTGAAAGAATTTCAAAGTATCAGAAGTTATATGGTTTGGAGTTTGCACAGGCAACACTTACATTTCCGGACTATAATAATATCGAAATTGATGCAAAAATCATTATAGATACTCTATTCAGCGAATCTCCTGCTCTTAATTCAGAGCAACAAAATGCTCTATTTGAAGGAGTTTTAGAGGATTATGCCCACATTACACCAAAGAAAAAGCGTTATCAAATGTTGCGTGAGGATAAATATTTCAATGCAATTCAGATAAAATATGCCAATGCCATTACCTGCCATAAATCTCAAGGTGGGCAGTGGAAATGTGTATTTATCGATAATCCTTTTTTTAGAGATGAACTAAGCGTTGATGATAAAAAATGGCTTTATACAGCTCTTACACGCGGTGTTGAAAAGGTTTATTTAGTTAATTTCCCAGATAATTATTTTATATAGATATGAAAAAGATTATAGTTGCATTTACACTTTTATTGATGACAATAGCTTCAAATGCTCAATTGAAACTATCTCAGTCTCAATTAGTTAATGGTATTCCAAGTGGAATTGTTGAGCAAATTCCTTACCCTGTTAAGTTTCTTAACGAGGATGAACTTCTGATGTTTTATCCAAAGAGTCAAAGTTACTCGATTTATAAAATATCGGCAGAAAAGGAGATCTTTACAGATTATAAACCTGAGACAAAAGATGATCCTGAATTGCTGAAAAAGGCGGCATCTAAGTTGGGAAGAGAGGCACTCAACCTAACACTATCTCCGGACAAGAAGAGAGTTGCTTATACAAAAGAGAATGATTTGTATTGCTATAATCTTGAAAATGAGAATATTACAAGACTGACAAATGATGGTAGTACAACCATTATGAATGGTTATGCCTCTTGGATCTATTATGAGGAGATTTTGGGTCGTGCTTCGAGGTATAAAGCATTCTGGTGGTCACCGGACAACAAGACAATTGCATTCTATCGCTTTGACAATAGTAATGTGGAAGAGTTCCCAATTTATTCAGCAAAAGGACAGCGTGGCTCATTTACAGCCAATAGTTATCCGAAACCTGGAGAGGAGAATCCGACTGTAAAAATTGGCTTTGCTGATATTGAGGATCAATCTGTAGTATGGACAAAACTTGACGATCAAAAGGATCAATACTTTGGAATTCCATTCTGGGATGAAGAGGGAGATAGATTTATTCTTCCTTGGATGTCTCGCGATCAGAAGGATATGCTTATCTACTCTGTTAATCCCAAAAGTGGCGACAATTCAGTTATTTATAAAGAACATCAAGCTACATTCATTGATTGGCCTGAACAGCTGGTGCATACCGAGAAGGGATTCTACTTTGTAAGAGACTTTAATCCATCAGGATGGGAGCAGGTGTATTATCTATCTTATGATGGTAAAGTATTCCGTCAAATAACCAATGGTAACAATTGGGGTATCAAGATTTTATCGTATGATAAAGAGTATCTGTATTATACATCAAGAAGTAATCTCACTACAATCAATCAAGTATTCAGAGTATCAATTAAAGATAATTATATCCAAGATGTGATATCTATTGGAGAGTACAATTATACTAATGTTGTTGTCTCACCTAAGGGTAAAAAGATTGCAGCACACTTCTCTAATTGTAAAACTCCAACAAAACTTGCAATAATCAATCTTAAAGATCAAGCTACCTGGTTAGTGGCAGATAGTAGAGGAGATAAGTTCTTCAATTACAATCTTGCCATTCCACAAATTCTATTTTTCAGTAATAGGGATGGTCAGGTACTTCCAATCAAGATTATTTTCCCTTTAAATATGAAACAGGGTGTGAAATATCCTGTACACGTAGATATTTATGGTGGACCAAACAGTACAAATGTAATGGATACATGGTCTAATCCATCCTTTGCAAATCAGTGGTGGCCAACTAATGGTGTAATTCAGGTTTATCTTGATAATAGAGCTTCCGGACACCTTGGTAAGAAAGGTATCAACGATGTTTATGGCAATCTCGGACATCACGAACTTAACGACTTTGTTGATGCAATGTCCTGGTTAATAAGACATTACGATTGTATAGATCCTGATAAGGTAGGTATTGAGGGCTTCTCTTACGGTGGAACAATGACACTTCTTGCCGTTACAAAAGGAAATAAGGTCTTTAAGTATGGTATAGCCGGAGGTGGTGTCTATGATTGGATGTTATACGATACTCACTACACCGAGAGATATATGAATACTCCTCAAAATAATCCAAAAGGATATAAGAGTTCAAAAGCAATGAACTATCTTGATAACTATTTGGGTGACGAGACCAATATGCTTCAAATTACCCACGGAACAGGTGATGATAATGTTCATTTCCAAAATACACTTCAACTGATAGATGAATTGATGAAGAAGGGTAAGAGATTTGAGTTGATGATATACCCTGATGGAATGCACGGATATAGAGGATATCAAAGAGAATTCTGGGATAGAGAGAATATGGTATTCTGGTATAAATACTTGTTAGATAAGCCGTTACCGGATATACTTAATTATTCACTTGAGAAATAATAAGTACCTTTGATTGATCTTTTAAGGTGGAGGCGATAATATAGATGTTGCCTCCATCTTCTATTTTAAGACGTTTGCCTAACTCTTGTGGCTGTATAGGAAAGTTGTATGTGGCGATATTTGCCTTCGGATACTTCTCTGAGGCAGTTTTCATCCCCTTTTTATTAAAATCAATAACCTCTGTAACTTTATAACTTTTACCCGGAAAATAATAAGGTATTGAGTCAGAAGTGTAAATGTGGCTGCTTTTTGCCACCTTTAATAATTCAAAAGATTCAGATATAGACTTGAAAAAGCCCGCTTTTAGAATTGCTTTATTTGGAATGTGAATATAATCCTTGATGCAATCCGCAAATTCTGCTTTTGCTACTGACTCTCTCTCAATTGTAGATGAATAAGAGATAACTCTTCTTTCGCCTTTTGTAATGATATTATCTGCAGTAATTGTTACCTCTCCTTGATAACCATATTCCAAATATGTCAATATCTCTTTACACTCGTTGTTAAGGGCAAGAATAACAATCTCTTTTACAAATGGAAGTTGCTTGATAATAGCAGTAATGTCAAGCATAGGGGAGCCCTTGATTAGTATCCTTTTTGATATTCTGAAATAACTGTCAATGGACTCGGAAATGTTCGGAGAGCAATCCTCAAAAGCATAGACTCTCTGAGATTTATTCCCTCTCCTTGCAGGATCTACATAGATAAGAGTGAATTTTTCACTTTTCAAAGACTGATTTTTGAAAATATCGTTAATGTCCTGAATATCAATATTTGAAACAAAAATGTTAGAGGCATTTAATAGCTCAAAATTTGCTTTTACGGAGTTGTATAATTGAATATCTCTCTCGAAAGAGTAGATTTTATCTGCCTTTTGAGCAAGAAAAAAACTATCCACTCCAAGTCCGCAGGTGAGGTCTAAAATCACCTCATTTTCTCCCAAAAATTTAGATTTATATCTTGCTGTTTCCTCACTGCTACATTGCTCAACCGAAAGCGATGATGGGTATATCATCCCCGGATTCTTATACCATGTAGGCACCTTCTCTTTTATTTTTCTACGACATTGAATAGTCATAACTGCTCTATTCAAATCGACACCTTCAGGTGCTTTAGCAAAGAGAAGTTTACTGATATCATCATTCTCGTGCTCAATAATAAATTTTACGCTCTCGCTATTCACAATGTGTTATATTTTTTACAAATATATATGACTTTAGTGAAAAAATTGCTAAATTTGGTAGTTAAAACTTATTATATGGAACATAATTATCTTGATACTGCAAAACAATGGTTGAGCGACAGTTTTGATGTTGCTACTCGCGCTGAGGTTGCCTCTCTTATCAATGGTGACCAAAAAGAATTAGAAGATAGATTTTACAGAATGCTTGAATTCGGAACAGGTGGACTTCGTGGTATAATGGGAGTTGGAACAAACCGAATGAATAAGTATGTCGTTGCAATGGCTACGCAAGGTCTTGCTAATTACCTTAAGAAAAATTTTACAGATAAGGAGCAGATTAAGGTTGTCATCGCATACGATAGTCGCAACAACAGTACCGATTTTGCTAAGATTACATCGGATGTCTTCCTTGCTAACGGTATTTACGTTTATCTCTTTGAGAATCTTCGCCCAACACCTGAATTAAGTTTTGCTATCAGATATTTAGGATGCCAGGCAGGAATTATGGTCACTGCATCACACAATCCTAAGGAGTATAATGGTTACAAAGTATTTTGGGAAGATGGAGCTCAAATTACAGCACCTCACGATAAGAATATTATTGAAGAGGTTCAGAAGATTACAGATCCATCGCAAGTTGAAAAAGGTGATGGTCTAAATTATCCACAACTAATTGGTCCTGAGGTAGATAAGGCCTTTTTGGACTCAGTTTTGTCATTAACGCTTTCTCCTGAATCAATTGCACGTCATTCTGAACTTAAGATTGTCTATACTCCACTTCACGGTACAGGTGTCTATCTTGTTCCAAGAGCTTTAGCCCAAATTGGTTTCAAAAATATCTATCACGTTGAGAGTCAGGATGTTCTTGATGGTAATTTTCCAACTGTGGCCTCTCCAAATCCTGAAGAGACATCAGCAATGAAACTTGCACTTGAAAAAGCTGATCAAGTCGGAGCAGATTTGGTATTGGCAACCGACCCCGATGCAGACCGCGTAGGTGTTGCCATCAGAGATGATAAAGGTGAACTTATGCTTTTGAACGGCAACCAAACTGCCTCTATTCTAACTAATTATCTATTAACTCGTTGGAATGATTTGGGTAAGTTGAATGAGAATACTTATATGGTTAAAACAATCGTTACAACAGAACTTATGAAGGCGATTGCCGATAAGTATGGTGTAAAAATGTATAATGTTTTAACCGGATTTAAATATATTGCTCAGATTGTCAGAGAGAATGAGGGTAAAGGTACATTTATCGGTGGTGGCGAAGAGAGTAATGGTTTCAATGTCGGCGAATTTGTAAGAGACAAAGATGCTGTTATTGCTTGTTCTATGGTTGCTGAGTGTGCTGCATGGTTGGCAGATCAAGGTAAGACTCTATATGATTATTTACAAGATATTTACAAAGAGTTTGGTTATTATAAAGAGTCTTTGATTTCTATTTACAAGACCGGAAAAGATGGTGCTGAACAGATTCAGAATATTATGAAGAACCTAAGAGCAACACCTCCAACTGAGTTAGATGGAGACAAGGTTGTTAAGGTGATAGATTACCTCGATACTGAGGCAACAGGCCTACCAAAATCTAATGTGCTTCAATTCTATACTGAGAGTGGCACAGTGGTATCGGCAAGGCCATCAGGTACTGAGCCAAAGATTAAATTCTACTTTGGAGCCAAAGGCGATGACGCTAATCAAAAGGTGGCAAAATTGGCTGAGATCTTCAAAGGGCTGTAAGTCATTCCCGAGCTTATAATTCAAGAAACAACGTCATTCCCGCGACGCAGTCGCGGGAATCTGTTTTCGTAACGTATTGATGCTCAATAGATTGCCGCGCAAGCGCAGCAATGACGGAAAGGTTTATAGATTGCCGGCTTCGCCAGCAATGACGGAACTAAAGAGCCGCAATGACGGAAGGTGCTATGAGGGTACCTATTTACTTTTTGGAAAATGGTAGATAAGCGAAGCAGAGGAGCAGGTAAGTGGTAAGCACTGAGAATATTATCAGTGTGATATGGAGTGAGCAAATAGCCCCTGCGATTAGAATGAGAGCTGCTAATGATAGAAAGATAAAGCGAATCTCATTACCCTTGAATTTTACGTTTTTGAATTTAAGCGAGAACATCGGAATTTCGCTTATTAGCAGTAGAGAAAGAAGAATTGATACTACCGGTATAAACCAAAACTTATTAAGAATTGTAGTTGCAAAGTTTGCATCACCAACAGTAGCGTATGCAACAAATGATGCAATTAGCAGTGCATTAGCCGGTGTAGGTAAGCCTAAAAAAGATGTTGTCTGACGAGTGTCTAAATTAAATTTTGCCAGGCGAAGCGCAGAAAACAGTGCGATAGCGAGAGGAACAAAAGAAAGAAACAGAATATTGTCAGGAAGGTTATCGTGCAAGAATGCAAATAAAATCAATGAAGGGGCAACTCCAAAACTGACCAAGTCAGAAAGTGAGTCAAGCTCTTTGCCAATATCAGAGTATGCCTTCAGTAGGCGAGCGAAAAAACCATCCAGAAAGTCGAAAACTCCTGCTATTACGATAAAGAAAAATGCAGCGGTATATCCCTCCCAAATGGCTGATATGCAGGCACATATACCCATTAGGAGATTTAGTAGAGTGATTAGGTTTGGTATGTGTTTCTTCATAATATTAAATAAAAGAGACCGACCGGATATCTCCTTAAGTCGGTCTCTCTCCTGTATCAATTATTTAATACCCAATTTCTTGCGGATATCTTTTGGAATAGCATTTTTGTGAACTACAATGTTCAAAGTTTTGTGCATTACAAATGATTCTGATGCATACCAATGGCCTTTATATTTACCTGATTCGCCCCAAGAGTTTTTAACCATAAAGTATTTAGTACCATTTTGATCTTTTGCAATACCATAGATGTGCATACCGTGGTCATCAGTTGTTTTACCATTGTCAAAGTCTTTTTGACGAAGTTCTTGAGTAACAACAACCTCTTTTGAAGGAGAGTTCACAAGTTTCATGATTTCAGCTTGTTTGTCGGCACGAGAAAGACCCAACCATCTCTCTTTGTCAGATCCTTCACCAATAACTACATCAATATCAGGGTTTACAGCAACACCATTGCGAGTGAAACCTTGTTCGCTTACGTCAGAAGCCCAAGCAATTGTGTAACCCTCTTCGATTGCGTTGTACATAATTTCCATCATTTCGTCAAGTGGAACATTATATGAAAGATCCCATCTCCAGTTATCAGGAACTTCGATTGCAAATTGTGAGTAGAATGGATGGTGTGTGAAAGATGTAATTGAGATGTAATCATCCGGATTGATGCCCAAAGATGCAGCGTATGTTACAGGAGTGTACTCTTGTCCTTCATATACGAATGTTTCAGGAACTTCGCCCAAATATGCTGCTAAAATGCCCTCTACGCCATCTTTCCAAGCAGTTGAAAGTTTGCCGCCCATTGGTTTTCTAAGAAGTGCTTGAGTATAACCTTTGATTGCAGCATCCATTTCGCCGTGATTGTGATTATCTTCACCATATTCCAAACCAGGCATTACGCTGTTAGGAACAATACCATAATTTTTATATACGGTAATAGCATCTGTGAATGAACTACCTGGAGCAAGATTCAAATGTCCATTCAATCTTACATATTTCTCTGCTTTGTCAGAATATGCTCTTGAAACAATAAACATCTCTGAAAGATCGATTTCACCCTCATATCCATTTCTGATAATTTCAGATTCAAGGAATGAAATTGCAGAAAAACACCAGCAAGTTCCTGTGCTGTTTTGATCTTTAACAGAAGTAATAGGAAGTTCTTTAACAACTTCAAATTGATAACCCTCTTCTGGTTTAACCTCTTGTGCAGCTACTGAAAATGAAATGAAGCCGGCAAGAGCAAATAAAATTGTTTTTTTCATACTATTATAAATTATTAGTTTGTTTAATCGTTCGAGATAGCAAATATAACAAAAAATCCTCTCATTTGCTATGTCAAATTGTCATTATATCCGATATGGCAAATTATTTGCTCAATTTAACAAAAAAACGGTAAAATTATGAACAAAGAGAATTTAGAATTATTGAACAAATATGCCATAAACCTCAATGAGAGGGCAAAAAGTGGCAAACTTGATCCCGTCATTGGTAGAGATGATGAGATTAGAAGAGTCTTGCAAATTTTGAGCAGGAGAAGCAAAAACAACCCTATTTTAGTAGGTGAGCCGGGTGTTGGTAAGACAGCTATTTCTGAAGGAATTGCTCAAAGAATTGTAAATGGTGATGTACCCGAAAATCTTAAAAACAAGGAGATTTACTCTCTTGACATGGGTGCCCTGATTGCGGGAGCAAAATATCAAGGAGAGTTCGAGGAGAGATTGAAGGGTGTCGTTAAAGCTGTAAGCGAAAGCGAAGGTGAAATTATACTTTTTATAGATGAGATACACACTTTGGTTGGTGCAGGTAGAACAAGTGGAGCAATGGATGCTGCAAATATTCTTAAGCCGGCATTGGCAAGGGGAGAACTTCGTGCAGTCGGTTCAACAACTTTAGATGAGTACCAAAAATATTTCGAAGAGGACAAAGCTCTTGAGAGACGTTTTCAAATGGTGATGGTAGATCAGCCGAATACTGCTGAGTCTATATCGATATTGAGAGGCCTTAAAGAGAGATATGAAAATCACCACAAAGTTAAAATTGAAGATGATGCAATTATTGCTGCAGTTGAACTTTCCAACAGATATATTACTAACAGATTTCTTCCTGATAAGGCGATTGACTTAATTGATGAGGCCGCCTCTAAATTGCGTCTTGAGATGAACTCAGTACCTGAACCTATTGATGAATTAAATAGAAAAATCAAGCAATTGGAGATTGAAAAAGAGGCAGTTAAAAAAGACAAACATACTCCTAAATATCAAGAGATTATAGATAATATTTCAACTCTTACTAAAGATAGAGAAGAACTACTTGAAAAGTGGAATAAAGAGAAAAAAATTGTTCATAATCTTCAAAAGAAGAGAGAGGAGATTGAGAGTCTGAAGATTCAGGCACAACAGGCAGAACGAACAGGTGACTATGGTAAAGTGGCAGAGTTAAGATATGGTAAGATAGAAGCTGCGAAAAGTGATATCGAGAAATATACCAAGCAACTTTCTGAAATCAAGGAACCTATTATAAATGAATCAGTTACACCAGAGGATATAGCAGAAATAGTTGCAAAATGGACAGGTATTCCTGTGCAAAAAATGCTTGAAAGCGAACGCACCAAACTATTGAGAATCGAAGATGAACTTCATAAAAGGGTTATAGGTCAAGAGGAGGCGATTTCGGCTGTTGCAAATGCTGTGAGAAGATCTCGTGCAGGATTACAAAATGAGAAGCGTCCTATTGGCTCTTTTATGTTCCTCGGTACTACCGGTGTGGGAAAGACAGAACTTGCGAAAGCACTTGCCGAGTACCTTTTCAATGATGAAAATATGATGACCCGTATCGATATGAGTGAATATCAAGAGAGACACTCTGTCTCAAGACTTGTCGGTGCGCCTCCGGGATATGTTGGTTATGATGAAGGTGGTATGCTTACAGAGGCGGTGCGTAGAAAACCATACTCAATTATACTTTTGGATGAGATTGAAAAAGCTCACCCTGATGTATTCAATGTACTATTGCAACTACTTGATGACGGTCGTCTGACTGATAACAAAGGTCGTACTGTCGATTTCAAGAATACAATTCTGATAATGACTTCAAATGTCGGTTCAGATATTATACAGGAATCTATTAATAATCAGGACTTTACTAATAGCGAAGATGAACTTGAAAGATGCAAAAATGATGTTATTGAACGCTTGAAAATGAGTGTCAGACCGGAGTTCCTCAATCGTATAGATGAGATAATAATGTTCCATCCTTTGACAAAAGCGAATGTGAAAGATATCCTTATGCTTCAGATAGATGAGTTACGTAAGAGGTTGTCTCCTATGTTAATTACACTAAACTTCTCTGATAACTTTGTTAATTATCTTTGCGATAAGGGATATGACCCGGCTTATGGTGCAAGACCGATCAAGAGGGTCCTTCAAAGTGAGGTTGTTAATGAACTTGCAAAGGAGATTCTTTCAGGAAAAGTTGTGCAAGGAGATGAAGTAATAGTTGATATGAAAGATAGTAAGATAATGATAACTAAATAGTATCACCCCATTTGTTATAAGCAATTGGATAGGGTAGAGAGATAAGCTCGGAGTCATCTTTGGCACCGGGCTTATTGTCATAAATAGAGTAATTATCCCTTAAGTCGTCTGGAGTGATATTTGGCATTAAAACATTGGCTCCAGCAGATAACGCCTTTTCACGGCCTTGATTATCAATTACTTGCAGGGCTGTAGTGCCAGCAATGTTGATATGAGGCATCAAATGTCTCAATATCGCAATGACTTTTAATGCAAGTGAAAGTATTGCTCTATTATCTTTTAATCTTACTGATTCTCTATAATTGTAAAGTGGTGTCTGGTGGTGAGGAATGTATGGTCCCATTCCAACCATATCAACATTTAGTTCTTTTAGAAATAATAGGTTATCTGCAATATCTTCAACCTTTTCATTAGGAAGATTATACATAAAACCACTGCCGGTCATATATCCAATCATCTTTAGATTTTTGATGGCCTCTATCCTTTGTGAAAAGGAGTGATTGTCGTCGTTAGGGTGTAGTTGGTTGTACCGCTCTTTTGAAGAGGTTTCAAATCGTAATAAGTATCTGTGTGCACCGGCTTCAAACCACTCACGATATGTCTCCAAAGTTTGTTCTCCACAGGAGAGTGTAATTCCTAAACTATTATTGCTCAGTGATTTAATATCCTTTACAATCTTCGTGACGAAGGATATAAACTCTCTGTCTCTTCTCTCTCCACTTTGAAGTACAATTGAACCATACCCTCGACTAAGAGCAATTTCAGTCCCTTTTAGTATGCTCTCTCTATCTAAAGAGTAACGATTGGCGGAATTATTTGAGGAACGCAATCCGCAGTAGTAACAATTCTTAGCACATCTGTTTGAAAATTCTATCAATCCACGCAGGAATATCTCTTCGCCACGATTCTCTATGCGGATTCTGTGTGCATCAGAGCAAAGTGATGATAGATTTTCAACACTCTCATCAAGTAGGATTTTTACTATTTCCTCTTTTGTAAACATCTAAAGTAACGGTTTAATTGCTCTATCATAAACACCTGTCAATAATGCGATTATCATTCCATAATTAATGATAGGAATACCCAAATCTATAATAGGTGTAATTCTATTGTGCAGTACCCTTTTAGTAACCATACAACCACCACATTGTATTACAAGAGAGTACTTTTCAAGATCTTCTATTTTGTCCAATCCTGCAACAAAATCAAAATTCAATTTGCGACCACTCTTTTTAGTGAGTAGATTTGGAATTTTCACCCTGCCAATATCCTCACAATTTGGATGATGAGAACAATTTTCAAGTATCAAAATGTTATCGTTGTCTTTAAGAGTTGATATTGCATCCACACTTTTTATATACTCTTCGAATGCACCTTTACTCCTGGCAAGCAACATACTGAATGATGTCAGAGCCAGAGCAGGGGGAACGATTTCTGCAACTTCTTTAAATACCTGACTATCAGTTACAACAAGTGATATATTTTGATTATTATCTAAAGTCTCTTTAAGCTCCTCCACCTGGCAAATATTTACCGAACAATTCTTGTCAAGAAGCTCCCTGATTGCCATAACTTGAGGTAGAATTAATCTTCCTTTTGGTGCCTCTGAGTCTATCGGACATACCAAAAGAACACTCATTTTTGGAGAGACCATACCATCAAAAAGTGGTTTCGGCTCCATTTGATTTGTTGATAACCCCTTTAATATAAATGCAAAC